>Ga0183098_10363_pt1 | contig 106464 bp, 100 predicted proteins | sample BioMet9_FD_128884 | JGI IMG/M metagenome (GOLD analysis project Ga0183098, IMG submission 128884) | Microbial communities from bioreactor (seeded with sewage sludge) at Lawrence Berkeley National Lab, California, USA - Biofuel... | ecosystem: Engineered > Bioreactor > Anaerobic > Unclassified ...
TGTTCATCAGACCAGAGATTTGCCCGTCGGTTTATTTGTTCCCGACATCCAGCTTCCTTCAGATTCCACCTCGCGATGGACACCCTTGCCTTCGGCTGTATCCTTCCCCCTACCGGGCGGATTCCGGTCTTTCACCGGTTAGAACGTGCGCCCGCCAGGCGCACCACAAAAAAAGCAGGGTGCCGGGCACTCCTGCTTTGACAGACAAAAAACATATCTTATATTTCAATCCTCCGGTCTTCTATTTGATATCTACCCACCTTTTCTGCTGACTGCTGTCATAGATTGCCTGATTGATGATCATTTCCTTCAGCCCGTCTTCAAATGTTGCATGTTCCGTTTCCCCTCCGGGATTATTCATATCCCTGTAAAAATCCAGGAAAGAATTCCGGAAGGCATCCGGAAACCCTTCTATATGACCGCCCGGATAAACAGAAAGTCCTCGGGTCTCTTCTCCTAAAAGTCCAGGGTCTTTTGTCAGTACCTCATTTGCTTTTTCCCGGTGTCCGATCCAGAGATTATTCAGATCCTCGCTGTCCCATTCTGCGGAACATTTTGTACCCGCCACAGACAGAAAAGTCTTGTTTTTCTTTCCGGCAAACATCGCCGTAAAAAATCCGCTGCCGATGGAACCGCCTTCAAGCCGAAACAGGATTGCCGCTGCATCTTCCGTATCGACACTGACATGCTCTTCTGTTCCGTCCGGTTTTCTCAGAATACGTTCCGGATATCTGCAGATCATTTCCGACAATACCGACTCGATCTTTTTCCCGGTGACAAACTGCACCAGATCCATCCAGTGAGAGCCAATATCACCGACGATTCTTGTGCAGCCGGAATTTCTGCTGAGTATTCTCCAGTTGAAATCTGTCGGATAAAGCAGCCAGTCCTGCTGATAGCTTCCCGTTACCGAAATAATATCTCCGAGCACTCCGTCTCCGATCATGTGCTTCATCTGGTTTGCCATCGGGTAGAAACGATTGTGAAAATTGACTGCGCCGTTCAGACCTTTTTCCTTTTTCAGTTCAACCAGCTCCTGCGCTTCCGCAATGGTTGTGGTAAACGGTTTTTCGCAGAGCACATTCACTCCGTGCATAAGTGCATATTTTGCGATCTCATAATGATAGATGTTCGGCGTTGTGATATGGACTGCATCCGGATGCAGCTTATCGATCATTTCCCGGTAATCATAAAATCTTTCCGGAATGCACAGCTGCTCAATCCCTGCGGCATTTCTGTTTGATTCACAGACTGCGACAATCTCAACCTCACCGATACGTCTCAGGGCATCAATATGCGCTCGCCCGATAAATCCGACTCCTATTACTGCAACTCTCTTTTTCCCCATGCTGTCACCTCATGATATGAAATATATCAGTTTTTCATCGTCGCATCGAATTTCAGGTCGGAAGAACAGTAATTAAGAGATCTGGCAAAACGGACCGCTTCATCAAGGCCGGTCATGCGGTCCATCCCGTTGTCCTCCCACTCGATCGAAAGCGGACCATTATAATGATGTTCGTTCAGAATTCGGATGATTTCCTCAAAATTTACATTTCCGCGTCCGAGCGACCTGAAATTCCATCCTCGTTCCGTACTGCCGAACGGAAGATGGGAGCCAAGCATTCCCGTTCTGCCGTCTTTTACGATTCCCACGTCCTTCAGGTGAACATGATATACATATCGAATATAATCCTGTAAAAAGACGGACGGATTAACTCCCTGCCAGAGCAGATGACTGGGATCAAAATTCAGACCGAATGCCGGATGATATTTCAGCTTTTCAAAAAGCTTTCTGGTTGAATAATAGTCAAATGCTATTTCTGTAGGATGAACTTCCAGGGCAAACTTAATTTTCTTTCTTTCGAATTCATCCAGAATCGGTGTCCAGAGTTTTACGATCTCATCGTATCCTTCTTCCACCATTTTGTCAGGAGTAGGAGGAAAAGAATAGAAAAATTTCCAGATCGGGGAACCCATAAAACCGGTCACGATCCCTATTCCATAATTTTCGCATGCCGTCGGAACTTTCATCATATATTCAATCGCCCATTTCCGGATTTCCTCCGGTTTTCCGGCATATTTCGCCGGCGCAAATCCGTCAAGTCTCCTGTCATAGAGATCTCCGACACACTGTCCCACTATCGCTGCACTGACTGCATACACCTTAAGGTCATATCCGGCCAGCATGGTCCTCAGATCTTCACAGTATTGCCGGTCCGAAGCAGCTTTTTCAACATCAAACATATGCTCGTTTGTAACAAGCTCCAGTCCGTTGATCCCGAAATGTTTTGCAACCGCACACAGTTCTCCGAGCGGAAGATCTCCCCACTGACCGGTTGCAAGTGTAATAGGTCTTGTCATGATATTTTCTCCTCTTCCTGTTACTGCCTGACTTCAGGCTTTCTGTTATAAGCTATCAGAAGAACAATCAGCATGATACCCATGATGATATCCCGCATGGCGGGAGAGGTATTGATGGATGACAGGAACTGACTTAAGACCGTAAGAAGCACCGCCCCGAAAATCGTACCGATATAATTCGGGCTTCCTCCCGAAAGAAGCGTTCCGCCTATTACGACCGCTGAAATAGACTGCATGGTATAGCTGTCAAAAGTGGAAACCTGCATCTGCCGGAAATACCCCGCTCCGACAAGGCCGCCGAGTCCTGCAAACATACCTCCGAAAGCATAAGCCAGAACCTGAACCTGTTTTGCCCGGATACCGGAAAGCGATGCCGCAGTAAAATTAATACCGATCAGATTCAGCCGAAATCCGAATTTCGTATGCTTCAGCAATAAAAGAACCAGAATGTATAAAACAGCAGCCCAGAGAGAGATACCCGGAATAAGGCCGAAAAAGCGATGTGTAAGACTGGCTGTCAGTTCTTTTGATACCGTTCCGCGCGGAGCACCGTTCCCTATGACAATCTGGAGTTTAGTAAGGACATTTGACATGCAGAGTGTCATTATCAATGCAGGAATTCCGATATAAGTCACACCTAAACCGTTAAGTGTTCCGAACAGGAATCCGACTGCCATGCATATGATAACAGCAGGAATCAGTTTTGCATTGTTTCCGTTCATGTATTCGACGGTAATACAGGCAGTTGTCGACATGATGGCACCGGCGGATAGATCGATTCCGCCGTTTCCGGAAGTAATGACAATCATCTGACCGGCGCATACAAATACAAGCATGGATGCAATGGACAGAATGGTTGCGACCGCGTTCAGGCTGAGCGCAGCGGGATGAATAATCACCATAATGATGAAAAGAACCACGGCAAGACCGAATGCCATAAATGCCGTATTTTTCAGAAATGAGGGCGCGGCAATTTTGTGTTTCATTGTCTGTCACCGTCCTTTCCGCTGTTTCCTCCGGACGGAGTTTTATCCGGCCGGGATGCTTTTGATGCGTCTGTCCGTACTCTGCTGTTTGCCATCACGGAAAGCGTGATTCCCACCAGAATAATAAGCTGCGCTACAAAATCCTGATAATAAGTGGAGACGGAAAACCCAGGTATGAACTTCGGAATCAGATTTATGAAAAGATACGTCGTCGTATTGGTGACCAGCCCGAGAAACAGCGCTCCCAGAACGCCGCATATCATGCTGCCCCATCCGCCCGAAATCAGCGTCCCTCCAAGAAGGGCTGCCGCAATGGACTGGAGTGTTTTTGCATCACCTGTCGTAGGATTTGCACTCGCAAGCATCATTGTCCAGGCAATCCCGGCGCATCCCACAAAAAATCCGCTGATCAGGTAAGCCCTGATTGTCGTCCTTACGGTTGATATTCCGGTAAGATATGTATTTTTCTCATCTCCTCCCAGTGCGTAGATCTCCTTTATCCCGGGATGCCGCTTCATGACAAGCCAGACAAGCACAAGGCACAGAACAAAGAAAAGCGAATTCGGTATTCCCGCAATATTTCCTTTGTATATTTTCCAGATATCCCTTGAAACTTTTCCCTGTGGCCGGTCGCAGATGATAAGACATATCCCGGCAACGATATAGGACATTCCATAAGTTGCAAGCATGGGCGGAATGCGGAAATAACCGACAAGAATCCCGTTTGCAAATCCGATCAGCACGGCAAGCAGAAACCCGGTCACGTATGCCAGCCAAACGGGGAATCCGGGAACGTTCTGCGGCATCATGACTGCAAATACATTGACAAGCGTCATTGTGATTCCTGTTGAAATATCGATATTCCCGGTAAATAGCACAACACACTGCCCCATCGTCAGGATGATAAGCGGTGTATTCGTTGAGAGAATCGTCTGAAACGAAGAAGCCTTGAAGAAATCACTGCCCTGTGTAATGATATTGAGAATGATGATCACCGCGAGCAGTACAACACCCATATATTCCGGCTGCCGTCTGAATTTCATCCACGTATTGTTCTGCTTCATTCCTGTACGCCCTCCTGTGATACCTTCATCATTCCCATCATTGCAGAAACCAGTTTTTCTTCTGTCTTGTTTTCTCCCTCAAGTACGGCACTGATGCGTCCTTCATAGAAAACACAGATGCGGTCCGATACCTCCAGCAGTTCATCATTGTCACAGGAAACCATCAGTACAGTCATTCCCCGGTTCGCGGAATTTTTCAGGAATTTCTGAAGTTCATGACGCGCCGCAACATCGACACCCTTCGTAGGATCATCCAGAAGAAGCACGTTTGGTGTCACAAAGATCCATCTTCCGAATACCACTTTCTGCTGGTTGCCGCCAGAAAGCGAACTGACAGGATCGGAAATTTTTCCGATCTTAATACCGTAATCATCGACTATTTTCTGTGTCTGCACATTGATTTTTCCTGTAACAGCAGAACCAAAATCCGAGCCGACAGCAAGCTTTGCGCTGTATATGTTCTCACCTATAGACCGCTGGCTGAAAATGGATTCCCGGTTTCTGTCTCCCGATATAAAGCCAATCCCGGCACGGACGGCTTCCGTTGTGTTAACGTGATCCAGAATTTTTCCGTTTAACCTAATCTCCCCGGAAGAATACGGAATTACACCGTAGATTGCCCGGATAAACTGAGACTGCCCCTGGCCTTCCAGACCGCCAAGTCCAATTATTTCCCCCCGTCGGACACTCATGCTGACATTCCGGACACGTTCGCCGATAACGAGATTTTTCACTTCAAGGATCCTGTCTCTCGAAAATTCTGCTTCCGCCTGCTTATATATCACGGACTCCGGCATTTTTCCCGTCATGTGATATACGATTGTGTCCATGTCTGTCTGCCGCAGATTCACGTCTGCAACAGATTCGCCGCCTCTCAGAATCACCGCTCGGTCGGCTATCTCGTATATTTCGCCGAGCCGGTGTGTAACCATGACAATGGCAACTCCTTCCGCCGCCATGGACCTCATATTCCTGAACAGAACCTCAACTTCGTCGGTATGCAGCGTAGCTGTCACTTCGTCCAGAAGAAGATATCCGGGTTTCCATGAAACTGCCTTTATAATTTCAATCATGCTTCGTACTGACGGCGACAGATCTGATGCCAGGTCATCCAGGGAACATTCGATCTTAAACCGGTCAAGAAGCTCCTGAACATATTTTCTGTTCTCCTCGATGTCAATGCGGCCGGACGGTTTCTTCCTGATATAGTGACCAAGCATGACATTTTCGCATACGGTCATTCTCGGAATCAGACTGAGTTCCTGATAGGCTACCGAGAATCCCAGTCTTCGGGATTCTGCTGATGAACTGATATCCACTGTTTTCCCGTCCATCAGGATTGTTCCTGAATCACATTTAACGGATCCGCCGAGAACTTTCACCATTGTTGACTTCCCGGAACCGTTCGCGCCGAGCAGTGCAATGATTTCCCCGCTTTTGAGTGTGACTGAGGCGTTCCTGAGAGCTCTGACAGCGCCGTAGCTTTTGTTTATATTTTTTAGTTCAAGCATATTTTTATCAGTACCCCGTCTGAAAATGATTTTTCTTTCGCAGTGCAAGCCTGTGTAGGAAATACACAGGCTTGCACCAAAATATCAGATTGATTGATTACTGGAACATACCGTCAATGGCTTCTTCCGAGAAGTATGCGGATACCTGATCCGTATCTTCCATATTTGCTGTCTTATCAATGGCTTCCTTCAGTGAAACTCCTTCATGCCCGTCAGGTGTAACGATAAATTTCGGTGTATAGTACAAAACCTTGTTTTGTGACGTTCCGTCCTTGAGAATTCCGTCTTTATACTTCCAGCCGGCCCGCATACGGACAGCCGCCTTCAGTGCGGAAGCACCTATTCCCGGAGGATTTTCTATGATATAAAAATCCACAACCGTTTTATCCTTATTGATCTTGTTGAGCATTCTGAGGTATCCGACTTCCTCGTCAGATGTCATGAACTTCGGATATTCGGCTCCTGCTTCCTCGATCGCTTCCAGAATTCCCACACAGGCTTCTTCCGTGAGGATCGCATCATATTTTACGCCGGTAGCAAGGACCTGAGCCATCAGTTTCTTGGATTCCGTCTGACTCCAGTTATGAGCTCCCTCATAGACAATTTTTATATCCGGATATCCGGCAAGAATCTTGTTCCAGACATCGCCCCGGATTCCGGCACCGGTTGCACCCATCTGTCCGTGGAAGCAGAGAATGTTGCCTTTTCCGCCAAGCGCTTCGCACATTGCCTTGCAGCTGTTACCCGCCCAGATTGTCTGATCGGTCTGTACACCGATGGAACCTGCCCACGGATAGAGATTGTCAACCGGAACCACCAGTATTCCTGCCTTCTCAGCTTCCTCAAAGCAGGAATCCAGCCCGGAAGAACCGCCTGCATTAATCAGAATGATGTCATATTTCTTGCTGATGCAGGTTTCAAACATTGCAACTTCCTGGGCAGAATCCATATTGGGGCAGTATTCATCATACTCGGAAATGATTCCTTTGGATTTGTAATCATCTGCAACTTCACGCAGCTGCTTATCATACACAGAACGCCATCCATGTGCATTGGTCCAGTTAATGGAAGCTATTTTGACACCCATTTTCGTAATATCTTTTCTTGCTGTGCTTCCGGCCGCTGCCGTTGTTGCTGCTGCCGTCGTTGCCGCTGCTGCCGTCGTTGCCGCTGCTGCCGTTGTTGCCGCTGCTGCCGTTGTTGCCGCCGCTGCCGTTGTTGCCGCCGCTGCCGCAGCTGCTGTTGTCGGCGCAGACGACGATCCTCCGCAAGCACTCAGCGCTGACAGTACCGTAAGACTTAGCAGAATTGCCAGTAACCTTTTTGCTCTCATTTCTTCTCTCCTCCTTTTGTGATTTCGATCTGTTATATTTCACTGTTACCATAGCCGTTTTCCATTGCCGCCTTCCTGCTTCAACGCAAACGCGCCAGCACTTCATCCAGCGACGGTTCTGCAAGATCTGCGTTTATTGACGGCATATATCTGCAGGCTTCATAAAGCGCAGGAGCCACCGCTTCTTCAACACCTGCCACATGATGGATATACGGGCCCTCCACCACCTTATGTTCCAGTCTGGGCCAGTCTTTGAACTCAATCCAGCCGTATGTTCCCTTCGTCCTAGGTCCTTTAACCGTTTTTCCTTCCGCAATCAGGAGTGAATATCTGTCTTCCGAACAGTCCATACGCATCAGTGTCACGGGAAGCTTTTCTTCGAGTGCAAAATTACCGACTGTGGGACGGCCCTCGTCAAAATTCACTCCTATCTGGGGTTTTTTCTTCCTGCCGGCGGTCGATCCCGGAAATACACCGCAGTGCCAGAACAGTTCGGCATTATCGTTACTCGGGTGCCGGATCGTAATGTCCGCGAAAAATGATGCCTTTTTCCACATTGTGGAAGCCTGCGCTATTACGGACGTAATGGCTCCGTGAATATCTGTTTCACAGACAACCGGAAGCTTGGCGTCCGTCAGTTCCGAGAATACGAAACAGGAAGCAACCCCGCCGATGCTCCGCATGGGTCCCCAGCAGTTGGATGCAATTGCAGAGACTTCCGTTTCCCCGGCCCAGTCCCATATGGCAAGTTCCAGTGCTGCCGTATGCATCAGGGCATCGTCATTTACCGTGACATCAAAACATTTCCTGTAATGCCTGATCAGTTCACGGATATCTTTTTCCTTCTTCTTTAGAACAGCTTCATATCTTTCCTTCAGTTCGATCATAGTGACCGGAACCACTTCAATTCCGAGTTTTTCAAGCAGCTGCAGTTCATTGCATTTAACGGACCAGAATGCATCCGGGCGTACTCCGATCTGCCCTATACGCAGATTGGTCATGCTTTTTACGATCTGTGCCGCACGCAGAAAACTGTCCATAGTTCTTTTAAATGCCGGATCATCCAGAGAACAGTTTGTCATATAGGTAAACGGAACGCCGAACTGTCTGAGAACCTTGCTTGTGGCCATGATTCCGCACTGACTGTCAGTACAGCGATTCCCTTCACTATCGGGAGATTCGTCCCTGATTGCCCACAGCAACAGGGGTTTCCCCACCATTTTCCCGACTTTTGCCACCGCATCTTCCGTGCCGAAATTGCAGTGCGGTGCAAATACGGCGTCCACTTTCTGTGCGATAAAGTAATCGGCGACCTTTTCTGCATCGAGGCCGTTATAAATAATTCCCTCCGGATTCAGAAAATTGATGTTTACATAATCGATTTTCATTTCCTTAAGGGCCTTTTCAACAGCTTTTTTGTTTGCCTGCGCAACATCCAGATTACAGAAAAATTCGCCTGTAACATTCCGCCTTGTTGGAAGCAGACCCACCTTTAAAGTATGTTCCTTAATTTTCATGATTTCCTCCTTATTATCGGACCTGACGGATATCTGCAGATTTCCGGTGCGGTTGTCTGAAGCCGCTGTGCTCTCATGCAAATGCCTTATACTCGATGATGATGTTTTCCGGCGGTATATCCGGCTGAAACAGATGTGAGGAACATACAATATATCCCGTTTTGAAGATACTGGCATAACGGCATACGCTTTCCTTCATTTCCGCAGCTGTCTTTGACGGAAGAAGTTTTTGTACATCAATTCCGGAGACATGTTTTCTTCTGTCGGCTGAAGATAATTCAGAATATCCACGCCGCTGCGTATGACAGACGAATGTAACGACGCAACATTCCCGCAGTAATGGTACATCAGCCGGGCACTGAAACTGTGGACTGGATCCGACAGTTCCTGTTGATACGGCGTAAGGAATCTGTCAAACATGGATACAGAAGCTCATAGGCGCCGCCTGAGTTTCTACACATTCTGTCTGTCGATAAGTAAACCGTTCTCCCCACATGTTTTCATAATAATTGCCATCCAGTTTTCTGAATGCCGGTTCCTCAGAGGTAAAAGCCCGGATATCCACTTCCATATCATCCGGAAACTTTTCAAGATTATGATGGCCGAGACAGGCAAACAGCCTGTTCAGGGCGGTTTCTTCAGCCCGGAAATCATATGGCTGCGGCGTCTGGTTTTCAAAATTAACCGGCCTGAAAACAAGATGACCTTGCTTATTTATATTTATTAATGACATTATTATATTATTGTAGTCAATTATTGTCAATAATCATGCTAACGATAGACATTATTCGTTAATAATGCACAATTATTATTGGTTATATTTCATAATATTTTAGAATTTAAGTATTTTTTAATAGCATATATATAGCATTTTATATCATATAATGATATTATAAAATATATTTTAGCCCCAAAAAATGCTATAATTCACATATGTTCCACTCCAGTGAGGGACCCGAATGCGAAATAATAATATCAATTCCAAGATAAAAAATATCCACAGCATCTTCCGCATCATACAGAGAGAACGAAACAGAAGTATCACCAGAAGAGAAATACAGGCCAAGACCAATCTGAGCTGGGGAACGGTATCCCAATATACCAACAATCTGATCGAATCCAAAGTGATCATTCAGTGTGATTCAAAGCCAGGGGACATCGGAAAACCGGCTTCTTCCCTTAAAATGAACAACCTGCACTACCTGATCGGTATCAATCTGCATATAGAAAAGGTAACCGGAATTCTGGTAGGTCTCGACGGGCAGATCGTAAATCAGCGTATGATTGTGGTAAAATCCCCGGATCTCATCCTGGATTATATCAGCATAATCATCCATGACTTTCTTTCCAATGACTGTTTCAACAAAACCGTCCTTGCAATTGGAATATCCGTTGCGGGAAATGTCGATCCCAAAAACGGGGTTCTGATTCATTCCGTTTTTTCGAAATTATGGGATCATATCAAGATCAAAGATGTTCTGGAAGCAGCATTTAAACTGCCTGTCATTGTCAGACGGGACTGCGACTGTGTCATTACAGCCGAACGCGAACTCGGACTGATATCAGAATCTCATTTGGGAAAAGTGATTGAGATAGTGACCAACTACGGAATCGGCATGTCTTTTCTGCACGAGAACCACCTCTACGTCAGTGCCGGAAACAGTCAGGCGGAAATCGGGCATCTTATCGTTCATCCGGGCGGGACTCTGTGCAACTGCGGAAACCGCGGATGTCTTGAAATGTATGCCTCAAAGATAGGTATTGTAACGCAGTTCAGAAACTGCAGCGATGAGGATATAAAAAGCATTATTGATCCTCAGGGTTCAACCGATCAGATTTTCAATCTGATCCGAATTCATGCAATAGAGGGAAACGGGACCTGCCAGGATCTGTTCAATCAGTTTGGCATCCTTCTCGGAAATGTCTGCGCTTCTCTTGCATCCATTCTGGACCCGGATGCTATTATCATATACGGGGACATGATCGGTGAAAAGGATCTGTGGAAAGATACCTATGAAAAACAGTTTGCTCAGAATAAGTTTCCGTTTAATAACACGCATCTTCTTTATTCAGAACTGGACACTTCCGCTCCCATGCTCGGCGCTGCATTCTGTGCATTAAATGCTGTTCTGAACGACTTCCTGAAACAGATCATCTGACCGGCAATCATTCCTCCTGCATTTTCGACAGCTTTTCCGCCTGATCCGCCGCCGTCAGGGAATCTATGATCTCATCCAGGTTCCCGTTCATGATCTGGTCTATCTTCCCGTAGACGGTAAGCTTTATCCTGTGATCCGTGACCCTGCCCTGCGGGAAATTGTAGGTCCGGATTTTTTCCGAGCGGTCGCCCGTGCCGATCTGGCTTCTGCGTTCCTCCGCTTCCTCATTCTGCTGTCTTATCCGTTCCATCTCGTACAGCTTGGTCCGGAGAAGCGCCCACGCCTTGTCCTTGTTCTGCAGCTGGGATTTTTCCGTCTGTGCATATATGACTATACCGGTCGGAATATGCGTAAGTCGTACCGCGGAATCCGTTGTATTGACGCACTGCCCGCCGTTCCCGGAAGCCCTCATCACGTCTATACGGACATATTTCGGGTCGATTGACACGTCCACGTCCTCCGCCTCCGGCATGACGGCAACGCTTGCCGTTGACGTATGGATCCGTCCTCCGGATTCCGTTTCCGGCACACGCTGGACACGGTGCACGCCGGATTCATACTTGAGTCTGGAATAGGCGCCCTGCCCGGATACGGTTGCTGTGACCTCCTTGAATCCGCCGAGTCCGTTTTCGTTCATGGAATTGATCTCAACCTTCCAGCGGTGCGCTTCCGCGTAGCGCTGGTACATCCTGAAAAGATCGGCTGCAAAAAGCGCCGCCTCGTCTCCTCCCACGCCGGCACGGATTTCCAGTACAATATTCCTGTCGTCATTCGGGTCCTTCGGGATCAGAAGCATTTTGAGTTTTTCTTCCAGTTCCGCTTCCTGTTTTTTCCCTTCGGCAAGCTCTTCCTTGGCCATGGTCTTCATGTCTTCGTCGTTTTCCGTATCCAGAATGGAAAGCGCATCCTGTTCATCCTGCTTTGCTTTTTTGTATGCCTGATAAGCCTCCACGACAGGCAGCAGATCCGACTGCTCCTTCATGAGGTTTTTAAAGCGGCTCTGGCTGCCCGTTACCTCCGGGCTGGAAAGTTCCGCCATGACTTCATCGTAATGTGTCAGTACTTCTTCCAGATGCTCGAACATAAAATCCTCTTTCTTCTGCCTTGCATTCCAAGCTGTCTTCGGGGAAAATCATATATGCGCCTTGATCACCCGGTCAAGGCCCGCATAATCCCGGATAACCTCTGTATCCTGAAAACCCGACTGCCTGAGCATGGCAGTTACATCCTTTGCTTCGTCAAAACCGATTTCAAAGTAAATACGGCCGCCTTCTTCAAGATGCTTTGGCGTCTCTGCCGCAAGGATGCGGTAAAACTTCAGACCGTCTTCCTCTGCGTCCAGAGCAAGACGCGGTTCATGGTCCTTTACTTCCGGCTCCAGCATTTCGATCACGCTGCTTCTGATATACGGCGGGTTGCAGGTGATGATGTCAAATTTTTCATCCGCAAAAGCGCCGTACATGTCGCTTTTCAGAAACCGGATCTCCGCCTTGTTCTCTGCGGCATTTTTCTCCGCGACTGCGAGAGCCTCTTCCGAAATGTCCCCTGCTGTCACGCAAAGAAACGGAGCTTCCTTTTTCAGTGCCACGGCAATGCACCCGGATCCCGTGCAGAGATCAAGGAGCGTCGTGTCATTCCCGCTCTGTCCGGATAAACTTTCCGGTGCAGCGGATTTTAAATCCTTCAGGACTTCCTCCACCAGGATTTCCGTGTCCTGCCTGGGGATCAGCACCTTGTCATTTACCAGAAAATCATATCCGAAAAAATTCTGCGTGTGCGTGATATGCTGAAGCGGGATCCGCTTTTCCCTCTCTGCGACAGCATCCAGATATTTCCGGACAAAAGGGACCTGATCCGCTCGGAAAGGAACGGCATAATTCATCAGCATTTCATTCATGTCAATTCCGAAGACAAAAAGAAGAAGGTACCGCGCGTCAATTTCATATTCGCGGATGCGGACCGCGGACAGACGTTTTTTTCCTTCTTCATAAAGGTCCATGTAAGTATTCAGATTTTCTTCCGCTGGTTTGTTCATGCCGCTTTTTCCGACCATTCAAAATTTTCCTTGAGATAAGCCTTCCAGTCAAACACCGCATTCACCGCGGCAATGGCGACCTCCGCCATGTCCGCTGTCGGTTCCTTGGTGGTAAGTCCCTGCATCCACATACCGGGACGGCTTAAAATATTGACGAAGACGGAATCCGTTCTTCCGGCCCAGCGCAGAAATTCATAGGATATCCCGGCGATCACGGGAATAAACACGATCCTGCTCAGCGCCCGCATCGCAAGGGAATCCACACGGATGAACATGAAAAGCAGGATGCTGATCACCATGACGTCCAGAAGGAAACTGGTGCCGCAGCGCTTATGTTCCTTGGAACTTTTCATCACGTTCTCCACGGTCAGCGGAAGTCCGTGCTCTATGCAGTTGATGCATTTGTGCTCGGATCCGTGATACATGAACGTACGGTGAATGTCCTTCATACGGGAAATAAGGAGGATATATCCGATGAAAATCAGGATCCTCAGAACGCCTTCCAGAAGGGCAATCAGATAATAACTGTCCGTTACCTTCCTGAGCAGACTGCTCAGGTACATCGGAAGAAGCATGAACAGCGCAATCGCAAAAAGGAAAGAGAAGACCATGACGACACCCATGATCACATTTTCCAGCTTGTCACCGAAAACCTTTTCCAGCCATTTTTCAAAACGCGACGGCTCGGCATTATCGTCATCTTCAAAAAAAGACGCCGACCATGTCAGAGTGCGCATCCCGAGAATAAGGGAATCCGCAAATACGAAGATCCCGCGGATAAACGGCAGCGCGAGAAATTTATTTTTTTCGGTCATGCTGACATAAGATGCCTTCATCACTTCAATCTGACCGTCCGGTCTGCGGACGGCTGTCGCATAGTCGTTTTTATTCTTCATCATGATTCCTTCGATGACGGCCTGACCGCCTATCCCGGAATACTTCTGGCATTTCTTCATTTTATCTTCTGCCTCTTAAGTCGCCTGAAAGCGGCCTGTGCTGTTAATCGTAAAAAAAGGGCTGAGTACGGAACGTACTCAGCCCCTGTCTGAACCTGTTGATTATACCTGTGCCTTGACGCCGTATTTTTTATTGAACTTATCAATACGTCCACGGGCTGAAGCCGCCTTCTGCTGACCGGTATAAAAAGAATGGCACTTGGAACATACTTCCACGTGGATTTCCTTTTTGGTTGAACCAGTCACGAATGTATTCCCGCAGTTGCAGGTAACGGTTGCCTGATAATATTTAGGATGAATTCCTTCCTTCATGATTCTCACCTCGTTTCCATTATGACGAACAGCTAAAGTAGTATAACACAGTGATTTCGACAATGCAAGAATATTTCTGTTTCAGACATTTATGGTATTTTATGTAAATTTGCGGGCTACAGCCTGTTATATTTCGCGTACTGGATGATCTCCGCGTTGCTCCTTGTCTTTGCGAACAGATCCAGTATCCGCTCCACGGATTCCTCCGGTCTCTGCGAGCTTGTTGCCTTGTGGATCATGTCCAGGACTCCTCTTTCCTCGCGGCTTAAGAGGAGATCGTCACGTCTTGTCCCGCTCTTTAAGATATCGACAGCCGGAAAGATACGCTTTTCGGAAAGTTTCCGGTCAAGAACCAGTTCCATGTTTCCGGTTCCTTTGAATTCCTCGTATACCATATCATCCATACGGCTGCCTGTGTCGACCAGGGCCGTTGCGAGAACCGTAAGGCTCCCGCCTTCCCGCATGTTCCTTGCCGCGCCGAAAAACCGTTTCGGCATGTAAAGGGCGGCGGGATCCAGTCCGCCGGACAATGTCCGTCCGCTCGGAACGATCGTCAGGTTATATGCCCTGGACAGCCTTGTGATGGAATCCAGAAGGATCATGACATCCCTGTGCTGTTCCACCAGGCGCTTTGCCCGTTCTATGACCATTTCCGAAACCCGTTTATGGCGTTCCGGCAGTTCATCGAACGTGGAATAAATAACTTCCACCTGAGGGCCTTCAATATATTCCCGGATATCCGTCACTTCCTCCGGCCGTTCATCGATCAGAAGAATGATGACGTGCATGTCCGGCTGCGTGGAAGTGACCACTTTTGCAATCTGCTTAAGAAGTGTTGTCTTCCCTGCCTTGGGAGGAGAAACGATCATGCCTCTCTGTCCTTTTCCGATCGGCGAGATCAGGTCCACCACTCGCATGGCAGTCGTTGTTCCCTCAACATCCAGATGGATCCTTTCATCCGGGAAAATGGGTGTCATGTCTTCAAAATTCTGACGCTTCATGATTTCGGAGGGACGGACGCCGTTTACGGTATTCACATACAGAAGAGCGGCAAATTTTTCGGAAGCGGTCTTTACTCTCCTGGACCCTGTGATGATGTCGCCGGTCTTTAAATTGAATCTCCTGATCTGGGAAGGGGAAACATAGACATCGTTATCTCCCGGCAGATAGTTTTCGCAGCGGATAAAGCCGAAGCCGTCCTGCATGACTTCCAGGATGCCGGATGCCTGCGGGCCGTTGTCCGCGACACTTGCCAGCTTCTCCGGAAGTTCGTTCTGCTGCTTTGCTTCCCGGGGTTCTTTTTCCTCGCCGGCATTTTCCTCGCGTGTATTTTCTTCGCGCATATTTTCCGCGCGCAAGTTTTCCTGGCGTGCATTCTGATCGCGCATATTTTCCTTATGCGTGTTTTCTCTGTGCCCGTTTTTCTCCGGACCTTCGGCAGGTACCGGTTCCGCTGCCTTTTCCGTTTTTTTTCTGGGGGCATGTCCCGGGACCGGCTGCTTTTTTGCGGCCGGCTTTTTTTCCTGAGCCTTTTTCACGGCAGCCTTTTCGGATGCTTCCTTTTTTGCTTTTTCCTTTTCGGCTTTTTCCTTTTCGGCTTTTTCCTTTTCGGCTTTTTCCTTTTCGGCTTTTTCCTTTTCGGCTTTTTCTCTTTCTGCCTTTTCCTTCTCTTCCTTCTCCGCCTGCTTAACAAGGATATCGATCAGTTCTGCTTTTCTGAGAGCCGATATTCCCCTGACGCCCGCTCCTTTTGCCAGTTCTTTCAACTGTGCCAGCGACAGTGTTTCCAGTTTTTCCCTCATTTTGAATTCTCCCCTGATGACGGATCGGAATGATCCTTTATAAATTTCAGATATTTCTTTATTGTTTTTTCGTACCCGTTATCGGACGGGACGTAAAATTTCTTATCGGTCAGACCATCCGGAAGATACTGCTGTTTCACGTAGTGGTTCGGATAGTCGTGTGCATACAGATAGCCGACGCCCTTCCCCAGCTTTTCATGCCCGGGATAATGGGCATCCTGCAGATGAACGGGGACCGGAGCCGTGATCGTGTCCTTCACGGTTTCCATGGCTTCATAAATGGCGTTCGTTGCCGAATTACTTTTCGGCGCGCATGCCACATAAGTTGCTGCCTGTGCCAGGATCAGCTGGGATTCCGGCATGCCGACGCGTTCCACTTCCGAAGCCGCGCTGGCCGCTACGACCATAGCCATGGGATCCGCATTCCCGACATCCTCCGATGCGCAGATCATGATCCTGCGTGCGATAAAGCGGACGTCTTCCCCGGCATAGAGCATTCTTGCCAGATAATAGACCGCCGCATCCGGATCGGAACCCCGCATGCTCTTTATGAACGCCGAGATAGTGTCATAATGATTGTCGCCGTCCCTGTCATAACGGAGAACTCTCTTCTGGATGCATTCGCCTATCACATCCTTTGTCAGACGGATTTTTCCGTCCTTCCCTTTTTCAGTGGTCAAAACGCCCAGTTCCACGGCATTGATGGCCGCACGGGCATCTCCGTTTGCCGCATCGGAAAGGAAATCAGCCGCATCGTCATCGATCTCGGCATTGTAACTTCCCATTCCCTTTTCCTTATCCTCTACCGCCCTCAGGATCAGGATTTTGATATCGGATGGTTCCAGCGGCTTCAGTTCAAAGATCTGCGAGCGGGAAAGAAGCGCTCCGTTCACTTCAAAATAGGGATTTTCCGTTGTGGCACCGATCAGAATGACCGTGCCGTCTTCCACAAAAGGAAGAAGATAGTCCTGCTGTCCTTTGTTGAACCGGTGTATCTCATCGATGAAAAGAATGGTCTTTTTTCCGTATCCGGCCAGATATTCCTTTGCCTCTTTTACGGCATCTTCCATATCTTTCTTGCCGGCTGTCGTTGCGTTGATCTGGCGGAAATTTGCCTTTGTCGTATTGGCGATGACTCTTGCGATGGTGGTCTTCCCCGTGCCGGGCGGTCCGTAGAAAATAAGTGAGCCCAGCTTATCCGCCCGGATGGCGCGGTAAAGAAGCTTGTCTTTTCCGAGGATATGCTTCTGCCCCACAATCTCATCCAGAGAAGAAGGCCGAAGCCTCGACGCAAGCGGTGCCTCTTTTTTCAGGGCATCATCCCTCATATAGTCAAAGAGATCCATTGATGATCGTACTCCAGTCATGAATTAAAAAGATCTGCAGAAAATTTCGCGAAAACCTTTCAGAAAGATTTTACCACATTCCGGCCAAACTGTCATGCCGGCACAAAAAATCATTCCGGAAGTTTCCTTAAAAGCCCCAGATCGGCATAGAACTGCTTTTCACGGTATGTGTCGCTGAAAATCCAGTACGGTTCCTTTCCGTAGTCCTGATCATAGTTTGTCAGATCGAACAGAAGCCATGCCTTGGAGATCAGGGCCACTCCGAAAATATGACCGCGGCCGTCCTTTCTGCTTTTTGCCACTATGGACCGGTACGGAATTCCGCAGTTTCCGAACAGGAGCAACGCTTCTGCATTGTATCCCACGCAGGCGCAGACACCGGAGTCGACCGCATCGGCAAGGCAGTTTTTCCCGTAGGAAAGGTCATAGGTCAGGGCATCTGCAATGTAGTTACTGATATATTCCGCCTTTGACGTGTTGTCCTGCTGCGAGACAGTGTCCCTGACCGTATGCATGACATTCTGCATTTTCTGAAGAATGCGCATGTTGTCGGCCGCTTTGTCCGTATTGAAGACCGAACCCGTTTCAACGGCAAGAAGAAGCTTCCCGTTCTGTTCCCCGAAAACCATGACCGGGTTGCTGAAAAAGGTAAGCCCTTCTTTTGCAAAATGATAAATGGCGGAAAATTCATCCGTGTTCCCGCGGTAGAGAACAAGCGCGTGCGATCCGTCTTCTTCTTTCAGGCAGTTCGCGGGATCATAGAAAACGCTGTTGACGATGCTCTGGACATACATGTTTTTCTGGGCTTCGTCGTCCAGAAATCCGTACAGGTCTTCCGCGGCAGCTTCCGCATCCGCCTTCGTATATCCGCTTACGGTTTCGGAAGTATCCGGAGAAGCGTCAGGATCCGCGGTCACATTGGTAAGGCTTTCCCTTTCTTCCCCGGAGGACTGCGAAAGGTCTGCCGTGGCGCTGGATTTCACGACTTCAGCGGCATAGGTGTTTGAATAAAGAGACAAAACCATAAGAGAAGATAAAAATAAGGCAGAAAATTTTTTCATTCTGTTCAAAGTACAGGTCCCTTCTTCCGGTGTGCTATAATAAACGTATATCGGATCTTCATATTCTATCATGAGAACGGGAAGGAAAAAAGATGGAGAACAAAGAAAAGGAAATGCGGGTGGCAGTCCTGATCGACGCGGAAAACGTGGCAAGCAAATACATCAGCATTGTCCTGAACGAAGCCAATAACCTCGGGAACGTGATCATCCGCCGGATATACGGCGACTGGACCAACCAGCAGATGAATTCCTGGAAATCCGTGGTCCTTGACAATTCCGTACAGCCCATCCAGCAGTATTCCAATGTCAGCGGCAAGAATTCCTCGGATTCCGCTCTGATCATCGATGCCATGGATCTTCTGTATCAGGGAAGACTGGACTGCTTCTGCCTTGTCTCCTCCGACAGCGATTTTACAAGGCTTGCGGCACGCTTACGGGAATCCGAAATGTATGTGCTCGGCATGGGCGAGCAGAAAACGCCGCAGTCCTTTGTCTCCGCTTGCGATAAGTTTTCCTATATCGATCTTCTCTACGCTGCCGGCGTTGCGAATGCTGCGGCTGCATCTTCCGCCAGAAAATCCGCGGCTGCGCACGGCAGCAAGACCTCTGTTGCAAAAACTCCCGGTCCGGAGGCGGATTCCGAAGAATCCAAAGCGGGCAGCAATCTTACCGTGATCAAGGATGCGCTGCGTCAGATCGCAAACGAGAACTCCGACGATGAAGGCTGGATTGCCTCTTCCCTTCTCGGAAACATGCTGGGAAGAAAATATCCGGACTTTGATGTCCGGAATTTTCAGTACAGCAAGTTTGTTCCCTTTGTGGAATCCCTGAAGATATTTGACATGAGAAAAGAAGCGCTGAACGTATATTTCCACCTGAAATAACAATCAGGCAGTCCTCACTTTTTTCCCCCGCCCGGAATCCTTTTCCTGCCGGTCGGCGTTTCCTGAATTTCTTCCGTTGCTCCCCTTGCCCATGCGGTCCGATGCCGCCTGCGCGAGGGGACTTCTTGTACATTCCGTCTGGTCGAATCCGACAATGGCGCAGAGCCTGGAACCTGCCATCTTTTCCAGGGCAAAGGCAAGTCCGTTCGTATGCCGGTCCAGTCTTGTGTTATCGATCTGATCCAGGTCTCCGCAGATCACGATCTTGGTTCCTTCTCCCGCCCGCGTCAGTATCCCGAGCATCTGATTCGGAGAAGTGTTCTGCGCTTCGTCGATGACAACAAACTGTCTTGTCACGCTTCTCCCGCGCAGAAATCCCAGGGCCTGAATATCAATCCACCCGCGGTCAAAAAGCTCATCCACCTTGTCCTGAAGCTCATCTTCCGAGCCGCCTTTTTTCACTGTCTGCGCATCGATCAGAAGTTCCAGATTATCGAGGCATCCGCGGAGAAGCGGGCTCACCTTTTCTTCTTCCGTTCCCGGAAGCGCGCCGATATCATTGTCGAATGCCACATTGGCACGTGTGATCAGAAGTTTCCGGTAGCCTTCTTCGTTCCCCGCGATATGACCGGAGTTTGTGACCTGCTCCAGCCCGCACGCCATGGACAGGAATGTCTTTGCGGTCCCCGCCGGGCCTTTCATGATGACCAGCGGGATTTCGGAAGCCGGCTGCATCAGCGCCTCCACGGCAAACTGCTGCCCGGCATTTCTTGCCTTCACACCGAACGGTTCCGATCCCGCATAAAAAAGCGGAGCGACCGCATCGGCCTCTTTCCTGTAGCGACCGTATGCCGTTTTTCCGTTACGAGTAACAAGAGTAATGAATTCGTTGTCCAGGATATCATCCGGAAGCGACGCGTCCTCGCGGCTGATGCCGTCTCCCGACAGAAACTCGTCCAGGACATTTGCGGATACTTCAAACGTGCGCCTGCCCGTATAGGTCAGTGCGTCGTCATCCACCATTTCATTCCGGTAATCTTCGGCATCAATCCCGAGAATGCCGGCCTTGACGCGGACCAGGACATCCTTGCTGACCAGTACGGTATTTCCCACCCGGAGATTAAGCCCATAGGCAACCTTCAGGATATCATTGTCCGCCTTGGTCACGTCCAGCGACCCCGGCAGCTCCACTTCTTCAAAATCCGTTTCAATCCGGAAAGTGCCGCCGGAATCCAGCGGGATCCCTTCCGTTATGTTTCCCTTCAGGCGGAGCGACTCCAGATTTCTGGCCGCCTCTCTTGCACTGTATCCGATCTCGCCGTCGTAGGTCTTTAATTTGTCCAGTTCCTCCACGGCAGCCATCGGAAGCACAACATTGTGTTCCTCGAACTTGAACATCGCAATCGGGTCCTGAAGCAGAACATTTGTATCCAGCACATATGTCCTGACCGGAGTCCCGGCGGATGCCCCATGGCCCTTATCACTCTTTCGTCTGACCATTCGGTACCCCCTGATATTGTACTGAAAATATTATATCATATCTTCAGAACACAATATGTGTGATCCGTGTATATTATGTATTAAATTTTTTCCGGGGAGATCACGCGACTCCAAGCACTTTTGCCGTAATCTCCACCGCAGACTTGATGCAGTCCGGGCAGGAGCAGAGGACCTTTCCCGTATGAACGCCCTTCAGGTCCGCACAGACAAGCGCCTTGTTCCTTTCGCGGAATTCACGGACCACCGCCGCAATCTGCTTGTAGGTGGCCTGTTTGGTTATCTTTTCCGTTGTCCCGCTGCTGTTCCGGTATCCGATCACGGCAGCCGCGCCCGAAATGGCGCCGCAGGTCCCTTCCATGCATCCCATACCCAGTCCGAATGCCTCCGTTATCTTAAAGAGCGTCTTCTCGTCTAAGTCTGTCAGATCGGAAAATGCGGCGGAGACCGCCTGAGCGCAGTTGCCTCCTGCCTGATGCATTTTTTCCGCCTTCATGATTCTTTCCTCTAAAGTCATCTCAATGCCTTCCTTTCAATTTGCATTCAAAAGCCGATGCTGATATCATAAACCGTATGGACAGGAATGATGCCAAACTGAATAAACATATCCGCAGGGTTCATTACAGCGGACTTTATCCTAAAAATTATAATGAGAAATACAAGGAACTGCAACCGGATAAATATGCCGGTACGGCAGAAAAAGTGCTCGGAAAGGGCATGACGCCCGCCGGCACCCATGTTCCGATCATGGTGCACGAGATCCTTGATTTCCTGAAAATCGCCCCCGGACAGAACGGACTGGACGCTACCTTAGGGTACGGCGGACATACGGAGGAAATCCTGAAAACGCTTAACGGCACGGGACATCTGACCGCCATAGATGCCGATCCGATCGAGCTGAAGAAAACAGAGCTTCGTCTCAGAAAACTCGGCTACGGAAATGATATCCTTACCATCCGTCAGATGAACTTTTCCGAAGCCGGAAAGCTTGCCGGCGAAACCGGCCTGTTCGATTTTGTCCTTGCCGATCTCGGCGTTTCCTCCATGCAGATCGATAATCCCTCCAGAGGCTTTACCTGGAAAGCGGACGGCCCCCTGGACCTCCGCATGAATCCCGAACAGGGAATTACCGCTGCAGAGCGTCTTAAAGAACTGACCCGGGACGAGCTGGAAGGCATGCTTTCCGACAATGCGGACGAACCTTACGCGCAGGAAATATCTTCGCAGATTTTTTCCGATCTCCGCCACGGGATTTCTGTCGAAAAAACCACGGACCTTTATGAAGAAATACGGAAGGCGCTTAGAAAAATCCCCGCCGCGGAACAGGAAGATGCCGTTAAAAAATCCTGTGCCCGTACCTTCCAGGCACTCCGCATTGACATCAATCACGAATATGAATCCCTGTATGCTTTCTTAAATCTCCTGCCTTCCGTCCTTGCGCCGGGAGGCCGCATAGCCGTTCTTTCCTTCCATTCCGGGGAAGACCGTCTGATAAAACAGTCCTTCCGCGAATTCTTCCGGAGCGGAACCTACCGTGAAATTTCCCAGGATGTCATGCGCCCTTCCCGGGAAGAATGCTTCCGCAACAGCCGGGCGCATTCCGCCAAGCTCCGCACCGCTGTACGGGCTTAAATTTCAGAAAACGAACTGCACAAGAAGCATGTAGCATATTGTTCCGCCCGCTATGGACAGCAGCATCTTCTTTTTCCAGCGGTGCAGAAGAACTACGAAACAGACGGAGATCATTTCCGGCAGACCGCGGCTTCCCGTCATGGGATCCACATTCTTAAGACAGTATACGACCAGCATTCCGAAAACAGCCGAAGGAAGTGCTTTTCCGAGATAACGGATATAGGCGGGTGTCGGTTTCCCGGAGGAAAAAACAAGGAACGGAAGAAACCTGGTTGTCATGGTTCCCAGAACACACATGAGAATGGTGATGATCTGCTGATTCAGAGTCATGAGGAAAGACCGCCTTTCTTTTCAATTGTCTTCCGGAAAAGAGTGAGAAAAACAAGGATCACGATCATGGACGGGATCATGAAATCCGATTTTCCGAAAACGGCAAGACACAGGACGGATGCCCCGAGACCGGCTATAGCCGTCCGGTGTTCCTTTTCCTTGTCCCACTGGTTTAAAAAGATTTCAACGAACATAGCCGTCATCACAAAATCAAGCCCCTTCGTATTAAATTTCAGGAAGGATCCGGCAATGCCTCCCATTCCCGCTCCGGAAATCCAGTAAAGCTGGTCAAGCCACGTGACCCAGAGCATAAACCAGGGTCTGTCCACATCTGCCGGAATATCCGCGGTGCAGTTGATTGAAAACGTTTCGTCGCACATCCCGTAGATCAGGAAAAATTTTTTCCATCCGGTATTTTTATATTTATCCAGCATGGCAATCCCGTAAAAAAGATGGCGTGCTTGGATCATCAGGGCAAGGAGCAGCGCCTGGACGGGATGAAAGGCACCGAGGAGCAGATCCGCCGCCACAAACTCCAGCGACCCGCCGAAAATGATCATCGCCATCAGCATGGGATAGAGAAAGCTGAAACCTTTTACGTTCATATAGATTCCGTATGTCAGTCCCAGGAACCAGAAACCGGCAAGAATGGGAATGGTGTGCGGGAATGCCGCACGGAATGCCTTCATGCGCATAAGAGCCTGTCCTTTTCATAAATCAGATTGCATACATTATAGCAAACGTATGCAAAAAATTCCCGGAAGAATTTATCTTCCGGGAATTCCCGTATTTGCCGCAAAAAATTTCATTCTTTCTCAATCCGCCCGGTCAAAGATCGCCTTGGATTCCAGATATTTTCCGTAACCGGCTTTCCACTTTTTATGAACTTCGGAAGCATCCCATGCGGGAAGCGCTTCAGGGTCCATGTCAAGCTCGATCATGATGTCGTAGCGGTTCGGCCTGTCCGTCACGGACGGATAGATCTTTACGCCGTGAACGCCGCTTATTTTATCCGCATCATCAAACAGGGCTTTGATTTCCGGCAGTAATTCCTGCTTGTCCTTTACCGTATCGTTATATTTCGCAATAATATAATGTTTCATTTTTCACTCCTTAAATGTGATGGTGCCGACGATCTGATCATAGGAAGCCGTCATATCCGTTATTTCCTGACGCTGCGCTGCCGTGTAATGGCCGATTGCCGTATCCGTCGGCATGCCTGCCATGTAGCGCAGTCCGTTATGCCAGCCAAAATCCCGTGCGTTGTCGGTAAATCCCTGCTCCGCTTCAAAATCCGCTTCATTCGCATACCAGTCGATATGAAAAATCTCCTGCACGTTTCCGTCGTTTACCGGATCATAGTCAAAGGCAACGCCGCTGCCGTAATTTTTTTCCGTGTAATGCCCTTTCCAGGAATCCGGAAGGGTAACGGAAAAATTCTCATAGGAAAGCGTAAAATCCGTGCCGTCATCCGAAGTGACTTTCCCGGCCACGCTTTCGTTCCCGTCCCAGGAACCGTTTGCAAGAACCGTATAGCCGTCCGGCGTCAGGGCAGAGGCATACATCCATCCGTCTTCATCGAACGCGTACCATTTGCCGTTGATCTTTTTCCAGAACGGTTTTTCCTTTGTCCCGGCATACCAGGAAGTACCCGCCTCATCGGTCGCATACCACCACCTGGCAAAGTTTCTTCCGCTGCCGGTTCTCCATCCCGTTGCCGCAAAAGCATTGAAAGACAAAAAGAGCATCATAGCCAGTACCGAAAATATCAGGATCCGTATTTTCTTCATGTTCTGTCTCCCTGTTTTCTCCCCGCCCTAAACGGCATTCCGCCCTTCCGGTCAGTACGCAATGCCCCAGTATACCATCTTGGTGGCAGGTTTGCCGCAGCAGACGCACTTGTCGGAAATCTGTTCCTGCTCAAACGGGATGCAGCGGCTGGTGGCATTTGTCAGTTCCTTGATCTTCTTTTCGCATTCCGGACATCCGCACCACATGGCTTTGATAAATCCGGGTTTGTTCTTAATGATATCCGTGAATTCGTCCATGTTCTTTGCGGTGTAGGTATGCTCTTCCCTGTGTTTCAGCGCACGGTCGTACATATCCTTCTGAATGGTTTCCAGAAGTTCGGGAACCTTTGTTTCCAGAGCATCCAGAAACACCGGTATTTTTTCTCCGCTGTCCCTGCGGACCAGCACGCACTGGTTTGCTTCCATGTCCTTGGGTCCGATCTCAATCCGGATCGGAATGCCGCGCATTTCGCAGTCGGCGAATTTAAAGCCGGGACGCTTGTCGGAGTCGTCCAGCTTTGCCCGGACGCCGGCTTTCACCAGACGGTCCAGAATTTCCTTTGCCTTGTCCAGCACGCCTTCCTTGTTCATCTGAATGGGAATGATCATGACCTGTACCGGTGCAATGTGCGGCGGCAGCTTCAGTCCCGAGTTGTCCCCGTGGACCATGATGATGGCGCCGATCATTCGGGTTGTCATGCCCCAGGAAGTCTGGTGCATGTATTTCAGCTGGTTGTCCTTATCCGTGAACTGCATGCCGAAAGCTTTTGCGAATCCGTCGCCGAAGTTATGGCTGGTTCCGGACTGCAGTGCCTTGCCGTCATGCATGAGGGATTCAATCGTATAGGTGGCAATGGCTCCCGCGAATTTTTCGCTGTCCGTTTTTCTTCCCTTGATAACGGGAATGGCAAGCTCGTTTTCGCAGAGATCCGCATAGACATTCAGCATCATGATGGTGCGTTCCTGCGCTTCCTCAGCCGTCGCATGAACCGTATGGCCTTCCTGCCACAGGAACTCACGCGAACGCAGGAACGGACGCGTCGTCTTTTCCCAGCGGACCACCGAGCACCACTGATTCAGAAGCTGCGGCAGATCCCGGTAGGAATGTACGTTCCTTGCATAATAATCACAGAAAAGCGTTTCCGATGTAGGCCTGACGCAAAGTCTTTCCTGAAGCGGCTCCAGGCCTCCCTGCGTGACCCAGGCAACTTCGGGCGCAAAGCCTTCCACATGTTCTTTTTCCCGGTTCAAAAGACTTTCCGGGATAAAGATCGGCATATAACAGTTCTGGACGCCGGTAGCTTTGAAACGCGCATCCAGTCTCTGCTGGATGGCTTCCCAGATGGCATATCCCGCAGGCTTGATCACCATGCAGCCCTTAACGGAAGAATAGTCCGTAAGTTCCGCTTTCTTTACAATATCCGTGTACCACTGTGCAAAATCCTTATCCATGGAAGTGATTTCCTGAACCAGTTTTTTCTCTTCTGCCATGATCTTTTGTGATCTCCTGTCTTTGATTTTCAGAAACTTTGCAATGCCCGTTCATTATGCAGGCGGCCCTGACGGCCGCCTCTTTTTATTTGTTTTCCTCTTCCTGTTCTTTCTGACGCGCCCGGTATTTCTCCATGAACCGGTTGATCCGGCCTGTCGGCGTCAGGAATTCGCTGATGGAAGCATCGTGATTCAGGTTGTCTATGATGAGCGCAATATATTTGCTCATGTCCACGTTCGTGTAATACGGCCTCTGCAGAAGTTCCGGTGTCTGATAGACAAGGTTTGTCGTAAGCAGACGGTCGAACAGGTTGGAGGCATAAAGCTGGTCAAACCGCGCAAGACCGTTCGTAAACAGACCGAACGTGGCACAGATGAATACCTTTCTGGCGCCGCGCCGCTTCAGTTCCCGCGCCACATCCTGCACGCTCTCCCCGGAAGAGATCATATCGTCTATGATGATCATGTCCTTGTCCTTCATGTCGGAGCCAAGGTATTCATGGGCGATGATCGGATTTTTGCCGTCAATGATCTTTGTATAGTCGCGCCGTTTGTAGAACATACCGACATCAAGACCCAGCATATTGGCAAAATAAATGGCTCTGCCCATTCCGCCTTCGTCCGGGCTTATGACCATCATATGGTCCGAATCCACCTTCAGGTCGCGCTCGGTATTTAAGAGCGCCTTCGTGAACTGATAGATCGGCTGGATGGTATCGAATCCCTTTAACGGAATTGCATTCTGGACTCGGGCATCGTGCGCATCAAACGTGATGACATTGCCCACGCCCATGGCCATCAGTTCCTTCAGTGCCAGCGCACAGTCCAGGGATTCTCTCCCGTTCCGGCGCAGCTGTCTGCTCTCATAAAGAAACGGCATGATGACCGTGATCCTTCTTGCCTTGCCGGCCGCTGCCGCAATGATCCTTTTTAAGTCCTGAAAATGATCGTCGGGAGACATGTGATTGGTCATCCCGAAAAGAGAATATGTCAGCGAGTAATTACAGACATCCACCATGACATACAGGTCGTAGCCGCGCACGGACTCCTCCATGCAGCCTTTTCCTTCGCCGGTCCCGAAACGGCTTATCCGGGATTTCATGATGTAGGAATCCCTCTCATATCCGGTAAAGGCGATCGTTCCCTTGTGCTCGCTCTGTCTTTCCCTTCTCCACTGCACCAGGTAGGAATCCACCTTCTGCCCCAGAGACTCGCAGCTTCTCAGCGGCAGAAGTCCCAGAGGACCTACCGGTATTGACTCGATTTCCCTGTCTTCGTTTGACATGATCACACCTCCGTTTAAAAATGCGGCTGCCCGTCAGTTCTCCGTCAGTTTCTTTTTCAGCCGGATATCCTTTCCGTAAACCGGAACGATCGTATATCCGCTGGCAATCCTGGAAGTAACGCGCTCCGAATAAATATCACGCATTGCCTTCATGGAAAGATTTGTCGAAATAATGGTTGCCTTTGCCGCCGTAAGCCTTGCATTCACCAGGTAGAAGAACTGCGAAGCTGTCCAGGTATTGATCATTTCCGTTCCGAGATCGTCTATGATCAGAAGATCGCAGTCGGATATAAATCCGTACAGTTCCTTTACGGCAAGATCATCCGTTTTCTGCATGCGCACGCCGGCAACACAGTCAAATAATTCGTTTGCCGTAAGATAGATCACGGAATAATACCTGTCGATCAGTTCCTTTGCGATGCAGTTGCTGAGGAACGTTTTCCCGACGCCCGTATTGCCGAGAAAAAGGAGGCTGCCCCTTTTCTCCCTGAAATCCTCCACATACTGCCTGCAGATCCCGAAGACCTTTTTCATGTAAGTTCTTTCGGTCATTCCTATCCCGGGGATCAAAGCAGCATCGTCATAAAAATCAAAGGAAAAGGAATTGAAGTTTTCCTTCTCCATTATCCTATCAATATTTGACTGTGCATACAAGAGTTTTATGATCTTCGCCTGAAAACAATGGCATTTTCTGCCTTCGATCAGGCCGGTATCCCTGCAGTCCGGACAAAGATACTGCATCTCCATGAAATCTTCGGGGAAACCGTTTTCCTTCAGAAGTTCCTTCTTTTTTCTCTCGATATCCGCCACTTCTTCGGAAAAACCTTTTTCCGCTTCATCGGTCCCGTCCTTCATGGCCCGGTCAAAACGGGACAGGGCGGAAATTCCCGCCTGTTTGTCCAGGGCGCGCATTTCCGGTATTTTTGCGTACACCTTTTCCAGGCGGTCCCGGTGCTCGCGGCGGTCCGCTGCCTGCTGTCTCTCGTATTCTCTTAAAATCGCATTGTACTGGGAATTGGATAATGCCATGTGCTCAGCTTTCCTTCAGCTTTCTGTTCATTTCTTCCACGACAATGGAATCCAGATCGTCATTTCTCTGTTCGAAATTATTGAAGCGCGTCCCGTTCTTTATCCTGGAAGTCACGGGAGCCTTTGCCTGATGCTGCCTGTCCTCATGTACTTCGTCCAGTTTCTTTATGTCGTCGGAAGAATGTACGCCGGCTTCATGCCAGTGGGTCAGGATGGAATCCGTATACTGAAACGACGGCTTCTGCGTTGCCGCAAGAGTCCGTGCACAGGCCTCCGCGACCAGTTCCCTGCTGAATCCGTACGTATGATACCACTTGCTGATCAGCGCCTTTTCCTGCTCTCCGGGATTGCGTCCCGAAAGGCCGAATGCCTTCATGACGCTGTATACCTCGCCCGTGTAGAGACCGGATTCCTCTTTTGCCCTTTCGACCGTCTTTATCCCTCTGGAGTACCAGTCCAGCGCAATGGCCTGCAGATAGCGGAGGGAAGTCTTTCCCCTTTCCGCGCAGATCTCCGCCAGATATTCGATCAGATCGGCCGGCATTTTCAGAACATCATAAAGATAGGCAATGGTTTCGTTGTCTGTCTGTGAAAAAATCCTGGAAAGGTACCGCTGCACCACATAAAGAAGATTGACGAATTCGTCATTGCCCTTCAGCCTGAAAATATCCGTTTCCGATTTATCCGGAATGGCTATGCCCGCATTGTTTTCTTCCGGATCTTTTTCTTTTCCTGCATCAGTTTCCGGAACTGCTTCCAAATCCGTTTCCGGAACAGTTTCCATATCTGTTTCAGAAATTATTTCCATATTCTTTTCCGGAACTTTTTCCATGTTCTTTTCCGGAACTGCTGCCATATCTTTTTCCGGTGCTGTTTCCGAAACGGTGATCAGGCCTTCCCTGGTCCAGCGCGCCATGGCGCGGCCCACATCGCCCTCTGTAAGATCAAGAGCACCGGCAATTTCGCCGACAGTGATCTCTTCCTTTGCGTGACGAAGAAGATAAAGATAGACCTTGATGTATTCGCCGTTTGCCTTTGGCATGTATTCATCGATAAATTCATTCGCAACCAGCGTCGCAGACGGAAATTCAAGACTCCTGAAAGCTACCTTCATATCCTGCCTCACTCTGTATTTTTTACCGCCGCAGGTTCGCGTGAATGCATGCCGCCCGGCCGGTAAAAATATCATAACACAGAAAAACGAAATGAAAATGCCGGAAAACAGAAAAGAATCCACAAGTTTGTCAACAATGTTGACATCTTCAAACTGTGGATTCCGTGGATAACCTTAACCTTTTATTTTCCGAGCAGCTTTTCGCCTACCAGATAGATATCCCCGGCTCCCATGGTTATGCACAAATCACCGGGGAGAAGATTTTCCAGCAGATAATTCTCTATCCCTTCAAAAGTCGGGATAAAGACCGCATCGCCTCCGTCGTCCCGGATGAGCTTTGCCACATCGGCAGAGCTTATGCCGAGCGTGTCCGTTTCTCTGGCAGGGAAAATATCGGCGAGGATAACCTTGTCCGCAAGGGTAAGCGCTTTTGCAAACTGCGGCAGCAGTGCTTTTGTACGCGTATAGGTATGAGGCTGAAACACGCATACGATCCGCTTGTGCGGATAATGCGCGGCCGCTTTCAGCGTCGCTTCTATTTCCTGCGGATGATGCGCGTAATCATCTATGATCGTGATGCCGTCGAGTTCTCCCTTTTTCTCAAAGCGTCTTTCCGCCCCGCCGAAGGAAGAGAGCCCCTTTTCAAATACCGACGGATCAATCCCGAGTTCCAGCGCCACGGCAATGGCTGCAAGGGCATTATATACATTGTGCTCGCCCGGTACCTTAAGCTGCACGCGGTCCGCTTCCTTCCCGTCGATCAGGAACGTGAAGGCGGGCCTTGCCAGTTCGTCGAACACGATATTTTCGGCACTGACATGCGCATCTTTCGATCCGAATGTCACTACCTTGCCTTTGAAATCTTTTACGATCTCACCGTAATCTTTTATCCTGTCGTTTATGATCACGGTTCCGTTATCCGGAAGCCGTTTCGTAAATTTATGGAACGAAGCGCGGATGTTGTCCAGATTTTTGAAATAATCCAGATGGTCGGCTTCGATATTCAGTATGACTTCCATGGTCGGGTTGAAAGCAAGAAAACTGTCCGTATATTCGCAGGCTTCCGTCACGAACATGTCCCGCCCGCCTATCCGGATATTCCCGTTGATCACAGGCAGAATCCCGCCGACGGAAACCGTGGGATCTTCCTTTGCCGCAAGAAGGATATGCGTGATCATGGATGTGGTCGTGGTCTTTCCGTGCGTTCCGCTCACGGCAATGGAATGACGGTAATTCTTCATGACCTGTCCCAAAAGTTCCGCTCTTCTCAAAATGGGTATGTTCTTTTCGATGCAGGCCCTGTACTCCGGATTGTCCGGATGGACCGCTGCCGTGTAAACCGCGAAGTCAATCCTGTCCGTGATGTTTTCCGCGCGCTGGCCTGTAACGATTTCTGCGCCGAGCGAAACCAGGTGCTTTGTCAGTGCACTTTCCTTTGCATCCGAACCGCCGACATGAAATCCCTCCTTCAGAAGAATTTCCGCAAGGCCGCTCATGCTGATGCCGCCGATACCGATAAACCACACAGAATTAGGTTTTCTAAAATCGATCTGGTATGTTTCCATACAGCTCCTTTTCACAATACCAGAAAAGTATACCCGATTCACCGCTAAATCTCAAGTTTATCGGGGTTGCCGCTCCGTTCCTCTTTCTTTTTCAGTTCTGATGCTTTACGACCGCATATTCGTCCATGCTGCACCAGTAGGGGCAGGTACGTTCTTTATCCGTCACGAAGCGGTAATAATCGTCTTCGTCCATGTCCATCTGACAGACATATTCCCCGTTCTCATCGTCGAAAAGGTAATAGGTGCAGCTTTCGCATTTATTGCTCATTTTACGTGTTTTTCCTTTCGCGGCCTTACCGGTGTGCTCCGCTTACGGTCTGTCCGGTGCACTCCGTTTTTCCTGACACTGTATCCGAATGATCCCAAAAGTTTCCCCAGGGCAAAATATCTGCCGTGGGAATAGGCGATCAGCCCGGCTCTGTCCAGATCAAACTTGCCCTTTTTGTCCATGCAGGATTCGTCCGCATCGACCGCAAGCACTTCGGCAAGAAACAGGTTGTGGGAACCAAGCGGGATTTCCTTTACGACCCTGCATTCAAGACTTAAAGGGCTCTCTTTGATCAGAGGCGCATTTACTTTTGATGCTTTTTCCGGTGTCAGCCTGAGGACTTTCCATTTGTCAATGTCCCTGCCCGATTTCACGCCCGCGGTATCCGTTGCACGGACCAGCTTTTCCGTTGTCAGGTTGATGACGAATTCCCCTGTCTCATGGATCATGGCATAGGAATATCTTTCCGGCCTCACGGAAACGGAAACCATGGGCGGATCGGAACAGACGGTTCCCGTCCAGGCAACGGTCAGGATATTGGTATTTCCTTTTTGATCGGCACAGCTCACCAGTACTGCAGGCACAGGATAAAGCATGTTGCCGGGTTTCCAGATCTGTTTTCCCATTATGACTGCACCCCCATGATCAGGACCGGAACCAGCTGCTTTTTCCGCGATACCACGCCGGGAAGCTCTATGACGCCGTCTTTTCTGGAAGACGTCATTTCCTCCGGCAGATGAAACGCCCTGGCAGCCAGCTGTTCCGCGCCTTCGCCGGCACAGAGCAGCGTCGTATTTTCATGCATGATGTCCGTCAGCATCAGATACCGCATGTCCGTGTCCTGATTGGCGGCGGACTTTTCCATATAGCAGAGCATCCGCCCCTTCAGCTTTATCAGCTCCTCCTGATTCATGGAACTGACCTGGCCCACGCCGATCATGGTCTTCCCCACCGTGAATTTCTTGTAGTCCTGATAGAAAATTTCCGCATCCGATTTATTCTGCAGATTGCTGCCTGCCGCAAACATGTTCAGCGCGTATTCATTGATATCAAGGCCTGCCTTTTCCGCCAGTTCAAGCGCGGCGGCTTTGTCTGTCGGCGTGCAGGTGGGCGAACGGAACAAAAGCGTGTCGGATATAATGGCGGAACAGAGCAGCCCTGCGATCTCCGCCGGAATTTCCACTTCGTTTTCATGAAACATCTGGAAGATTATGGTCGCCGTGCAGCCAAGCGGCATGCCGCGGAAAAAGACCGGTTGTATGGTTTCTATGGTCCCCAGCCTGTGGTGATCGATAATCTCCACGACATTCGCTTCCTCAATTCCTTCCACGGCCTGGTTTTTTTCGTTATGATCCACAAGGATCATCCTTTTTCCCTTTGCGCCGAGAAGATTCCTTCGTGAGATCATGCCGATGTATTTTCCTTCATGGTTTAAAACCGGAAAGTCCCGGTGACGGACACTTGCCATGACTTCACGGATGTCATCAAGCGGATCATCAATCCCGAACGTGATCAGGTTGTCCGTTTTCATGAAATGCCGGATGGGCATGGACTGGTTGATCAGTCTTGCAGTGGTAAAGGCATCATATGCGGTGATGATGATGACCGTATCCTGTTTTTCCGCCAGCTCCTTAATGTCTTCGGAAATGTTGGAGCCTTCGCAGATGATCAGGCAGGACGCCCCCTTTTCAATAGCAGACCTCTGGGATTCCGGCCTGTTCCCGAGTATGACCAGGTCTCCCCTGTCAATATAATAATCCATCATTTCCGGATTGGCCGCCGCCACAAGCACCTTGCCGGAATCAAAATACTTTTCCGGGTCCCCGTTGATCATAAGGCCTTCCAGCGTGTCGATGATGTTCTGATACCGGGTCTTTGCCTTCGACATGATGGACGAATCGTACACGTTCATGTAGGAGAGGGCAATATCATTGACCGTGATGAGACCGTTCAGTTTTCCGTCGTTCCCCACGGAGGGAATGGTCACGACATTCTGGTCCTGCATCAGCTCCCACGCCTTTTTGATGGAGATGGAAGAACTGACGCCTTCCGTATGCCGTATGTCGATGTCGCCGACCTGCGTCTTTACGGATTCCAGAAGCTCCGGTTCCGTAACATGAAAATAATCCAGCACATACTTTGTCTCGTTGTTGATCTCGCCGGCCCTGCACGGAATGTATTTCCGATCTTTCGTGTGATTTTTGAACCACGCATAGGCGATTGCCGAACAGACAGAATCCGTATCCGGATTCTTGTGTCCGCAGACATAGGTAACGCGCTTACCGGACAGTACGGGCGATTCCGCTGCTTTTCCGTGATTTTCCATAAATACTCTCCTGCTTTTGCGGTATGTAACAATAAATTTACTAACTGTTCATACTTTGTTCACACATTACAGTTATGCTAATTGCATAAATAAACAGATTGCAATCTTGATTTTTGAGTCAAGTTGCACATAGATTTTTCATAATTACCCCGGCCCGGATGAAAGTCCCGCCGGGGTCTCCTCATTTTATCGGGGGAAACTCCGTCAGCTGTAGAGTTTCTCCGGATAAATGCCCTGACGGATCAGGTCCGCAATGGCTTTCCGCACACCGGGAATATCCTCATGATAGGTTAGCCCGAACCAGCGGTCTTTTGTCGGAAGGACTTTCACGCTCCCGGTCCCCGCTTTAATGCTTCGGTCTATGATGGTCGGAAGCAGGTATTCGCTCTTCAGGTCGCCGGGTTTAAGTCTTTTCAGAAATTCCGGAAATCCTTTTTCCAGTTCCGTAAAGAAAGAAGGCGGAAGCCCCCACATGTTCATGGAAACAAACTGATCCTCTTTCACTTCTCTGGGATTCCCGTTTTCGTCTTCCGCCTCCATTTTTCCGTCTCTCATGCGGATCCCGAAAGTTTCCGTCACATCGGAAAGCGTTCCGTCCGGCGCCACACCGCATACGCCCCTTGTCACGGCACCGTTGTCGGACAAAGTGTTCTTCAGGATGAATCCGCTCATGCAAATGTCGTACTTTGCCGCATCCGGCTTCATCTCTGAAACCATGTAATCATGCACGATGCCGAAAGATTCCGTCCCGTAGTAGTCGTCCGCATTGATGACAAGGAACGGCTCGTGTACTTTTTCTTTCGCTGCAAGTACTGCCTGTCCGGTCCCCCACGGTTTTTTTCTGCCTTCCGGTACACAAAATCCGTCAGGAAGGGCATTCATTTCCTGGAAGACATATTCCACATCCATAACCTTTGAAATTCTGTTCCCGATGATCTCCTTAAAATCCTGTTCCAGATCTTTCCGGATAATGAAGACCACCTTCCGGAAACCGGCGCGGCGGGCGTCGAAAACGGAATAATCCATGATGATCTCTCCGTTCGGCCCGATCGGTTCCAGCTGCTTTATCCCCTGTCCGAAGCGGCTTCCGAGTCCCGCAGCCATAACTACAATCGTCGTATCCATTTTATCTCCTCCCGGGTCAATGCCATCAGCCTTTATTCCGGCCGCAGTCAGTATGCCCGTATATCATCGTTGGAATCATCCTTCTTTACCGAGATCACCTTCAGGTCAAATCCGCCGGACGGCGTGCTCACATGGACGATATCTCCCTTTCTGTGTCCGAAGAGGGCTTTCCCGATCGGCGATTCAATGGAGATCCGTTTTTTCAGGGAATCCCCGCGGATAGGAGTTACGATCTTGTAAGTATCCGTTTTGTCACGCGCTGTATTGCATACTTCCACCAGCTTGTTCAGGCCCACTTCATCCTCGTCCGAATGGTCTTCCATCACGACCGCGGTCTTCAGCATATGCTCCAGATATTCTATCCGGCTGTTGTTTTCGCCGTTCGCCTTTTTGGCCGCGTAATATTCAAAATTTTCGCTCCGGTCCCCCATGGCGGCCGCGGCTGCGATTTCCTTGGTAATCTGCGGTCTTAAGACCAGTTTCCGGTGTTCTATTTCCTCTTCGATCTTTCTGATGTCGTCTTTTGTCAGTTTTTCGCCCATGCTGTCTTTTTCCCTTCAGGATGATTTTACACTCTTTTGATGCGACCGGCAAATCTACCGGACATGTATACGGAAAATGACTGCCGGCATATGGCAGTCATTTGTATTTCCGCTTTGTTTCTCAGACAGGATCACTCCGCTTCCGCAAACTTCACTTCTTCGCGATCCTTGTAATGATGCGCTTCCTCCAGCATCATATCCTTGACCTTCATCAGTCTGATCTGGGAGCTTCTTTCGTTTTCGTCCAGCTTCATCGTGATGTACTTGATGTTCCGTTCCATCTCCGGGATCAGGACATGTTCCAGCGCATTGACACGGCGCCTTGTTTTTTCGATCTCCGACGCCATAAGCTGGCAGCTCTTTTCCGATTCCGCGAGCTTCATCAGATCCGGGAGCAGGTCCGATAGTTTTTTCACCGCCTCATCAAGGTCCGATGAGGTAAACGCAAAACCATAGGAATAGATATCGTTCGCATCGCTGGTCCTGGTCTGCCATTTGTACTGCGGGACATTCACGCTCATGATATTCTTATAGGAAATATCAAGGGTGATCTCCTGCTTTGGCGCCATGAACGCCACCCGGACCGCTTCATCCGACATGGCGCTGCGGGCCATGGCAAAATTCCGGTTGGCTTCCCCGATCCCTTTTTCCACGGTCTCGCGGAGCGTTTTGTTTTTCCGTACGAGATCCAGGAACTGACGCATCAGTTCATCCCGTTTGTCCTTCAGGAGTTTGTGCCCGCGCCTGGCCGTGTTCAGCTTTTTCTTTAAGCGCGTAAGCTCCATTCTTGTCGGATTTACCGTTGCACCTGCCATATCGTCCTTTCGTAAGCCGCCTTACTTTTCTTCCGGTTTATAATATTTATCAAGGTTCTCATCCTTGATACGCTTCAGTTCCGCTCTGGGCAGGATTCCCAGAAGTTTCCACCCTATGTTCAGGGTTTCTTCAATGCTGCGGTTCGTGCGGTATCCCTGGGAAACATATTCCTTCTCGAATTCATCCGCAAAACGCGCATACAGCTTGTCGATGTCGGTCAGCGCCGCTTCGCCCAGGATGACCGCCAGTTCCTTGGCATCCTTGCCTCTTGCGTAAGCCGCAAAAAGCTGGTTCAGGGTATCCGCGTGATCCTCTCGCGTCTTTCCTTTTCCGATTCCCTTGTCCTTCAGACGGGAAAGAGAAGGCAGAACGTCGATCGGCGGTTCCACGCCCTTCCGGTAAAGCTCACGGCTTAAGATGATCTGTCCCTCCGTGATATATCCTGTCAGGTCGGGAATGGGATGCGTCTTGTCGTCTTCGGGCATGGTCAGGATGGGGATCATGGTGATGGAACCTTTCTTCCCTTTCTGACGTCCCGCTCTCTCGTAAATAGACGCGAGATCCGTATACATGTAGCCGGGATAACCTCGGCGTCCCGGTACTTCCTTGCGGGCTGCGGATATTTCACGCAGGGCATCCGCATAGTTCGTGATGTCGGTCAGAATGACCAGCACGTGCATGTCTTTTTCGAAGGCGAGATATTCCGCAGCCGTAAGCGCCATACGCGGCGTTGCAATACGTTCCACGGCCGGGTCGTTTGCCAGGTTGATAAAAAGGACGGCACGGTCAATGGCACCGGTCTCCTTGAAGCTCTGGATAAAGAAATTGCTTTCCTCGAACGTAATTCCCATGGCTGCGAACACCACGGCAAACGGCTCGCTGGTTCCGATAACCTTTGCCTGTCTTGCGATCTGCGCCGCCAGATTGGCATGCGGCAGACCGGAAGCGGAAAAGATGGGGAGCTTCTGTCCCCTGACCAGGGTATTCAGTCCGTCGATCGCGGAAATGCCGGTCTGAATGAATTCCTGCGGATAAGCTCTTGCCGCCGGATTCATGGGCAGACCGTTGATATCTCTTCTTTCATCCGGAAGAATTTCCGGGCCGTTGTCTATGGGTCTTCCCAGACCGTCAAAGACACGGGAGAGCATGTCCTCTGAAACGCCGAGTTCCATGCTTCTTCCCAGGAAACGGACCTTGCTGCTCTCAAGGTTTATACCGGTGGAATTTTCGAACAGCTGCACCAGGGCATTTCCTCCGTCGATCTCAAGAACCTTGCAGCGTCTTTTTTCTCCGTCCGCAAGTTCAATCTCTCCCAGTTCGTCGTACGCAACATCCTGAACACCATGGACCAGCATCAGAGGACCTGCGACTTCCTGAATTGTTCTGTACTCTTTTGGCATTTTAAGTCCTCCTCCGTTTATTGTTCTATGGTTCCGCCGACCTGTGACTTAAGATCGTTTTCGATATCGTCGTAATCCCTCTGCAGATCCTTGTCTTCCGTATACTTGAAACGTCCGATCTTTTCGCGGACAGGCAGCTGCGACAGCTTGTTGATGTCCGCTCCCTTTTCCAGCGCCTGTTTCGCCATATCGTAATAATCCAGGATCAGTTCCATCATCATATGCTGTTTATGAAGGGACGTGTAGGTATCCGTTTCATGGAACGCATTCTGATGCAGGTAGTCTTCACGAATGCTTCTTGCCGCTTCCATCTTCAGTCTGTCCGGAGAGGAAAGTGCATCCATGCCGACCAGCTGGACCATTTCGTTCAGTTCCGATTCGTCATGAAGAAGAAGCATGATGCGGGCGCGGAGCTTCATCCAGTCTCCGCCGTCCGTATTCGCGTCAAACCAGGGCTTCAGCGAATCCAGGTAAAGGGAATAGGACGTCAGCCAGTTGATGGCCGGGAAATGTCTCTTGTAGGCCAGCTGCGCATCCAGGCTCCAGAACACTTTGACAATGCGGAGCGTTGCCTGCGTGACAGGTTCGGAAAGATCGCCGCCTGCCGGGCTTACGGCTCCGATCGCGGAAAGGGAACCTTCGCGGTCATCAGACCCGAGCGTTTTGACGCGGCCGGCTCTTTCGTAGAACTGTGCCAGACGGGAACCCAGATAAGCGGGGTAGCCTTCCTCACCGGGCATTTCCTCCAGACGTCCGGACATTTCGCGGAGCGCTTCCGCCCAGCGGGATGTGGAGTCTGCCATCAGGGCCACCGAATAACCCATGTCGCGGAAATATTCCGCGATCGTAATGCCTGTGTAAATACTTGCCTCACGTGCGGCAACCGGCATATCGGAAGTATTGGCGATCAGAACGGTCCGTTCCATCAGGGAATATCCCGACTTCGGGTCCTTCAGTTCCGGGAATTCGTTCAGAACATCCGTCATTTCGTTTCCGCGCTCGCCGCATCCGATATAGACCACGATGTCGGCTTCCGCCCATTTTGCCAGCTGATGCTGCACGACTGTCTTGCCTGATCCGAACGGACCGGGAACTGCGGCAACACCGCCCTTGGCAATCGGGAACAGCGTATCGATAACTCTCTGTCCGGTGATCAGCGGCGTACTCGGGGAAAGCTTTTCCTTGTATGGGCGTTCGCGGCGGACAGGCCATTTCTGCATGAGCGACATGGAATATTCCGTGCCGTCGTCCTTTGTGATCACAGCGACCTGATCCGTCACATGGAAGTCGCCTTCCTTTATTTCCTTTATGGTTCCGGAAACTTCCGGAGGCACCATGATCTTCTGCGTGACAATATGGGTTTCCTTTACTTCGCCCACGATATCTCCGCCCGTCACTTTGTCGCCGGCCTTTTTATCCGGTGTGAAGTGCCAGATCTTCTCCCGCTTCAGGGAAGGAACTTCCACGCCTCTTTTCAGGAGGTTTCCTCCGGACACCTTCATGATGTCATCCAGCGGTCTCTGGATACCGTCGTAAATGCTTCCGATCAGTCCCGGCCCCAGTTCCACGCTCATGGGAGCGTTCATGCTTTCCACGGGTTCCCCGGGCTTTAATCCGGAAGTTTCCTCGTAGACCTGTACGGAAGCTTCATCCCCGTGGATCTCTATGATCTCACCGATCAGCCTTCTTTCGCTGACACGGCAGATATCGAACATGTTGGCATCGCGCATCCCATCCGCGACGACAAGCGGTCCGGCTACTTTTTTGATGGTCCCTTTGCTCATTTGTTTCCTCCTCCGAAGATAATATCTGAACCGACTGCCTGTTCCACGGAATGCTTCACTGCCGAAATTCCTTCTCCCGTGTTTCCGGAAATTCCCGGAATGAGGATGAGCGCGGGTATGGAGCGCGTCCGCATCTCCTCGATCGTTTCCGGTATCTTTGCCGCCAGGGCTTCCGTCACATAGATCACGCCGTATTCCGCGTTTGCAAGGTGTTTCAGGAGAGAAACCGCTTTTTCGGCATCGTCTCCCGTTTCGCTGTAGGTATCAAGGCCGAGTGCGCCGAACCCGTATATGCTGTCCCAGTCTCCGACGACCGCAATCTTATACATACATTTCCCTTACCCTTTCCCGGACGGAATTTTCGGGAATGTCGTTCTTCTTCCCCGAAAGTACGATCCGCACCGTTTTGATCTCGTTCTCGCGGGCAAGGATATAAGCCGCAAGCGGCCCGAGGCCGAACGGATTGTGGATTTCAGGACGGATGGTTTCTATGATCCGGTTATCGCACCAGCGTTCAAAAGCCGAAGGGCTTTTTTTCAGGACCGGCACCGCATCCGCATAGGATGTCTTTTCCAGATACCGGTAAAGGGAATCCATTCCCTCTCCAGCCGCATCCATCAGTTCCGGCAGAGACAACGTGTCGCAGGGCGCCAGCATTCTTTCCATGAAAATTCTGTCCTTTTTTGTCATGACGGCACGGACGGCTGCCTTGATATCGGCACATGCCACCGTAAGCTCCGCATAAAGCGAAAGGATATTTTCGCCGCTGTCTTTCCCCGCCTTCAGGATATCGACCAGCGCCGCGCGGTCTATGATACAGTCGCAGACCTGGCCGTCCCTCGTTTTGAGAAGGACATCCGCCGCTTCTTCGGCGGCTTTCCGCATGCGCTCCGGAAGCAGGGTATAATCCCTGGTTTCCACCGCTTCCCGGATGGTTTTCAGCGGAACGGTTCCCTCCGTCATGAAAATACCGGTCAGCTTTTCGCTCCGGACAGTGTCCTTGATGGCAGCTTTCAGATTATGATAGTCATTTGCATACAGGAACACCTGAAAAGCGGAGACGTCTCCGTCCATAAGGTCGCGGATCACGTCCCAGATTTTTCTGTGTTCGTCTTCCAGCATTTTTTCCGTTCCGATGCCGTCGCCGCCCCAGCCTTTTTCATTCAGAAGCTTTACGCACGACTCCTCATCCGGAGCAGAAAGAAGCTGGTCCAGAAACGTACCCGTAAGGAGAGACATTTCCTTTGTCCGGATACGCGCGACCGCATATACGTTATACCGATCGGTCATATGAACCTCCAGCTTATTCCGCGCCGCCAAAAAGTATTTTGCGGGCTATATCCTGCATTTCTTCATGCCTTGCGGAAAAGACGGCGTCAAAGGAGCAGTTCTCCTCTATCCCGCCGTACATCAGAAGAAATCCGTTCCGGATATCCGCAGGTTTTGCGGAAACGGTGATTTTGCCGGAAGACAATCCGGCATTCAGTCTGCTTTCAAAATCCTTCGGCAGACGTTTCAGATCATTTTCGCCGAAGAGGATTTCCCCCTCTTCGCCCGGGTGCGCCGACCTGACAGCCATGGCGGTCACCGTCCTGAAATATTCCTCATCCGGTTCACCGGCAAGCTTCGAGAGCGCGTTCTTGATCACATCCGCGATCAGTTCCTGCTTGGCTTCCAGGATCTGCTTTCTTCTGGAGAGCTCCGCAGCGGACTTTGCCCTTTCGCCGGCATCGTTCAGGCGCCTTGTGCTTTCCTTTTTTACGGCATCACAGGATACGGCGGCATCTTCCCTCGCCTTTGCCATGATACCATCCGCTTCTCCCTTTGCCTTTTCCATGATCCCGTTTACGGTCTCCGCGGATTCTTTCCTGATATCCTCGATGATTTTGTCTAATCCTGACATGCCATAACTCCTTTTACAGACTGAGTCCGCTTACGCCGAATACGGCAAGAATGGAAATCAGCAGGGCCAGAATTGCATATGTTTCGACCATTGCCGGGAAAATCATGGCTTTACCGAACTGATCCGGTCTCTTGGAAACAAGATCGATGGAAGCACAGGAGCACTTTGCCTGATACCATGCGGAAATCGGCTCCACGATGATAACCGGTACGCATGCCGCAAGATAAAGAATGCCCTTGATCAGGGAGATGTTGCTGTTGCCGCCCATGACACCGATCTGCGTCATGGTGATGAACCCGATCAGCAGGCCGTAAATACCCTGTGTGCCGGGAAGCAGCTGAAGAAGAAGAACCTTGCTGAATTTCGAGGGATCATCCGTTGTGACACCGGCTGCCGCCTGACCGGCCATGCCTACGCCTCTTGCGCTGCCGATACCGGAAGTCAGCGCCGCAAGCACTGCCCCCACCAAAGCAAAAACAATTCCGAACTTATCCATAATCAGATATCCTCCTTGATTTTATAATATTTCGTGTGAACGGCGAACGGCTGGAACTTTCTTCCGCCCCCGTTATAAAACTTCCCGAAGAACTCCACATAGGTCAGACGGTTTGTATGCACATAGGCACCCAGGACATTGATCAGAATGTTCAGGATATGTCCGATCAGGAAAACCAGGATAAATACCAGGACCCCGAAAATACTCGAACCGAGCATGCTTCCCATTTTATTGAACACCTGAGCAATGACACCGGTGGCAAGACCCAGGGCAAGAAGACGCGAATAGGAAAGAACATCGCTTAAGTAACCGCTGATCCCGTATAGGGCATACAGTCCCTTTAAAAGCCTCTTAAACCAGTTCTTCGATTCTCTCCCGCCGAACAGAATGATGATGACCGCACCGATGATCGCCATGATCTTTGCGACCGTTCCCGCGGAAGAAGACAGCGGCGCCGCCATCCCCATCATATCCGTGAATACTTTTGACGTATTAAGGAGCAGTACGCATCCGATCAGCAGAAGATACCAGGAGAGCACGTCATAAACGGCATCCGCATACTGTCTGTTTTTGAGATACATATATCCTTTTGCGCCGAGGCCCACGAAAAGATGGATCAGTCCGATGGTAAAACAGAAGGCCAGCATCTTCATGGGATTGGCAAGAGGATCCATCCAGAGAGGCGAAAGCTTGATATCCGGACGGTGGAAAAACGTTGTCGCGATCACGTTCACGGAATCCCCGAAGAAAGAACCGAACAGGAATCCGAATATCGTGGTTCCTATGCCGCAGTAGCAGAACATGGTCAGCAGTTTCTTCATGGAGTCTTCCATGTTCGTATACTTCTTAACAAGAAGCCCGCATACAACCGCCAGGATAATGCCGTAGGCCGCATCGGAAAACATGATGCCGAACAGGATGTAATAGAAGCAGGCCACGATAAAGGAAGGATCGATCTCTCCCTTGCCCGGAAGCGAATAGCTTTCCACGACCGGTTCCATGGGAGAGGCAAAGGCATTGTTTTTCAGAAGGACGGGAACGTCTTCCTCTTCTCCGGGATCCGAAAATTCCACGACAGCGTCGTAAGCTGAAGTGATTCTGTTCTCCAGTTCCTGCGACCGGGAAGCCAGGATATATCCTTCCACGAGAAACACGCGGCTGCTCTGGTAAAGTCCGCTGATCACCTCATATTTTTCCGCCCGCATGGTAAAGTAATCCACGGCAAATTTCAGGTCGTCCCTGCGGTTTTCAAAAGAACGGATTTCCTCTTCCAGCTTCTTTGTGTTTTCGTGAAGCCCGTCCAGTTCCTCTTTCAGTTTCCGGCTTTCCTCCGCCGGATTGGCGGAAGTAAGGGGAGGCTTTGCGAATCCCATTTTCCGCAATGCGTCCTGAATTGCCTCCGCGTCCTTGTTGGCGCAGATTATAAACAGGCATGTCTGCTCCTGGGTGGAACTGATGATGCGGACCTCGCGGTCTTCCACGCCCGGTGCAAATTCGTTCAGTCTTTCGTAAATGGTCTCCAGGCTGACTTCGTTCTGAAGTGTCCCCGTAAAGACAGTCGTTTTTCCGGTCCCGGCAAAATTCAGCGGCAGATCATAGGCAAGCCACGGTTCCAGTGCAACGATCTGCGCTTCCGTTTTCGGAACGGCGGCATTGTTTTCCGCACATTCCCTGTCGAGGGCAATCAGCCTGTTTGCCGCGTCCATGGTCTGGTCCCGCTTGTTCACCATGGCCTCATATTCGGTAACGGATATGGCCTTCCGGCCCTCCAGGGAAGACAGCAGGGATTTGTTTTCCGGTACTCTTTTGTCCAGGATTGCCAGAGCCGTCTGGGCTGTCTGGGAATTTCTCTCAAACAATGCCCTGGCTTCGCTTTTATCCTGTTTCGAGAACAGCTCATCTTCCTTTTCCACATCCCTGCTCTCGATCTGGACTGCCTGCATACGCTGCAGCAGCTCCAGAACAGGTTTGCGGTCTTTTTTCAGCGCGCAGATAAAGACCCGCTTCATCGGTAAAACGGCCATTTTTTTTCTCCTTTTATCTGATCAGCGATTTCAGGATGGCATCCGTTGCAGCCGGGATTTCGGGAGAAGCTTTTTCCTTCAGTTTCTTTATCTCTTCTTCCACGCTCTGCTGGTTTGCCTTCATCACGGCTTCTTCCTTTATCCTGCTGTCCTTTTCCGCAGCTTTTGCATTTTCCTTTTCCTTTGCCACGGCATCCGCAATCAGTTTTTCGGAATCCGCTTTTGCCTGCTCGATCATCTTCTGTGCCTTTTCGCGGGCTTCCTTTTCCTGCTCACCGGTTGCTTTTTCCACTTCGCGGATTGCATCGACTGTTTCCTTTGCCATTTTGTACCTCACAAAATTTTTCAGATTATCTTAAAATACTTGCATGATTTTAACATCACAGTATCCATTATACAATATCTCCGCACAAACTGCTCAGCTAAAATCAAATATTACTGTCCGGTGAAATACAGTTCCACTCCCTGAAGAAGGGCATCCGCCGTCTTTTCCAGTACCGCCTCCGAATGGTCGGAAGCCTTGTCTCCCAGCTCTATGTCCACGCTCGGAACAGAGGAATAACTTGTCTGTGTCAGATCCTGTTCCAGAGAGCCGCCTTCAAAGATTTTTATCCCGGAACTTTTCAGCCCCGAAATCAGGCAGCCGCCGAAAGCGGCGCTTTTTTTCCACGTGCTTGCCACCGGCTCCATACTGCGGTAGGAACCGGACGGAGCCGCCATATAATAGGCGCCCTTGTTCGATGACGTAGAATCCCAGTGAACAGCTATGTGGCAGTCCGCATAATTGTTGGCCAGTACGGTTCTTGCTATATTATCCAGCTGGACATCTTCGGATTCCCGGATCATCAAGACCGAATATCCACTGTCCAGAAGTTTCTGTTTCAGGATCATGGCTTCCTTCAGCGTGACGGTTCTTTCCGCCGTTCCGTCCGTAAATTCCATTCCGGAGGAAACCGCCATGGAAGTTTTTGCGCCGGCTGCATTGGTGCCTCCCGTGACCTTTCCAGTCCCGTCCGGATGGGACTGGGTCTTTACGGATTCGCCGCCCTTTGTTCCGTGGCCGGCGTTCACGCAGACGGTTATGTTTCCGTGCGCTGCACCGTTGTTTTTGTATAGTTTTGCCGTTCCGCTGTGTATTTTGGAAAATTCCGCATATTTAAGATCGTCCGTCAGGGCGATGTCTTTTTCCGTGATTCCGGTTTTGGCGGCCGTACTTTCCGCTGTTGCTTTTTCAGCCGCTCCGGAAGTTTCCGGTACCTGTTCCGTGAGAAGTGATTTTGCCACGTAACCGTGATTTCCTGACAAGTCTATTTCATACCAGCTGTCGGATGTCCCGACAACTTTTACGGAATCACCGTTTTTCAGAACTGCCTCCACGGCAGACTGAAGCGACGGTTTTTCCCTTACGTTCACGCCGGTTCCGGTTTTGTCCTTCACATACATGGTTGCCTGCATATCCATGAAATTTCCGCCGGAAGTTTCTTTTGCCGCGTCGGTTTTTTCAGAGGCATTTTCCGTCGTGACATTTTCGGTTTCAAGGACTGCCGCATTCTGTTCCGATGCCGCTTCCGTTTCCGTTTTTCCGGGCGCTCCGCAGGATACAAGGATCAGCGACAGTGCAAAAAGCATCCCTGTTTTTCCTGATCCTGCTTTCATTTCCATCCTCCGTCCCGGTTATGGTTTTTGAAAAGCTTTTAAAAAGCCGAACGTTTAACAGTATGGCATTTTTACGGCTAAAAAGAAAGGGCTGCGCCCTTTCTTTTTTTTATTTTGTCAGATATTTTCCCAGAATGACGCTGAACTTTTCCGCCAGCTCTCCGCTCATGTGCCCGTCGTAATCCCGGTAATTCAGGACCTGCCTGTCCAGTTCACCGTCGGAAAGGTCATTGAAATCACGGTACGGAATGCCGAGCGATCCCGCAATACCGGTAAAATAATCATGCGCATCCTGAAAGGAAGAAAGCAGTGCGCTGTATGTCTCCCGCGGCACCGGCAGGGTAACGACCGTGAATTCAATCCCCTGTTCCCGGCAGTAGCCGGCCAGCTTCTTAAAATACTGCAGCGGTTTTTCCCCGACTTTTGTCCTGTCAAACGAGAGGACATTCGAAAAGCTGTCCGTTTCCGTTCCCTTTGAAAAATATGCAAAACCTTCCGGCCTGTATTTTTTCACGTCCGTATCAAGATCTGCGGTCCCGTAATTCCTGTAGTCTTTTCCCAGCTTGATTTTTACCGTGGCCGGAATGTTTTTAAACAGATTCCGGTACTCGCTCCACGGCTCCAGGACATAATACCATTTCATGTCCATGATCTTGTCGGCAAAATAGGAAATTTTTGTCAGCGATGCGGGAAACCGCAGATAAAAGGAATCCGGATTGTTCCCCGCCATGTCTTCCGTCATCCAGTATCCCGGATCCCATTCGTAAATGACTCTCTTCGGTCTGTGCCCGCTTTCGCAGGCAAGCTTTACAATGTAATAGCTGTCTGTCAGATATTCGCTTGGCATTCCGGCATTGGTGCTTTTTCTTCCGGTCTCCCTATCCACGACAAGCGGATCAATATCGCTGTGACTGTGCGAACTGCCTATGAAAAGATCATCATAGGTTTCCGTGGATACTCTGTGCAGATCTGCCCTGGCAACCGAATTCGGAATAAAGGCAAAGTTCAGAGCAGCTGTAAAAGCCGCACAGAGAACGAGGAAAAAAACGGCACGGAGTGCCTTAAAATCTCGCATAGATAAATCCTCCGCCTGCAACATTGTTCATCCCGAGAAGCGGAACGGAAAAGAAAAGCAGCAGATAAAGCGCCCACCGGACCGGAAGGACTTTTTTGTCCACATCGGCACGGATATCATGTCCGTTTTCTCTGAAAAGGCTTAAGACAAACACGACCAGAATGCCCGCAAGAAGGATCAGGTAATCCTGTTTCTTAAGTCCCAGCGAAAGCAGCGTGCCGTCTTTCAGCACGTTGAAAGAAAACTTTTCCGCCGTATCCCGCATCATCCTAAGCGCAATGCTTAAGCTGCCGGCCATGTCAAAGTACCAGCTGATGTTGACCAGGATAAATGTCCTGATGATCCGGAAAACATGCATTCCGCGGGATTTCGGATTGATATGCGTGATGCGGAACATGGAATCAAAAAGCGGTGTGTTCAGATTGGCAAGTGCGATCAGGATACCGTTGTAAAGGCCGTAGACGATATACTTCCATCCGGAACCGTGCCATATGCCGACCACCAGGAACACGATGATATTGGAGAGTGCGATCGGCAGGATACGTCCCGTTTTCTTTCCGAACACATGACGGCAGCGCTTCCCGAAACGGCTCATCCACTTTGACAGCGACATCGGATAGAAAAGATAGTCCTTCATCCAGGTACCCAGCGTGATGTGCCATCTGTGCCAGAAGTCCGTGATGGATACGGAAAAAAACGGCTGACGGAAATTTTCATCCAGGGTGATGCCGAAAAGTTCCGCAACGCCGATCACCACGTCCATACCGCCGGAAAAGTCCCCGTAAAGCTGGACGGAATAAAGCAGCACGCCCAGGATATCGGTCAGTCCGCCGTATTTCTGATAATTCGTGAAAATTTCTGCCACGGCCACCCCGGCTCTGTCCGCCAGGACAAATTTCTGGAAATATCCCCAGAGAATGCGCTGCAGGCCGTGTTCTATTCTTGTCAGGTCAAAATAATGCGGTTCCTTAAACTGTGCGGCAAGCCTGGAATGCCTTCCGATCGGGCCCTGCAGAAGCTGCGGGAAAAAGGAAACGAACAGTGCAAAGCGGAACGGGTTCTTTTCCGCTTCCGTGCGTTTCCAGTAAACGTCCAGGACATAGCCTACGGACTGGAACGTGTAAAAAGATATGCCGAGCGGCAGGATCCAGTTAACCGGATCGCTTCCCGGGCGGAAAAGTTCCAGAACGAAGTTCATGTATTTCAGGACAAAGAGAACGCCGAAATTAAGAAGAAGCGTGATAAAGATGAAGAACTTCCGTTTCTTTTTGTTCCGGGAAGCTTCCTCTGCGTTTCTTCCGGTTAAATCGAGCGCCATCGCACAGGCGTATGTCGTGAATGTTGAAAACAGCAGAAACAGCAGGATCTTTACTCCTGCCGACAGATAAAAAAGATAGCTCGCGGCAAGCAGCACAAGCCACTGCATTTTTTTGGGGACTATATAATAGCCGAGTGCAACCGCCGCGACAAACATCAGAAATTTTGCAGATAAAAATGACATAGGTTTTCCGGTACCGATTCCTTTCTTATATCCGGTTACTGCTTCTTAAGCCTGCAGACCATATCCCACATGGCCGATGCGGAATTGAAATTGGCCGGAACGATTTCCACAGGCGTGATCTCGATATCATAGGTGTCCGTCAGCTCCGACACGATGGAAAGGATGGCAAAGGAATCCAGTATCCCGTCATCGATCAGGGTCGTGCATGTTTTGTAATCCACCCCCGGGTGGATATCTTCCAGAATAGCGATCAGTTCGTCCATATTATTCTTTCTCCTTTTTTCTTTTTATCGGTTGATCTCATCCGGATGTATGGCGTTCCGGTGCAGGGTAATTTCGTTTTGCCCGTCTCCTTCGGCAAACAGGACCGCCGGCAGGTCGCGGCTCAAAAAAAGATAACGTCCTTCCGTGATCGAATAGGCACCCGCATTTTCAAAAGCCAGCAGGTCTCCCGTTTCCGGGTCGGAAAGGGGAATATCCCGGACAAGCACGTCCGCCGTCGTGCAGAGTGCGCCGCACAGGACAACATTTTCCTCCCTGCCGCTCTTTAGATCACGTCCGTCCCCTGCAATCTGTTCATGGAACGGGATCTGCATGGCCAGTGTCTGTCCGTAATAATTGAGATGATGGATACCGCCGTCACAGATTGCGTATTTTACGCCGTCGTTTTCCTTCATGTCCGCAATCTTTGTCACGTAAGTTCCGCACGATGCGCACAGAAAGCGCCCCATTTCCAGCGTCAGGGCTGCTTTGAAACGCATATCATGAAGCGCCGCCGATAGATGTCCCAGCAGTTCTTCCTGATCAAGCGGTTTGTCCTTTTCAAAATAATTCACGCCAAGTCCGGGTCCGTATTCCAGTTTCTCTGCCCTGAAGCCGCATTCCTCTTCCAGTTCCGAAAGGAAACAGTCCAGTTTATGAATTTCCTCTTCAAACTTTCCCGGTTTCTTTGTCTGCGTTCCGCCGTAAAGCTGAATCCCTGTGATCCTTGGCCCTTCACCGCTCTTTTCTTTCTGCCCGGCTATGATCTTTTTCACGGTGCTTTCATCCATGCCGAACTGATTTCCGGAAGAAAGGCGGAGAAGTACTTCCGGCCTTATTCCGCACTCCCGGGACAGCTTCTCAAGGAGCAGGAACTGTGCTTCGGATTCCGCCGTGAATATCCCGGCGTCCCCGTATTTTTCCATGACGTCCCGGATGTCCTGCTCTTCCTTGTATACGCCGGACAGCACGATCTTTTCCCGGCGGATCCCTTCTTTTTCACAGATCCGGAATTCTCCGGGCGAGCAGACCTCAAAGCAATCCACCAGGGAATCCATGCCTTTGATCAGCATCGGGTTTGCCTTCATGGCAAAGCAGAGGCGGATTTTATCTCCCATTATGTTCCTGACCGTACGGACCTGCTCCGCAAGCCTGTCAAAATCAAAAAGATAAAACGGGGTACCGTACCGGATTGCCTGTTCTCTCAAGTTTATTTCCAATATTCCTCCTCCAGCGCACGGCGGTCTATTTTTCCGTTCTTGGTGATCGGAAGGCGGGGGACCTCCGTAAATACATTCGGTATCATAAAGGACGGCAGGATTTCCCCGATTGCCTTTACAATGGTTTCCTTATCCGTATTTCCCTCGTAAAACGCGCAGATTTTTTTCTTCTCCTCACGGAACAGAACAACGCAGCGTTCCACGCCTTCCACGCGGTCCATAGCCCGCTCGATCTCTCCGAGCTCTATGCGGTGTCCCATATGCTTGATCTGAAAATCCTTCCGGGAAGAATAGTACAGTAACCCGTCTTTTCCGTAATACCCCAGATCGCCCGTGCGGTAAATGATCTCCGGAAGCTCCGGGTTTAGCGGGTTCTGCACGAATGCTTTTTTTGTCTGCGCCTCATTCCGGTAATATCCGAGCGAAAGGCAGGTCCCTGCCACGCAGATCTCCCCTTCCTTCTCCGGTTCTCTTTCCGTGATCAGAAGATCTTTTCCGCCGGACTGTTCTTCCTCCGAAAGGAGAAACACTCTTTCATTCGGGAACGGAATCCCGATCGGGATCCGGTCCGTAAATTCCTCTCCGTTTGCGATCCTGTAATAGGTGCAGTTGCAGGTAATTTCCGTAGGCCCGTACAGATTCACGAACAGCGCTTCCGGATAAGCCTTTCTCCATTTGTTCAGATGCCTTAAGGGCATGACCTCTCCGCTGAAAAGCACTTTCCGGATCCGTGACGGAACCTTATAGGAAAATCCGTTGAATGTTGTCACGATGCAGAGTGCAGAAACAGCCCAGACCAGGGCCGTTACTTTTCTTTCTTCCAGATAATCCAGGAGCTCCGTGGGCACGGAGAACATTTTTCTCGGGATCAGGGCGCACGTCGCCCCTCTGTATATGGTGGAATAAATGTCCTTGACCGAAACGTCAAAATCAAACGGTGCCTGGTTTCCGAACACTTCCTCTTCCGTAATGCCGAACAGCTCCGTAAAGACGGGGATAAAATCCATCACGCTCCGGTGGCTTACCGCAACGCCTTTCGGAATACCGGTGCTCCCGGACGTGAAGATGGCATAAAGCGGGTCGGTGTCTATGATGTTTCCGGACCGTTTTTCCATGAGCTCCCTGCCGGAGGATGTTTCCTTTCCGCAGTCTTCTTCAAAAACAACCTTTCCACGGTAATCCAGGGAAGAAAGCTTTTCCTCTTCGGAATGCACCGTCACCAGCACTTCCGGATCCAACGTCTTTATGATCGTGTTCAGGCGTTCTGCCGGAAACTTCGGGTCCAGCAGAACATAAAAACATCCGGCATATACGATCCCCATGAAACACGAAACGGTGCGGACGCTTTTTTCCATAAGAACGGGAACCGGTTTCCGTGCGTCTGTTGCCGGTGCCAGAACGGCACCGATCATTTTTGCACGCAGAACCAGTTCCGAATAAGAAATCTGTTCTTTTTCATCTTCAAAAGCCGTTTTGTCCGGCAGTCTTTCCGCGGACTTTTCCAGCCATTGCAAAACACTGTTTTTCATATGGTTCTCCACATTTTCCCCCAAAAATGTTGATGACTTCTTTCCGGCATCTGCCTATACTTACTGTAATGAAATTTTAAATACAGGAGGCTTGTCATGTTAAAAGAACTGAAATGGAATTCCGTCATTATTGCAGTACTGTATATGGTTCTCGGTATTATCCTGATCCTGTATCCCGGAACCGTGGCCAAGACACTCTGTATCCTGATCGGCTGGTTCCTTGTGATCGGGGGGATCGTAACCATGATCACTTATGCGGCCAAAGACATTTCCACCATCTTCAGCAGAAATGATTTTGCTTTCGGACTGATCGCCATCATTCTCGGTCTGGTCGCTCTCGTTAAGGCAGACCAGCTGGCTGCACTGATCCCGGTGCTTTTCGGGATCGTGGTCACCATCAGCGGATTCATGAAGCTGCAGTCCGCCGTCAATTTAAAGCGTGCCGGAGCAACCAATCAGAACCTTCTTCTCATCCTGGCGCTGATCAATATCCTGTTCGGCTGTCTCCTGATCTTCATGCCTTTTTCACAGGCAATCCTGATGACATGCATCGGCGTCGGCCTGATTTATTCCGGCATTACCGATCTGATCGTGACCATCCGTCTTTCCACAAAATACAAAGAGTTCACGAAGCAGTAAACCGTTATGCCTTCAGTCCGTTCTCCTGTGCTACCAGTCCGGCCGCTCCGTAGATTTCCCGAAGCTTCGGCTTCTCGATCTTTCCGGTCGGATTGCGCGGCACATCCGCAAAGATGATCTTCCGCGGACGTTTGTATTTCGGCAGTTTCAGGCAGAAATCATTCACATCCTTTTCCGTGCAGGTATATCCTTCCTTCACTTCCACGACCGCTGCCGCGATCTCTCCCAGACGCTTGTCCGGAAGGCCTATGACAGCCACATCCTTGACCGGTTCGAATGCATGCAGGAAATCCTCTATCTGCACGGGATAAAGGTTTTCACCGCCCGAAATGATCACATCTTTTTTCCGGTCCACAAGGAAATAGAAACCGTCCTTGTCCTGTCTTGCCATGTCTCCGGTGTAAAGCCATCCGTCGTCATCCATGACTTCTTCCGTTGATTTGGGATCCTTGTAATAGCAGACCATGACACCGGGACCCTTCACGGCAAGTTCTCCGACTTCTCCCCGGGGTACCGTGTTCCTGTGTTCGTCCACGATCTTGCATTCCCATCCGTATCCGGGAACGCCTATGGCGCCGACCTTGTCTATGTGATCCACGCCCAGATGAACGCATCCGGGACCCGTGGATTCCGAAAGGCCGTAGTTCGTGTCATATTCATGTTCCGGGAAATATTCTTTCCAGTGACGGATCATGGACGGCGGAACAGGCTGTGCACCTATGTGCATAAGCCTCCACTGGTCCAGATCGTAATCGGAAAGTTTCACGTCCCCTCTGTCCAGGGCATCCAGGATATCCTGCGCCCACGGCACCAGGAGCCAGACTATGGTGCAGTGTTCCTGCGATACCGCATGCAGGATCACATCCGGCTTTGTGCCCTTTAAAAGGACTGCCTTTCCGCCGGTGATCAGAGAGCCGAACCAGTGCATCTTGGCTCCCGTATGGTAAAGCGGCGGGATACAGAGAAAGACATCGTTCTTCTCCTGCCCGTGATGCTTCTGTTCCGTAACGGCAGCATGCATGAGTGCCCTGTGCTTATGCAGAATGGCTTTGGGAAAACCGGTCGTGCCGGAAGAAAAGTAAATGGCGGCATCGTCGTCATCGGTCAGGGGAATCCCCGGCTCTTTTCCGGAATAATAAATGGACTGCGACAGCATATCCTCCGCAAAGGTAGGGCATCCGCTTCCGAAATACAGAAGCAGGCGGTTCTTGGAAATTTTTTCCGCGATCTCTTCAATACGTCCTATGAATTCCGAACCGAAGATCAGGACATTGGCATCCGCCTTGTCCAGACAGTAATCTATTTCATCCGGCGCATAGCGGAAATTCATGGGTACCGCAAGCGCTCCCGTTTTCAGGATCCCGAAATAAATGGGCAGCCAGTCCAGGCAGTTCATCAGAAGAATGGCGACCTTGTCGCCCTTTTCCACGCCGCGCGCCATAAGCATGTTCGCAACACGGTTTGCCTTCTCGTTGAAAACACTCCAGGTAATCTCCCGCCGGTAAGGTTCGTCCGCCGAGGGCTGCATCAGATCATAGTCTTTCCATGTTTTGAGCTGCGGCATTCTGATGGAAGGATTCAGCTCCACCAGTGCCACGTCTTCCGGCCACTGCCATGCGTTCCGTATCAGGTAATCTGTGATAGGCATATTCTTGCTCCTTTAATTTTACTGGGATATTTCCGTTTTCACGGTTCCCATTTGTTTTTCGGAATTTGTGAAAGCACCTTCCGGGGATTTCCCCGTTTCATTGTAAGAATCATAAACGCCGCCGAACTGACTTTCCGGCGCAACGGCTATGCAGGCATCCCCTTTTGCATAAAGCCGCATAATGGCCGCCATGGCGTCCGTGTCTATGGCAACACACCCGGCCGTGGACGGTTTCCCGTCTTTCGTGCAGTGAAGAAACAGGGCGGACCCGTCCTTGTTCACGTTGTTTTTATTGAACCCGAAATCCAGGACATAACTGTAAATTCCCTTTGCCCAGTCTTCATAGAGCCTTTCGCCGCTCTGTACAGAACTGTCCGCATTTTTTTCCAGGCGGTTCGTGTCGTCCGACCAGTACTGATCCTTATCCGCGATCATGATCTCCGTATAATCGGACGGAAATCCTTCTCCTGCGCTCCGGCGGCCGAACGGGGTATTCATCCTGAAAAGGCCGATCGGCGTTTCGCCCTTCCCCACGCTCCGGTGATTGCTCATTCCGTTGTATCCCATAACGCCGGCGGACTGCAGTTTCGCTTTCCAGGAGGAAGAATCCGAATCCCGGTAATAGGCGGTCACCCGTACCTTGTTCCAGCGGGAACTGTCCTCCACATATTCTTCATTGTAGGTGTCTTTGCCGCCGTTCACGGCAAAACCTTCCACGACTACAAGGACCCTGGTGCCGGAAGGTACCCTGAACTTTGTGACATCATAACTCCGCTCCCCTGTTTCAATACAGGAAGCGTTTTCCGCTTCCGTACCCGCAAATGCGCTGAGTGACGTCAGGATGGAAACGGAAACCGCCACTGCCACTGTACGGATAATATCTCTTTTTCTTTCTCTTGTCATCAGTCGTTATGCCTTGCCTTTCTTATCTGAAAATCAGCTTTCCCATACCGCCCCATTCCGTAGCGGCCGTTGCGATCACGAAACAGTAAATGGCAATTTTAAAGGGTTTTAAAAGCAGGATGATCAGCAAAAACCGCTTTGCCGTCATTTCCGTAGTCCCTGCCAGATAACAAAGGAAATCATCCGGCGCCCCCGGGATAAAAAGCGAAATGACAAACAGCTTCAGGAAATGTCCCTTTTCATCATTCCAGTGCTCGTACTTTTTCAGCTTTTCGCTGCCGAAAATCCTGTTTAAAACCGGTTTCCCGTATGTCTTCCCGATCGCAAACGCGATCATGCATCCCAAGCATACCGCAATATAATTTAAAAGAAAACCTTTTCCTGCTCCGAAAAGCAGGACGCCGGACAGATAGCCCACGCCCGCCGGCAGAAAGGGAATGACAACCTGGCCTGCCTGAAACAGGATAAAAATTGCAATGCCCGTCCCGGAATGACGTGAAATAAAATCGCGCATAGCCTCGGGAGAACGGAACAGCCCCCGGTTCCAGGACAGAATTAAAAGGATGACAAAGCAAGAGAGAAAGATCAGTGAAATAATCTTTTCCGTCTTCTTCGACAGAAAACCGCCGTGTCTTATGTATTTTTTTCCCATCCGTCACGGATCCTTTTATCCAGTTCCTCAAAGGAGAGCAGGCCGCTTAAGGAATCATAGGCTTCCAGGCAGGCCGCTCCTGTTGCCGAAGCATACATCAGGCATTTTTCCCAGCCGTATCCGCGGAGCATGGCCGTAAGAAACGCGGCAATGCAGGTGTCTCCCGCGCCGGTTGCGGAAAGGATCTTTTTCGGACGGAAGCTGTGTTCGAAATGTTCCGTGTCCGCCCATCCCGTAAGAAGAGGCCTTAAGTCGCTTCCCGTCTTTTCCAGTTCCTTTTTTCCGTTCACCGCAAAATACATGCCCGCCGCGCCGCATTTGATCATCAGGACTTTGGCGCCCCAGGAAAGAAGTTCTTCCGCCAGAGGGGCTACGTCCTCCCTGCGGATAAACGAACCGATCCCCTTTCCGTTCGCTCGGGCTGTCCATTCGTCAAATTTGTCTCTGTCCATCATGTAGCAGAGCTCTTCCACGCTCGGAACAAAGATATCGATATCCGGGATCACTTTTTGAAGTATTTCCCGCCAGTCTGTCTTTCCGGCTTCCGAATTCGGGTCAAGCCCGGAAGTATCCATGGAGGTCGTGACATCCCGCTCCTTGACGCGCCTGAAAACATCGGAAAGTTCCTTTCCGCCGTTTATGTACATCCGCCGCATGGCCTGCGGGTATCCGAAATGGAACAGCTTTGCAGTGCCGATCAGGTCATAATCCAGGTCGTCTTCATCAAAGTTGTCGTTCACGCCTGGGCAGTGCAGGAAAATCCTGTCGATGCCGGCGGGGGCAATAACCATGGAATAGGAGGTCCCCTCATCTCCCTTTGAAACGATCATATTTTCCGTCGATACTCTTTCCCCGTACTGCCTTAAGATGATCTTTCCGAAATCATCGTCCGCGACTTTTGCCATCAGGCACACATCCGTTCCGAATATTTTCATGGCAAGACCCGTATTGGTCACGCAGCCGCCGGCATGGATGTCCGCTTTTCCGACATAGACCGTGCTGGAAGGTATCAGGATCTCTTCGATATGATTGGTTTCCTTTGTCCGGAAAACAGGCATCAGATCAAGGCACACCTGTCCGGCCACCACCGCTTCCCGCTTTTTTTCAGACATTTTTTTCTCCTTCCGATAACAGCACTGTTCATTATTATAGCAGAGTGGTCTCCCGATTTACAGACGGAACCGCGTAAACAAAATCACAAAACCTGCGGTTTAAAATTGCCCTTCCGGAAAAAGCGGATGCAGACGGGAGAGCCGAAACAGCAGGTCTTTCCGCGGATAAGGCTTCCGTCCGTGCTGATCTTAAAAACGGTGATGCCGTTGCTGTCCTGGTTTCCTGCCAGCAGCCATTCCCCCGAAGGGTCAATGGCAAAATTCCGCGGTGTTTTCCCGCCGCTTTCGTATGTTCTCTCCAAAACCAGAGAACCGTCCGGCCGAATGAAAAAATGGGCAATGCTGTCATGCCCCCTGTTGGATGCATACAGATGTTTCCCGTCCGGAGAGATATGCAGGTCGGCGCAGCTGTTTTTCCGCATGAATTCCGAAGGGCAGGAAGGATATTCCTTCTTTTTCAGGTATCCCCCCTTTTCTTTTCGAAACCAGAGGATCCCGGACTTAAGTTCCTCCGTCACATAAAGATTCCTTCCCTCCCTGTCAAAACATGCACAGCGCGGACCGCTTCCGCGTCCTGTCCTTATGTCACGGAAAGGATCGGAATAGATCCCGTCATCCTTAAGACGGTATGCCTTCACCACGTCTGTGCCGAGATCTGTCACATACAGATATTTTCCGTCGGGAGAAAAAGCCGAGCAGTGCGCATGCGCTTCCTTCTGGCGTGCGGGGTCAGGGCCCGAACCGTAATGTTCAAAGACCGTCGGAGCGTCTTTTACCTCTCCCTTCTTTTCGATCCGGAAAAAGCTAACGGATCCCCCTCCGTAATTTGCGACGGCCAGCCATTTTTTATCAACCGAAACGGCAGCATGGCAGGGATCGGAACCGCAGGTATTGAAGGCTTTTTCCTCCGTGAGGGAACCGTCGGCCCCATATGTCAATATACTTAAGCCCCCGCCGTATTTCCCCCTGAATTCCTTGGTTTCGTTAACCGCGTATATTTTCCGGTCCTTTTCGTTCAGTGCCAGAAAAGAAGGGTTCCTTATTTTAAGGCTGCTGAGTTTCGTTATTTTTCCGTCTTCCAGGAAACAAACGGTAACTCCCTTCCCCTTTCCCCTGTAGGTTTCTCCCGTTCCGAACAGAATATCTTCCGTGTAGGAACCGACACAGAAATATGCCTTCATCCTGACTCCTTCCCCATGCCTTGTATCCCGCATAAACATGCTGTTTTCCTTGCAATTTAGACTGCATTTGACTATATTTATATCTATATTATCATAATCCGGCAAATCGTAATATAAAGAAAGGAATCCACTGTGATCGAATTAAAGCACCTGACAAAGCAGTACGGGTCTTTTACTGCCGTCTCCGACCTGGATCTCACACTCGAAAACGGTCAGATCTACGGTTTCCTCGGTCCGAACGGAGCGGGAAAATCCACCACCATGAACATGATGACCGGGTGTCTTGCCCCCACATCGGGAACCGCCGTCATCAACGGCCATGATATTTTCGACGACACCGTTGCCGCCAAGAAATGTATAGGCTATCTCCCGGAAATCCCTCCCGTGTACCCGGACATGACGGTACGGGAATATCTGAACTTCGTCGCGGAAGCCAAAAGGATATCCCGCGGGGAAATAAAGGGTGAGATCGACAAAGCCATGGATGTCACCGGAATAGAGCCCATGAAGAACAGGCTTATCCGGCAGCTTTCAAAAGGCTACCGGCAGAGAGTCGGCATATCGGAAGCACTCCTCGGTTCCCCTGAAGTCATAATACTCGATGAACCGACCGTAGGCCTGGATCCGGCGCAGATCATTGAAATCCGCGAACTCATCCGGAAACTCGGCACGGAGCACACGGTAATCTTAAGCAGCCATATTCTGACGGAAGTCCAGGCATGCTGCAGCCATATCATGATCATGGCGGCAGGGAAACTGGTGGCAAGCGACACCCCGGAAAATCTGGAAAGAATGTTTGCCGGGTCCAATGTACTGAATATTTCCGTTCGGTGCAATGAAACCGCGGCACAGGATATCCTCTCCGGGATCGGCAATATTTCCGAAATCTCGGCGAAGCCTTCTGCCGAAACCGGCTGCACCGATCTGACTCTGACTCTTTCGGACAAGACAACGGATATCCGGGATGCCATTTTCTTTGCCTTTGCGGAAAAACGCATTCCCATCCTTTCCATGAGTCTGAAATGCGTAAGCCTGGAAGATGTCTTCCTGGAGCTCACGGCAAACAGGGAAAGAGAAGCCGAAGGGAAGGAGAAAACAAATGTCAGCAGTATACAGGCGTGAAATGCTGTCTTACAGAAACGGCCTGGTCGCCTATGTTTTTGCGACGTGCCTTCTGTTCTTTGCAGGATTTTTCACCATCTACATCAATCTGACCAACCGGTCATCCGAATTCCAGTATGTCCTGATTAACATGGGATTCCTTTTCTTTATCATCATTCCCGTTCTTACCATGCGCACGATCGCGGAGGAAAGACATCAGAAAACGGACCAGCTTCTGTACGCCCTTCCCCTTAAAATGAGCGATGTCGTCCTGGGAAAATATCTGGCGCTTCTCACCGTGATCGCCATTCCCACCCTGATCATCGGGATTTATCCGTTTATCCTTTCCCGGTACGGTTCCGTCAGCATGGGAACCGCCTTTACGTCCCTTCTCGGATTTTTTCTTCTGGCGGCTTCTCTTTCGTCCATCGGCGTTCTGATCTCCTCCATGACCGATAACCAGGCGCTTGCCGCAGGGTTAAGTTTCGTGGTCCTTCTTCTGGTCTACCTCATGGAATTCATCAAGACCATGGTTCCGGGCACGGCACAGGCTTCCGTCATTGCGGTAGGCGTCCTGGTTCTTATCCTGGCGCTGATCGTAAAGTTCCTCACATCGGATACATTTGTCGCCTGCTGCGTTGCCCTGATCGGCATTTCCGTCACGGCAATATGCTACGCCGTGAAGCACGCTCTCTTTGTGGGGCTGTTTGCAAAGATCATCAGCATGCTTTCACTGTATGAACGGTTCAACTCCTTTTCCGACGGTGTCCTGGACATAACAGGGATCGTCTATTATCTGTCCTTCATTTTCGTCATGCTGTTCCTGTCCGTCCAGACGCTTGAAAAAAGGAGATGGTGCTGATGTCTTCCGAAAACAAAAAGAACAACCGCGCTTTAAAGGCAGGCGGATATTCCCTCCTGACTGCCGCACTGGTGATCGCCATTGCGGTTTTTGTGAACCTGATCATCGGAAGGCTTCCCTCCGGTCAGACAAAAATAGATATGACAAAGAACAACCTGTATTCCCTGTCCGACCAGACAAAGCAGATCCTGAAGTCCCTGGATAAGGACATTACCGTTTACTGGATTGTTCCCGCCGGCTCGGAAGACTCCATGGTTTCCCATCTTCTGGATTCCTACACGTCGGCAAGCAGCCGCATCAAAGTCGAAAAAAAGGATCCGATTGTCTATCCGGATTTTGCCACTGCCTATACCAAGGAGCAGATGGAATCCAACAGCCTCATTGTCGTGAACGGAGATAAAAGCAAATACGTCCCGTACAGCAATATCCTTGTTACGGATATGAATCAGTATTATTCGACCGGAAAGGAAAGCCAGACATTCGAAGGCGAAAGCGCCTTAACGAACGCTGTCAGCTTTGTGACGGCATCCGTCCTCCCGAAGCTCTATACCTTAAGCGGCCACGGGGAAGCGGATCTGGATACCGATCTCTGGAATTCCGTCAAGGCGGAAAACTTTACCGTTAACTCGCTTTCTCTTCTCACTTCGGACACTGTCCCTTCCGATGCGGGCTGCCTGATCATCAATACGCCGGAAAAGGATATCTCTTCGGATGAAGCCGGCAGGATTTCATCGTATCTTAAAAACGGCGGACGGCTGATCCTCGTGACCGAAAGCAAATATCAGGAATTCCCCAATCTGTACGGCGTGATGAAGGAATACGGCATGTCGCCCGTACCCGGCGTTGTTGTCGAACAGGATGCAAAGCATTTCCTTCCCGGCTACAACTACATGATCCTTCCGGGCTACGGAAATCATGCGATCGTGCAGCCGCTCCAGAAAAACAATTACTATATCCTGATGCCAACGGCACAGGGCATTGCGATCGACAAGACGCTGCCGGACGGCGTATCCGTCACGGAACTTTTAAACAGCAGCCGGCAGTCCTATTCCAAAAAGGCCGGTTATAAGATGTCTACGTACGAAAAGGAAGACGGCGATACGGACGGTCCGTTCACCGTGGCGGCAGCGGCCGAAGGACCCAACGGCTCCAAGATCACCTGGTATACTTCCGGAACCATGTTCACTTCGGACATGAACCAGACCGTTTCCGGCGGCAATTTCAACCTCTTTCTGAATTCCATAAGCTGGCTTTGCGATAACAAGGATTCCATCTCCATCCGTGCAAAGAGTCTCGACGAAAGCACGCTGGTCGTTCCTGATGCCGATGTGACCGCATGGAAGATCGTAATGCTGTTCTTAATCCCGTTCGGAATCCTCGCAATCGGAATCCTTGTCGGAATCCGCAGGAGGAAACAGAAATGAAAAAGTATGTCCGCCTCCTGATCCTGGCCGTTGTCCTGATCGTGCTGGTCGTGGTGTTTCTTCTGACCGGCAAAAAGAAAAAGGCTTCTTTGGAATCCAGGGCTTCCGCTTCCATCCCCGTGTTTTCGGGCGATTACACGAAAGTGAACGAAGTCAGCATCAAAACCGGAGATACCACGCTCACGCTCACAAAATCCGGGGATACCTGGACGTCTTCCGGGAATGAAGCGGTTGACCAGAGCAAGGTGAAGCTGATGCTGCAGGAAATGTGCAGCCTTCTTGCCATGGTACAGGTTGAAAATCCCGGCAGCACGGCATCCTACGGGCTTGACCCCGCCAAAGTCACCGTCACTTTCCGCATGAACGACTCCTCTTCCCATACGGTAAAGCTCGGCAGTATAACACCGGTCAACAGTTATTACTACATGACCTTTGACGGCGATCTCCCTGTTTACTGCATATCGGATTATACATACAAGGAACTGTCCTTTACGGCTGACAGCCGCACGGGAACTTCCGACTGATTAAGCGGAAAACTTTTCTCATTCAGTCGCATCACATTCCATACGTACAAAAAAGCAAGCCTGCAGGATACCGTTTCCGGTTCCCCGCAGGCTTGTTTCATGTCCGCATATCCGTAAGTCTTATTTCATGAAGATCTCGATCTCCACTCCGTTCGGATCCACGATCAGCATGGTATTGTACTGAAGCTTTTCCACATATCCGGGGTTGTTCCTGACAAAAACATTGTTCTTTTTGCAGGTCTCGTAAAGCTCGTTTAAATTGTCTGTCTCAAGGCAGAAGTGCCTGTAGGTCCCGATATCCGTTTCCTTGTGTTCCTTTAATGGTTCCTTGTTTTCGTAATTGATCAGTTCCAGCCTGACGTTTCCGGGAAGACCGAAATAGGTCAGGGTATGGTCGCCCATGTTGATAAAACCAACCTGCTCCAGGCCCAGAATGTCGTGATAAAACTTCTTGGAAGCTTCCAGATCCTTTACGTTTATCGTAATATGATTGATTCCGATGATTTTCATTTTTTCTCCCAGCTTTATTTAATGATCAGGTCTCTGCCCTGCGAATCGGAATTCAGGCAGACAGCGCCGATCAGAATTACACCGATGATGATGTTCTTCCAGAGCGGATCCGCACCCATCATGTCCAGACCGGATGTGACTGCCGTGATCGTAAGGACGCCGATGGATGTACGAAGGACGCTTCCGCGGCCGCCTGCCATGGACGTTCCGCCCAGTGCGACGGAAGCGATGGCTGTCAGCGTAAGGCTTGTGCCGATCGTGGGAACTGCGGATTTCAGTTTATAGGCATACAGCGCACCGGCAAGGGCGCTGCAGACACCGCTGATGGTGAAAGCGGATATCTGTGCCGCATCGATATTGACGCCGGCAAGTCTTGTCGCGTTGGCATTTGCGCCGACCGCGAAAATGGATTTCCCGTAGAACGTGTACTGCTGGAAAACATACAGCAGGAAGATCACGAGGATCGCCAGAAGGAATGTTGACGGGATCACGCCGATCTTCACGGTGGTCCATTTGACAATGCTTCTCATGTTCATCGGGATGATGATGGAACCGTTGGGGCAGAGGATAAGCGCCACATAGTTCCAGAAATTCTGTGTACACAAGGTAACGATGAAGGACGGGAGCTTAAGCTTTGCCGTGATGACACCGTTCAGGGTTCCCATAACGACACCGGCTAAAATCATTAACAGCACGATGATGTTGCCCATCTTTGCAATGTAGATACCGGTAAGTACGCAGGTGCAGGAAACCATGGCGCCGGCACCGAGATCAATTCCGCCCGTATAGATGATGAACGAAAGCCCGCCTGCGAGGATCAGTAACGGCGCTGCCTCAAACATGATGTTCTGCAGGCTGTAGAGACTTAAAAAGCCCGGTGCAAAAATGGAGAAAACAACCATGACCAGCACAAGACTGATCAGATACATGTATTTTGTCAGATATTCCTGTTTGAAAGCTTTTTTCTTTGTCATGATATGACCCCTCCTACATCATCTTCTCGACGATATTTTTCTGGCTTGGTTTGTTTCCTACCTGGCATTCAAAACTGCCTGTGATCAGACCGTCTCGAAGAACAATGCACCGGCTGGAAAGTCCTATGCACTCGTCCAGGGTATCCCCCAGAAGAATAATGGAATTCCCGGCGGCTGTCATATCTCTTACAAGGCTGTATATCTCTTCCTTCGATCCGACGTCCACGCCTCTCGTAGGATGATTCAGTATCAGTATTCTGCATCCGCTTTCCAGTGCTCTTGCGAATATGACCTTCTGTGCGTTTCCGCCGGACAGCTGGTTGATACGCTCTTCGGCAGACGTGCATTTGATGCCGGCTTTTTTGATCCACTCATCGGCAATGGCACGCGTCTTTTTTCCGTTCAGCAGTCCTCTCTTGGTCAGACCGTCAAGATGGGAAATCAGGATGTTGTCTTCCAGCGACAGAATTCCGATCATTCCTTCGCTTCTTCTCTCTTTCGGTACGCCGAGGATGCCTTTCTTCCGTGCCTGATAGGGATTCGCAAAATTCTGGTTCTTGCCGTTGATGACAATCTCTCCGCTCGTGGGCGCTTCATCTCCCACCAGAACCGCGCAGATGCTTTCCTTGCCGGAACCTTCCACGCCGCACAGACCTAATACCTCGCCCTTGTGCAGGTCGAAGCTTATGTGATTAAAGGAACCGAACACGCTTAAATCCTTGACGGACATAACGACTTCATCCGTCGGAACCGTCTGCTTGTGCTCCACATAGAATTCACCCGTTGTGGAACGGCCTACCATCTTTTCATAAAGAATATTGATATCGGCACCCTTGGTCGGCATTTCGGCCGTTTCGGCACCGTCCTTGAAAACATAGATCCTGTCGGTGATCTTCAAAACCTCATCCAGACGGTGGGAAATGAATATGATTGCATTTCCCCGCGCCGCGACATTGCGCATGTTTTCAAACAGCTTGTCAATTTCCTCGTTGGAAAGAACGGTCGTCGGTTCGTCAAGCAGGATAATGGCCTTTCCGCTTGCCGTTTCCTCAACGACATCCAGCACTTTTGCGATTTCGATCATCTGCCGTGTGGCAAAGTCCAGATCACGGACTTTTTTGGATGTATCCAGATCAAGTCCCAGACGTGCAATGGCCTTTTTGGCATCCACATTCATTTTTCTCCAGCTGACAAAGCCCGCAGTGGAATATTTCTTTTCACGGTTCAGATAAATGTTCTGCGCCACCGTAAGATTGCCGACCAGCGACTGCTCCTGGAACACCATGCCTATGCCATGGTGATTGGCTTCCAGAATAGTATTTGCCGAATACGGTTTTCCTCTTAATGTCATGGTTCCGAATGACTGCTTTTCCACACCGGATATGATTTTCATCAGCGTCGACTTTCCGGCTCCGTTTTCTCCGATCAGTCCGATGATCTCTCCGCTGGATATTTTCATGTCGATATCGTGCAGAACCGTCGTGGCACCGTAATCCTTTCCGATGCCTTTTGCTTCAAAAAGTAATTCGCCCATGGTTCCTCCTATTTTGCGATTGTCCTGCGGTTTTTGTTAATGGTCAGCGCAACGGCAATAATGATGATGATACCCTGAATAACGCCTCTGAGATAAACATTGACTCCCATAAGCGTCAGCCAGTTCACGAGTTCCGTATAGATCAGAACACCGATAAAGGATGCCAGAGCACCGCCCTTGCCGCCTGCCAGAGACCCACCGCCTATGACGATGGAAGTTACCACGGGAAACATCTGGTCCGCACCGATGCTGGACTGCCCGAGTTTAAGTCTGATACACATCAGGATACCGGCAATACTGGCAATGCAGCCCGAAATCGTGAAAACGAGTATCTTGACTTTTCCGACGTCAATTCCCGTCGAAGCGGCTGCAAGCTCGTTGTCGCCGATTGCATAAACGGCTCTGCCGAACGCGGTATAATTCAGGATCAGCGCACCGATCAGGAAAACTGCAAATGCGATAATCGTAAGATACGGTATACCCAGAAACTTGTTTCGTGATATTACTTCAAAGGCCGGGTCCAGCACCTTGATAGCCGTTCCTTTGTAGATCAGGACCGCCGCACCCGTCATGATACTTCCGATGGCATATGTTACGATAAAGGAAGCAATTCTCGCCTTCACGTGCAAAAAGCCTGTAATGAATCCGACCAGCGCACCGATAAAGATGCAGAAGAGAACGCCCCATATCCCGAAATTATTGGAATTGGTCCCGTTCGTCACCAGAAATGCAACGAGAGAACCTGCAAATCCCATGTTTCCTTCGATGGAAAGATCAATACTTCCGATCAGCAGTACGAGCATAAGTCCCACAGATATGACAAGCGGGATGGACATCTGATACAGGATGTTGACCAGATTATCCGGACTGAAGAAGTCCTTCTGGGATACGGCGCCGATAAGGGTCATGATAACCAGCAGAATAACCGGTGCAATTCTTGTGATCCTGTCTCTTTTTGCATCATCCTTAACTCTCAGGACAAACTGCTGTCCTACAGAATACTCCTTGATGGCATTTTCCCATTTTCTATTCATCTGTTTTCCTCTTGATTTCTGGCTTCATTCGTTCTTTTATGAAAAGAATGAGTCTGTCATAAAGGCAGACCCATTCTTTTCCTTTATTCAGTTTATAACTTATTTGTCTGTAACAAGCTGGAACTTATCAACTGCGAATGCAAGGTTGGTGTAGTCATATCCCGGATCACGTGTCTTGATGAACTTGTCGATAACGTTCTGTGCGTTGTCCTTGGTAACGAACGTAACCTTCGAGAAGAAGAGTCTTCCGCCCGGAACAGAGGCAACATCCAGATAGCCTTCAGCTGCCTGAAGAGCAAATGCTGCGCCGTAACCGCCTGCCAGATATCCGTCTCCCGCGATCGTTTCAACGATATCGCCGGAAATAACAGCCTGCATAGCAGCTTCTGCACCGTCGTCGCCGACCAGTTTCACTTTTCCGTTAAGTCCCTTAGCTTTCAGAGCTTCAAGAGCGCCGAGAGCCATACTGTCGTTGGAAGAATAGATAGCAGCCAGATCCGGATATTTAACGATCCAGTTTTCGGTTAATGTCATAGCCGGTGCCTGGTTCCAGCTGGCAGACTGACTATCCTGAACTTCGATTCCCGGATATGTCTTCAGCATAGCGTTGAATGCGTTGTGTCTGTTCAGTGAGCTGTCGTCTCCGAGCAGTCCCTGGATTTCGCAGATCTTTCCTTTTCCGCCGATGGAATCAAACAGAGCTTTTGCTGTCTTCTGTCCGTTGACATAGTCGTTCATCTTTCCGGAAACGACGAAGTGCGGGAAATCCTTCGGGAACAGGCCGTCTGCTCTGTGGAACATGATGGAGCAGTAGTTTCCGGACTCTTCGCAGATTTCAGCGATGTTGGAGGTGTTTGCCGTGGTGCAGGGGTCAACTACGAAAACAGCCTTGTCGCCGTATTTCGCAATATAATCCTTGATTCCCTGAAGCTGTTTGTTGGCATCGGAATCGCAGGTTAAAACGTCGCATTCCGCACCGTACTGAGCAGCTGCAAGTTTGGCACCTTCTGTTTCCTGTTTCCAGAACTCATTGTCCAGAGACAGAACGCAGACGCCTACATGATATCCGGCACCCTTAGCTTTGTCGATCTTGGTGGAACCGATTGTTGCAGGAACAGGTGTATCTGCTTCGTTGTCAGCAACGATTCCGTCGCTGCTTGCTGCCGCTGCCGTCGTAGCTGCCGCAGCCTTGGTCGTAGCTGCCGCTGCTGTTGTTGCCGGAGCTGCTGTCGTAGCTGCCGCTGCTGCCGTTGCTGCCGGAGCTGCTGTCGTAGCTGCCACTGCTGCCGTTGCTGCCGGAGCTGCCGTTGTGGTTGATCCGTTGGAGCCGCCGCATCCTGCTACAGTTACTGCTGCCATTGTCATTGCTGCAAGTATAGCTAAAATCTTTTTCTTCATAACTTTTCCTCCCTATTTTGTTTTTTTATCTCACTAAAGTCCGCTTTGCGGACATTCAGCCCTCAGAAAAAAACTTTACCGCGCCGCTTTCTTCCTGCTTACGGCCTTTTTGACCGCATCCGCGATATCGACTGCATTCAGATGATATCTCTCCGAAAGATAAGCAACACGCCCCACTTCTCCGAACTGGTCCTTCACGCCGATCATTTCGACGGGAACGGGGCAGGAACCTACCACCGCTTCCGCTACGGCACTGCCGAGTCCGGTCAGAACATTGTGGTTCTCCGCCGTTACAATGGCTCCGGTTTCCCGGGCGGCACTGATCACGCTCTCTTTATCCAGCGGTTTCCAGGTAAACATATCCAGTACCCGGACCTTCATTCCTTCCTTTTCCAGAAGTTCCGCCGCCTTGACGGCTTCCGCCACGCAATAGCCGGATGCTATGACCGTCGCGTCCGTTCCTTCTCTTAACCGGACGGCTTCTCCGATCTTGAATTCCGAGCCGTCTTCATAGATCTTCATGCAGGCCTTGCGGACCAGCCTGATATAAAACATGCCGTAAGTATCCTTGATCTGGGGCAGAACGGACTTCATCATGGCAATATCCGTAGGCTCAAGTACCGTCATCGTCGGAATGCCCATCATGATGCCCATATCTTCAAACGGCATATGCGTTCCGCCGTTTATTTCGGACATAATTCCCGGATCGGACCCGACCAGTTTTACATTCAGCCTTGCATAAGCGCCGGATATGAAGATCTGATCGCATGCCCTTCTTGTAAGAAACGGTGCAAAAGAATGCAGAAACGGTATTTTCCCGACCGCAGAAAGTCCCGCAGCAACACCGACCGCATTTGCTTCCTGAATGCCGCAGTTTATCGTCTGCTCCGGAAAGGCCTTTGCAAATGCCTTTGTTCCGCTGGCCCCCATAAGATCACAGTCCATGACGATCATGTTATGATCCTTTTCTGCCATGCCGATCAGAGCGGATCCAAAAGCCTGACGCATCTCCTGATCTTCCGGGCAGATATTTGTCACCGGACGTATCATGCTGTTGTCTCCTTCTCGATCGTTTTATAATCCGATTCCATCTCACTTAATGCGGACTGAAGCTGTTCCGCCGAAACCTTGGGGCAGTGGCTCTTCACCTGTCCTGCCATTTCGCTCCATCCATGTGCCTTTTCGGTATCGAGAATGATCATTGAAGGTCTTTCTGTTTCCGCTTTTGCCTTTTCCACGGCTTCCGCGATCGCCGAAACATCATGACCGTTTACTTCCTGTGCAAACCAGCCGAAGGCCTCAAACTTTGCTTTTATATTTCCGAGCGAACAGATATTGTCCGTCCGGTCGTCCAGCTGCAGGCGGTTATTGTCCAGGAATGCGGTAAGATTCGAAAGCTTCCGCTGCGCTGCAAACAGCGCCATTTCCCAAACCTGTCCTTCCTGGCTTTCCCCGTCCCCGAGGATTAAGTACACTCTGTTCTTCTTTCCGTCAAGCTTCATCCCGTAGGCGACACCTGCCGCAGTGGAAGCTCCCTGTCCAAGGGAACCGGTCGTCATATCAATCCCGGGCGTCAGGTTTCTGTCGCAGTGGCTCGGTAAATGTGTTCCCGGCCTGTTTAGTGTCAGAAGTTCGCTTGTCGGGAAAAAGCCCTTCAGCGCCAGCGCCGAATAAACCGCCGGTCCTGCATGCCCTTTGGAACATACGAGCCAGTCCCGCTCTTCCCACTTCGGGTTTTTGCTGTCGTACTTCATTTCTTTCCCGTAAAGCACTGCCAGCACATCCGCTATAGACAGAGCCCCGCCGACATGACCTACACCAAGAGAACCGATGGTCTTCATGGTATTGATCTGAATACTCTTGGAAAACAGTTTTAACTCCTTAACTTCATTTCCTGTCAGCATTCGCGCTCTCCGATGGATATTTCAGACAATATGCATATTAGTCAATTCCGACGAACCGATCTGTCAATTATCCGAAACTCCTATGCATTTTTTTGTATATATTACAAATTTCAGTTGGTTCAGTTATCAGACTTCCCAATTATATACCAGCCGATGGGAAAAGACAATCAAAAAATTTCCCTTTTGACGGTGCGCGTGAAAATAAATTTCATTACATTTTCACGCCTGATTTTCCGTCTTTGCGGGGCGTCCCCAGCCACTGCCCGAAACCTCCGAACCGGCAAAACCTTCCGGCATGCCGGGCAGGATAAGTCCTCCGTCCACGCGCAGGGTTTCTCCTGTGATATAGGATGCCTTATCGGACGCAAGAAAGACAACGGCATTGGCGATATCTTCCGGCAGCCCGCTTCTTCCGAGCGGGATCAGGCCCCCCAGTTCATCCCAGAAATCAGAGGTGATCTCCTTACTCTTGTCTTCATATTCCTTTTTCCAGTAATAATCACTTGCCCCGCCCGTCTTCATGGCGGCGAGTTCCTGCTTTGTCCTGGTACGGATTGCCCCCGGCGCGACATTGTTGATCCGGATCCCGTAGGCGGACACATCCAGCGCAAAAGCTCTGATCGCATGGATCAGCCCGGCTTTCAGTCCGCAGTACACGCCGCATTCCGGATAGGCACGTTCTCCCCTGGAAGAAGTGATATTCACGATATTCCCGGCTGTCTTATGCTCTATCATATAGCGGGAGGCATCCCGCATCAGAAGGACAAAGGTCCTGAAATCCAGGCTCAGCAGATGATCCAGCTTTTCCTCCGTGATATCCTGGATGCTTTCGCAGATTGTAAGACCGGCGTTGTTCACCAGAAGATCCAGCCCGCCGAGATCCTTTACCGCCTGCTCAAACATGCTGTCCGCTACTCCCGGTTTTTCCAGCGACGCCTGCTGACAGAAACATTGTACGCCGTAGGTCTTTTTTACGGTCTCTGTCAGGGATTCCGCTTCTTCCCTGTGGGAAGAATACGTGAACGCAACATCATAGCCTTCCTTTGCAAGCCCCAGGACAATTCCTTTTCCGATTCCCCGGCTTCCGCCCGTTACGATTGCCTTTTTTGCCATTTTCTCCCCCTGTGTCTTCGCCCTCAGTCTTTAGCCGGCGGATATTCGTTGCAGAGAAGCCTGTAAGCCGGCTCGTCCTCCTCAATCTTCGGGAAGCGGCCGATCGGCTGATAGAAACGGTTGTCCGTGTTGTCGTCGTTGCACATGGAAACTTCTCCGACCAGTGCATCCTGGCCGCGGATCGTAAATTCATGATACAGATACGGATAAAGCGTAAGAGACTGGCCGGGTTTCAGAACGATCTCCGATCCGGCGGGAACGGTATATCTTCTTCCGTCGCTGATAACATGGACATCCGTATTTTCCAGCGATTCGTCCTGTCTGTTTGCGTTCCAAAGCTTAAACACGACATCTCCGCCGCCGCGGTTGATGATGTCTTCCATCTTTTTCCAGTGAAAATGATTCGGAGAAATCTGTCCGTCCAGGATCATCATGATCTTTTCCGCATATACCTTATCTTTGTATTTTGCATTATTCACATTGCCGTTACGCAGAGTGATCAGGGAAAGTCCCAGCGTATCAAATTTGCCCTCGCCGTAATCCGTCACGTCCCAGCCGAGTGCATTGTCGCGGATTTCGTCATATTCATGGCCTTTGGTCTTCCACTCCTCCGGCGTAAAAGAAAGGTACGGCGGAAGCGCAAACCTGTATTCCTTGAGCATTGCTTCAAATTTTTTGATGATACCGTTGATCTCGGATCTTTTCATTTATTTTTCCTCCTGTGTATTTTTTACCGTGTTGTACAGTTTTTCATATTCTCCGACAGCTCCGGCGATTTCCTTTTTCCCGTCGAGAAATGTAAATTTCAGTACATTCTTTTCCGAACGGAACGGTTCCAGATAATGCATTGTGTGCTCTTTTTCATGATAGGGCCTGCCGTAAGCCAGGGAATTGGCGGGTTCAAATCCGATCACGTAATCCCCGGATGCGGTGGATTTCCACTCCATGAAATGAGGCAGGTACTTTTTGCTGAATTCCAGCTTGAGACCGGTGTTCTCTTCCCGGTTCACCACCAGGATCATATGGTTTTCGCCGCGGTTCTTCTTCAGTTCATGCAGATAGACGTATTCGGGTTCGTTGTCTTTCGGCCTGTCCATCCGGTCAAAGCTTCCGACATGCTTTGCCGTGATCTCATCCCGCGGCGTGATTTTCGCGGAAGGAATATAGAGCCTGGTCTTTTCATTCAGGAACGGATAGCCCATGTTGATGTGATACAGGATCATAAGAGGCTGCTTCGCATAGGTTTCATTCGTGATCTCATCCGTGACAAGAATGGACGGTTCCCCGTAAACGCTTTCTATCCTGCGTCTTAAAACCATGTTTTCACCGAAAAGTTCCGCTTCCCGCATTTCACCGGAAACGCTCAGCCTGTATTCCCCTTTCACCCAGGCGGCATCGGCGCTTAAATGTTCGCCGGGCGTGGTCCTGATCCTCCCGTGCATGGGATAATCCTTACCGTCCACGGTACAGGGCGCGCAGATATTTTCCAGACCGGAAGTGAAGAAAAGCCCTCCCATGATGCTGTGCTGCGCTTCCGCTCCGTTGGTATCGTAATGATTCCTTCCCTGAAGGCCGGGCTTGGAGAGGAAATTGATGTTCATCCCCTTGAACGTACAGTCCGTGACATCCAGACACTTGTCGGAGAGAACATGAAACATGAGTTTCCCGTTCTTTACTTCAAAAGCCTTCAGTCCTGTGCTTCTGCCTTCCTGATAGACAAACGGCCTGACATAGGCCAACTGCTGCATACTGCCCACATACCGGCTTATTTCGCTCTGATCCATTTTATCACCTTCCTTTTGCAAGAGTCTTTTTAAGGCTTTCCAGTTCCGCAAGACTTTCCTGCAGGTGGCCCGCTTTCAGGCAGGTGCTGCCCACGACGAAAATCTGTGCTTCCTTTCCCGCGTACTTCCTGATATTATCCTGGGAAATCCGGCCGTCGAGTTCCGTTAAGGTCTTTGCGTGTCTGCCCGTAATCAGCTTTTTCAGATCTTTGATCTTCCGGTCCGCGTAATCGACCTGCTTTTCTCCCTTTAAGAAAGCATAGCCGGGATTGATCAGCATGAGCAGGACGGTATCGCACTTTTCAATAACGTAATCAAGGACCGTAACCGGCGTCGCCGGCTTTAAGGCAACTCCGGCACGCACGCCGGCCGCGTGGATCCGGTTCAGCATCCCGTCTATATGCGGCTCCGTCTCCGCATGGAACACGATCTGCTGTACGCCGATATCCAGAAGTTCGCTGATAAAATAGTCCGGCTCGGACGCCATGACATGGCAGTCGAACGGAAGGTCCGTTTTTTTTCTGAGCTGACGGACCGTATCCAGTCCGAGCGGCATGCTTGGGCTGAAATACCCGTCCACAATATCGATATGGATCATCCGGATGCCGCCTTTTTCCAGTTCCTTCACCTGCTCTTCCAGATTGCACATGTCAAGCGTGATCAGCGAAGGCGAAAAAATACATTTCTCATTCCATACTGAATTCATTTTTCCGTTCTCTCTTTCTGTCTGCATCTCACAGATATTTTTCGATCTCTTCTCTGGTGGGCAGCGAAGATATGGCTCCCTTGTGCTGCACACAGATCCATCCGGACACGTTTCCGTATTCCATGGCGCTCCGGATATTTTCCTCCGTCAGCATGGAAGCGGACGTAACGCCCTGGAAACGGAGCCTGGAAAGGAATCCGCCCCAGAAAGCATCTCCCGCTCCGGTCGCGTCCACGGCTTTTGCCTTTCTCCCCGGAATGTCAAAGCTCTTTCCTTTAAAGAAGCAGCGCGCCCCCTTGGATCCTAAGGTTTCCACAACCAGCGCAATGCCGTCCTTCTTCATCCGTGCCGGGATTTTCTCTTCCGATCCCAGGAAGCAAAGCTCCTCTTCGGAAATTTTCAGGATATCCACGAACGGCAGGATGCCGCTTACTCTTCTGATGCAGGCTTCCATGTCGTCATTCCACATCAGGTTCCTGTAGTTGACGTCGAAACTTACCAGCTTTCCGAAACGGGAAGCGGTTTTCAGCGCCTTCTCCGTGGCTTCCGCCGCGGGGGATGCCGAAAGAGAGCAGGACCCCGCATGAACGATCACGGAATCTCTGATGGTCTCCTCATCAATGTCCTTTTCCTCGATAAACATATCCGCGCCCGGCTTCCTGGCAAAGGTAAACGAGCGTTCCCCGTTTTCCTTAAGTGTTACGAACGCCATGGTCGTGATGGCTTTTCTGCAGAGTTCGGGATGCAGGATTTTAACTTGATTGTCCTTTAATGTCTGCATCAGGAAACGTCCGAAATCATCTTCGCCGACACTGCACATAAGCCCGGCGGAAAGCCCGTTCCTTGCCACGGCTATTGTTACATTGGCGGGAGCGCCTCCGGCATTTCTGAGATAACTTCCTTCTTCCGAACCGGGAACAAAATCAATGACCATTTCCCCTATACTGTACAGATCAAGCATATTCCCCTCCTGTTTTGTTGCCGGACTCTCTGTCCTTTAATCGCTCTCTGCCGGCCCAGAGACCGAGCGCCGGATTGGAAACATAGAAAATTTCCTCACCGTCCGGCATTGTATTCCATCCCGGTTTCAGTTTTCCGGGGTGATAACGCTCCTGCATTTCCTGATAACCGGCGTACTGAAAATGAGCGTTTCTTATCTGACGCTCCGTCATTTTCCGGACGGCATAGGTGATCTTAAACCTGCCGTCGGACGACCCGTGGATTAAATGCGCCGCTGCGCTCATGTTTTCCCGGAGATCTTCATGTTCCCCGTACAGCTTTAAGACCTCTCTTCTTCCGCAGTACCCGTAGCGCGATATGATCTCGTCAATCTTTTTATCTTCCCCGAAACGTTCCACCCCCGGGGCAAGGATCAGAAGCTCTCCTGCATCGGCCATTGCCATCCTTGTCCTGTAAATGGCCTTGTTCCCCACCCACGTGGTTGTAAATTCCTCAGGATCCAGATAGACAACACATTTTTTTATGTCTCTGTCAGGATATTCGATATTCCATTTCCGGGATCCCGCGGAAGCTTTTGTCAGTACGCTGCGCTCTTCTCCGATATAGACTCCGTGCGTGAATGTCTGCCCCTGCGCTTCCGTTGTCACCGTCAGCACAAACGTGACCGGAACGCCGCCCATGAAATGCTCCATGGAATAATCCAGAATCCGGCGGACAGGCGTGTCCTCTCTTCCCATGATCCGTTCAATGCCGTACACGGCCCCGATCATGTGAAGGTAATTGATCATTTCGCTTCCGCCTGCGCCGACAAACAGGTTCTTGGAATGGTTTGACATTCCCGTCACTTCATGCGGCACGACCTGTCCCACGGAAATGATACGGTCATAGGTCCTGTCCAGAAGGCGCCTGTTGATCTCCACGTCAAATCCCCGATCCCACAGGCCTTCCGTAACTTCCTTCACGAATGCGTCCGGAACGTGCCCGATCTTTTCCGTGTCCTCTCTCCACCGGTGCGGTATCATGGAAGAATACGGAATATCCCCGTACATTTTTTCCCACTGACCGCAACTTACCGGTTTATGCGTTCCCTGGGCGATCAGGATATCGGTATGGCATCCCCTGCTCTCCAGCATATGATAAAAACAGTTCGTGATAAAGCCCGCCTTTGAAAAGCAGCGCGTATAATCCGGCGGGATGATCAGAACTTTTTTACAGTCTTCGCCGTCGAGGGATTGTTCCAGAAGCTCCCGGATTTCTCCGTCGCAGAGTCCGTTTTCCGCATTACTTTCCTTAAACAGCATTTTATTTTTCCGTTCCTTCGGCCGGTACGTCCCTGGTGATGATCAGATCCGCACCCAGTCCCAGTATATCACGGACTGCCACCGTTCCGCTTTTCACAGGTGCGTTCATTCGTATTTTTCTGATGCAGTCCATGACCTTAAAGATCATATCCTTCGGTACGGGCGCGGTAAGACGCACGCTGGCAAGCGGCATCTGTCCGTGTTCTATCCGGATGCTGGTTGTCAGCGTCCTTCTGGGATCCGTCATTTCCTGTACGGCATAATCCCTTCCGCGGCTGCAGCTCTGCCCTTCCACGGAAATCACCTTTCCGGATCCGTCCGTTTCGGCCGTGATTTCACATCCGTTCGGACATACGATGCAGATCAGTTTCTTTTTCACAGAACGCTCACCTCCACATCCCCGTTTTGATCCAGCATGTCCGCCTTCACCGGAATGCGGATCATTTCCGCCGGCAGGGCTTTTTTCATTTTTCTTGAAATCACTTCCCTGCCGTTCTGCATTACCCTTATCGTACAGTTTTCCATTTTTCCGGTAACGCGCAGGGAAACAGTCACGTCTTCCGTTCCGCTTATTTTCCGAGGAACCATCTGCCCAACGCCTTTCCCGGGAAGAACCGAAACGCTGCATTCCGGAAGTTCCTTGTCCTTCAGATACCGGGCAACACAATCCGCCAGTTCCTCCGCTTCCAGGGAAACAAAATCCACAAGGTCATGCACATGAAGAACATTTCCCGCCGCAAAAATACCTTTCCTGCTTGTCTGAAAATGTTCGTCCGTGACAGCGCCTTTCGTACCCGAATCCAGCAGAACACCCGCACCGAGTGAAAGCTCGTTTTCCGGGATCAGTCCGACGCTTAAAATAAGGGTGTCGCACTTGTGGATGATCTCCGTCCCCGGTATCGGTTTCCTGTCCCTGTCCACTTTCTGAACCGTCAGTTCCTCAAGCCTGCCTTTTCCTCTGATGTCCGTAACCGTATGACTTAAGTAAAGCGGAATATGAAAATCGTTCAGGCACTGGGAAATATTTCTCGGGAGGCCCGACGCAAACGGCATGATCTCATACACTGCCTGTACATGGGCTCCCTCCAGGGTAAGACGCCTGGCCATGATCATGCCGATATCCCCGGAGCCCAAGATCACGATTTCCTTCCCGACCTTTCTGTTATACAGGTTCATATAAGCCTGTGCAACACCTGCCGTAAAAATTCCCGAGGGACGTTCACCCGGGATCTGCAGTGCGCCTCTCGTGCGTTCCCGGCATCCCATGGCAAGGATCACGGCTTTTGCCCGGATAACCTTAAGGCCTTCCTGCGTTACCGCCTTTACGATGCGGTCTTCCGAAACGGAAATAACGCTCGCATCAACCATGCGCGGGATTCCCAGTTCCTCCGCCTTGTCAATGAAACGCTTTGCATATTCAGGGCCGGAAAGCGTTTCATGAAAACGCGTCAGTCCGAATCCGTCATGGATGCACTGACGGAGTATACCGCCGAAACAGTGCTCCCTTTCCAAAACAAGCATGTTCCGGATTCCCCTGTTCCAGAGCTCAACGGCAGCCGCAAGTCCGGCAGGCCCGCCGCCTATGATAACGGCATCTATATTTTCCACAAGTCAGTCCTCCCGGAGTTTTCCCGTTAAAATGTAGGATCCTTTTCTTTCAAGCAGCACTTCCTCCGGCTTTTTCCCGCGGAATTCCTCGATCATTTTTTCAATCCGCATCTGACAGTAGCCTCCCTGGCAGCGCCCCATCATGGCGCGCGACCGGTACTTGATCCCGGACATGGTGCAGACGCCGAGCGGATTTTTCAGGGCTCTTAAAATCTCCGCCTTCGTCACCATTTCGCAGCGGCAGATCAGTTCCCTGTAGTCCGGATCGGACAGGATCATTTTTTCTTTTTCCTCATCGGAGAGCTCGCTGAAACGAACGGGCTTTTCCCTTCCCGGATCAAAATCTTTGTTTTCCTCTGCCCTGAAACCGTGCTCCTGCATGAGCTTCACCACGGTTTCGGCGATCGGTACGGCGGCTGTAAGCCCCGGCGATTCTATCCCCACGAGATTTACCGCGTGCGGCGCCATTTCCTCCCGGATCTCAATCTTAAAATCCTGGATCACGCCGTTTTCATCCACCCATTTCGGCAGGATGCCGGAATAGTTCCGGATGAAATCCCCCCGGTTTATGCAGGGCCAGATCTCGGATGCGCTTTTCACAAGGTAATCCAGATTTTTCTGTGTCACGCCGTAATAGGAAAAGTCCGTAACATTCTCCGCATTCGGTCCTATGATCACATTTCCGTCCGTCGTATTCGTCACATGGATTCCCATATAAGTGTTGCTGGGGACCGGATAAACCGGCATGGGAAGAAGCGGTCCTGTTCTCTTATCCAGGATAATGTAATCTCCCTTGGAACCGATGACGCGGTACCCCTTTATCCCGATCATATCGGATATGGTCCCGCATCCTAATCCTGCGGAATTGATGATCCACCGGGAAGTGTAGCTGTCATACTCTGTCTTCAGGATCCAGTTTCCTTCTTTGTCATGGCCTGCGGATATCACCTCTGCGCCAAAGAAATAGGACACGCCGTTTTTAACGGCATTTTCCGCAAGGGCAATCGTAAACTGAAAGGGATCCACAATCCCGGAGTTCTTTGAAAGCATGGCAAATTTTCCAACGGCTTTCGGTACAAGAGCGTGGAGTTCTTCTTCGCTGATGAGGGAAAGCCCTTCCGCGCCGTTTCTTTTTCCCTGTTCGATCGTTTTCTTCAGCTGTTCGTAATCCGCGTCGCTTTTTCCGACCAGTACTTTCCCGCAACGGATAAACTTAAACCCGAGCTCCTCTGAAAGGGCGCCCATCCTGCGGTTTCCCTCGACGCAGAGCTTTGCCTTCATCGTTCCCGTGTCATAGGCAAATCCGCCGTGCACGACGCCGGAATTCCTTCCGCTCGTTTCATTGACGACATCCAGGTTCTTTTCCAGAACACCTATGCGGAGCCGGAAGCGGGAAAGCTCCCGGGCGATGGCGCTTCCCGCCACTCCTCCGCCTATGATCATTACATCAAACAGTCCGTTCATCTTTCGGCACCGGAAATGATCGCCACGCCCGAACTGGTTCCGAGCCTTGTTGCCCCTGCCTTGATCAGAGCCACGGCGTCTTCATAGGTCTTTATCCCGCTCGATGCCTTTACGCCCATGTCGTTTCCGACCGTTTCCCGCATAAGGCTGACATCTTCCGGGGTTGCCTTCCCGTCAGTAAATCCTGTGCAGGTTTTAACAAAATCAGCTCCCGCCAGTTTAGCAATTTCGCATGCCTTGACCTTTTCCTCATCGGTCAGAAGTCCCGTTTCAATGATCACCTTGACCAGTGCTTTTCCCGAAACAGAAGCTGTTACCGCGGCAATATCGTCCTTTGCCAGTCTCCAGTCCCCGGATTTCACAGCTCCGACGTTCAGGACCATGTCGACTTCGCGGGCACCGTTTTTCACGGCATCCCACGCTTCAAACGCCTTGACTTCCGATGTGTTGGCACCGAGAGGGAACCCGACCACGCAGCAGGACGTGACATCCGTTCCGGCAAGGTATTCCGAAACAAACCGGACGTAGGAAGGATTGACGCAGACGCTTGCAAATCCGTTTTCGCGGGCGGCATCGCAGAGTTTCCGGATGTCTTCTCTGGAAGCCCATGGCTTTAACAGCGTATGGTCGATATATTTTGCCAGCGCCTTTGCCGAATAGTCACCGGGCACAGGATTGGAAGCCCTGCATTCTTTTGTTCCTTCCGTTTCCGTTTTCACTTCTTCCTTAAGACGTTCGATCTCCCTTGCATCCATTCTTTCCGTGCCTCCTTTAAGATGATAAGATGAATTTCTTTCAGTGTTTTCTCAGAGTTTTAAGCAGTTTCATGACCGGATTTTCATGCGGATTGAAATAATCCGTCAGCCTAAGGTAATTTCCGTAAAGGCCGTTATAGATTTCATGCCGTTCAGGATCCGGAAGGTAAACAGTGCACTCCGGCCGGATCATGTGTTTCACGGCTTCCCGGACGCTGCCGTATCCGCCTGCTTTCTCCCCCGCTGCCGATGCGGCATAGACTGCGGCTCCCATGGCAGCCGTCTGTTTCTGCCGGAGCGCCGTGATCTTTTTTCCCGTCACATCAGAAAAAATCTGCATCAGCAGGGGGTTCTTCCCCGTGATCCCGCCGCATGCCATGATCTCATCTGTCCGCACGCCGGCTCTTTCGTAATATTCCATGATCTCCCTCGCCCCGTAAGCGGAAGATTCTATCAGCGCGCGGTAGATTTCTTCCGGAGAAGTCGTCATGTTCAGTCCCACCATAACGCCGCTGGCATTGCCGTCCACATACGGCGTCTTGTTTCCGTTCCACCAGTCAAGAATGATCAGTCCGTTCCCGCCGGGTTTTTCGTCTTTGGAAAGCTTCGTCAGATAGGAATGGATGTTCATGTTTTCTGCCGCCGCGCGGGATGCATATTCCGCGGGAACGCAGTGCGTGACAAACCAGTCCAGCTGATCCCCCATTGCAGTCAGCCCGGTCTCCAGCGCATAAAAACCCGGAATAATTCCTCCCTTTACATTGCCTATGATCCCGTACGCGGAATAAGGCTTCTCACTGAGAGAAGCCATAACGGCAGAAGTGCCGATGATCATCATGAGTTTGCCGGGTTCCGTGATCCCGCATCCCGGGATTCCGGCATGGGCATCTATGACGCTTGTTCCGACCGCGGTCCCGCTTTTAAGCCCGAGCCTTGCGGCCCATTTTTCGTCCAGGCGTCCGAACAGGCTTCCGACAGGGCTTATGCTGCCGGCATGTTTTTCCCGGATGAAATTTTCCATCCGCGGGTCAAGAGAACGGAAAAAGGAACGGTCGGGATAGCCGTCCTCCTCCGTATAAAAAGCCTTGTATCCGGCTGTATTGAACGAATATTTCCTCTCCCCTGTCAGAAGAAAATTAATCCAGTCCGGCGCTTCCAGAAAGGAATCCATTCTGTTGTAAATTTCTTCGTCTTCCTCCAGAATTTCCAGTGCCTTGGGGATCAGAAGTTCCGGGGAAACCCTGCCGCCGTACCGCGGAAGATCCAGTTCATTCCGTTTTTTAAGAATTTCACATATCCTGTCCGCCTGTTTCTGTGCCCCGTGGTGTTTCCAGAGTTTTGCATAGGCATGCGGGCGGCTCCCATATTCGGGAAGAGAACATAAAGGAGTTCCCTCTTTGGTGACAGGCAGGACCGTGCTTGCGGTAAAATCCATGGAAAGCCCGATAACGGATGCGGGATCCGTTCCGGAATTTTTCATGACTTCCCGGACGGTTTCTTCCAGAGTAAACAGATAATCAGCAGGATCCTCCAGACACCAGTCAACGCCGAGCTGCGTCTGACTGTCCGGAAGCACATGTTCCATGACACCGTGCGGATAGTTTCTTTCGGATACGTGAAGAACAGCGCCGTCCGTTACGCGAACGAGGACAGCTCTTTCCGATTTTGTGCCGTAATCCAGCCCGATGACACACTTTTCAGACATGTTGCCCCCTCCTGTCCTCCGCGTGTGGTTTTATTATTTTCTTCCGAGCAGCGTTACATCCTGCAGCACTCTGCCGCCCTCTTTATAGGCTTCCTTGAAAAGTCTGAAATATTCCTCATAAATCTTATGGTTTTTCTCATCCGGTTCAATGACAAAATCCTTGTATTTCACGACTCTTCTGCAGCCTTCGTCAATATCCTTGTAAATACCGGTTCCGGAACCTGCCGCAATTGCCGCACCGAGGCTTGCCTGTTCTTCCGTGCTGGTCACGCGAAGGGGCAGTCCGTACACATCCGACTGGATATGGAGCCAGACCTTGCTGCGTGCGCCGCCGCCCGATGCCACCATGTAGTTTTTCGGTTCAAGCCCCAGGCCTCTGCATAATTCTATGCACTGGTTCAGGGCAAACGTGACACCTTCCATGACAGAACGGGTAGCCTCCGCCGCGCCCGTGCCGATATTAAGTCCTATCCATTCCCCGCTGATATCCGGATTGATATGAGGTGTCCTCTCTCCGTTCAGGTAAGGCAGAAAGATCAGCCCGCCGCTTCCCGGCGCAACCTTGGATACCGCTTCATTTATTTTTACATAGTCTGTCTGGCCAAGGAGCCTGTTGCACCACTTAAGGCACAGCCCGGCATTCATGATCGCTCCCATGAGAAACCAGCGGCCTTTTTTATATCCGATAAAGGTATTTGTGGAAAGGCTCGGATTTAAGATCGGATGGTCGCTTTGAAAGGATACCTGTCCGCTTGTCCCGATATTGACCGATACGCCGCCCACATCCGTGACGCCGCACCCGATTCCCTGCATGACCTGATCCGCTCCGCCTGACACGACCTGTGTTCTGACCGAAAGCCCTGTTTCCCTCGCGGCTTCCTGACTCACGTTCCCCACCGGTACATCCGTATAATAGCATTTCGGGAATATGTCCGAAGGGATCGAAAACAGATTGAGAATCTCTTCCGACCATACCGCTTTCCGGATATCGAAAGCCAGCGTTGCGGAAGCATCGGAATAATCGGAAGTGATCTCTCCCGTCAGCCTGAATTTCAGATAATCCTTCGGAAGAAAAGCGTACCGGATCCTTTTGTAATTTTCCGGTTCGTTTTCCCGTACCCAGGTCAAAGAGACCAGAAGAAAGCCCGAATAGACCGGATTCATCATCAGGTCCCTGTTTCTTTCCGGCCCCAGCTTGTTTTTGATCTCCTGCACCTGCGCGGAAGATCTTGCATCGCAGTGGAGAATGGCCGGCCGGATCACCTTTCGGTTTTCGTCGAGAAGGACCATGCCGTGCATCTGCCCGGAAAAACTCAAGCCCGAAATCTCTTCCGGCTTCACGCCGCTTTTGGCGATTGCCCCGCGGATGGTTTCCACACAGGCAGCCCACCATTCTTCCGGATCCTGTTCCGCATATCCGTTATGCGGGGAGTGAAACTGATAATCCCGGCTGCATACCGCGCGGATATCGCCGTCCTCATCCATGACAAGCGTCTTGATGCTGGAAGTTCCAAGATCTATTCCCATTAAAAAAGCCACCTGATCCACCTCCGCCCCGTTTTCCGAAACTGCATCCGGCTGCCCGGATAAAAATTACAAAATCATTATACTACCAGGCGCTGTTTTTTCCGTAAGAAATTTTTGCACCCTCAGCCGATGCGGAATGCCACACCGAAATCTCTGCTTACATGAACCCAGAGATTCCCGTCCTGAAGCTCATATTCCACCGTGCCTACGCTGTATCCGTTCTCGCTTGTCATGATGCTGCGGCGGATGGTGTCGTATTCCGTAATCCCCATTTTCCAGACCGGGATTTCCAGATCGGCATCTTTATCCCCCGTATAAATGACGACCAGTACCTTTTCTTTTCCGAGCATCCTGCCGTAGGAAACCACCTGATCGCCCATCATGACCGGGATCAGGGAACCGTATTTTACGGCCTTGCTGTTTTTATGCATCAGATTCACATAACGGTGATAATCCAGGAGCGCCTGGTTTTCCATCCCCCACGGATAGGTCCGGCGGCTGTCCGGATCCGTCCATCCGCAGAGTCCCGCTTCATCCCCGTAATAGATCGTCGGGGCACCCGGCCAAGTCATCTGCATCAGAATAGCCTGGCGCATGACAGGGAAACTGACCCCCTGCTCCGCCTTCTCCGCCCCCATGCCGGATAGACGCCCGACCACATGGTTGGTCCTTGTCAGAAAACGCGAATGATCATGGTTGGAAAGTTCGTTCATGGAAGAAAGCAGGGACGGACCCGGCATTTTTGCCATGGCCATGCTCATGCTCTCCCAGAATTTTTTTCCGTCCCCTTTCGCGCTCATGTCAGAACGGTCGGAATGCTTTTCCATTCCCGTAAGGAACCAGCTGACCGGTTCCATGAAAGCATCATAATTCATGATCGTGTCCCATTCCAGACCGGAAAGCCAGGGAGAAGGATCCCCGTAATGTTCCGCCAGGATAAGGGCATTCGGATTGACTTCCTTGACTGTCTTACGGAACAGTTTCCAGAACTGATGATTGAACGCGGCGGAATGGCCTAAGTCCGCTGCCACGTCCAGCCTCCATCCGTCCACGGAATACGGCGGCATCAGCCATTTCCTTGCTATCCCGAAAATGGCATTCATAAGCTTTTCGCTTTCTTCGTAATTGAGTTTCGGAAGCGTTGCCTGGCCCCACCATCCGTCATAGGTTTTGTTGTCCGGCCATGCTCCCGGCGTATTGTCCGAGAAATCAAAGTAGGAACGGTACGGGCTGGAAGGAGACTCGTAAGCTCCCGGCGCATAATTTCCCGCCTGTTGATAGATCTTTTCCCTGTCCATCCATTTGTTGAACGAACCGCAGTGATTGAAGACGCCGTCCAGGATAACCTTCATCCCGGCTTTGTGGACCGCATTCACGAAATCCGCGAAAAAGGCATTGCTGGCCTCCAGATTTTCCGGATCGGCCGTGCGGCAGATATATTTTGTCGCGCCGGTATTGTCCGCGGCATCCGGCGGCAGAAGATTTCCGCCGTCTTTCGGGATCACGGTAAGATGCGGATCTATATGATCATAATCCTGAGTATCGTATTTATGATTGGACGGCGAAACAAAGAGGGGATTGAAATAAATGACCTCCACTCCGAGATCTTTCAGATATTTCAGTTTGCTCCGCACGCCGGAAAGATCCCCGCCGTAAAAATATCCCACATCAAAGGCGGACGGATTTTCATGCCAGTCCGCAATATGCCTGACAGGAAGGCCAATGTAGATGTATTCGTCATCCCGGACATCGTTGGACTCATCTCCGCGGCAGAACCTGTCCACGAAGATCTGGTATATGATGGCGCCCTTTGCCCAGTCCGGCGTATGAAAACCGGGGACCACGCGGAAACAGATATCCGGCCGGGCCTTATCCGAAACGCCGGCACGGTCGTAATACAGGACTTCCTTTCCGCCGGTTATCCGGAAATACCAGGTGACCGGTTCCCTGTCGACTTCTCTTCTGATCTCGTAATAATCGAAACAGCCTTCGCACTTTGTCCGCAGCATGTGCGTGACCGTTTTGTCCTCAGGTTCTACCAGGTCTACGGTATCCGCATCGTTTTTTGCACAGCGAAACAGAATCCGGACAATCTGTCCGGGTTCCGGTTCTGACGGTATTACGTAATTTTGTGTTTCGTCGCTGAAAAACGCGTCTGTATTCATGATCCCCCTGCCGGGGATTTAAGTCCCTTAAGTAAACAGGGCCTCAAATTCGTCCTGCCCTATTTTTTCCTTTTCAATCAGAAGCGCACAGCATTTGTCCAGTATATCCCTGTGTGCCTCGATGATGGCTTTCGCCTTTGCATAGCAGTCATCGATGATCCGCTTGATCTCTTCGTCAATAATGGTCGCCGTATGTTCGCCGTAGGATTTGGTCTGTCCGAAATCGCGGCCGATAAAGATCTCGTCGCCTTCGTTCCCGTAGTTCACCATGCCTACCTTATCGCTCATGCCGTACTGCATGACCATGGATTTGGCAATTTCCGTAGCCTGCTTGATATCCTGACTGGCACCGGTTGTCACATCCTCAAAGACAAGTTCCTCCGCAATCCTTCCGCCGAGCGCCACTTCTATGGAATGGAGCATGCGGCTCTTGGAATTGAACATCTCGTCCTTGGTGGGAAGCGGCATGGTATATCCTGCCGCACCGATCCCCGTCGGAATGATAGAGATGGAATGAACCGGTCCCATATCCGGCAGCTCATGAAACAGAATGGCATGACCCGCTTCGTGGTAGGCCGTGATCTTTTTCTCTTTTTCGGATATTACCTTGCTTTTCTTTTCGTCGCCTATCCCGACTTTAATGAATGCCCTCTCGATATCCGACTCGGTCAGGAATTTTCTTCCTTCCTTTGCGGTCAGAATGGCGGCTTCGTTCATCAGGTTTTCAAGATCCGCACCGGTGAACCCCGCGGTCGTCCGTGCGACCTTCTTTAAGTCCACGTCTTCTCCGATCGGCTTATCCTTGCTGTGGACTTTCAGGATTTCCTCGCGGCCCCGGATATCGGGTTTTCCGACGGCAATCTTTCTGTCAAAGCGTCCGGGTCTCAAAATGGCGGGATCCAGAATATCGGGACGGTTTGTGGCAGCCAGGACAATAATCCCTTCGTTCACGCCGAAGCCGTCCATTTCCACCAGCATCTGGTTCAGTGTCTGCTCCCTTTCGTCATGACCGCCACCCAGACCGGAACCTCTCCGGCGGGCGACCGCATCGATCTCATCGATGAAAATAATGCACGGTGCATTTTTCTTTGCTTCCGCAAAAAGATCCCTGACGCGGGAAGCACCGACGCCGACAAACATTTCCACGAAATCCGATCCGGAGATGGAAAAGAACGGTACGCCGGCTTCTCCGGCAACCGCCTTGGCAAGCAGCGTCTTTCCCGTTCCGGGCGGCCCTACAAGAATAATGCCCTTGGGAATGCGGGCTCCGACGCTCGTATATTTTTTCGGGTTCCGGAGGAAATCAACGACTTCTGCAAGATCTTCCTTTTCCTCCGCAAGGCCGGCAACGGACTGGAAATTTTCCTTGTTGTCCCTGGTCATGCGGGCACGGCTCTTGCCGAAGTTCATCATCTTGGCATTGGCTCCGCCGCCGCCCATGTTCCTTGCCTGCATAATGTAAAACAGGAACAGGACCGCACCCATGGTAAGGATAATGGGCAGGATATAAGTCAGGAAAAAATTCTCCTGCGCAATGTTGTCAACCGTAAAGTCGATGCTTTTATCCGCCAGTTCCTTTTCAAGCTCGTTGACATCCGACACATAATAGCGGGCTTTTGCCTGCGTCCCGTCCGTATAGGTCAGGACCGCTTCCCCGGTCGGCGTCTCGGAATTCTGTTTGATGACGACCTGCGCAACGGTTCCGCTTTCAATGGCTCTGTCAAAATCTTTTTTGCTGAGTTTGTTCTGAAAAAGACTGCCGTTCATGCTGAACAGCAGCCATACGGCAATCAGAAGAATGGCAAAAAAACTGATGTTTCTGTATGGACTGTTATCTCTTCTCAAGCTTGTTCCTCCGAAGTTTTGCCGGTACCTTCACTGTCAAAAGACACCTTCCCGATATACGGGAAATTTCTGTATTTCTGATCGTAGTCCAGTCCGTATCCCACCACGAATTCATCCGGGATTTCGAAACAGGTATAGTCAACCTTCACTTCCTTGCAGACGCGGCGGGAAGGCTTGTCCAGAAGAGTGCACAGCCGGATGCTCTTCGGTCCTCTTTTGTGAAGTACGTCAATCAGATAAGCCAGTGTCCTTCCGGAGTCGATGATATCTTCCACGATCAGGACATTTTTTCCTTCCAGGGTCTCGTCCAGATCCTTGATGATACGGACCACACCGCTGCTTTCCGTTCCGCCGCCGTAGCTGGAAACGCTCATAAAGTCAAAGGAGACCGGCATGGTAAGGCGCTTTGCCAGTTCGCACATGAACATGGCGCCGCCCTTCAGAATGCAGATCAGGTGCAGCGGTGTCCCCGCATAGTCCCGGTTGATCTCAGATGCCACTTCGCAGATCCTCTTGGTAACCTGTTCTTCGGTAAACATGATGCTCACATGCTCTGCCATTTCGAAGTCTCCTTTTTCCGATCCGCGTTTTTATTCCGCCGGATCATATTTGATCTCGAAAATCCTCCGGGTATCATCCGTCACCCGGAACGATTCTCCCATCCGGTATCCGACAATCCAAAGCACCAGCGACCCGACCGAAAGGACCGGGATCTTTCCGCGGGATGCCGCCGGGATCTTGGCATCCGTCATAAACGATTTCACGGTTTTTCTTCCGCCGTCTTTTAATAAAATGTAATCCCCCGTCCGTCTTGAACGGATTTCCATGGTTTTCGGAAGACGGTCGTAATCAAACCATTTGATGTTTGCCCCCGAGGGAACGGACATTCCTTTTTCATAGGAAAATACGTCAAAGGAAAACTGTCTCCGGTATTTTTCATTGAGCTCCGCCGTCACGACGGGATCTTCCTGCTGCGATCGGGAATCTTCCATGAAACCATTCCTGCCGACCAGAAGCATGTCATAGGTCTTGACCGTTTCCAGCCCGTACGGCAGATCGATCTTGTGTCCGGTCTCTCCGTCGGCAAGTTTGTCCATGTCTTCGATATGCTTTGCCGTGATGTTCTTCATGGTGCGGTTCACAATGCCGATCAGAAGCCGCAACATGTATGTCCGGATGATCGGGTCCTGCTTGTCCAGTTCTGCCACGGGGATCCCCGCGCTGTCTTCATCCCGGACAATGCAGCTTTCCAGAATATCCTGCGCCTGCTTGGCAAGATATACATCCGCCTCGCCGATCAGTCTTCCCGCTCTTGTGATGTTGTCCACCGCGCCATGGTTCACGTCACTTATGAGCTTCGGAAGAATGTCATGGCGGATCCGGTTCCTTGTATAGTCATCGTGCAGGTTCGTGGAATCCGTGCACCAGTTGATCTCCTCTTTCCGGAGATAAGTCTCTATATCCTCTCTCGTCACACAGAGCATGGGTCTTATGATCCTGCCGCGGACGGGCTTCATTCCCGCCACGCCCTTTAAGCCGCTGCCGCGGGAAATCTGCATGATGATCGTTTCCGCGTTGTCTTCCTTATTGTGTGCAACCGCGATCTTCACGGGTTTCTGCGTATCTTCTTCTCTTTCCCACCTCTGCGCTTCTTCCTCGAAGGTCTGATATCTTAAGTACCGTCCCGCTTCCTCCACGGAAATATGATGTTTCTTTGCAAACTGTTCCGTCTGAACTTCCACTGTCTTGCAGGGGATCTTGTAGGACTTGCAGATCGACTGGACAAATCTTGCATCCCGGTCCGCTTCCTCTCCCCGGAGCCCGTGATGTACATGGACCACACGGAAATGAGCCTTCAGGACTCCGTTCAGCTGGACCAGCACGTGCAGAAGCGCCGTGGAATCCGCGCCGCCGCTGACCCCGATAATGATGCGGTCTCCTTTGCTGATCATGTGATAATGTGAGATGGTATCTCTCACTTCATTCTGAACCTGTAACATGTTTTATGCTCTCCTCTGCTCATTAATGAAAAATCCGGTGTTTTTCCGATAATACATAAGAATGGAGTCCGCTTCGACGGACTCCCAGAATAACTGTCCATTTATTCTTCCGGCTTTAAGAGTATCTCGTCCGGATCGACAAGCCCGAGCTTTTCCTTGGCGATTTTTTCAATATACTGCTTGGTCTGCACGTAAATACGGTTCTGCTCCAGCGTCTTGGAACGGTCCTGTTCGGAAGTAACCTGCTCCACAAGACTCTGTTCCTTTTCCCGGTATTCCTCCGCTTTCTTTTTCAGTGAACTGACTCTCAAGTTCACGACAAGCGCCATGCTGACCACTACGGAAGTTACGGTGATGATGGCAATCCGGTTATTCAGCCGGTTTGCCGATCTGCGTTTTTTTCTGGGCTGCTCACTCATTGTTTCCTATCCTCCGACAGTTACAGACATAATAAGGCATTTTTATGGTTTTTTCAAGCAAAAAAAGCCCTCCGGACGTCCGCCGGAGGGCTTTGCATGATAAATCACGCTAAATATACCGAAACAGTTCCTTTTCTTCGCCTTTTTTGAAAGTTTCCGTCACATCCAGGACTTCTGCCTTCACCGATTTCTGACCGAACAGAATCTCGATGATATCGCCGGTGCGTACATCATAGGATGCCTTGACGGCCCTGCCGTTTACCAGCACCCGTCCCGCATCGCACGCTTCGTTTGCGACGGTCCTTCTTTTGATCAGCCGCGATACCTTCAGAAACTTATCGATCCGCATTATTTCCTTTTATTGACAACATCCTTCAGAGCTTTGCCGGCTTTGAATTTCGGAGCTTTGCAGGCTGCGATCTTCATGGATTCTCCGGTCTTGGGGTTTCTTCCTTCTCTTGCGGGTCTCTTGGAAACTTCAAACGTTCCGAATCCGACAAGCTGAACCTTGCCGCCCTTTACGAGTTCTTTCGTAACAACATCGGTAACAGCTTTTACTGCGGCTTCAGCATCCTTCTTGGAAAGCTCTGCCTGTTTTGCCACTGCCTCAATCAGTTCGATCTTATTCATCTTAATTCCTCCTGGTGTGTTTCAGTTTTATTATTATTCAGTACAATTAACGCTCCTATACAGTATTTTGTGACATGCTGTACTTATTCTTTTATAGCCTGAAAAGCCCGCTTTGTCAAGGATTTTCAATGTTTTTGGGGCTTTTCGGGCAGCAGGAAACGGTGCATGGACACCACAAGGTATAGTACCTCTTTCATCATGGTGTCTTTCCCGGTGCTCTTCCGAAGCAGAAATTCCACCTTGTCCCCGGTTTTTATGCTCAGATCCCCATGAAATTCCCGGATCAGGTCCGGTATGTTTTCAGCCTTCAGATCCGCATCTTTAAGGACTGTCAGCTTTCCGCTGTCTGCATGGATCAGGACTTCCGTTACAAACACCTGATGCGCACTGCTCCTGATCAGGGCGATCATCAGGAGATTTCCGACAGGTTCGGGAATATCCCCGAAACGGTCCATCAGCTCGTCCTGCATGTCCAGATAGTCATCCTGGGATTCTATGGAGGCGATCCGCTTGTAGATATCCAGCTTCTGGTCTTCGTTTTTAATATAGGAAGACGGAATGTAGGCGTCCGCATCCGCTTCCACGCCCGTGACAAATTCCTCCTCCGCCTCGCCTTGGACTGCCGAAGCATCCCCCGCATTCCGGAGGGCTTTTACGGCGTGATTCAGCATTTTGCAGTATAGGTCGTAGCCGACCGCCTGCATGTGTCCGTGCTGCTCCGCCCCGAGCACGTTGCCGGCGCCGCGGATTTCAAGGTCACGCATGGCAATTTTGATGCCGCTGCCCAGCTCCGTGAATTCCCGGATTGCCTTCAGCCTCTTTTCGGACTCCTCCGAAAGAAGCCGGCCTCTCCTGTACAGCAGGAATGCATAGGCGGTCCTGGCGGAACGTCCTACCCGGCCTCTCAGCTGGTACAGCTGCGAAAGTCCCATTTTATCCGCATCCTGGATGATCATCGTGTTCACATTGGGGATATCCAGTCCCGTTTCGATGATGGTTGTGGATACCAGCACGTCGATCTCCCCGTTGATGAAGTCGAGCATGACCTGTTCCAGCTCGCGCTCGTTCATCTGTCCGTGTGCACAGGAAACGACCGCTTCCGGAACCAGGCTCCGGATATGGCTGGTCACGTCCAGGATATTGTTCACTCTGTTGTATACGTAATAGACCTGTCCGCCTCTCGCGACCTCCCTGCGGATGGCTTCCCGAACCGTTTCGTCATGATATTCCATGACATAGGTCTGAATGGGCTGCCGGTCCAGCGGCGGTTCTTCCAGTACGCTTAAATCCCGGATCCCGGCCAGGCTCATGTGAAGCGTCCGCGGGATCGGCGTTGCCGTAAGCGTCAGCACGTCCACGTTCTTCTTCATTTCCTTGAGTTTTTCCTTATGGGCCACGCCGAAACGCTGTTCCTCGTCGATCACCAGAAGCCCCAGGTTCCTGGGACGGATGTCCCTGGACAGGACTCTGTGCGTGCCGATCAGAACGTCGATCAGCCCTTTGGAAAAATCCGAAAGGGTTTTCTTCTGTTCCGCCGGCGTGCGGAAACGGCTTAAGAGATCCACCCTTACCGGGAAGTTTTTCATCCGCTGCGTAAAGGTATTGAAGTGCTGCTGCGCCAGAATGGTCGTAGGCACAAGAAAAATGACCTGTCTTCCTTCCTGCACCGTCTTGAACGCCGCGCGGAGAGCGACCTCCGTTTTTCCGTAGCCGACATCGCCGCAGATCAGGCGGTCCATGATCTTTCCCTGCTCCATGTCGCTTTTTGTTTCTTCGATCGCCTTGATCTGGTCTTCCGTTTCCTCGTAGGGAAACATTTCCTCAAATTCCTTCTGCCACACGGTATCCGGCCCGTAGACATACCCTTTGCCGTTCAGCCTTGCCGAATAGACCGTGACCAGTTCCTTCGCGATCTCCGCCACGGCTCCCCTGACCTTCTGTCTGGTCCTGTTCCATTCCGTCCCGTTCAGGCGGTTTAATTTCGGTGACTTCGCATCCGCGGATGCGTATTTCTGGATGGCATCAAGCTTTGTCGCCGGAACATAGCAGTTGTCGCCGTCCCGGTATTCGATCTTGATATAATCGCGGGTGATGCCGTCTGTCGTGATCTTGTCGAGCCCGCGGTAAATGCCGAGCCCGTGTTCCTCGTGTACCACAAAATCACCTTCGGAAAGTTCGGACAGCGAGGAAATCCTGCTGCCCTTGAACTCCTGTTTTGCATGATGTCTTTTTCTTGCTCCGGCATTCCCCAGAATATCGCTCTCGGAAATCACGGCAAAACGGATGAGCGGATACTCAAATCCGCGGTGAAGGTTTCCGTATAAGACCAGTACGGATCCCGGAACCGCTTCCGTTTCAATCCCCGTAGAAGCCCCGGTATTTCCTCCGACAAAAGCCGTGAGTTCATACTCCCTTAAGCTTTCCGCAAGCCTGGAAGCCCTGGTGCGGGACGGCGTTAAAAGAACCATGCGGTAATGATTCTGCCTGAATTTTTTCATATCCGCGATCAGCATCTCAAAGGAATTCTTATAGGAAGGCATGCTTTTTGCTTCCAGCGCAAAACTCCTTCTTACGTTAAAATCCTTTAAATGCACATCCAGGCCGTTCAGGCAGACCGTACAGTCCGTCTCAAGTTCCTTCATGACGGTACCGGCAGAAAAAAGTTCCGGGATTTCTTCTCCGGCAATCTGTCCGGATTCCAGCCTTCCCGCCATGCCTTCCTTGAATTCCTCTTCCACGGCTTCTGCCTTTTCTCGGAGCCGGTCGGTCTCATCCAGAAAAAGAATGCTTTTTTCCCTGTCCCAGTATTTTAAGAAAGATGCGCTTCCTCCGGTCTCTTTTTCCCGGGCGGGATAAACCGTCACTTTTGAAATCTTTTCCACGGAGCGCTGATTCTCCGGATCGAAGGAGCGGATGGAATCAATCTTGTCATCCCAGAGTTCTATCCTGACCGGCAGCTCCTCCGTAAGCGGATAAATGTCAATAATGCCGCCGCGCACGGCAAACTGACCCATGCCGTCCACTTCCGCCGTTCTGTCATAACCGAAATCCGAAAGACGGCGGATCAGCTTTTCCGGGTCCAGCGTGTCGTTTTCATCGATGGTAAAGACGCTTCCGCCGAACTGTTCCGGCGTTTCAAGCTTGTCCATCAGGCCGTCCACCGTCGTTACCACACAGCCCGACCGGTCGGAAGACATATGGCGCCATACGTCAATGCGCTCTCTGGATATCTGCCGCCCTTCAATATCCGCGGAAAAGAAGAGAAGGTCTTTTGCCGGATAAAGCCAGACATTGTCCGTGAAGCATTTCAGATCTTCATACAGTTCCCTTGCCCTGGCTTCGTCATACGTCACGACCAGTTTCCACGGCCTGGTTTCCTTTTTCAGTTCGCTGATCACATGCGCTTTTGCGGAATCCGGAAGTCCGGACACCTGAAAAGGACCGGGGATTTTTCCCAGGCCGTTTTCAAGGTTATCGTATTCTTCCATTTCGTTCAGTGGATTCGCAAAAATGCTCATGGATTGTTTTCCGGTTTCCTGTTATACCGGTTCATTGCATCTGCCGCGCCGTTTATGATAACGGTTTCAACCGCTTCCGCGGCAAGAGCGTATGCCTTTTCCATTGTCTTTCTGTCTTCGCCGGTCAGTTTGCTCAGTACATGATCCGCCAGGTCCCACCCTTCGGGCTTGGGGCCTATTCCCACGCGGACGCGGACAAAATCCTCCGTACCGAGATGGGCAATAATGGATTTTAATCCGTTATGCCCGCCGGCGCTGCCTTTTATGCGGATCCTCAGCTGTCCTTCCTCCAGGTCCGTGTCATCCGAAACGACGATGATGCAGCCGGAAGGCACCTTGTAGAAATCCGCTGCCGCGCGTAAGCTTTCACCGGAATTGTTCATATAGGTCTGCGGCTTCAGAAGAATGACCTTTTCCGTTCCGATCATTCCCTTCCCGCACAGCGCAAGATGCTTTTTCTCCGTTACGCTGCAGTGCATTTTTTCCGCCAGACAGTCGATCACATGAAAGCCCACGTTATGACGCGTATTTTCATATTCCGCCGTCGGATTTCCGAGTCCTGCCACGATATACATCTGATCTGTTCTTTCTCCGGAATTCTCCGGTCTGTTTCTATTTCTTCTTTTCCGCTTTTTGGTCCCGCTCTTCCTGTTTGATCTTTTCCCACAGGGCCAGGCCTTCTTCCGGCGTATTCACAACGGCATCCCCGAATACGTGCGGATGCCGCCGGATCAGTTTTTCCGAAAGCATCTGTACCACGTCGTCAAAGGTAAACCATCCTTTTTCCTTTGCTATCTCACTCTGCAGCAGCACCTGAAGAAGCACGTCCCCCAGCTCCTCGCAGAGATTTTCATGATCATCCTTGTCAATGGCATCCAGTACTTCCTGCGTTTCGTCCGTCAGGCATTTTTTCAGGGTTTCAAGTGTCTGCGCACGGTCCCACCGGCATCCGTTCTCCCCGCGGAGTATGGTTATGATCTCCCGGAGCTCCTTAAAATCATGCGGATCTTTTTCCGAATATTCCTTTCCGTTGTGTTTCAAGACATTTTCCTCCGCCTTACAGGAAAACGGCCCCGCATCTTTCCGATACGGAGCCTCTCGGGTGCCTTTTTTCCTGTCTGTCTGTTTTATTCCTTCTCTTCAAAAGAATCCTTGCCTACTCCGCAGAGCGGACATACGAAATCATCCGGAAGATCTTCCCATTTTGTTCCGGGTTCTATTCCGTTATCCGGATCTCCCTTTGCTTCATCGTATTCCCAGCCGCATACCGTACAGATATATACTTTCATATGATTGACCTCCTTGGTGCTTCGTTTGACGAAGACATCGTATCAGAAATTCAAACGCCGCGCAAGAGGAGTCCTGCGCCTTCCTATTTTTCCTTCAGAATAACGCGGTAACGGTCTTTGTTCTGGCATAACGGCGTAAGGTCTCCGTGCCATACGGAATATTCTCCCGTGCCGCCGGTCTGGCTGAACCGGAATACCCGGTACAGATAATACCTGTCCGGAACCTGCGTGCTCTTCTTCCGTTCGGCTTCCGAAACGGTAAAGGATTCATCTTCCGCGCCCGCAGTCGCTTTGACGGTTATGAAGATCTGTTCCCCGTGCCGGTTGTAGGAAAGGATGTCATAACCCTTTCCCCTGCCTTCTCCCGCACTCATTAGGACAGGCTGTTTTCTGGCCGCAATGCGGTAGGAAGTGACTTTGATCTGTTCCTGGCGCAGAATGAATTTTTCCGCCTCATCGGAAAGACCGGTTTCGTATTTCACAATCTCCACCGGGTCATAAAACGGGATCGCTTCCAGGGTAACTTCCTGCTTTACCGGTTTCAGACGGAATCTATCCGCCCGGATTGCTTTGCCTTTTTCCCCGAAAAGACCGGCATGCCGGAAATATGTCGTGCCGCAGATCAGGATATCCTGTGTCAGAAGATGATAGGCCGGGTCCGCTTCCTGGTAGGTGCGGTGCCGTTCCTCTTCCAGTTCCATGAGTTCTTTGTCCTTCATCAGAAACTTGCGGAGAGCCTCGCAGAACTGATGATATTCCGGAAGGTTCCTGTCGCTTTTCCTGGGCGGAATATAGGAATAGTCAATCTCCCTCGCAAAAGCCCTGAATACCGTATACCGGTAAATGTAATATTTTTCCGGATACTGCAGGAAAAGGTAAACGGAAACGGCGTGTTCGTCCTGGTCGTTGTCGGAAAGTTCCGTCGCAGAAAAATATTTCCTCTGCATGGTCGCCGCATTCTTCATGAAATTTTCCGTCCGCACCTTTACATCCGTGTCCTCATTATAGAGGTTCACGAACATCTGCCTCAGATATTCCTGATCCTTTTTAAGGAACAGAAGCAGATTGGTTTTCGGGTAATAAAACCCGGAATCCAGAAGGTTCCCCGTGCCGCTCAGCCCCTCTTTCAGGGCAGCCGGAAAGTCCTGTGCCTTCATGACATCCGCACGCTTGAATTCCGCCGCCGCTTCCCATTTATAATTTTCGCGGAGCCGGATTTCCTTATAATGTTTTTTGTAAAAATCAACGATCGCACTCAGCTTTTTCAGATCCATGCCTGTTCCCCGCCGAAATTTCCGTTATCCCCGCGTATAACGCAGGTTAAATTCCTTTGTGATATCCGCAAGCTCTTTATTACCGTCGATATAGTCCTGATAGATATCGGCCATGCCGGCAATTCCGCAGCCGTCGCAGTTTCCGCACTGTCCCAGGGACCGTTTGATGATTTCCTCCCTCTGTTCCTTCGTGGTATTCCGGATCAGAAATCTTTCATCCATTCGTTTTCCTCCTGTCACAAGCCGACAGTACCATTATAACAATAAACTTCCGTTTTGCGAATTTTTAATGCAGGGGATTCCCTGCAAAAAGAAGCGGAAACCGCGGCTTGTTACTATTATACTTATTATGTAACATTTTGTTTACCCCGGGATTTTTCAGCTTCTTTTCAGCTTCCGGCCGTAAATTAAATACAGTTAAAGGAAAACCTTTAACACTCATACCCTACCCTAACAATGCGGTGCTTTGCAGAATGCAAGGCGCCGCATCCCCTTTTTGTTCAGAACTGTCTTTCTCTTTTCCCGAACGGACAGATTCCCATAGCTTTATTTGACATACAGTGGTAGAATACAGCCAAGATTTAAAATCCGTTGACTGATAAACACAGTGAACGGATTTTACAGTTTTGCGAGGGAAAATAAAATGGGTGGCTGGAAATGGGGTATCACAAGGAAACTTGCTGTAGGCTTTGCTTCAATTATCCTTTTGGGAGCGCTTCTTCTTATGCTCCCCGTATCAAATCGGGGCGGCGGCAGTATTCCTTTTATCAATGCACTTTTTACTTCGACAAGTGCGACCTGTGTTACGGGTCTTGTGGTTTATGACACGTGGACACAGTTTACTTTCTTCGGTCAGCTGATCATCCTGATCCTGATCCAGTGCGGCGGGTTGGGTTTCATGACCATTGCCATTGCCTTTGCTTTTGCCGCAAGAAGAAAAATCGGCTTGAAACAGCGTTCCTTCCTGACGGAAGCCGTCAATTCCGGCCAGCTGGGCGGCGTCGTCCATCTGGTAAAGCGGATCCTGATCGGTACCATTGCGGTGGAAATGAGCGGCGCCATTCTGCTGGGCATGTGTTTTGTTCCGCAGTTCGGCAAAAAGCACGGCATATGGTTTTCCATATTTCATTCGGTTTCCGCATTCTGCAACGCCGGCTTTGACGTGCTGGGCGGCGGACGTTCCCTTTCGGATTATGTTGGTAACCCGCTGGTCATCATTACCATATGCATGCTGATCCTGACAGGCGGCATCGGATTTATCGTATGGAACGATCTTCTGAACCAGCATTTCCGTTTCAGGAAGCTGAAGCTTCACTCCCGTATTGCCATAAAGGCTACCGTGATCATAACGGGCCTCAGCACACTGCTTTTTCTCCTGCTGGAAAAAAAGGGCCTTTTTGCCGGTACGCCGGCAGGGCAGAATGTCCTGGATGCCTTTTTCCTGTCAGTCACACCGAGAACAGCGGGGTTTTCCATCTGCAACAACGACACCCTTACCGGCGGGTCCAAGCTTCTTACCATGATCCTCATGGCGATCGGTGCAAGCCCGGGCGGTACCGGCGGCGGTATGAAAACGACAACCGCAGTGGTTGCGGCCTGCGCCGTATGGTCGCAGTTCCATAACCGGGAAGACGTAAATGTAGGTCATTTCCGCATCAACGAGGAAACTCAGAAACAGGCTTTCACCGGAATTTTCATTTATCTTCTCATGGTCGTGGCAGGAACCTTTATCCTGTGCTTCGGCGGTGTAGACCTGACAAGAGCTGCTTATGAATGCTTTTCGGCAATCGGCACGGTCGGCCTGTCCACCGGTATTACGCCGACCTTAAGTGCCGTTTCAAAGCTCACGCTGATTTTCCTGATGTATATGGGAAGAGTGGGCAGCCTCACAGTGTTCATGGCTGTGACCCGCAGAACGATCGGCTCCAAACTGAGGCAGCCTGTCGGAGACATTACCGTAGGGTGATCAAAAATATATTCTAATATGGATTTAATTTATCGGAGGAAAAATATGAGAAGCATGCTTGTAATCGGCGCCGGAAGATTCGGAAGCAATCTGGCCAAAAAACTGACTGAACTGGGGAACGAAGTCCTGGTTGTGGATACGGACGAGAATGCGATCAACGACCTGGTTCCGTATGTGACGCGCGCACAGATCGGCAACTGTATGGACAAATCCGTTCTGCTCTCCCTGGGCGTCCGGAATTTTGATATCTGCTTCGTCTGCATCAGCGAAAATTTCCAGTCATCCATGGAGATTTCATCGCTCCTTAAGGAAATCGGCGCACAGTACGTCGTTTCCAAGGCAGACCGTGAGATCCAGGCGGATCTTCTTCTGAAAATCGGTGCCGATGAGGTTGTCTATCCGGAACTGGATATGGCGCGCCGTACCGCCATCCGCTATTCCGCAAGAGGCGCTTTCGATTACATCGAGCTTTCCGAGGAATACGCCATTTTTGAGATTGCGGCACCCGTTGCCTGGATTGGCCACAGCGTAAAGGATCTTGATATCCGTATGCGGCATAATATCAATATCATCGGCATCCGGAACGGAAAGCAGGTCCTGCCTCTTCTGACGGCAGATCATATTTTCAAAGAAGGGGAGCATATTATCGTGGCCGGAGAAAGAAAATCCGTCATGAACATGCTGGAAAAATAAAGCCGGATACAACAACTCATATCGTAAACAAAGACCAGAATCGGAGTCAATACTCTGATTCTGGTCTTTTCAGATTGATTCAAAACAGGACATGAATCCGTATTTATTTCATGACGACATGGATGTGCCGTCGGCAAGATGAATGGTATAACCGTTGTAGTCGATGGTCCCGTTATTCGTAATCTCCGTTACATAGCTGTCTCCGGTCAGTTTCCAGGTGCAGCCGTTTCCGACGGTCATTTTAACCTGCTTCGCCGTATTCTCCTGATTAACGGATCCTGTCAACGAAGAATTGTCCGAAAGCGTAAGATCAACCATGCTGATGCTGTCCGCCGTGACATTCCCGGACAGGCTTTCGCCGGATGCCGTGAATGTGACCGCACCGCCGTTATTTCCGGATGTCCCCCATTCGCTCGTTGCCGCCGCATTCAAAAGAATGCCGCTCCCGAAATTAAGCGTTGTATTTTTCAGTTCTATCTTGGCATTCGTATTGGTGACAAAAAACATGGGCGCATTTTTATACTGTGCGGAATCCGCATTGATGGAAAGCGTGGAATCCGCTGCCGAAAAAGTTCCGGTCCCGGTGCCCGCATCTCCCGACATGCTCTGATAGATCATAACGCCCGCATCATCCGCGCCGCCGTTGGCACGTCCCGTCCCGGACGCCGTGAGAGAGGAATTTTTAACCGAAGCCGTGTTTTTCCCCTCTATTACCACAATGCCGGAACCCGCCGCATTTCCGCTGCAGGAATCCGCCGTGATTTCTCCCGTGGAATAAATGCAGGGAGAACCTTCGCCGGAAGTATTCAGTTCGCTGTTCGAAACCAGAACAGTACCTTCGCCGCGGTCGGTTGCAACCGCCGCACAATGAGAGCCGGAAGTCGTAATGTTCAGCCTTTCACCCGTAATTTCGCCGCCGTAAGTTGCATCAAGACCGCGGGAAGAATTTCCTTCCGTTTTGATCGTGGAATCGCTGATGTGAACGGTCGCGCCTTCTCCTGTCGAAAAAACCGCATTGGCGCCCTGGGCGTTTGAAGTAACGGAAAGGCCGGATGCCGTAGTATTGCTTCCCTTTTTGGTGAGCAGGACCGCATTCAGTCCGTAAAATTCACTGTTCTCCGTATTGGAAGAATCTCCGCTTTTTTCCACTGTCGCATTTTTCAGCGTAAGATTGCCGCCATCCGAAACAACAACAGAGGAAATATCCGCCGTGTCGGCAGATATGGTTTTCGATTCCAGGGTTTCCGTATCCGTAACTTCTTTTGTGCCGTCTGTCGTGACATTATCGCTGTTTCCCGATCCGTTTCCCGGCTGCCCTCCGTTTCCGGGCTGTCCGCCGCCCTGGCCCATTCCCGCGGGGCTGATCCCTTTCTCAACGGAAGCCACAGCATCCCCGACCAGATCCGCAGAAATATAATCATCGACCTGAAGCTGGTCTATTGTGATCGTCTGTCCGGAACCCGTTATCTTTGTGCCGTCCGAAATCGAAAATTCTTTCGTTTCTCCCGTAAGCGTGATCAAGTCTTCCCCGTTCATTTCCGGAGGCTGCTGGCCCTGGCCATTCCCGTTCTGCTGCGGAGGCTGCTGGCCCTGGCCGTTCCCGTTCTGCTGCGGAGGTTGCTGGCCCTGACCGTTCCCGTCCTGCTGCGGAGGCTGCTGGCCCTGGCCGTTCCCGTTCTGTGCAGGCATATTGCCGGCCCCGCCGTCCGGTGTCTTCAGCGTTCCGACCGCAACCGTGATTTTCTTTCCGTCGATTGCCGTGATCTTTCCGTATATCCTGTCCCCATTGTTCTCCTGTGTCCCGGACTCTTTTGTCTGTGCTCCCGCCGGCACGCTTTCAGGTTCCGCCGTTATGGTTTCGACTGCCGCCGTTGTTGACTGCACTGCCGGAATCCCTTTCTGTGCGCATCCGGCAAGAAGACACCCGACTACTGCGACCGTTCCCGTAATTTTTCCGATCTGTAAAAATAAATGTTTCATATCCGTTCTTCCTTTCCCGCTTCGGGAATGATTTTCATTTCACCATTGCGTAAGGGTATACGTCGGCTACCTTAAATTAGCCTTAAGCATAAAATTAAGGCAGCCGTTTTTCTGACGACTGCCTGTTCCAGTTTTCCGTTTACCCTGTCATGACAGGTTTTTCTTTTCAGTCTTCCAGCGCTCCGTAAACGATCTGCTTACGGATCTCTTCCGCTTTTTCAATGCCCAGATAATGCGCGACGATCGTCAAAGCAAACGGAATGGCGCATCCCATACCGCGTCCGGTAATGATGTTTCCGGTAACGGTCACAGCTTCGTTTGTCACCATGGCACCGCCCATTCCGGAATCACATCCCGGATAACAGGTCGCCTTTTTGCCTTTCAGGAGTCCAAGCCCGCCCAATACGGTAGGTGCGGCGCAGATTGCCGCAAGTTCTTTCTTTTCCTTAGAAAAAGAAAGGATTGCTTCCGTGAGTTTCCGGCACTTTGCAAGATTTCCGGTCCCCGGCTGACCGCCCGGCAGAAGGATCATATCGTATCCTTCAAAGGAAAATCTGTCTATGGCCGTATCCGCGCGGATGATAACGCCATGGGAAGATTTTACGTTTTCGTCCTCGGAAACGGAAACCGTCGTGACGGGAATGCCCGCACGCCGTAAAACATCCACGGCAGTCAGTGCCTCCACCATTTCAAATCCTTCCGCAAGAAACAGACATACCTTTTTTTCATTCATGTTTTTGCCCTCCGGTTTTTGTTATTCGTTGGTTTTCGTACCGTTCCTGTCCTGGATCACGGTATCCGCGAAATTTTTCGAATCAATGATACAAATCCATGTTTTGCCCGTATTCAGCGTAATTTCTTCGCCTTTCATATTATAATAATGCGTCGCACCGAATTCTCCGTCCTTTTTCACGGAAACGGGAACGGCTTTTCCGCCCGTTATGAAATAGCCGTAGGAATCCTCATGAACATTGATATCCAGATAGGCTGTCGTAGAATAATATCCCACCGGTGCGTACTGCAGAATAATATTCCTGACTTTGATCTGTCCTTCATCACCCAGGTGCGGGGAACCGTATTGATAGCGGTAATAAAGGCCCTCGTCTTCGTGATATTCAAACTGCGGTTTGTTGTACTGGTATCCCGGAAAAACGTTAAAAGCTTCAAAGTTGTCTTCCGGAATGGTCAGTTCGCCTTCTTTTCCGAATTTGAAGTGGCCGGCATAGGAAGGATCGTAACTCTGGCTGTATCCCAGCTGCGCAATGATATTGTTGAGATTTTCGCCGCTGGTGTAGGCATTGTGCGGGCTTCTTTTGTCCTTTGACCGGTAAAATGCCGGATAGCCGCTGTTTTCGATCCCGTTTACGTCATCATTGTTCTTAAGGTAAGGTTTTGCAAATGTGGACTGACCGTAATGAACGGTAATGGCGTCCCATTCATGGGCAAAATAAGTGTAATAGGTACGCATGCTCCGGCAGGAGCCTATCCTTGTCAGATCATCATAGTTTTCGATGATGGACATATAGCGGTTCATGATCCCTTCCACCGGTGCTTCGTAGACCACGCCGGCGCGATTGATCCCGTACTGGGGCAGCGCCTGCTTGTCGTTGCTCATCATGATGGCGATCGGACGGCGGTTTGCGATTGCCACGTCCGTCATTTCTCCGGTCAGATAAGACTGGATTTTTCCGTCGACTTCCTTTCGGGCGCCGGGTTCCTCCGCTTTTACGGCAGCTGTCGTTGTTTCCGCTTCCGTGGTTGTCTCGGCAGTGGATACCGTGGCAACTAATGTCGGCAAAGGCTGTGTTTCCGTTACGGGAACGGCAGTCGTCTCTTCCGGTTTTCCTTTTCCGCAGCCGCTAATCAGGATCAGTGAAGCCATCAGAATAAAAACAGGAGCCCGCTTTTTCATCCTCATACGGAATATCCCCTTTTCTGTTAATTGATATTTATTATTTTACTCTCGTTCTTCCGAGAAATAAAGCATCCCGGAATTTCCGCCCAGCCGAATCTTCTTTTTTTTGGCGGTATGTTTCATAATTTCAGATTGACGGCTTGCCTGAAAAGCCCGATAATATTCTGGATTCGTGACAACACTGAACATAGGAGACAGAATGGCAGAAAACAAGGGATATCTTATCCTGGAAGACGGCCGGACTTTTCCGGGAATCCGGTTCGGTTCTGAAAAGGAAACGACAGGGGAACTGGTTTTCACCACCGGGATGTGCGGCTATATCGAAACCCTGACAGATTTAAGCTATTACGGACAGATCGTCATGCAGACCTATCCGCTCATCGGAAATTACGGCATCATAGAAGATGATTTTGAGGGCAGTTGTGCTATCCGTGGTTATATTGTGCGGGAATGGTGCGACGGGCCCTCAAATTTTAGAATGCAGGAAAACCTGGATGCCTTTTTAAAACAACATGACATCCCCGGACTCTACGGGATAGACACGCGGGAAGTTACCCGCATCATCCGCGAGAAGGGGGTCATGAACGCCGTGATCTCAGACCATGTTCCGGAAGATCTTTCGGCAGTGAAATCCTATGCCGTCAGAGAAGCGGTGGACCATGTGACCCGGAAGGAACCGTCTGTCTTTCAGCCGGCTCCCGGAACGGAAAAAACTTTCCGCGTTGCCCTTCTCGATTACGGCGTCAAACAGAATATCATCCGTTCGCTGCAGAAAGCGGGCTGCTCTGTTACGGTGTATCCTGCCGGAACTTCCGCAGAAAAAATTCTCTCCGGCAGTCCGGACGGCATCATGCTTTCCAACGGGCCGGGCGATCCCGAAGAAGCTTCCTATGAAGTGGAACAGATCAGGAAACTTCTCGGAAAGGTCCCGCTGTTCGGCATCTGTCTCGGACATCAGCTTACGGCGCTGGCCGCGGGCGGAAAAACATACAAATTAAAATACGGGCACCGGGGCGTCAACCAGCCGGTCCGCGATCTGGTAAGCGGGCGCACGTATATCTCCACGCAGAATCACGGGTATGCGGTCCGTGCGGATTCCCTCCGTCAGGGCGTTTTGCGTTATGTGAATGCAAATGACCAGACCTGCGAAGGAATTGACTATCCGGATCTCAACGCGTTTACGGTACAGTTCCATCCGGAAGCCTGCGCCGGCCCCAAGGACACCGGATTTCTATTCGGGCGTTTCCTTGACATGATGCGAAATTTCAAAAAGGGAGGTGACCGGTAATGCCTCTTGATAAAAGAATCAAAAAAGTACTTGTGATCGGGTCCGGCCCCATTGTGATCGGGCAGGCGGCGGAATTTGACTATGCCGGCACACAGGCATGCCGTGTCTTAAAGGAAGCCGGCGTCAACGTCGTGCTCTGCAATTCCAACCCGGCAACCATCATGACCGACCAGGCCATGGCGGATGAGATCTATCTGGAACCGCTGACGCCGGAAACCATTAAGCGGATCATCCGGAAGGAAAAACCGGATTCCGTACTGGCAAGTCTGGGCGGCCAGACAGGCCTTACTCTTGCCATGCAGCTGGATAAGGAAGGCTTCTTTGAAAAAGAAGGCGTGCGCCTTCTGGGAAGCGACGCCAGGGCAATTTCCCGCGCCGAAGACAGGGAACTGTTCAAAGAAGCCATGCAGGAAATCGGACAGCCGGTCATTCCTTCCGATATTGCAAACACTGTGGAAGATGCTCTCGCGGTTGCCGAAAAAATAGGCTATCCCGTGATCGTCCGCCCGGCCTTTACGCTCGGCGGCGCAGGCGGCGGCGCGGCAGGAAATCCCGATGAGCTGAAAATCATCGCGCAGACCGGACTGGACGCCTCTCCCATCACGCAGATCCTGGTAGAACGCGCCATTTTCGGATGGAAGGAAATCGAATTCGAAACCATGCGGGATTCCCTGGGAAATGTGATTGCCGTCTGCTCCATGGAAAACCTGGATCCCGTCGGCGTGCATACCGGAGACTCCATCGTGGTCGCTCCCACGCAGACGCTTTCCGACAGGGAATTCCAGATGCTTCGGTCCGCATCGCTCGACATTATCACGCACTTAAATATTGTGGGCGGCTGCAACTGCCAGCTTGCCTTGAATCCCGACAACTTTGAATACGCCGTGATCGAAGTGAACCCCAGAGTATCGCGCTCTTCCGCACTCGCTTCCAAGGCGACCGGCTATCCGATCGCAAAAGTAACAGCCAAGATCGCGCTCGGCTATTCGCTGGACGAAATCAGAAACGAGATCACCGGAAAAACCTGTGCCTGTTTTGAGCCGGCACTGGATTATATTGTCGTGAAAATGCCCAAGTGGCCGTTCGATAAATTTGCGGATGCTTCCCGTACGCTTGGCACACAGATGAAGGCGACCGGAGAAGTCATGGCCATTGCGCCGAATTTCGAAATGGCGCTGATGAAGGCGGTGCGCGGCGCAGAAATAGGCCTTGATACGCTGAACCGGAAAACCGATCCGGACGATGCGGACATCCCCGTCAGGAAACGGCTGGAACGCATAGACGACCACCGTCTGTTCACGGTGTTCGAAGCACTGAAATCCGGCGTTACTCCTGAGGAGATCCATGCGATCACCAAGATCGACCTGTGGTTCCTGTTCCATATAAAAAAGCTGGCTGTTTTCGAAGAAATGCTCGCGAAAGAAGGCATTACAAAAGAACTTTACGAAAAAGGAAAGCAGTTCGGGTATCCGGACACTGCCATGTTAAAGCTTTCCGGATCGGAAACACTGCTCTGCAATCCCAGACAGGCCGTCTACAAAATGGTGGATACCTGCGCCGCGGAGTTCAATGCGGAAACGCCTTACTTTTATTCCTGCTTTGACACTTTCTGCGAGTCCCGCTCATTCCCGCGTTCGGGGAAACCCGTCATCATCGTCTTAGGTTCCGGTCCCATCCGGATAGGGCAGGGAATAGAGTTCGACTATTCTTCCGTTCACTGCGTCTGGACACTGAAACAGCTCGGGTATGAAGTCGTGATCATAAACAACAACCCGGAAACCGTTTCCACCGATTACGATACCGCCGACCGCCTGTATTTTGAACCGCTCTGCCCGGAAGATGTCCTTTCCGTGATCGATGCGGAAAAGCCGGAAGGCGTAGTGGTCGCTTTCGGCGGTCAGACCGCCATCCGTCTCGCAAAATTCCTGGATTCCAACGGCATCCGGATACTCGGCACCAGCGCGGAATCCATTGACATGGCGGAAGACCGGGAAAAATTCGATGAGCTCCTGGAAAAATTTTCCATACGGAGACCGCAGGGCCGCGGTGTCCTGGGGCTTTCCGAAGCACTGAAAGCCGCAAATGAATTAGGATACCCTGTTCTGCTCCGTCCCTCCTATGTCATAGGAGGACAGAACATGGTCATTGCGCATAACGATGAAGAAGTCCGCCGTTATATGGAAATCATCCTTTCCGGCAAGATAGAAAACCCGGTTCTCGTGGATCAGTACCTCATGGGGACCGAACTGGAAGTGGACGTGATCTCCGACGGAAAGGATGTCCTGATCCCGGGCGTCATGCAGCATATTGAACGGACCGGCGTCCATTCCGGGGATTCCATTGCCGTCTATCCGCCGTTTTCCATAGGCGATAAAATGCTGAAAACCATCATCGACAGCTCGGAAAAACTGGCGCTGTCCTTAAAGACAAAGGGCCTGATCAACATTCAGTATCTGATCTATCAGGGAGAGCTTTTCGTGATCGAGGTGAATCCGCGCGCAAGCCGGACGGTTCCCTATATTTCCAAGGTCACGGGCGTTCCCATGGTGGACCTTGCGACAAAGGTCATGGTGGGGCAGCCCTTAAAGTCTCTCGGATACGGAACAGGGCTTTACCGCATTCCGCCCTATGTGGCAGTCAAGGTTCCCGTATTTTCCTTTGCCAAGATCACGGATGCGAACGCCTCTCTTTCCCCGGAGATGAAGTCCACAGGAGAAGTCCTGGGGCTGGGAAGCAATCTCCGGGAAGCGCTTTTCAAAGGTCTTGTTTCGGCAGGGTATCAGGTGGAAAAGAAGGCCCGCGGCGGCGTCCTTGTTTCAGTGAACCGCAGGGACCAGCCGGAAGTGGTCCACATTGCCCGGAAGTTTGACGACATGGGATATAAACTCTACGGAACGGAGCGCACGGCTTATGAAATTTCCAGGCTCGGCACCCACGTGGAAGTCGTCGGAAAGCTCGGACAGGACAACCGGGTCTTTGATCTTCTGGAAAAAGGGAAAATCGACTACATCATTCTGACCGGGTCCACGGAACCGGAATATATACGGGATTTCATCCGCTTAAATCACCGCGCCGTACAGCTCAATATCCCGTGCCTTACAAGCCTGGATACCGCAAACGCGCTTGCCGACATTCTGATGAGCCGGTACAACCAGACCAACACGGAGCTGGTCGATATCTGCCACCTCCGCTCAAAACCGCGCGAAATTTCCTTCTCCAAACTGGAGACCTGCGGAAACGATTATATTTTCCTGGATAATTTCACCGATTCCGTAAGCTGTCCGGAGTCGCTCTGCATTCTTCTGTGCGACCGGCATACCGGGATTGGCGCGGACGGGCTTGTCCTCATGGAAAAGTCCGGGATTGCCGATGTGAAAATGCGCATGTTCAATGCGGACGGCTCGGAAGGAATGATGGCAGGAAACGCCATGAGATGCCTCGGAAAATACCTGCATGACAACGGAATGATCAATAAGGACACCGCAACCGTGGAAATGGCCGGCCATGTCCATAAGGTGGAACTCTACACCATCAACGGAAAAGTTACTTCCGCCTGCGTCTCCATGGGCAGGATATCCATGAACGTGAAAGATGTTCCCGCTTCTCTCCCAGTGGAACAGGCAGTCGATTATCCGCTCACCATTGCCGGAACAAAATGGCATGTGACATGCCTTTCCGTGGGAAATCCCCACTGCGTGGTCTTCTGCGACCGCGTGGATGAAGTGGATATTCCGAAAATCGGTCCTTTGTTTGAACATGCGGCTTCTTTCCCGGAACGTATCAATACGGAATTTATCCGCGTAGTCAACTCCGCTACCATTAAAATGCGGGTATGGGAACGCGGAAGCGGCGAAACCCTGGCCTGCGGGTCTGGTGCCTGCGCTGCCGTCGCGGCATCCATATCCAACGGCCTGTGCAAAAAGAACACCGATGTCACCGTGAAGGCGGCCGGCGGCGATCTGATCGTCCGGGTCACCGATGATGATGTGACGCTGACCGGTGAAACAAAGCTGGTTTATCAGGGAATTATCACGCTGTGATGCAATCACGACCACCGGCTTAGCCGGTGGTTTGCTCTGCGGCTATAAGCCGCTGTTACCTGCTTGCCTCTAAAGAGGCTCTGAATAGTCCGCCAATCGCACTACATCCACCGGCTGGCTCTGAAGAGCC
>Ga0183098_10365_pt1 | contig 105553 bp, 102 predicted proteins | sample BioMet9_FD_128884 | JGI IMG/M metagenome (GOLD analysis project Ga0183098, IMG submission 128884) | Microbial communities from bioreactor (seeded with sewage sludge) at Lawrence Berkeley National Lab, California, USA - Biofuel... | ecosystem: Engineered > Bioreactor > Anaerobic > Unclassified ...
ATATCTCGTTAGCCCAAAGAAATTCTTCAAAATCCAACGAATACATATCGATGATCGTTTCGTACTCCACCGGTTTTGAAGAAAATTCAAATACACGACGTGCTTATAGTGTTTCCGTACAAAATCCAGGGCAGAATAGGTCTTACCTCATTGTCTGCATCCTTTAATGATAAGTGGTTTTCTGCTCTCATCTTGTTTCCATTGGAGCAAAATATCTTCCATTTTTCTTCGTAACATGGACCCGCTCCTTGTCTTCCTATTTTCCAAGTGACTTTTTATTATTTAGTACATTTTTTCAAATCACTTTTTGTGTTTATTATACTATTCTTCAAGCTACTTTTATATCAGACCAGAGATTTGCCTGCACCTGCCTTCAGATTCCATCTCACGATGGACACCCTTGGTGTTTGGCTATGACTTTCCCATTACTAGGGCAGTCTTGGGACTTTCGCCCTTAAGAGTGCGCTCATGCCGGGCGCACAAAAAAATAGGCTCCCGATTTCTCGGAAGCCTTGATTTTACTGAAGCCACTTATCGGATTTGAACCAACGACCCTCTCATTACGAAATTCTAAATACGGTTATATTGTATGTAATCGGAAATATTTGTCTTTTAGATATAATATATAGTATGCAAATTACATGCTGTTCAAAATGTATCTATACTACATGAATGATTGGCGCATCATGAGTACCCTTTGCTACGATTTTTCATATGTATTTACAAGGTCATCTAATATTTTGTTTTTGTCACGCCCGACAGCCCTTATCTGTTTTAAATCAACATCTTCTTCGCGCATGTATTCAATAAACTGCATCAAATCGTCCCATACACTACCTGAAATCGTAATTTGCTGTTCAGGCGTAAGTAATGCCGCCAACCTAAATACATCATTTTTATGTTTTTTGATGTGTCTGTTATCTACAGAACCATCTAGTCGATTTTGTCTGGTCAGATCTATCCATGCTTTAGCTTTAAACAAAATCAGATGCGCTGCGTCTAAAATTCTGATCCCATCTACTACAATAGTTCCATTTTGTAATAATTTATAATATTCGTCATCCAATAAAATCGCAGATAAACTGGAAATCGATTCATCAATCGGCAACGGAGATAACTTGGCTTCAAGCGGCAAGTTTAAATCTGCTGGCCTACGGGAGAACAATTCAATCATTTCCGGATATCCCACTTGTTCCGGTTTACTAAATCGATAAAATTCCTGAGCACCGGTACTATTATTACGATGCTTATATTGTCCTGCAACTACATATTCCCAAAAGCGTTTACCAAATTCCGGTGTTAATGCTTCTATCAATAATACAAGATCAATATCTTTAGTAGCCCTAAAATCAAGTCCGGCTTCACCCATCAATAAATCACAGGCTGTTCCTCCAATGATAACATATTGACCTTCAAAGCCTTGAAACCACTGACGAAAACTATCAATTCCCTTGACCATCTAATCTCCTCCAAAACTGATTCAACATTGCGTCTATTGCTAATTCTGTACGTTCATCATTGTCATCCGATAACGAGAGTACTAGCGATATCGGATCAACCATCTTATGCTGGCTCAATACGCATGGGTCGTATTTCCATAGTTCTAACCGGATTTGATGCATTTGGTCAATCAATTCTTCCTGGAATAATGCTTTTCCCATCAATTTCCCATAGACAGCTCTAGTTTCAATTTCCGTACCATTCATCATACTCTGTTGCGCTAAAGCTGTTTCACCGGCCAGCAACATCATATCTGTCATTCTTTCCTTAGGAATATAGCAAACCCTTCTAACGGGATTAATTAAAAACGGTTTCATCCTTTCGTACAAGTCCTTCCCAAGCATTTTAGCAATCAAAACATTTTGGGTCCCATCTTTTTGGATTTCAAAATTTCCGGTCTTTACCAATTGACGCAAAGCACGTGTGACAGTCATTGCCGATATATTTAACGTTTTGGTAAGCGTATTAGCATATAGTTTTTGTTGGTTCTGATAAAGAAAGTATAAAAACAACTCTTGTGTGGAGGGCTGCAATTTATCAGCAAACGGAATGTGAATAGTATATTGCTCTGTTAATACTGTCCCCAAAAAAGGTAAATAAATCTGCTTTTGATCTACTACAAATGGAATCCTATCCGTTATTAAATATTGACGCTGTTGTTTCGTAACTGCTACAAGAGCTAATACGATAGGAATCTTTTCTATTTGTAGGAATTTTGCTATATGTTTTTTGACAGTCGGCAACGGATCTAACTTTTCCTTTGGGTATAAAAACAAAGTTTTCATATCGTCTAAATAAACGATTTCCATTCTATATTTATCCACAAGGAAGTAAGGAAGCTGTTTCGCTTTGCTCCAACGTTGCTTTTTTACTTTAATGCCTAATGTATTTTGTAAATAGTCCATCATTAACTCCCTCTTTTAATTAACATTTTTTATCATTTTAACATTTATAATGTTAAATATCAATATTTATGTTAATTCAAAGAGATGACTCCGAATCTCAATTTCTTTACTATCCCAAACATATGTATTCATTTCCCTTGATATTGCTATTTATTTTTCAAGATATTTTTTGACTTCATCCTCCGTCATATGTAACGATTTAGCTAATTTTTCAATTGTAAATCCGTCTTGAATTAATAGTTGTATTATCTTTTGCCATTCTTCCTGCCGTCCTTCATCACGATTGGTTTTCATATCTGAATAATAATCACGAAGCGCCCGTTCCCGTATTTCATATTTGCGACGTTCGATTTCATCTTTCGTAAAAATATCTTCTAATTGCAATGCTTTTTTAATAGTCGGTTCTCCCATAGCGATTTTCTCCATTTAAAAACACATTAACCATACCTACCATAGTTCATTTCCTACTGGGTTTCCCCAATCGTATGCCTGTCCTTTATAATCGTCATGGTAATCTTTAAATAGTTCTTTTAATGTGATCTTGTTTTTACTATTTTTTACTTCTAGTATCATTTTATTGGGCTCAGTCTTCACAACAAGAACATCATTAATTTTCATATTGCACGCTTCCATGATTGATTTAGGTAAACGTATGCCCTGACTGTTTCCCCATTTTCGTATCTTTAGTTCCGTCATGATTGTCACCACCCATGTTATACTTCCTTTATTATAGCATAAAAAGAGATATGAACTGTCAATGGTCCATATCTCCTGTACTTACTTTGTTTAATAATTACAACTATTGTTTTCCCGAATTGCATTGACGGTATCCGGATCTTCCATGAGCATGAGCCAGTATTCACGGCACGAATGTCCGCTGGCCTGTTCCGTTGCAAGAATTTGCGGGATATCGGCATCTGCAACACCCATGTTTTTTAATTCTTCAATAAGTTCTTCATCGCTTAATCTCCTCTTTAATTTCAATATTCTTTAAATCAGACATCATCTTGTAGTCGTCACATTTAAATTATCCTACGCTATCGTAATCGTTGGCAGTGTAAGCATCATCGCTAAACATATAAACATTGTTTTTCCTATTTTCATTATAAGCCCCCTTTTATTAGAAAAAAATGCAGGCTACCAAAAACAGCAAGATTAAAAAGCCGGGAGTTTGACAGTCAACTGAATAGAAAATACCGATGAAGCCAATAACTGGCTCATTTTTTTGTCAAATTTTTCATGTTTTCTATTGAGTACTTTTTTGGTAATTTGTTATAATATATATGGTACATTATGTTATTCCTAATTTCCTTTATTGTGAGGACTGCCCTATGAGACTCAAAATCACAGAATCCAAGAATGCCAAATCCTTATATGTCATTCGTTCCACTTATGAAAACGGTAAACATTCCTCTAAAATTGTGGAAAAACTCGGCACCTATGCTGCCTTGTCTGAGAAACTGAATGGCGAAGATCCTATTCTTTGGGCCAAACGTTACATTGATGAACTGAATCGCAAAGAAAAACAAGCTCATCAAGAAATACTCGTGAAATATGCTCCGGCCAAACGCCTAAAAAAAGATGAACAGCATGCCTTTCATGGCGGGTATCTCTTTTTGCAAAAGCTTTTTTTCGAACTCGGCCTCCCTGCTATTTGCCACAACATTACAAAAAAGCACTCCTTTTCCTATGATCTCGAATCCATCCTCTCCCGGCTCATCTACGCCCGGATTCTTTTCCCTGCCTCTAAAAAAGCTACATTGTGCCTGGCGAATAGCTTCATTGAACCTCCCACTTTTGAACTGCATCAGATATACCGTGCTTTGGAAATCATCGCTGCAGAGAGTGATGCTATCCAAGCTGCTTTGTATAAAAACTCCCGCCAGGTAACAGAACGCAACACGGACGTATTGTATTATGACTGTACGAATTTTTTCTTCGAAATTGAACAAGAATCCGGCATGAGGAAATATGGTCCCTCCAAAGAGCATCGCCCGAATCCCATCGTACAGATGGGGCTGTTCATGGATGGCAATGGTATTCCCCTTGCTTTTTCCCTATCTGAAGGAAATACGAATGAACAGACAACGTTAACTCCCTTGGAACAAAAAATCCTGTCCGATTTCGATGTATCCCGTTTCATTGTTTGTACGGATGCAGGCCTTGCTTCTACGGCAAACCGGAAATTCAATGACAAAAAAGACCGGGCATTCATTACCACCCAATCCCTCAAACAGTTAAAGACCCATTTGCGGGAATGGGCCTTGTCCCCTGAAGGTTGGCATCTACCGAATGACCGACATAGTTACAACCTAACGCAATGGGACGACTTGGACACGCTTCCCCAATCACTGCTGAATGCCACGTTCTACAAAGAACGCTGGATTCATGAAAACGGGCTGGAACAACGGCTCATCGTAACTTTTTCCTTCAAATACAGGAGTTACCAGCGTACCCTTCGCAACAGGCAGATCCACCGTGCCGTATCACTCATAGCACGGCAGCCGCAACAACTTACCAAACCTCGTCCTACAGATTGTAAACGCTTCATCACACAAACCGCTGTCACCGCCGAAGGAGAGGTAGCACAAAAAAACACCTATGAACTTGATACCGGACGTATCTCTCACGAAGAGCAATATGACGGGTTTTACGGGGTTTGTACCAATCTATCTAGTCCGGTAGGCCGTATTATCCAAGTAAACCACCAACGCTGGCAGATTGAGGAAAGCTTCCGCATTATGAAGACAGAGTTCAAAGCCCGTCCTGTATTCTTAAGCAGGGATGACCGTATTGCAGCTCATTTCACGACATGTTTCTTAGCATTGACACTATACCGATTGCTGGAAAAAAGATTGAAGGGAGCATTCACTTGCCATGAAATATTACAAGGGCTGCAACAACTAAACTTCTATAAAATACCGGGGGAAGGCTACGTACCAACCTACACCCGGAACGACTTTACCGATGCACTTCATAAAGCATTTGGATTCAACACCGATTTCCAATTCATTTCTACTCAAGAAATGCGTACCCTCATAAAAAAAACAAAAGACCAGAAAACATTACTCACTTAACATAAAAAACAAAATCCCCCGAACTCAGCATATATACTGGGCTCAGAGAGATTTTTTCTTCTAAAAAGTGTCAAAGACAGGATATTGTATCACATACCCTACCGTTTGGCAAGGATGAAATTAAATTCAGTCTATCATTTCAGGAGCCATCAGTCAAGACGTCACGCGTCACGGCTGACCCACAGCAGAATTGCTATAAAACCGATAAAAACTATTTTCAATGACAGGGGCAATAAAGCCAGCAATATACAACCGGCAACGATACAAATGCAGCCGATACGCCGATGCTTACGCTCTGCAACATGGGCAGCTGGCGCTGCTCCATAGCCTGCAGCATAGGCCGCCGGATACAATTCGGAAGGACGGGCCTTACGCAAAAGGGACTTATAAGCTTCTCCAGCCGTATGCTCCATATCGATATTGCCGGATTTTTTGGCACATTCCATGGCCAGCCGCTGATATAATAAAGCCGCATCACTGTCATTGGCCCAATTGCACGCCGTCGCCATGAGAGAGTATGCCAGCACAGCGGAAGAATTGACGGCTTTCTTTTCATATACCGTATAACCGGGCCGATGCAGGAATTCCACCAATAACCGGCTGTAGCTGCCATGAATTATATTGCGGCAATAGGCATAGTTATCAGTCTCATAGCCATCCTGGAAATGGATGTTTTTTTTGATGCTGACGATGATTTCCTCGATGCCGGCAACAGATGCCGACGCTTGGTCGCCCAACTGGGCTGACGGCGATGCCAGCGATGGCCGTACATCCCCTTGAGAACGGTCATGCAGCAACACGCTGGCATTATGATGAAGCATTTCCTGCCAGGGTTCGACATATGAAAACAGGTTCTCCAACAGGCCTGACAAATCGCGGATCCGGTCCACGTCCTGATTTTCTTTATACCGCGACACAATAAACGCACTTACCTGCTTCAATAAAGCATCCGTCTTATCCAGGATCCGGTTTTCTTCGCTCCAGCGATACGTGCTCAGCGGTTTATCCAACTGCGCATACAAGGGCAGCGAACGCCGCAGCCGTTCCCAGCCTTGTGCACCCATGCCGTTCTTGATGTTATCGAGGGCTCCCCCTACATCCTGTTCCAGGCGTGTCAATATTTCCATCATGTCCATGAGATAGACATCCAGACATTTGCTGATGATGTTGCCTGCTGTCCGTTTGGTCAAATAATCCTGTACCACATTTCCCATGACCAGGGCATAGCCGCTGTGCCCCAAGGACAGGCCCAGTTGAGAGACAGCCGTGCCAAAATCATCTACCAATTCTTCCAGGCCTTCATCGATGAAATGTTGCTCTGTTATGCGGGCAATACGAGCCTGTACGCGGTCCTCGTTCAACAGCCGCATGACGGCAGCACCATCAAGATTGGTATAGAGACGCTCGATACGGGTGATGACCGCCGCTGCTGTCTGGAGCCGCTGGTACGGCAAGGAATAGATGAGCAATACCATCTGCTGGAATGATACTTGCTGCATTTCCGCAGCCGCTATGGTCTCATGCCGTACAATGCCCTGCACCCACTGGTACGCCGAGACCTTCGACAGCCCACAAGGCCAACACAGCTCCGCCCGGATCCGCTTACGCGGATTCGTCAGGATATTCTGGGCTGACCTGATAGCACTTTCCTGGCCGGCGTGTTGGAATATTTTATTATCCGCAGCCTGCAGGATCATACTTTTCGTATCCGTACTGTGTACTCCCAGCAAAAAAAATGGATTATTTTCCAAAAACATGGATTCCTTATCCCCTTATGATGTTAGCCGCCACATCGGGCACGTCTTCCCCATTGTGGACACACATCTGACTCAACACGTGATTTATTTTCAGTAATTCATCAGCCCGGCTGGCATCGTTCAGGATAGCGATTCCCCGTTCTATCAGCTTGCCTGCCTGTTCCGTATATTCCGGTAAATACTTGGCCTTCATGTAGCGGTTGATGAACCACGACGAAATAAAACGGGGATTATGACAGCCAACGCGGTAATTCAGGTAACGGATCTGTTCCAATATATTTTCAAACGCAGCATCATGTTTGCCTTTGGCCTTCTCCGCCAGGGAAAACAGCCGGCCATACTCTTTTGTCTCATCCTCGGTCGCCCATTGCTGCCGTTCAGTCCGATAATATTCCTGCAGTACCTGGAGCTCATACTGCCGGATGACTTGGCGGTTTTTCTTTTTAATGACATTGACCTGCCGCTTCAGCAGCAATAGATCATCCGATGCTTTCTTGACATCTTCCGGTTCAAAGTGGATGTTATCAATCAAGGTAATCTGCGAAACTCGTTCCGATAACGCCTTTAATTGCTGCCGCGCCTCCCCTTCCAATTTGCGGCCGATCTTTTTTATCCGGCGCAGCAAATCGCGGGCATCCTGTGCCACTTGTGATCCCGCCCGGGCCATATCGATAGCCCCTTCTTCACGGGAATAATAGTTTTTATGGCAAAATTCTTCATCGATGGATGGCACGGACAGATTCAGTTCTATGCTGCCCGAATCAGACACAACGTAGTCACAGACAATCTGAGCCCCTTTCATGATCATGCCGAACTCAAAATCATGGCCGGACACAGTCATACAACCAATGAACCGGTTATCTTCCACAGCCGTATCGATATCGCCTTCCCATAACTTGAAATTGAGTGAATTGTCATCCTGCGCCCGAATCGTTTCGACAGCGCGGAAATATTTTGTTCCCCGGGCCGGTAATTCATCGCCCTCCCGTACGAGGTAATCCAGTGTCGAGTCATCACTTTCACTACTGCACTTGACCTCGATGCCAATGGAATGGGAGGCGGCGATGGAACCAATCGTTGCTACAGTCTGTACGATTACGATGCGGCCATGTTCCAGCTGCACCGGCTGCCCCTGGGAATCATATACTACGACGCTAAAAACATTGTCCCCTTTTTTCTGGAGCGGCACTTCGACCTGACTATCCTCTTGCAAGGAAACGATGCCAGAACGCCAGCTGCCATCTTCCGTTGATACATCAAAGGTATATCCCGTCACAGGCGTAACCAAATGGGCGGCGATGCGGGCCTGCGTGTCCGCCGTCCTGGCGACATACACGAATGTAAGGCCTAAATCCGCCGCGCTTTGGACTTCGCCCCGTTCCGATTTTCGTTCATGTCCATCTTTTTCCCATTCAATCGATTCGGCATAGATGCTAGCACCTTCCGATACAGCCGTCATAGGATTGACTTCCAAACTGACGGGAATCCCTAATTCCTGAGAAACCATATCACGGAGTGGCTTATAATTTGTCGGGCCGCCGATGAAAATAATCCGATCAAAATCCTGAGTCGTCAAACCGGCTTCATGGATCGTTTCCTTGGCAGCCTCGATGGATTCATGGACATAAGGCCTTATATAGTCATTGAATTCCTGTCGCGTAAAGGGAATATCCAAATAGATTTCCTGGCCAGAACTATCAAAACCCGGCGTTTCTCCCTGGATTGCTGTCTGCCCATCGACGGATAATTCAATTTTAGCCATTTCCCCCCAATATGTCGCAACGGCCAGCGCCTGTCGCAGAGAAGGCTCTTGCGTCAAGTCGGCAGGAACCTGATAGTGTTCACGAATCCAAGGTATGATTTTTTTGTTCAAGATGACGCGGTCAAAATCGCGGCCGCCACACATGGCAATGCCGCCATGTGCCAGCAGGTTCACTTTTCCTTCCAAGCTTTCGCCGATGGCGATATCCAGCGTACCGCCGCCCAAATCATAAATCAGGAAGATGCCGTTCTCCTGTCTTTCTTTCATGATACTCATGATGGCAGCTACTGGTTCCTGCATCAAAGCGACACGGCTCCCCAAACCCGCCATCTGGGCTGCTTCCAATGTCGCGGCATTCTGCATCTGGTCAAAAGCGGCCGGCACGGTGATCACGATAGCATTATCGTCGCTGCTGCGTATTTCCTCGGGGAGATTTTTGAATAACTCCCGCAAGATTTCTGCGCTGCATTCTTCAGGTGTATGCGTTTCGCCGGCAAAATCAATTTTCGTGAGTGTCCCCATGAACCGTTTGAACAAAGACGCCGTATTCTGTTTTTCCTGAGCCAGCTTGTGATAGGCATCGCTCCCATAAAGCCGCCGGCCCCGTTTATCCACATAAATAGCCGTGGGGGTAACGTCACTTTGATCTCTTTTATTCTTCCAAACCCGTGTATGCTCACCATCAAACGTAGAGATAACACTGTTAGTCGTACCCAAATCGATGCCGATATAATTCATACCCTTACTCCCCCTGCCCGGACAAACACGAATCACTCCTGTTCGGTCCTACCGTACAAAGAGCTCCTTTCCCCTAAGGCTCGCTGCAATCCTGTGCAGTAAGTTTACATTTTCATTCTACCATATAATAATATAAGAAAGTCAATTATTCAAGGACGACAATATTTATCATTACAAAGTTTATATCAACAAATGGGTTCCAGAAGGGAATGAGCAATTGTCGATACCTGCTGGATGTGCTATCATAGTAAAAACATTGTTCAATACTATAATGTGGGGAAGGATATAACTATGATCCAAAAATTGATTCATGCATTCATTAAAGATTACGAAAATACGACAGATAAGAATGTACGGGAAAAATACAGTCTCTTAGGCGGGGTTCTGGGAATCATCTGTAACATTCTCCTATTCATCAGTAAGCTGCTCGTAGGACTATCTATCAACAGCATCGCTATCATATCCGATGCCTTCAACAACCTCAGCGACATGGGCTCATCACTCATTTCCATCATCAGCGCCAAACTGAGCAACCGCCCGCCCGATGCGGGACACCCATTCGGCCATGGCCGGCTGGAATATCTATCTTCACTGATCATCGCCTTGATTATCCTGTTCGTAGGTTATAAATTATGTGAAACGTCCATCAATAAATTTTTTGAACCGGAAGAAATGGAATTCAGTTATTGGAGCATGCTGGTATTAGTCATCTCCATTGCCATCAAAGGCTGGATGTGCCAGTATAACCGCTATATCGGCGATGCCATCGATTCCAGCGTCAACAGGGCCACGGCAGCAGACAGCATCAATGATGTCTATGCGACGACCGGTGTCCTGGCCGCTACCATTGCCCAACAATACACGACGTTGCCCGTCGACGCTGCTGCCGGTACACTCATCGGGCTGTTCATTATCTTCTCAGGGTTTTCCATTATCCGGGAAGTCATCGATATTCTCCTCGGCAAAGCGCCAGCGCCGGAATTGACCGAAGCTATCCGCTCCTGTGTCATGAACGGCAAATACATCGTCGGGACGCATGAATTAAAAGTCCATGACTACGGACCGGGCCGCACCTTTGCCTCCATCCATGCGGAAGTACCCGATACGGCGGACCTCGTAGAAGTGCACGCCGTCCTGGATGAACTGGAAGATGAATTGGCCGACCGTTTCCAAATTGATATGAACATCCACATGGATCCCCTGTGTACGAATCAGGCCATCATCGATACGGTGCGCGAACTCCTGAATAACCTCATACAGAAAAAATACCCACAGTATCATACGGACCATTTACGCATCACAGCAGGCCAGGTACGGCTCAACGTCATATGCGACCTCCACATCCCACCAGAAGAAGCTACGGAAGAAAACATCAAAAAAATCCGCAAATCCTTTGACAGCTCGATCCGCGATATCAACCCCATGTACCGCATCGTCCTAGCCAAAGTAATGCCGGACCGATAAACGACACAACCATAAATAAGCACCGGTTAAGTTCGAAACGACTTAACCGGTGCTTGTTTGTTATCAGGTATAAAATTGCCATCCAGAAATTTCTTAAAACGTTACTATCTCCGATCGTTGATCATCTGCAGCAGGCGAAGGATTTCCACGTACAGCCATACCAGAGTCATCAACAAGGCAAAAGCGTTGAAATACTCCATGTACTTCGGCAGGCCATGATACACGGATTGCTCGATATTATCGAAATCCAGGACCAGGTTGAACGCCGCAATGGCTACGATGACGACGGAAATGCCGATACCGATCAGGCCAGCCCGCGGCAGCAGGTGGAAGGAAAAGAACGAAGCGATGAGGTCGACGATATACAACGCCATGACACCCATGGTAAGACCGACAATCATGGAGCGCAGCTTATTGGTCACGACGATGACATGGGTTTTCCACAAGACCAGCATCAACGCCGCCACGACGAACGTCGCAGCTACAGCAGTAGCCGTGATGCCATGATAGTACCGTTCAAATATCGTCGAAATGAGCCCTAAGGCCACACCTTCAAATACAGCATAGCCCGGTGCCGTATATTCGGCCAACTGCGGTTTGAAACAGGTCACGATGGCCAGGATGAACGCACCGATACAGGATATGGTCATAACCGTAAACGCCGCCGAATTCAAAGGAATCAATACATTAGCTCCTACGGCCGATAAGATAGTGACGCCAATCAGCGCCAGGGCCTTGGTGATAGTCCCCTGTACGGTCGCCACCTCACCGGCATAATAGCGACTTTGGGCTTTTTTGATTACATTAATAGCAGGATTTGCCATATACATACCTCCTTAAAAGGAATATCTTCCATTGATTGTGAGACGAAACGAGTTCCGTCTCTTAATCGTATTATATAGATAAGTCTGGCTGCTTGCAAGAGTCAGCGCAAAACAACTCCTTCCGCACCCAGCATATCTTCCAGACGCAGGTGCAATTCTTCCTCAGGCTGCACCCAGTACTGCTTATCCGTCCGGATCGTCTTGCGGCTTCCCATGAGATGGAAATACACGGGAACGGTACCGGGATATTGCTGCAGTACTTGGATGACATCACTACCCAGGTTGGACCGTTCGAGATGAGCCGGTATTTTGAGAAACAGCTTATGGCCCTGCCCTTTTTGCCAAACCGGACCAGACTGGCGGGCTGCCGTCGGCGCTATCCCCGTTTCCTCACCTAGTGATTTGATTTCTTCTGCCAGAAGCTGGACACTTTCATCACTGATATCAGCACGGCCGCGCACAGACACGGCCATGTCCACAGCAGTCAAATCCATGTACTTCGAAAACGTCTTAGGGAAGACGACCACGGTCAGAGGATACGTATAATCTTCAATCGACAGTATGACCATTTGCTCATTACGCTTCGTCGATACTTGCCGGCGGCTCGTAATCATTCCGCCGACAGTGACGATTTTACCGTCCAATTGACGGTTGTCTTCGCCAAACAATGCCGCTATCGGGGTCAGCTTATCCATGACCGCCTTATATTTGTTCAATGGATGACCGCTGAAATAAAATCCGTCATATTCTTTTTCCATAGCCAGGCGGGCTTCGATCGGGTATTCGTCCATTTCGGGATATTGGATGTCGGCAGCCACCATATCGGCATCATCGTCAAACAATCCCATCTGACCAGATTCATTGTCCTTTTGGCACGATGAACCAATGGAGATAGCCTGATCCAATACGGTCATCAATTGCGACCGCTTATAGCCGAATGAATCCATAGCACCGCATTTTATCAAACTTTCCACGGCACGGTGATTGACGACATGGAAATCGACACGGCTGCAAAAATCGACAAGGGACGTAAAGGGCCCGTCTTGCTCCCGGGCTTTGACGATTACCTGGATAGCATTTTCACCGACATTTTTTACACCGGCCAAGCCGAACCGCACGCTGTCGCCTTGTACAGAAAACATGGAACCACTTACGTTCACGTCAGGCGACAGGACTGCTACATTATGGCGCCGGCATTCGCTGACATAATAGCTTATCTTAGTCATATCGTTGATCATACTGGTCATGGTAGCTGCCATGAATTCCGGCCGGTAATGGGCCTTGAGGTACGCCGTCTGATAGGCTACGTACGCGTAGGCAGCACTGTGAGATTTATTGAAGCCATAGCCAGCAAAATAAACCATCAAGTCAAATACCTTATTGGCAACGGCATCATCGATATTATTTTTACGGGTACCAGCCAAAAAGCCTTCCCGCTGAGCCAACAGGACGGATTCTTTTTTCTTGCCCATGGCCCGACGCAATAAATCAGCTTGTCCCAGCGTGAAGCCGCCCATGACGGAGGCAATCTGCATGACCTGTTCCTGGTACAAAATGACGCCGTACGTATCTTTTAAAATAGGTTCGAGCAACGGATGCAAATAGGTGATTTTCTTCTCACCATGACTGCCTTTGATGAAATCATCGACCATGCCGCTGCCGAGCGGACCAGGGCGATAGAGCGCCACCAGAGGAATCAAATCCTCAAAATGATGGGGCGCCAATTCTTTTACCAGATTCGTTATGCCGCTCGACTCCATTTGGAAGACGCCGGCCGTATCACCTTCTGTCAAGATGCGGCAGGCTTCGGCATCATCCAAGGGGATATGGTCGATATCGATGGAAATGCCGCGGTTTTCTTTAATCAGTGCAATGGCATCGCCTATGACGGTGAGCGTACGCAGGCCGAGGAAGTCCATTTTCAAAAGCCCCAGCTCTTCCACCAGGTCTTTATCATACTGCGTCGTCAAATATCCTTCTTTTGAATACTGCAGGGGTACGTAATCGTCTACGGGCGCTGCTGAAATGACGACGCCAGCCGCATGGGTCGAGGAATGGCGGGCCAAACCTTCCAATGCTTTGCCGTAATCCACAAGGCGATGGATGACATCATTATTTTCATATTCATTGCGGAAATCCCGGCTATTTTTCAAAGCCTTGTCCAACGTGATACCCAGTTCCGGCGGTATCATCTTGACGATGCGGTTCACTTCGCCAAGGGGAATATTCAAGACCCGGCCCACATCGCGCAGCACCGCTTTAGCCGCCAGCGTACCGAAAGTGATAATCTGGGCGACGTGGTCTTTGCCATATTTACGCGTTACGTAATCGATGATGCGGCCTCTATTTTCATAACAAAAATCCATGTCGATATCCGGCATAGAGATTCGTTCCGGATTGAGGAACCGTTCAAAAAGTAAATCGTACTTCAGCGGGTCCAGCCCGGTAATCCCCAAAAGATAGGCTACGACAGAACCAGCTGCAGAACCACGGCCCGGCCCGACGGGAATCTGATGATCGCGAGCAAACTTGACATAATCCCAAACGATGAGGAAATACGAGGGAAAGCCCATGGTCTCGATGATGCCCAATTCATAGTCGAGGCGCTGCCGCAGTTCCGGCGTTTCGACAGCATACCGTGTCGGTATGGCCGCTTCACAAAGCTTGCGCAGGTAGGTCACATCCGTTTCTCCGGCAGGCACGGGGAAACTGGGCAAATGACGTTCGTCAAAAGAAATTTCTACATTACATTTATCTGCAATTTCTAATGTATTATCGAGCGCCTCCGGCATGTCAGGAAACAACGCTGCCATATCTTCGCCGCTCTTCATGTAAAATTCATCATTGGTAAACCGGAAATGCTTGGGATCATCGAGATTACTGCCCGTAGAAATGCACAGTTTTACTTCCTGTGCCGCCGCATCCGCTTTATCGATATAGTGGAAATCGTTCGTCGCTGCCAGCTTCAAGCCGTACGTAGCGGCCCAGCGGTGAAACACGGAACAGACGATAGCTTCTTCCGGCAAGCCATGATTTTGTACTTCCAGATAAAAATCATCTTTGCCAAAAATCTGTACCAGTCGTTCCATGACCCGGTAAGCACCGGCTTCATTATGCCCCAATATCTCCTGTTGGATATGCCCTTCGATACAGGCGCTCATGGCGATGAGTCCCGTATGGTACTGCTCCAGCAGCTCGTAGTCGACGCGGGGGCGATGATAATTATTTTCGCCATCCACAAATCCCTTGGATACGATTTTTACCAAGTTATGATATCCTTCATTATCCTTGGCCAGTAAAATCAGGTGACAAAGCCGTTCCTTATTTTTTTGTTCGAAACGGCTGCCCCGGGTCATATACACTTCGCACCCTAAAATGGGTTTTATCCCCTTGGCCTTCGCTGCTTTATATAAATGAATGACGCCATACATATTCCCATGATCTGTAATGGCAACAGCAGGCATGTCAAAAGCCGCCGCTCTATCTACCATATCGGGAATACGGCATAATCCGTCAAACAGGCTATATTGTGTATGGACATGTAAATGTACAAAAGGTCGCATGCCATCCCCTCCTATCGTGTTTATATTGTAGCACACAACGGCCCCTCATTTACAGTTATTATTTCTATCAGGAACGGTACAGTGCAGCAAATGCACATTCCTATTAAAACACGATTGCAGAAGCTGAAAATGTATGTTAAATTAAACGTGACAGCAACTGGATACTAAAATGGAAAGCTAGCATTTTTTAGATTCAGAATACAAAGGAGCCACTATGAAATACGACAAGGACGACATGTTACTGCAAAACATACCGGTTGGCATTGCGGTACTCCGATTGACTTCAGATGGATACCACACTTTATTTATTAACGACATAATACGCAATAAGTTTGCCCAGGACGAAGCCGAATGGGACTCTTTGCTCAATACAAGACTTGACTCTTTTGTCCACCCCAACGAATTGAGTCGTATACAGCTCATATTATACAAAAGCGGTGTCACTGGCGGCAATTATTCGGAAGTCGTCCGCTTACGTACAACTAGCGGCCGCTACAGTTGGACAGATTTTCGGCTCAATGCCATTCCTGACGATGAAGGAAATTATCTGCTCCACATAGCTTTAATAGATGTCGATACGCCGAAAGAAATCAATTTAAAGATGCAGCATACTTACGAAGAATTGCTCGGCATCATGAACAATACGCCCGGTGGAATCGTCATCTTCGATACAAAGAATGACAGAGCTCCCATCATGACCTTTGCCTCACCGGGTCTATTCCGCTTGCTCCAAGGAACAGAAGAAGAAATCATGGCGGCATATGCTAAGAATTTCTCCAATGCTATCCATCCCAGTGATACATCCAATTTCATCCGCGCCATAGAAACCAGCCTACGCAATCTGTCAAGATTCCGTCTGAATATCCGCCTGCGTACGCTGCACGGCGAATATATCCTGGCAGATGTCAGCGGCAAGGCTGTAAATCTGGAAGGCCATCGCCGCCTCTATCTCGCCTTTACTAATGCCTCTGCCGACAGGGAAGCCCATCAACTGTTGAAGCATGTGCTGGACATTTTCATGCACCAGCAATATGAAAACATCACGCTGATAGACGGTCATACTCATTCATTCCGCATATTGAACACCAATGCCCCTGAAGCAGTGAAAACTGTTATCCATAGCACGCAATACGAGGAAGAATTACATAAATTGATTGATACGTATGTCATCGATGAAGAGAAAAAACAACTCCTGGACATGCTGCAATTGGATTCTCTTTTCAAACAACTGGAAAACAAAGAAGATCTGGAAATTTTTGCTACAATCCATATTCCCCATACATCTGAATTGCGCTATAAAAAACTCTGGATCAGCTGGCTGGACCGGGAAACTCGTAAACTCGTCTTTGTGCAGAGCGATTATACCGAGCTCCGCCAGAAACAGCGTGAGCATCAAGCTACGCTGTTATCAGCCCTACGTGCCTCCGAACAAGCCAACGTAGCCAAAAGTACGTTTTTATCCCGCATGAGCCATGATATACGCACGCCTCTGAGCGCCATCATCGGCTTCACAGAAATGGGCCTGGCCGATGATACTGCCAGTGCCACCATGAAGGAACGACTTCATAAAATACATTCAGCATCACAATTTCTCTTGTCCTTGATCAATGATGTACTGGATATGTCACGCATAGAAAGCGGCAAATACAGCCTGCAAAATGAACCATTTGCCTTGGATTCCCTCATAGCCGGCGTCACTACCATCATTGCTGGTCAATGTAATAATAAAGGTCTGGTATTCCATTGCATCTTAGATGAAAACACTGACCGACATTATATGGGAGATAGGCTCAAGTTGCAGCAAGTACTCGTCAATATACTGGGAAATTCCGTCAAATTCACACCTGCCGGTGGTACGGTATCGCTTACAGTCAAAGAAGGAGCGGCTTATGAAAACCATGTACTGCTCCAATTTGCTATCAAGGACAGCGGTATTGGCATCTCCCAGGAGTTTCTTCCCCATTTATTCGATGCCTTTGAGCAGGAAAACGCCTGCGATGCCCTTCATAATGGAACGGGGCTGGGATTGGCTATTTGCAAAAATATCGTAAGCCTCATGGGCGGTACCATCCAGGTACAGTCGGAAAAAGACAAAGGCTCTGAATTCATCGTAGAAGTAAAACTGGAAAGAACCATGGATGATTCCTCTGCCATTACTGCACTTCACACTACTGTCTCTGACAGTACCGCTCCGGCATATCATTTTTCAGGTCAACATATACTACTGGCCGAAGATCATCTTATGAATCAAGAAATAGCGACATACATTTTGGAGCAAGCCGGTTTCATCGTCCATATTGCCGATAACGGCCGCATAGCCTGCCAAAAATTTGCAGCCTCTCCAGAATACTATTATGCTGCTATCCTCCTCGACATCCGTATGCCCGAAATGGATGGTCTGGAAGCGGCCCGGACAATCCGCAGTATGGACCGCAAGGATGCCAAAACAATGCCACTCATAGCAATGAGCGCTGATGCCTTTGCCGAAGATATCAGTAAATCCTTGGCAAATGGCCTCAACGCTCATCTAATCAAACCTATCGATACGAACCAGCTATATCAAACGCTGGCTCAATTTATCATGCCTTCATGATTTTGTATAATATGCTGTACAGCAGGGCGCATTCCAATATTGCAACAGTTCATCATCCATACGGGCAATCATCATCTGAAAACCGGCTGCTTCTTGTACGGTCAACAGCTCGCCGATCATGTTAGCCGTAATGGTAATATTCTTCTCATTAAGATAGGAGATACACTTGCGATAGACGATGAACAGTTCCATCAACGTCGTGGCGCCTAAGCCATCGAGAACTAGCAGCAGTTTTTCGCCAGTCTGTACGTGCAGATCGCGCAGCAACGCGCCTAACATCAATACTGCCGTTTCGTCAGCCGAACGCATTTTCTGATGGCCGCCGCCTTCCTCACCATGTTGTCCCATCCCTATTTCCATATCATCATCCGTAAATTCCGCCAAAAGGTTTTGCGTAACCGGATGAACTGCGCCATAAATGCCGACAACCAACGTAGCCATTTGGTCGGCAAAACGCTGGGCTATATTCGTTACTTCAGACAAATCCTTTCCTGCCGCAGCCGCCGCCCCGGCAATCTTGTATAAGGGCACACAACCGACCAAACCGCGACGATCCTCAGCATGGTTCCGTGGGGCATTGGAAATATCATCCTGTACGATGACCATATTTACGTCAATCCCCAGGGCGCGGCATTCCTGTACAGCTTGATGCCCACTCAACATATCGGCAGCATGGTTTAATACGACCAACAGGACACCCTGCCCTCTATCAGCCATGCGGATAGCCTTTACGACAGGTGAAGTATTGGGCGCAACGAAAATTTCCCCAACGACAAACGCGTCAACCATACCGTTACCTACATAGCCGCAGGCACAAGGCTCGTGTCCTGCCCCACCCAAGGTAACAATGGTGACTCTATGTGCTGTATCTAATTTTCTGTTAACGACAATGTGATCATCCTCCAGACGAACTAAATCAGGATTCGCCAGTACATAGCCTTCCAATAACTCATCTACAAGATGGGCTGGATCATTGATGAATTTTTTCATAGGGAAACCACCTCACTTCATAACGCCCACGAATCTGCCTAACTAGGCTGCAATAACGTATTCGTATTATATTATATATATTTTATCACACTTTCCTCCAAATGAGCTAAGTATTTACTTAATTTCCGATACTGTTTTATAAAATGCCTGTAAAAATATTAAATGTATTTTCAGAATTATGACTAAAGGAAATAAGGGTTTCTCATCATAGTTTTATATTTATTCTCTAAAACGATAATATTATTCATGCTTGACAAGTGTCCTAAAATCAGCTAAACTATTTAAGTACTGATGCATCGGGACGTAGCGCAGTTTGGTAGCGCGCTTCCTTGGGGTTGAAGACGGTATCCAAAAATCTAAAAATTTAGGCTCTATTCCACTGAGGATAGAGTCTTTTTTATTGCATGTAATTACATCACACATGCTTCTCCGAATATCTTCAATCCTATGTCTTTAGCGCATTGTCTTTGGTCATCACTTGTTGTCTGGTGAATATATACCTGTTCTACCATTCGTGTTGTAGAGTGACCTAATTGTCTAGCAATGGTTAATGTCTGTTGTTTGCAATCATATGCCATTGTTGCGTAAGTATGACGGAAACAATGAGAGCTTATTTTTTCAATTTGAGCACTTTCACACCATTGTTTCAATGTCCTGTCAAATACTCTTGGGGCTATCATAGCATCACTACGCAATTGACCTACAACATACTTCCTGCTATTACCGTGTATCTCTTTGTAATCTTTAAGCAAGGAAACAAGGTTGCTGTCTATGGCTATTACTCGTTTGCTCTTTTTTGTCTTTGTTTCTTTGAGTACATTGTTATTGCCTTTAGGGGTTTTGACAAAGGCTTTGTCTACATTAATTTCACCTTTGACTAAATCTATATCATTCCATGTGAGAGCTAACATTTCACTTCTTCTCATACCTGTACATAGTAATAGAATAGGTGCAATCCATAATCTATGCGTATGCGATGCTTTGAGCAGGTTTTTGATTTCACCTTGTGTTAATGACCTTTTGTGGTCTTCTTCACCTTTAGGGATACTAACGAATTGAACAGGATTTTTACGAATTAAGTCCTGAGCATCAGCATAATGCATAATCTGACCAATGATAGATTTAATAATCTTCATCGTAGAAGGTTTATGTGTCTGGCTCTGAGTGTTCATGAAGTCCTGCAAGAAACCTACCGTAATTTGCGTGAGTTTCATATTCAAAAAGTACGGTTTTATATTTGTGGTGTAAATAATTGAGTTCCGCTCTTTTGTACTTTGAGATAAAGCAGGGGATTTAAAGGCAAACCATTCATCAGCAAAATCAGTAAATAGAATAGTATCGCCTTTCAACATGCTAAACCCTTGCACCGCCTGTTGCATTGCTTGTTGTACAGCCTGTTGAAGTATGCTTGCAAAAGCAGGATTTTCAAATATTTGTTGTTGATTAGTCATTATTCCGTTTTCAAGGTACATTTGTTGTGTCATCATAGCTTAATCGCTCCTTTAGCTATGATGGCACAATCTACGTGTACACCAATCATAGCATATGTATTTGAATTTTGTAAAATAGACAAAAAAAAAAAGAGCCTAAGCATTACGCCTAAGCTCTTAAATCTCTTAAAGGTATTTATGTTGTCTAAAACTCTATATCTTCATAGTCTTCTGGTTCTTCTTGCTCTGTCCCATCAAGTCCAAAACCAATGATAGCTAACCGTGACTGGCTGTCAAAATCTCCATCTGGTACATCTTCCGTAAACATTTTGTACACTCCGCCCCAAATAACGTTATCAGTCATTATAGGTATTTGGATATTGTCTAAATAGTCAATTTCTTTAGTATTTTCCCTTATTTCTTTTGATTTTGTTGTCTCATATGTCCTATGTGTAAAAGGCAAAATAAAACTGGCTCTCATAACCTGCCAAACTTCATCGGGCATTATACTAAAGATATCCTCAACTGTTTCAACTTCATCATTGGCGTATTTATCTTTGATAAATTCATAAGGATTTTCTTCATAAGGTTGTAGTACTTTAGGCATAAAACCTTTAATCTTACGCAAATAATGAGCAATCATAACAGACATATCATGTACTTCAACATCATTTTCACTGGTAACAATAAAGCGAACATAGACATAACCATTGCTCCAAAGTCCTATTGATGCGGCTAATATGCTATCCTCTGTATGTCTCTGTAACCATGTTCTGATATTCTGCCACAATTTCTTAATGTCTTCATGTTTAACTCTTTTCCGATATTCTCCATAACCAACATGATACCCATTACTTACAGCATATCGGGCAATACTACAAAAAGCCAATAAATGAGACTTTACCGCTCCATTATCAAGCATCAGAGCATGTGTGATATCATCAATATCAAATTTCTCTGTACGTGCTAAAAACATCTTATTTTTGTGCTTCACGCACGAAAAATGCTTTTTAAAATTATTGATACGTTGTTTCTTTTCCGCTTGATCCACAATCTTAGATACTTTGTGTCTCTGCCTTTTTAAAGGTTGAGCTATGCTAACTTTTCCCATGATTCGATGCACTTCTAATTTTCGTTCTTCCATAATTAATTCCTTCCTAATCCCTTATATTATATACGTACTCTAAGTTCCACTAAACGGCTCCATTAAGCCATCTTTAACATCTTCTAGGCCCCCTTCCTAAAAGTCTCTCAAAGTCTCTTTTAAGACCCGCAGGGCTCCCATTAAAGACTCTTTGAGCTCTCGTTTAGCTCCATCAATCCAATGAAAAGGAAATTAAATCAGCTATCTCAAATAAAGCTGCTCGCCTTCTCTCTTCTATTTGTGGGACAATTAAAAGGCAAAGAATACATGCTCCGTATTTATTTTCATATGATTAATGCCTACAAAATATCCTATAAATCCAATATTCGTATATGGTTATTAGTATTTTTACTATGATTAATAATACATTTTATTTGTATGTATATATCAATAGATGGTTGTTTTTGTAATAGCGAATACAAAAACAGAAAACAGATAAGCTCACATACACAAATAAAAAGAGCCTGCCTAAGCAAGCTCTAAATGATGCGGCCTTTATTTACTTGTTTCCATCTCATTTAACCACTCATACAAAACAGTTCTGGAAACATTACAAGCCTTAGCCAATTCAGTTTTATTCATTTCACGCCTCATATATCGGCTGTATAAGTCCTCAAAGTTCTCTGGTTTTTCCTTTTTCTTACGCCCTCTATACTTACCTTCCTTTTTAGCCTCTGCAATCCCTTCCAATTGCCTTTGTTTAATCAAATCCCTCTCAAATGTGGCAATTCCTGCCAACATAGTCAAGAACAGTTTACCTTGTGGTGTACTTGTGTCTAAATGCTCTTTGATGCTAACAAGTACGACGCCTTTGGCCTCTAAGTCCTGTACAATCTTTAGCAGGTCAAATGTATTCCTAGCAAGTCTAGCATATTCAGTGACAAAGAGTGTATCGCCTGTTCTGAGATATTCAAGGCAGGCTTTGAGCTGAGGCCTGTTAGTGTCTTTACCGCTCAATTTATCCGTAAACACTTTGTCCATGTCCTTCAATGCAACGTCCTGCCTAGCTGTATTCTGTTCTATCGTGCTCACTCTGATGTAACCTATCTTTTGTCCTGCTGTTGTCTTTGTCATAACTACCGCTCCTTTGAGTGTCTGTTTGTGTTGCCTCAAGGATAGCACAAAGATTATAATAGTGTCAAGATAGAATTAAAGACTTTATGAACAAAATGTACATAAATTAGAAAGTAAAGTCTTGTTGAACACTTTTAAGGGCTTTTCAATTGTATAGATAGGGCATACCCTAAATGAACATTTTAAACGGATGCTCTTGTCTATTATATCCCTGCTGATGCGGATGCTATTGTCTTGCCTTTGGGATGTCTCACAATCAATGGACGCAAAAGAAACACGCACGAATAAAGACTAAATCCATTAACACAAGTCCGTCGGCCTATGGGGACTTTGCAAACTTTCAATCGTGTATATATCGGCTCACGGATTTTTTACAATTTTTGATGTCTATACTCTGGTATGTCTGAAATTGACCTATAGGCTCTTTTAGCTGCCTAGCTGGTAATCTTTATTATGAAATTGATTAAGAAGGCATACAGAGTAAAACAGCCCTAACCCAGAACGATATACGCTATGAAATTCAAAGTCTGTTAAAATTAACGCTCTAAAATCGTCTCTATGCGGTTTTTAATGTGTCTTTGGTATCCATACTAGTGAAATCATTAAAAACACCATACAAAAGATTTTAAGCGTATTTTCAGAATTATGACTAAAACGCACGTATTCTGTGCCATCATAGTTTTATATTTATTCTCCAAAATGATAATATTATTCACGCTTGACAAGTGCCCTAAAATCAGCTAAACTATTTAAGTACTGATGCATCGGGACGTAGCGCAGTTTGGTAGCGCGCTTCCTTGGGGTGGAAGAGGCCGCTGGTTCAAATCCAGTCGTTCCGACCATAGTAATAAAGCCAATCTCCGGACTTTTTGTCCGGAGATTTTTGCGTTAACGTGTTGGAATTAGTGTTGGAAGTGTTGGGAGTCCGTAACATATCGGCTCAGCGTTGTTTGTGAAACTAAAAAAAGTAAGACTACCGAAATAGTCTTACTTCATTACCTTAATTACACATATTGCTAAAATAAAAATACCTATTAATGAACTGCACCTATTCTACTTCGCCACTGCAGCAATGATGTAATACGCTGCGCCCCCCATGACAGCCGTGCAAGGAATGGTCATGACCCAGGCAACTACCATTTGTCGGGCTACATTCCAGTGCACGGCTTTTACGCGTTCTGCCGCACCTACGCCCATGATGGAGCCCGATACGACATGAGTAGTCGAAACGGGAAGATGGAACAGCGTCGCCCCCATGATGACGACAGCCGAATTCAAATCAGCTGCAAATCCGTGGATCGGTGTCATTTTAAATATTTTACCACCGACGGTACGAATAATTTTCCAACCGCCAAAGCTGGTCCCCAACGCCATGGCTGCCGCACATAATATCTTGATAACTAGAGGAACTTCCAACGTTTCGATGAATCCACCGGAAAGAAGTGCCAAGGTAATGATACCCATGGATTTTTGGGCATCGTTGGAACCATGAGAAAAGGCCATAAGCGCCGCCGATACCAGTTGGAGCTTATTGGCAGCCACATTGATCTGCTGCGGCCGAAAATGACGGCAAATATGGAATAAAATGGTCATGATGATATATCCCATAAGTATGGCCGCCACAGGAGACAAAATTAAGGATAAAAAGATTTTTGCGATGCCCCAGTCATTAAGGGCCTGGACACCTACAGAAAACCCTACTGCACCAATCATGCCGCCAATCAAGGCATGGGACGAACTCGATGGCATACCAAACCACCACGTGACCAGATTCCAAATGATGGCGCCACACAGGGCTGCCAATATGATGATTTCGTTAATGAGATGGGCAGATACGACTATGTCACCACCTATAGTCTTGGCCACCCCTGTAGAAATCATAGCACCGATGAAATTGAGCACGGCCGTACCGATAATGGCCTTTCCCGGCTCGATGGCCCGTGTCGACACGCACGTCGCAATAGCGTTGGCCGTATCATGGAACCCGTTGATGAAATCAAAACATAAAGCTAGCAAAATGACGACAACAATGACATAAGTATCCAACATATCCGTATCACCTCTTTTGAAATAGCTCAATAACGTGAGCCATTCCATCATACGGGATTATGAGGAACTACGCAATATCTAAAACAGGCAAAACCTCATTTTTTACGTGAATTTTACACGATGCGCTCTCTCTTCATTCAGCCAAACGCAGATGCTGCAGCTTCACAAATAATCGCACCTGGCCGGCCGTATATCTAGGCGTATATTGACGTATATCGGCCCCATCAATGACATCGAGCAAATCCAACAACAAGTCCAACTGTTTTTTCTGTCCAGATTTCATCTGCCGGGAAGTCATCATATACCTCAGCAAAGTTTCCCGTGCTTGTTGATATTCGCGTTTCAAACAGTGCCAGCGGACAGTATACAACAAATCGCGAAATTCATCGGGTTTCATGACTGCACTGTACGTACGGCGCGCCTCTCGAAAGCCCGTTTCATCGCGGCCACGCAGATACAGCATTAGCAATGCATGGTACATATGACGGAATCCCGGGACGGGAAGTTTCTTTTCCCTGCGGATTCTGTCGATGTCACAGGCATAAGAATAATATTTTTTGGCCTTCTGAAAACAATCGTCCCTGTCGGGAAGTAAAGCATACTGAAATGCAAAATCATATATCTTGCCCATAGAATAATATACGTCCCATGATTTTTCGATTTCCTGCTGACTATGGACGATTGCTTCCATGTTGTCGATTTGGACAGGAAGCTGCTCTGCCTGCCGTACCCTATCTATACTGTAAATAATGTCCCGCAATCGTTCCTTTTTTTCCTTCAATAGTCCAAAATCAGGCAAATCCAAGGAAAATAACAGGCTGATTTCCCGGGCAATACTCGAATGGCTGGCAATCAAATCCAAGCCGCAGCGCACCAATCCATAGCAGGATTTAATGTACGTACGCCGCCAGGATTTCTGCAGCTCTATATCCTGTTCCGCTTCGTACGTGCGGATGACCTGTCGATATAACTGATAGGCTTTTTCTTTTTTGCTGTGGATTACATCGGCCCCCTGCATCATCGTATAATCACCAGCCAAACGGTAAATCAGATAAGCATAACGGTACAAATAAGAGATATCTCCGCCAGAAACCAATATGGTCTTCAACAATTCTTCTGCTTTTTGACTGCAATGAGCCTTAGTGAAAATCAGCTTGCCGCCAATTTGGCGCTGCCACATGTAATAACTGATATATTCATTATAATATAGATAAGCCAGGCCTTTATAGGCACCGCTATGACCTTCCGGCCCGGGAACTGCCAAAATCGCTTCATATGCCTGTACAGCCAATTTTAAACACCGGTTATGATATTGTGCCGCCTGGGCCGCTTTCTGGTATACATAGGCAAGCTGCCTCAAAATGGATACCCGTCCCTGGAACCTCGCCGGAATACTCGTTTCGGCCTGCAGCTCTTTTAAACACCCGTTCCAATCCTTACTGGCTACATAGCCATTCATGATTTCTAAAATTTTTTTCTGTTCTGTCAAATCCATCGTATCCACACTCCTGTCCTGATAGTAGTCTTTCTATATATCATGACCGATGAAGTTTGGAATATCATTAGATATAGATTAATAAATCCTTAGAGAATGACCGAAAAACCGCTTTTGAAAGATTAAATTTCTAATCTTTCAAAAGAGCAAAAAAAAACGCCCTATAAAAGGGCGCTTAGTGCAACAATCAATCTACTTTTTCAAAACGATACTGCTGCTGTGCTTTGGGATATTTATCATGGTCCACTTCACTCATGAACATTTTCAGCGGCCGGGCATAGTTCTTCATCGTGCCAGATAATGCCTTATAAATGACAAACTTTTCTCCCGTTTCCGTATGTTCTGCTATCGTGATAATTTGGTACTTATTATTTTTAAAATGCATCCAAATTTCATTTTCTTGCGGTAATTCTCTCATCATATGCCTCCTAAAAGCGGGTACGAATACGTTCTTCTCCTGAGCTCAGAAAACCTGGGAGCCGTCGGGTACCTTTTGTAATCTATATATTAGTATACCACGTAGCTGCCATTCTGTCCCCTGGAAATTCGAATATTTGAGGTTGCAGCGATGCTGTCGTCACGATATTTGTATTAGTACCTCTTTGGGAAAATCAGGCATTTGCTGCTTTATTTTTGCGGCTTTTGAAGAAAGGCAGTGCCACTTCCGGAAAGATAGCATAACTGACGACATCTTCCGGCGATGCATCGGGAAATCCTTTTTCTGCTAATTCTTTTTTTGCATTTTCCATTTCCGGCTGCAAATCATCTGCTGGGCGATGATCGATGACCGGTTCATCCCCTATGACCATCTTACGGAATTCATCTGATATCGTACCAGGAACACGGCCATATTTCCCCCGCACGATATCGCGCACTTCGTTGGATATCATCTTATAGCGGCCAAATAATACATTCAAAGCTGCTGCCGAGCCCGTAATCTGGCTCGTCGGCGTGACCAGCGGCGGATACCCTAAATCGCGCCGTACATGAGGCATTTCTGCCAAAACAGCATCAAATTTATCGGCTGCGCCCTGATTCTTCAACTGGTTATACAAATTGGTCAGCATGCCGCCGGGAATTTGATATTTGCGCACTGCCGGATTGATTTTATCCGGCAGGGTCAATTTAAATTCATCGACTAGTTCCGTCCGAACCTTCTTGAAATGATCGACGACGGGCCATAATTTTTCCACGTCGATGCCAGTGTCGTAGATGCTGTCCTGCAAAGCCATGACCAATGATTCCGTAGCAGGCTGGCTCGTAACTTCGCCAAACGGCGACAACGCCGTGTCAATGATGTCTACGCCGGCTTCTACGGCTTTTAAATAGGTCATTTCACCCAAGCCGCAGGTGCAGTGTGTGTGCAGCTCAATGGGTATGGAAAGGTGCTGTTTCAGCATGCGGATCAGATTATACGCATCATACGGTGACAAAAGGCCCGACATATCCTTGAGGCATAGCGAATCGATGCCCATATCCTGCAGCTCTTTCCCGACTTTGACAAAACTTTCTGTCGTATGGATAGGACTGATGGTATAGACGATAGCCCCTTGGACATGGACGCCGGCAGCCTTAGAAGCTTTGACTGCTTGTTCCATATTGCGCGTATCATTCAACGCATCAAATATACGGATGATGTCGATGCCGTTATCAGCGGCCCGATTGACGAATTCCGTGACCACATCATCGGCGTAATGGCGGTAGCCTAAGACGTTCTGACCCCGCAGCAGCATTTGCAGCGGCGTCTTCTTGACGTATTTTTTAATGGTCCGCAGCCGTTCCCACGGATCTTCATCCAAAAACCGCATACACGTATCAAAAGTCGCTCCGCCCCAACATTCCAGAGCATTATATCCCACATCATCCAACGCTTCCAGTACAGGCAGCATCTGCTGCAGGCGCATGCGCGTAGCTGCAATCGATTGATGTCCATCCCGTAAGACTGTTTCTGTAATTTTCACTCTTGCCATACTATATCCTCCGTAAACTTTGCTAATGTCGTAAAACCAACTATTAGTACCTTGTGATAATTCAGCATTAATTATATCATATTTTCTGTCCGACGGCACCTTTTTCCCCTATCTCAATCGTATCAATTTAGTATAACAAGAATCAGCATTTTCTTTTCGTCCAATTTCTTGTATACTAGTCATAATACTTATTTTGTGAGGTCACTATGTCTATAACTACGAAAGGAATCTTATTAGCCATTGCCAGCGGCATGCTTTGGGGACTTGGCAGCAACTGTGCCCAGTTTCTCCTGCAGTTCCGCAGTGTCGATGCGTCTTGGCTGGTCACGGCCCGACTCATATCGGCTGGTGTCATCGCCTTGGTCCTGTCACAGTGTCTGTACGGTATGAATATCTGGAATGTATATAAGAGCCGTACAGGCATGCGGGATCTGATGATATTTGCACTGCTCGGGCTAGCCGTATGCCAGTATACATTTTTCTTGACCATCCGGCTCTCCAATGCCGGCACGGCAACAGTCCTGCAATATACGGGGCCGGCCATGATCATCATCTACATCGCCCTGCGTAAACATCGCATTCCTGCCCGCAGTGACGTGCTTTGCATCTTTTTAGCGCTGATGGGAACCATTTTGCTGGCGACACATGGTCAAATCGGCACATTGGCTCTAAGTAGTACCACGCTGGAATGGGGCTTGATTTCGGCAGCTATGCTGGCTGTTTATACGGTGCAACCGGTAGAGCTGCTGCGCCAATATGGCACGCTGCCCATCTTGGGCCATGCCATGCTGCTGGGCGGCCTTGCTATGGCCATCGTCTTTCCCTTATATCCTATTACCGGAACCTGGGATATGACGGCATTGCTGGCATTGTCGTTCATCGTCCTGGGCGGCACCATCGGCGCCTATTTCTGTTATATGATCGGCGTGCGCTGCATCGGCCCCGCCCGCGGCAGCATTTGTTCCTCTGTGGAACCCGTAGCCGCCGCAGTCTGCGCTGCCGCCGTATTAGGGACGACGTTCGTCCTAATGGATATCATCGGCTTCATCTGCATCATTTCTACGGTGTTTCTCATAGCTAAAGCGAGCCGATAAGGTAGTGCCCAGGCGATATACCAGTACCTGGGAAAACTGGAGAAGATAATAAAAAGTACCGCTTTCAGACATGCGAACTGAAAGCGGTACTTTTTTGAGAGAGATTATATGGTTCGATTATTCTTCAATGTGAGCGATGGCTTTGGCTAAGGCTTTCTTCATGCGCAGATTGCCCTGACGGGAAATCATGATGCGCTGTGCCTGAGGCGATCCAGCACCATGCATGGATTCTGTACGATAGCCGACGGCTGCTGTACCCAGGGAAAGGTTTTCGATGAGCCGCAGGATGCGGATACGGTTTTCCGTAGAAACAGCATTGACGCCGCGCAGATATTTGTCGATATACTTGCCGAGTACAGGGTCCTTCATATCTTTTTCTGAAGGTGCCGTTACCATAAGGCCGCCGGCAATATCTTCAGCAAGGCGGACGATTTCATAGGGGAAACGCGTGACATTTTGTTTGCAAACATTGGCCAAGAGCAAGTCGATGATGTAGTTCCCCGACTTCGTCTTCGTACCCAGAGCCGAGCAAGCAATGCCGCAGGCATACAATGTTTCATTAAGATGCTGCATTTCGATGAGCTTATCCTTGATATGGGATGCTTTAGGACATCCGTTGTAATCAGCAGCGACGGCTGCCGCGCCAATGAGGACATCACCTACGCCGACTTTGCAACCGCCATAGGACTGACGATGATAACCAGCAAACCGTTCGACGAGCAGGCCGGCATATTCATATTCGCCATCGAGGAAAATACGGTCGTTGGGAATGAATACATTATCAAAGATAACCAGCGCTTCTGTACCGCCAAATTCAGAATTACCGACATCGATAGGAGACCCTTCCAGCTTTCGGGTATCGCAGGACTGACGGCCGACGATCATAAATATGCCTTTAGCATCGGTCGGACAGGCAAAGGATACGGCATAGTCTTTATCGTCTTCACCCATGGAAATGGTCGGCATGACGATGACTTCATGAGAATTGATAAAACCGGTCTGATGCGCTTTAGCACCGCGGACGACGATGCCGTCAGGACGGCGTTCAACGACATGGAGGAACAGATCCGGATCTGCCTGAGCATGCGGAGCCAGTCCGCGGTCCCCCTTGGGATCGGTCATGGCGCCATCAACGGTCAAATCATTTTCTTGGACAAATTTCAAAAATTTCATGAAGTTTTCATGGTAATGCGTGCCATGCTGTTCATCTGTATCAAATGTCGTGGAGAATACGGCATTGAAGGCATCCATGCCGACACAACGCTGGAAGCAGGCTGCCGTCTTCTGGCCGCACAGGCGCTGCATCTTGACTTTATTAATCAAATCGGTCGTGCTCTGATGGATATGGGTAAAACGGTTGACGCGCTGGCCCGTATACGGCGATACGACAGTCATGAGATCTTCATATTCAGGCAATTGTGCCAAATCATAGGTCATACGAACGGAGTTAAGAGAAGGCCGTAAGATAGGGTCGTCTGCCGGGCAGGGAATCTTTTTACCAAACATATATACCTGTAAATTCAATTTACGCATACTTTCGATATACTGTTCTCCTGTCATCAATGTCATACTACATCAATCCTCTCTGATTTGTAATGTTCTTTCACATAAAATCCTTTTCTTTTTGTATTATAACAAACTACGGCCATTATGCCAATTACAAATCGTTATTTAATTTTCACCTTTTAAATTTCGTTAAAATAGGCGGTGTCAGAACGAAAACAAGTGAAATTTAGTTCAATCTCATCTTACCAGTTTAAACTTGTCGCTTTTTTTGTTATGATATAAGCTGGTAGATATAGATTGACAAAAGGAAGTGAATTTCATGACAATGTCCATATTAGATACAATAGAAACCATCCTCAATGAAGATGTCCGCCCCGATTTATTGAAACATCAGGGAAATGTCGTCGTCGTAAGCTATGAGAATGGCATCCTCCGCATCCGCCTGACCGGGAAATGCAGTGGCTGCCCTTCTGCGTCCCTGACGACGGAAGAACTGATTGGTGAACGCGTCAAAGCCCGACTTCCAGAAGTGCAGGATGTCATCCTCGTAAGCGGTGTCAGCGACGACCTCATCGCCCAGGCCAAAGCCATCTTGAGTCATGACTTCCCCTTATAGGAGGCGCCATGAAAATAGGAATCAAATATTGCGGCGGCTGCAACAGCCGCTATGACCGCAGCCGTGAAATCCAGCGCCTCATACAGCGGTTTCCACATCATACCTTTGTATATGCCACCCACGGCGAGACCTGTTGTGATGTCTGGATTATCGTCTGCGGCTGTGTCACAGCTTGTGCCTCGACAGAGGGACTGACAGCTGTCCAGCGTATGTTTACCGTATGTACGCCGCGCCAGCTGACTGCCGTAGCGGAATATCTCGAACAGTATATCGCTGAACCACCGATTCACCGGCCGAACATGTCACAGTCAGGTGACACTGTCGTCTACAGGCAGGTGATTACCCCGCAGATGCTTGCTGAGTTCGATAAATTGACCCGGCTCCCCATGAATTCCAATCGAGGCAGCAGTGCCGGGGCTGCTCTACTGCAAGCCGTACCAGCGCCGTTTCTGCAGGCCTTGCTCATATCTGCTATGACCGCCCACTGCTCCAGTTCTGCTCAACTGCAACAAGAACAGTTCACTATGACGGCTACGGCTCATGCCGGCGAACGGCTGTTGTTCAAGATTACCCTGCAAGAATGGATTGACGGTGAAACGCATGACACGGCAATCTATGAGGGCAATTGCTCTCTGGAACAGGGAACATCCCTATGTACGGGGACGTACACGTTCTATATAGGCAAAGATAATTAGAAAATACAAGGGGTTACCCATTAATCGAATAGGATCAGGTGATGACAATGACAAATTTGGAAAAATACGAAAAAATGTTTATGGATACCTTTAAATTGACAAAGGACCAACTGCCCGGCCTAAAGTACCGCGGCATCAAGCAATGGGATTCCATGGGACATATGACGCTCATGGAAGAAATGGAAGACACATTCGATATAACTATGGAAACGCCGGATATATTAGCCTTCAGCTCCTTCGAAAAGGGAATGGATATCCTAAAAAAATACGGAGTGACGATTGCATAATGGCCGCTGCAGATTCTTGCCAGCCTATCTGCCTGACCGACGAACTGACTGGCAGCAATTGTTATATCCTGTCTGCCGACAACTGTGTTTTGATCATCGATCCCAATAATTTTTCTGTCATCCAGCACTTGTTGGCTGCCCATCATTGGCAGCCTGACCTGATTTTCCTCACGCATGAGCATTGTGACCATATAGCCGGGCTGAATGAACTGCGACAGGTCTATGAGACGCCGGTCCTGGCCAGTCGGGCCTGCAGTGACGGTATGGGCAATGTGACCAGCAACATGAGCCGCATCATGGAAACGTATCTATATTTTAAAAGCGGCGGTACTACCCTGATCCATTATCCCCGTTTCACCTGCAGCCCCGCCGACTGCGTATTTGACGGCCCTTACGAGTTCACCTGGCATGACCATGTATTCCAGGCAATCCCAGTCCCCGGCCACACAGTGGGCAGTGTCTGCCTGATCATGGATAGGAAACAATTATTTTCTGGCGACTATTTTGTCCCTGGCGAAGAAGTCATTACCCGTTTGCCCGGCGGCGATTCCCAGGCCTATGAGAAAACCGGCAAAAAGGTGCTGCAATCGTTACCGGTTCCCATTCATACCTATCCTGGGCACTATGCCGACTTTATCCTGACAGAAGAGGTGAAGCGCAATTATGGATTATGATACGTGGTTATCTGCGGACCCATTTATTTGGACGCAAGCGGAAAAAGAACAGCATTTTCTCCTCTGGCTCAAAGAACTGACAGCATACCATTGCCAACACTGTCCTCCCTATGGCCGGGCAGTCCATTTGCTGGAATATGACGATACGAACGTCCAATCCCTGGCGGATATTCCCATGCTGCCCGTTTCTTTATTCAAGCTGGCCGAGCTGAAGAGCATCGCTGCCAACGATATATTTAAAGTGTTGACTTCATCGGGCACATCGGGACAAGCTGTCTCCAAAATCATACTGGATGCGGCAACTGCCCAGCACCAACAGCTCGCTTTATCCGCCATCGTCCGCAATTTTATCGGCCCGGCCCGTCTGCCCATGCTCATCGTCGATACGCCGTCCATCCTGCATGACCGTGAGACCTTCACGGCCCGCGGCGCGGCTATCCTGGGATTTTCGATGTTTGCCCGTCATCGCGTCTATGCCTTGACTGAACAGCTTACGCCAAGTATGGCAGCAATCAGCGACTTCTTACAGCGCTATGGGGGAAAACCGTTTATCATACTGGGCTTTACGTTTATGATATGGAAATACCTGTGTCTTGCCCTGGAACATACGACACCTCATCTGGATTTATCCCAAGGCATCGTCCTCCACGGCGGCGGCTGGAAGAAAGTCCAGGAACTAGCTGTATCAGCTCAGGAATATAGCGCCCGCCTGCGGCAGCAATTCGGCATCACGCGGATACACAATTATTATGGTATGGCCGAACAGACCGGTTCCATCTACGTAGCCTGTGAATACGGTCATCTGCACGCCAGTATTTTTTCAGATATCCTCATCCGTGACAGCCGCAACTTTACCATCTGTCCACCTGGTAAACAAGGTATCATCCAGGTCTTATCCCCCTTGGCCGCATCGTATCCGGGCCATTCCCTACTGACCGAAGATGTGGGCACACTCCTAGGCGTAGACGACTGTCCCTGTGGCCGCAAAGGAAAATATTTTTCCGTAGATGGACGGATTCCTGCCGCAGAAATAAGGGGGTGCAGCGATACCCATGAAGCATGACGCCATAACGGTCAGTGCCGGTACCTGGCCAATAAAATCCCATATACTGCCGCCATTTTCACCCATAGTATGCTCTTTTTTAGAAGCCCTCGCCGAAGGTATCCGACAGGACCCGTTCCTAAAATCGGATACGGCCTGTAGTGCCTTGGCTTTCTGGCTGCGACGCCGCCATCTGGAATATTTCCAGAGCCTCGTTTCCGCCGCTGGGTCCCGCCTCGGCCGGGGAACCATATTTCACATCGCACCTGCCAATATTCCTATATTATTTGCTTATAGCTTGATTATTTCGATGCTGGCCGGCAACAACAACGTCGTCCGCATTTCTGAACGGGCTGCCCAATCGGTCCATCCATTATGCGCCCTTATAGACCACTTATGGCAGCAACCTCGTTTCCAATGCATAGGGCAAGGGAATGCCTTGATTGCATATGACCGCAGCCGTCAGATTACGGATAGCTTATCCGCCGCCTGCCATGGCCGCATCATCTGGGGCGGCGATGAGTCTATTGCGGTTATCCGCCATTCCCCTTTAGCAGCCCGAGCTGTAGAATTGGCCTTTGCTGACCGCTATTCTCTGGCCTTGTTCCAACCATCTGTCATGACCCATTGGCAAAAAGACGAATGGGAGCTATATGCCCACCGCTTTTATCTGGATACGTATGACATGGATCAAAACGCCTGTTCCAGCCCAAAACTCGTCATCTGGCTGCCTCATACAGATCAGGACCTGACTACCCTGCAACATCATTGGTGGGACGCTGTCGCAGGCGCTGCCAAAGACTATGATTTAGCACCGATCAAAGTCAGCCGCAAATATACCCAGCTTTGGCAATTCGCTGTGACAGTCCCAGAAATAAAATCTATCCAGCGTCAAGGCAATGACTTATACGTTTACACGTTGTCTTCCCTCCCTGACGATATCACTCGCTTAGCGGGGACATTCGGCCAGTTTTTCCAATACGAAGCACAGCGCTGGGAACAAGTAATCTCCATATTGACCCAAAAAATCCAGACTGTATCCGTAATCGGCGTCCCTGCCAAGCAGCTCCGGCAAGCAATCATAGCAAACGGGGCAGCTGGCTGCGACCGCATCGTCCCGACAGGACAAGCTATGGAAATGCACATCATCTGGGATGGTATCAATATGATAGAATATCTATCCCGTGTGATCAGTTAGGAGAATCCCTATGTATTTTTTTGATCAAAATCCATACTATGCTAATCGCCCGTTATGTATCGATGCCGATAACTCGGTTATAATACGTTACGGGCAATGGTATGAAGCGGCGGCCGCCTTAAAGCAAATTCTGAGTCCGCGCACGTTGGCCTTTATTCTCTGCAGCAATACCAGCGGTTCCCTCTTGGCCTATCTATGCTGTCTCCAAAACCGCATCGTCCCGCTGCTGCTGGATGAGGATATGGATGAAGCATTATTGAAGCGGCTGCTGACATTGTATAAGCCAGCCTATATATTCCAAAAAACAAAAAAAGCAGTCCCATCGGGAACTGCCTTATCTGAATTATACAATTACACCGTATATCGGACAGATGAAACCAGCTCAGTCCCATTATACGGCGAACTGGCCCTTCTCCTGACCACATCCGGCAGCACGGGTAGTCCCAAACTAGTCCGCCAAAGCTATCAAAACATTCAAGCAAATGCTTCTGCCATCGCCCAGTACCTGGAAATCACATGTGACGACAGGCCGATAACCGCCCTGCCTATGCATTATACATTTGGCCTATCCGTAATAAACAGTCATGTTCTGGCCGGCGCTGCCGTATGCCTGACGGAATCCACCTTGTTCGAGGAATCGTTCTGGCAGCTATGCCGCAGCCACCACATTACATCAATGGCTGGCGTGCCGTTTACCTACGAATGCCTGCGCCGGCTCCGCTTCTGCAAGATGCACCTTCCCGATCTGACCTTATTGATCCAGGCCGGCGGTAAACTGTCAAAGACGTTGCAGCAAGAATTTGCCCTATATGCTGAACGCTGCCATAAGCGTTTCATCGTCATGTATGGCCAGACCGAAGCCACAGCCCGGATGTCCTATCTGCCGCCTTCCCATAGTCTGTCCAAAATCGGCAGCATCGGCATTGCCATCCCTGGCGGGACGTTCCACATCATGGAGGATGCCGCCACAGAAATTACACAGAGTGGAAAAGCCGGCGAGTTATGCTATGATGGTCCCAATGTAACGTTGGGATATGCCCAGACCGCAGCGGATCTGGCCAAGGGCGATGAATGGCACGGCCGCTTGTGGACAGGTGATATAGCCTGTCGGGACGACGACGGCTATTATTATATTGTCGGCCGCAAGAAACGTTTTATCAAAATCGTGGGAAAACGCGTCAATTTGGATGAAATTGAACAGTTATTCAGGAACGACTATACTGCATACGGATTCGCCTGTACCGGCGCAGATGACGCACTGCACATATACACGACAGCACCGGAAGACATGCAGATCGACTTGACGGAGTATTTTATTAAAAAGACCAGCCTGCCGGCAGCGGCCTTTACCATCAGCCATATTGCCGCCCTGCCGGTCAATTCGTCCGGAAAAATTCAATATAGCCAGCTCAAATGAATCACGCCTTTCACACTGATGTGACGATTCCGGCATCCATATGGATCCATCGTTTCGGATATCCTGCGACGGCGACGCCAATCACGCCAGGAGCTAAACTATTATCTTCCTGCCAGTCAAACAGGCAGTGGCTATAGCGCAATCCCGCCCGATGCACGGTGACGTTGCGTATGCCCCGGGTCCGCGATGTATCCTGCCGATGATAAGTAATGGTCACTGCCGTAGCTGGGTATTGATCCAACAAACGAAAGAGTTGTATCCGGTACCGCATCGTATCGACCATTTCTCCCATGGCCGGCGCATAAGCCCCTGCCAATACTTGTGTCGGATCATCCAAATCCGCTGTCGCCTGCAGTCCCGTGCGAATACAGGGAATCCCTTGTTCCGCAAAAGCCTGTTTCATATAGGCCGCCCGTCGGACCCCTTCATGAACTGAAAGGGGTTCATAGTCACCGCGCTGATAGCGCTCTGCCAGCTCCGTATCTTTGATGACCACGATCGGATAAATCCGTACCATGTGAGGCTGCAAAGACTGGACGGCCTGTACAGTCCGCTCTAAGCTTTGCCAATCTTCTCCGGGCAGCCCTGGCATGAGCTGATGCCCCACGGTAAAGCCTCCCTGCTTAAGCAAGGCCGTCGCTTCCACGACGTGAGCTGCCGTATGTCCCCGTTTGGCCTGTGCTAAGACAGCATCATCCATCGATTGGACGCCCAGTTCCACTATGGAAACGTCATAGGCGCGAAGGCGCGCCAAAATGGGAATGGTAATACAATCGGGCCGGGTTGAGCAGCGTATAGCGGCAATGCGTCGTTGCTTTAGTGCTTCATAAGCCGGCTGCAGCAACGCTTCCTGCAATTCCTCGGGAATAGCCGTGAAGCTGCCGCCATAAAAAGCGACTTCCCAATGACGTGGTTCAGATACCCCTTCCGTATACTGGCGGATCACGGATGCCACTTCCGTCGCATCAGGTATTCCGCTATGGCCGGTAATGCGCCACTGATTGCAAAAAATACAGCGATATGGGCAACCAATGTGAGGAATAAATATGGGGATAATCGATGTTTTCACGCTATGTGCTCCTTTCACCAAACCTATATGACCTAACGGACAAAAAGAGCTGATGCCTGCGCATCAGCTCTTTTTCAGATATATTTCATACTCAAGACAAAGCTTGTACTTTCCGCAAAGCCTGCAGAGCAGCATGCTGTTCTGCATCTTTTTTTGTCTTTCCCGAACCCTTGCCCAATACCGTACCATTGACAGTAACTTCCATATAAAATGTCTTGTCGTGATCCGGTCCTTCTTCGTGACAAAGGATATACTCGATATGCTGCTCACCATCACGCTGGATAAATTCTTGGAATATAGTCTTGTAATCTTTTCCGTAATCGCCATGACTTACTTTATCCAAATACGGCTGCAAATGGCTCAGGATGAACCGTCGTGCTTCGTCATAGGACGAATCGAGGTATATAGCCCCGACAATGGCTTCGAATGCATCAGCCAATATGCTGATTCGGCTGCGGCCCCCGGAAAGGACTTCGCCATGTCCCATGCGCAGGTACTGGCCTAATTCGAATGAAGCACTGCACTCCGCCAGCGGCGTTTCACTGACCACACTGGCACGAGCCTTGGAAAGTTCTCCTTCCGGCATGTCTGGAAAATGGAGGAACAAATACTCGCCTACTGCAAAATCGAGGATAGCATCACCCAGGAATTCCAAGCGTTCATTATGCTGTCCAAAGTGACTTTGGTTTTCATTGGCATACGACGAGTGCGTCAACGCCCGGTCCAATAAATCCAGATTATGAAAAGAAATGCCTAAAGCCTGCATAAACGCGTGCAACTGCTGCAGTCGTCTCTCTTCTATAGCCTTTTCAGATAGTTTCATTCTTATGCCTGATATTTTTTGAACAACAGCGTTGCGTTATGGCCGCCAAATCCAAAGGAATTAGAAATAGCTACATCGACATTCGCCTGGACTGCCTGGCCGGGCACATAATTGAGCCCTAACGCTTGCAATTCTTCTTCTGATTCTACAAAATTCACCGTCGGATGGACCACACCTGTTTCAATGGTCAATACAGACGCAATAGCTTCAATAGCACCCGCTGCACCCAAAAGATGACCAGTCATGGATTTTGTCGAGCTCACCAATACTTCTTTTGCATGATCACCAAAGACACGGGCAATAGCCAATGATTCATTGAGGTCATTCAAATGCGTCGACGTGCCATGAGCGTTGATGTAATCGACATCGCTTGCCTTTAAACCTGCATCATCGATAGCCAACTGCATACATTTCCCTTGCTGGATTCCTTCCGGAGCCGGTGCCGTAATGTGGTACGCATCAGCATTACTGCCGTACCCACCAATTTCAGCATAGATATGGGCACCCCGTTTGAGGGCATGTTCCAATTCTTCTAAAACGACGATACCGGAGCCTTCACCCATGACAAAGCCATCACGATCTTTATCGAACGGACGAGAAGCATGCTGCGGATCATCATTGCGCGTGCTCAAGGCCTTCATGGCCGCAAAACCAGCTACAGCACCGGGAGAAACAGCCGCTTCCGTGCCGCCTGCTACGGCGGCATCCAATTCACCGCGCTGAATCATGCGATACGCATCGCCGATGGAATTCGTTCCCGTAGCACAGGCAGTAACGATACTCGCACAATGACCGCGCAGGCCAAACACGATGGATACCTGGCCAGAAGCCATATTGCCAATCATTTTGGGAACGACAAATGGATTGACCCGGTTCGGGCCTTTATCGAATAATCCCTTATATAAATTATGTAATGTTTCTATACCGCCGATACCTGAACCGACAACCGTACCAATACGGTCACGGTCTTCTGAATCCAAATCGATTTTGGAATCATCCAAGGCCAATTTCGTAGCAGCCACGGCAAACTGTGTAGAACGGTCCATGTGGCGGGCATCCTTGCGATCAATGCAAAACTTAGTTACATCAAAGTTTTGCACTTCGCCGGCAATGCGTGCCGCATATTCTGTTGCGTCAAAGCTGGTAATGGGACCAATCCCGGATTTACCGGCAACCAAGGAATTCCAAAATTCTTCTTTGCCAGTGCCTACGGGGGAAATGACGCCCAATCCTGTAATTACAACACGTTTTTCCAAATTTTTCACCTCATTATTTAATAAAATCAGTCTGGAATTTCATCCAATTCACGTTTCAAGTAAGCAAAAATATCTTTTACAGGCAATATGTCGTGGATTTCCTGCATCCGCGAACCAGAAAATACTAATCCCGTTTCCACATCGCCCTGCTGCGCCCGCGTCAAGGCACGGATGATACAGTATTTATGGCTGCACTTCTTCAAGCAGTGATCACAGGTTTCCGGTTTCGGGGGATTGCCCAGCAATACCCTTTCAGAAAAAGGCGTCCGGATAGCCTGACCAGGAAGCCCCACCGGGCTGTGGATCAAAATGATGTCTTCAGGATTATTTGCCCGCAAATATACTTTTTTCAGTTCATCCGAGCCATTGGATTCTACACTAGCAGCAAAACGGCTTCCCATTTGTACCCCATTGGCACCCAATTTTAACATTTCAGCAATATCGACACCATGTAGTATGCCGCCGGCAGCAATGACCGGAATATTGACAGCAGCTCTCACTTCTGGGACAATAAGGCGACTCGAACGGTTAGTTCCCAAATGCCCGCCTGCTTCAGCACCTTCGACTACGACGGCAGAAGCACCCAGGGATTGAGATATTTTAGCTAGTTTAGCTGACGAAACGATAGGTACGATGGGCGTACCTGAAACTTTTCCCCATGCAAACATATCGCGTGAGAAACCAGCGCCAGCTACTACTAGATCGATTCCTTCTTCAATGGCAGTAGTGACAAGGCCTTTAAATTCTCTGGCCGCCACCATTGCATTTATACCAATGACTCCCGTAGGAGCTAATTTTTTTGCTAATCTAATTTCATGACGTAATTCATCGAAAGGCATGCCGGATGCGGCGATCAGGCCAATACCACCTTCATTGGCAACAGCTGCGGCCAACCGGGCTGTAGATAACCGGATAGCCATGCCACCCTGAACAATGGGCATTTTTGCCACAAGCTTTCCTATTCTAAGTTCTGGTAGCTTCAAAATGTTTTCCTCCATTCAAAGGGCACCACGTTAGGGGAAGCACATGCTTCCCCCCATGGCCCTTATTGCATGCTTAGGCTTTCTTTTCCTTTTCGATATACTCAACCGTATCTTTAACAGTCTTGATTTTTTCAGCAACATCATCAGGAATTTCGATATTGAATTCTTCTTCGAAAGCCATGATCAGTTCAACGATATCCAGAGAATCCGCGCCTAAATCATCAATATAAGCAGCATCCATTTTAACTTCTTTTTCATCAACACCCAATTGTTCTACAACAATGCTCTTTACTTTTTCAAAGGTAGTTTCTTCACTCATATCTATTCACCCCCTTTCAATGGCATTTATACTTACATTACCATGCCGCCATCAACGGGGATGACTTGGCCGGTAACATAGCTGGCATATGGAGAAGACAAGAACAGGACTACGCCTGCAACTTCTTCAGGCTGAGCCATACGTCCCAGAGGAATTCCCTGCAACATGGCTTCTTTTACTTTATCCGGAAGACCGGCTGTCATATCGGTATCGACAAAACCAGGTGCCACGGCATTGACGCGGATATGGCGGGAAGCAAGCTCCTTAGCTGTCGCCTTGGTAAAGCCGACTAATCCAGCCTTGGCTGCAGCATAATTCGCTTGACCGGCATTACCTGTCAGGCCTACGACGGAGCTGATATTGACGATACAACCGCTGCGCTGCTTCATCATAATTTTCGAAGCTGCTTTTGTACAATGGAAAGCGCCAGTCAGATTCGTATTTAACACAGCCTGCCAGTCTCCTTCTTTCATGCGCATGAGCAACCCATCCCGGGTGATACCGGCATTATTGACCAATACGTCGACAGAACCAAACTTTTCTTTTACAGAGGCAACCATGGCATCGACAGCTTCGGCATCGCTGACGTCGCACTGGCAAACCATGCCCTGTACGCCAGCCGCTTTGATGAGCTGCAACGTTTCTTCAGCCGCTGCCGTGTTCCCGGCAAAAGCGATGGCAACATTTGCACCTTCACCAGCCAAAGCCAAGGCAATGGCCCGTCCGATTCCGCGGGAGCCGCCTGTTACAATTGCTGTTTTCCCTTCTAAAAGCATTTTAACTAACCCCCTGTAAAAATTCAAGTACTTTCTGTAAAGACGCCAAATCTTCTACATTTTCGCTATGGATAGAACGGTCTATCTTGCGATTAAATCCAGTCAGCACTTTGCCTGGTCCTACTTCTACAAAGACAGTAGCACCAAATTCGACCATGGTCTTTACACAGTCGACCCACAAGACGGGATTTGCCGCCTGACGCACGAGAGCTGGCTTAATCTGTTCGCCCTTGTACTCGATTTTTCCGTCTACGTTGGCGACGACAGGGATGGCCGCATCTGCTACGGTGATTTCATCCAAGGCCGCTTGGAGCCGTACTGCTGCCGGTTCCATGAGCGTACTATGGAAAGGTGCGCTGACATGGAGGAGCATAGCCCGTTTAGCACCGCCTTCCTTGAGAGCGGCAGCGGCAGCCTTTACGGCACCGGCTGCACCGGCTATGACAATCTGACCGGGGCAATTGAAATTGACTGCTTGTACCGGACCAGCGGTTTTCTGTACTTCGCTGCAGATGGAGACTACTTTATCGCTGTCCAGTCCCAGGATGGCAGCCATGCTGCCTTCGCCGAGAGGAACGGCTTCCTGCATATATTGTCCCCGCTTGCGTACCGTGCGGACCGCATCGGCAAAGGACAAAGACCCGGCAGCCACCAGAGCAGAGTATTCACCTAAGCTATGGCCGGCCACGATGTCGCCTTCAAACCCTTCTTGCTTCAAGACGCGGCTGCAAGCCGTACTGGCTGTCAAGATAGCAGGCTGGGTATTAAAGGTTTTCATCAATTCTTCGTCAGGACCTTCAAAGCACAATTTAGTCAAGGAAAATCCCAGTGCATCATCAGCTTCTTCAAATAATTCTCTCACTACGGCATAGGAATCGTATAAGTCTTTTACCATCCCTACCTTTTGGGATCCCTGACCGGGAAAAATAAACGCTTTCTTCATAGTGTCACCTCATTATCAAGCATTGAAATCAAAACCATTTCGCAACTAAGCCTGCCCAGGTAAGGCCGGCGCCAAATCCAGCCAGCAATACAATGTCATCGTGATGGATACGTCCGCCGCGATTGGCTTCATCCATAGCGATAGGAATAGATGCACCGGATGTATTGGCATATTTTTCTATATTGACGAATACTTTTTCCATCGGTATGTGCAGTCGTTTTGCCGCAGATTGGATAATGCGGATATTCGCCTGATGGGGGATAAGCAAGTCGACCTGGTCCGACGTCATGCCCGACCGTTCCAGAGCCCGTTCGGCCGTACCAGGCATAGCCTTGACGGCGAACTTGTATACTTCGCGGCCGTCCATATGAGCGTACGTCCAGCCTTCTTCCCGCAATTTATCCGTAGGTATCATGGCGACGCCGCTGGCAGGAATCGTCAGATATTTACCGCCGCTGCCATCAGCACCCATATCGACGCCGTAGATACCATACCCTTCCTGTACCTTGCCCAGGACAGCCGCTCCGGCGCCATCACCAAATAAGACACACGTATTGCGGTCTTTCCAATTAATGACCCTGGTCAGTACTTCTGCCCCGATGACGAGGATTTTATCATATATTCCATTTTCGATGAACTGTGCTGCCGTTACGGATCCATATACGAAACCCGAACAGCCGGCATATAAATCGAAGGCAGCTGCCCGGACAGCACCGAGATTGTCCTGTACGATACAAGCTGTAGATGGGATCGTCGTATCTGGCGTCAACGTACATACGATGATCATATCCAGCTCTTCCGGCTTCACCTTGGCCATTTCCAAAGCCCGTTTAGCCGCTTCTGTAGCCATATCCGACGTGTTCATACCTTTCGGAGCTACATGGCGGGCACCGATACCCGTACGAGTACGGATCCATTCATCCGATGTATCCAAGAATTTTTCTAAATCTTTATTAGTCCACACTTGGTCTGGTGCAAAGCTCCCCGTTCCCAGGAAACCAGCCCAATTAGTTTTCGCTATCATATTGTTCCACCCCTTCTTCTTCTATGCTATGACGAATATGGCCTACTACGTCCTGCTCAACCAATTCGCTGGCAACACGGATTGCATTTTTGATTGCTTTGGCCTTAGAACTGCCATGGCATATGATAAAACTGCCATCAACTCCCAATAAAGGGGCGCCACCATATTCTGTATAATCTAACCGTTTTTTCAATTTTTTAAGTGCCGGCATAATCGCTACGGCTCCCAATTTGGCAATAAAGCCGCTTTCCTTGATGGTATCTTTTACCATCTTTATGAGGAACAATGCCAGTCCTTCACCAAATTTCAGGACGACATTGCCGACAAAACCATCACAGACGACGACATCTACGGTTCCTTTCGGTATATCCCGGCCTTCCACGTTGCCATAAAATGAAATCGTCTTCAACCGTTCCAACAACGGATACGTTGCCTGGACTACATCATTCCCTTTAGATGCTTCCTCACCGATACTGAGTAAGCCGACTGAAGGTTTATTGACGCCTAATATATATTTCGCATAATGCGATCCCATGATTGCCTGTTCAACAAGATGCTTAGGTTTACTGTTGGCCATAGCGCCGCTATCCAAAAGCACAGTCACACCTTTTGCCGATGGAATGGGCGTAGCAATACCGGGCCGGTCGATTCCCTTGATACGGCCGAGGCCGAACAAAGCCGCCGCTACAGCAGCTCCCGTACTCCCTGGGGCTACTACAGCATCACACATCTTCTCCTTGACGAGTCGGGTCGCAACGACGATGGACGCATCCCGCTTCTTGCGGATAGCTTTAGCCGGATGTTCTCCCATTTCTATGACCTCGCTGGCATGGACAATCGACAGATGAGGATTGTCAGCTGCCTTATATTGCTGCAGTACAGCTTGGATTTTATCAGTGTCACCTACGAGCACTACATCTAATTTATAATGTTTAACAGCATCAATCGCGCCCAATACAATTTCTTCGGGGGCATAATCACCGCCCATGGCGTCAACCGCTATTTTCATCGCTTACCAACTCCATTATTCCAATGATTCCATAATAAACTTAGCCCGGAACACTTCTTTAGCTTTCTTTCGAATGGTGACCCACACATAATATTTCTGGTCACGCTGCCGCATGACTTCTGCTTTGGCAACGAGCTGATCGCCTACGGTCACCGGTTGCTTATACTTGAAATTCGCGACTGCCGTAATGCATACCGGCAAATTCAACACCGCTCTAGTCAAGGAATTGGCCTGGGCATATAAGAACTGGGAACGGACGATATGTGCCGAATCGACCATATCCTCTGTAGCCGTCAGGATAGACAGGCCGTTTTTACCAGTATTGCAATCGACGAGCTCACCGACGACATGGGCCAGATGGTGTTGCGGCAGCAATTCCTGGGCCCGTCGCTTGATGCGGATCCGTAATTCGGGAATCCCCAAGGCCATGCGATCCAAGCGGATGGTAGCCACGCTGACAGAAAACGCATCAGCAAGTTCTTCATCATTTATGAATGGATTTTCCTCTAATCGCTTCTGCAATAATGCATGGCGTTTCTCTCTAGACATACGAACCATGATATCACCTTTTAAATTATGACCAAGTACTAATAGTACATACAACAAAAATTATATAATGTTTTAAGGTGTTTGGCAAGTATACGTCTTCATAAACACACCATATAGCTATGCTGTTTTCGTACTTGACTATTGCAAATACGAATTAAAGCAGTATATTTTTTGAAAAAAAAAGCATGCCTTCGCAGATTCTGGCCTACACTCCTCGCGAAAGCACACTATCTTCCTCAATATTTATCAAAATCCATCTGGTTCAATACTTCGCGCAGCTGTACCAATTCGTCTTTAGTGAGTGTGATTCCTTTCGTCATCGCTTCATAATTGGGTTCCCACGAACGTAAATCAAATTTCGGCGCACGGTTGTTCCAACGGATCAACGTCAACTCTTTCCGCCAACCGTCTTTATTTTCCGACAACACTCCAACCACTTCATCAATTTGGAAATTAAGTTCTTTCATAGCGATTCCTCCTGCCAGCGGTTATCCCGCATCTTGTAGAATTAAAACAGAATTCTCTGTCTTCAAATATCTTATATCAATTAGTTTATATAATAGCAAATATTTCCATAAAGTCAACCGAAATCAATGAGAATTACGATTTTTAAATATTCCTCCATGCGCTTCCTTGACATCAAAAATGGATAGGAACGCTTGGGGATCTACGTGATTTACGGCTTCCTTCATTTTGGTGATTTCAAGACGAGATACGACGGTATATAAAATCTGCGTCTTTTCTCCACTGTAGGCTCCCTGACCGTTTAAAAGTGTCACCGAATGGCCCAAGTCATGGAGGATACAATGGGAAACTGCCTCATATTTCCCCGTGACAATGAACAAACCTTTTGATTCGTCAAGACCATTGGTCACGATTTCTATCATCTTGTAAGCAATGAAATAGGCAACCAGAGAATACATGGCACTGTCCCAGGAAAAGACAAACCCAGAACAGCCTAAGATGAACAAATTGAAAAACATGATAATTTCGCCGATAGAAAACGGCGTCTTTTTATCTAATATGATGGCCAGGATTTCCGTTCCATCCAGCGACCCACCCCAACGGATGATGAGACCTACGCCGATACCCATGATAATGCCGCCGAATATAGTAGACAAAAACGGATCATAGGTTACCGGATCGTGATGAAGAACACTGCTCCAACCGGCAAGGCACATAATAGAAAAAAGCGATGCTATCGTAAAATTCCGGCCAATCTTCTTATATCCCAAAATAAAAAAAGGCACATTCAAAAGAATGATAAACACGCCAAATCCCAATCCGGTCAAATTGGCGGCCATCAATGAAATGCCTACGACACCACCATCGATGATACTGTTCGGCACCAAAAACACATCCAAGCCGATCGTATAAATCAATGCGCCAAACGCAAGTCCAATATATCGCAGGACGTTAGAACACATCTATTTCACTCCTTGTTTCATAATAAACCGCTTACCGATGATCCAGGCGACAAAATCGTCTACCGGCTCTGGCGGATACTGGAGTGAAGCGGGAACAAACCGCCTCCAACCATGCCGCTTCGTGTACTGCCAATAAAGGCGACGCCCTTCTACAGTCGTATACTGCTCATCGACCAGAGAAAACATAATAGGACGCCGCTGTGTTTGGATCCATTGTTCTACCAAAGGCTGCAGTCGTTTATGGTTCGTCCCATTTCCCATGACTACCACATCAAACGGATAGTCATTCTGCAGTGCGGCCATGACAGATATCAATTCTCCCGTCGGTACGATTTGTTTGCACAACAATTCCCCATCCACTGCCAACACGGCCAGACCAGTCTTATCCGAACCCGGATCAATTGCAATAATCATACATTCCTCCGTTCCCAAAACCGCACGCCATCCCAAGCATCGATGAAGTCATCGATACAACGGGCGGACGACGATATTGATATGGAGTGGACCCGCTGAATACACATCGCTGCGCGCCATAGCTTCCAACGATACATCGGCCGGACCACAGTCCTTGATACGGCTGATGGCTTCAAACATTTCTGCTCCGGTCAGGGCACCTACATTGCCACTCAATGGATCCGGGAGGATGCCGTGGGCCTGAGCCTGCTGGTTCACACTGTGAAGGAAGCGGATCAACTGCATTTCAATATTATTTTCCATATTTTGGTGAGAAATCGTTTCACTGTAAATCAAATCATCTTTATGATATATCAGGTTGTTATCAAACACCTCTACGTTGACCGGAGCCGCTTCTCCCAGCATAATATTGCCGGCAGCCGTAATCCGGACGAGCTTCTTGCCTGAGGAATGAACCAGCTGACTGATCGTTGAATTATATTCTTCCTGTGACACATATAAAATGACAGCTTTATCATCGTTTACGCCCAGGCGCTGACGGATCATCGTATTTGTCTGATTCATGAACGTATTGAGCGCCTGCCGCGTCTTATTTTCATCCATACCGCCATTAATAGTCACCCGTGATAATACTTCACCGACGCGGAACATGACCGTCCCTTCGCGGACGTTTTGCATGACTTCCTTCAGGATATTGATTCGTTCATCCAATACAGAAATAGTCTGGTTCAACTGTTTCTTCGTCGTTTCCAGATCATCGATTTCACCTTGCGCACGGGATAGATTGGAGGACGTCTGGTCATATGCATTCTGGACGACACTGAGCTGCTTGCTCATATCATCCCGAGCTGCCCGGGCCTGCTCTAAATCCAGCAGCGTGATTTGCATCCGCTGGTTCGAATCTTCTATCTGCTTTTCTTGAGAACGCAATAACTCCTCGTTGGCTGCGAGGAGATTGTTCTTTTCTTTCATTTCTGTAATTAATTGCTGGACCTGCTGGCCTAACTGGTCTTTTTGCTGTTCCAATTCCGCTTTTTGCATCTGGATTTGATACAAGCCAAATAAAGCAATGCGGACATGTTCAGACAGTACTGCCATGACACCTAACGTAATTGCCGCAATGGAAATCCCCGTCATGATCGTAACCAAAATAGAAGTATGCTTAGGCCGGAGCCCGAACAGCATGATTTTGCGCTTGCCGATTTTTGAGCCCAGTTTATCGCCGATATAGGCGATAGCACCGCCCATGATTGCCAATATAGAAAGCAAAATCCATCCCAATTCCATGCCCCACACCACCATTCAAGTTAAAATCAGCACTAGAAACACTGCCTATATCTAGCGCGATGCGCGATATACCAGTATCACACCAGTGATACCGCATATGATATCCGGTAAAAACGCCCCCAACGCTGCTGGTACCTTGCCACTATTCCCCAGAGCGCCTCCCAATGTCATAATCGTGTAATAAATAAATATGACGATGACACTGATGCCAAAACCAATAGATGAACTTCCTCTTTGCTTCTGCATGCCCAAAGGAGCGCCGATGATGGCGCAGACGAGGCTGGCCAAAGGCAGGGCAAAGCGATTATACAGTTCTACCTTCATTTTATTCGTATTGACAGCATTATCATCTAAAATTCTTATTTGTTCCCGCAGCTCCTGGATTGTCATCTCCTCAGGTTTACGCTGGGACTTATTGATATCCTTGGGCTTTTGCTGGACCGGCATGGTCTGTGACTGGAATCGCATGGTCCGGGCTACTTCGCCTTTGTCATCAAAATCATAAATGACGCCATCCTGCATGATCCATTTATTGCCATCCCAAATGGCATGGTCAGCATTTTCCACTCGCTTCAAGACATCATTTTCGAATTCTTCTAAGGTAATCGTCTGCAATTGCTTCGTATTGCTATCGAACGTACGGGCATACATCAAACTGGAAATACTGGGGCCGCTCACATTTTTGATGACAATATGGTTCTGTGTCTGTGGCTGGGCATGATGCTTGATTTCATCATTGATAATAGTGTTATAAGCACCATTTGCCTTGGGCACTACAAATTCATTGAACGCTGTCGTCCCCAATGAAATGAATATGGCTGTAACAAAAATAGGCAGGGCCAGGCGAAAAAAATTCTGCCCGCCTGCCCGCATGACAATCATTTCACTGGAGCTGGACAGCCTGCCAAAAGCAAGCAATGCTCCCAACAGGACAGACATAGGAAATGTCATGACAATGATAGATGGCAGGGCCAGTACAAAAACGCGGAATGCCGCCCACAGGGACGCGCCGTATTCATTGATGAGACTCGCTATGCGATACAGCGTACCTGTCCCGACAAATACGCTTGTGAAAGCACAGACGCCAAAAATAAAAGGTCCAAAAAATTCTTTTAAGATGTATTTATCTAATATTCGCATTCAGTTTCTCCTTGTTTCTTACTATCCTTGGCACTACATCTCAAAATGTTCTCCAAAATAAATTTTCTTGGCTATCTCACTTTGGGCCACAAAATCAGGTGTCCCATCAATCAAGATTTTTCCTGCGTTTAAGATATACGCCCAATCGACGATTTTTAACGTCTCCCGTACATTATGGTCCGTGATCAACACACCGATACCGCGTTCCTTCAAATGCTTGATAATACCCTGGATTTCCAGTACTGCCAATGGATCGATGCCGGCAAATGGTTCATCCAACAAAATAAAAGCTGGATCCATGACCAGACAACGAGCTATTTCCACACGACGCCGTTCACCTCCGGACAGTTGGATGCCCAGACGATCCCGTATATGAGTGATACTGAACTCTTTCAAAAGGGAATCAGCCTTCTGATGCTGTTCTTCTTTACTCAGTTTCGTGGTCTCCAACATGGCCAGCAAATTATCTTCTACCGATAATTTCCGAAAAATAGACGCTTCCTGCGGCAAATAGCCAATGCCATGAGCCGCCCTGCTATGTATCGGCAGAGGTGTAATATCCTGATCATCGATGAATATGGCACCGCCATTAGGCTGTTCAATGCCGACGATCATATAAAATGTCGTCGTCTTGCCGGCACCATTCGGTCCCAACAAGCCTACGACCTGCCCCTGTTCGACGTGGATGCTGACACCATCGACAACGTTTCTCTCCTTATAGGTTTTTATCAAGTTTTGAGTCTGTATGTACATGAATTCACACTCACTTTGCCGGTGTGCTTCCCGGCACGATTACTAAGGTCGAACGACCATTATAGGTCTGGACAGAATTATCTGCCAGTTGGATCACGACATGCTCACCCGTAAGGGAACTGCCGTTCTGGTTGGCGTAGACATTGCCATTCAAATGGATGACACCATCGTGCTGATTCGGCGTCTGGGTATAAATAGCTTCATTACCATAGGCCACTAAATTATCAGCTGGTGATTCGATATGAACATTGCCTGTACCGACAGCCCGTATTTCTTTGAACCAGCCCTGGATTAAGTCAGCCCACATGCGGGATCCTTGCGCTTCCAGATATCCTTTCCCTGTAATAATACCATAATTCTGGTCCAAATGATATTCTATTTTGTCGCCGCTCATCTTTTTATCCTGATAGGTACCTGCTACATCCCCTGTGGCAACGACATAATTCTTATCTGTCGAATGCAGTTTTTGAGCCGTCATCTGCAAATCAGGCTGATGGACCGACACATTGCCCTCCATATCAGCTTCGGCACTCTTCAAATTATACACGGCTTTATTGCCTGTCATCGTCGCTTCGCCGCGGGTAATGATGACATTTCCCGTTGCAGTAGCCACATAGGTCTTTCCATCAAAATTAAGTGTATCTGCCGTAACGGAAATCGAAGGATTATCCTGATCGGCCGCAATCGTCCCTACTGCCGGAATAATGCTCATGCCCAGCAATAATGCCGCTATTATTTTTTGTGCGATACTTCTAGTTTTCATGCTGACCTCCACCTCCTAATTTCCTTTTGTCAGTTTTGCGTGACCTTTGATCAATACTTTATCCAATGCCGCATTGGTTTCAAAGGAATCACCGCTCAATTCCGTAGAATCGTTTCGCTTGACGAGCACTTTACCACCGCTGATGATTCTCGTGTCCATGTTGTAATACACGCTGCCATCGGTCGTAAGTGTATCGCCTTCGTTCGTATGAGCCCTTACCGGCGGATTGATGACGATTTCGCGTTTCACCTTATCCGCTGTACCTGTATCAGCCGTAATAGTGATTTCTTTCCCATCGACATCAGCAATCACCGCTTCAGGCTTCGTAAAATGCATGACTTGCGTATCAGGATCGACGAGTATCTTTTCGGCATTCAGCCGCCAAATCAGCTTACCATCTTTCTTTTCTTCCAAATTAGAGCCATTGAACTCGACGAGGTTTTCTTGCTTCGTTTCCACAGTATTTCCTTGAGGAGTATCTAATAAACTATATAGAAGGGCCGAAAGAGCCACGATGACAATAGCAGCCACAATCGATTTTTTATTATTTGTAATGATTCGCGGCATCATGATTCTATTCCTCCGGTTTCTGCTGCAGCGCTATGATTTCTTCCGGTTTTGTGCTCCACCGGTGCTGGAACCATAACCATTCCGTGGGATGCGCTTTGATAAATTCTTCTGTCAACACGGCTAATTCACGCGTCAACGTCGTAATATCCTGCTCTTTATCACCGGTTCCTTCAAAATGGATGATATCGCCGATGACGACGCGTGTCCGATGCCGTTCATCATGGACAGCAAAAACAGGCACGATAGGTGAATGGAATTTTTGTGCGAACAGTGCCGGCCCCACTGGTGTCGAAGACATCTTGCCCAAAAACACCTGGGGAACACCGTGGAATCCACCGTCCTGATCTGCCAAAAATCCCAATAGTTTTTTCCGTTTTAAAGCCCTGGCAGCGCCGATCATCTCATTGCCACCGCGGGCAAACACTTCCAGTCCTGCCATTTCCCTGTATTCGTTCAAGAAACGCGTCACTTGGTCGTTGGGTTGACGTTTGACGATTGTCGTTGCCGGATATCCATTTAAAGCCAGGGAGGCGCCCATCCATTCCCAATTGCCGATGTGGCCGGTCAGGATGACTACGCCACACTGTTCTGACAGGGCTTGTTCCAATCGTTCCGGATGATCCAGCGTGACATACTGGGAAATATTCTGTGCCGTCAAATTCGGAGTATACAACGTTTCCATCAGAGACTGACCTAAATTAGAAAACAACTCGTCTATGATCTGATTCGCCTTTTGCTCATCACAACCGATGCCCCGCATGACATGATAGACACCGCGACGCCGCTGTTTCTTTAAGACTAATGATACGACCGGTCCTAGTTTTCGTCCGATGGAAATGACAGCAGAATATGGCAAGAGGCAGGCCAGTTTGCTTAATCCTTTTAAGATATGATATTGCCAATCGCTAAACACTGCACATGTTCCCCTTTCCTCCTACTGAACAATGTCTTGGGCGACAGCCCCGTATTTCGCCAGGACCTGCTGCCATTTTCCCTGTTGTTTCAGGATATGTTCAATCAGCTCCCGCACGGCTCCGTGACCGCCTGTACAGGCAGCCACAAAATCTGCAGTCTGACGTACTTCAGTACAACCGTCCGCAGGGCATGCCCCCAGTCCGCACCGGCTAATGACTTCGATATCATTCAAATCATCGCCCATATATGCGATTTCTTCCAGAGAAATCCCCTCGCACTGGCATAATTCTTCTAACTTGTTCAGTTTATCGGTGACATTTTGCAAAACATAATCAATGTGTAATTCCGCAGCACGCCGTTCCACCATGGGAGACCGACGTCCTGTCAGGATAGCCGTCTTCAAACCACTGATCCGGGCCAACGAAATGCCCATCCCGTCACGTGCCGAAAAACCCTTCATGGCATCGCCGTCTACACCGTAATATAGTGTCCCATCCGTAAGGACGCCATCGACATCCAATACGACCAGCCGTATAGGCTGTGCCGTCGCCATTATACAATACCGCTGCGCAGCAGATCCGTCAAATGGATCATGCCTACAGCTTTTTTATCCTTATCTACGACAGGTATTACAGTAATAGGACGAGGCTGATTTTTTTCCATGATATTCAATGCTGCTGCAGCCAATTTATCATTGGTAATGACGCGGGGATTTTTTGTCATCATGGCATCGACAGGCCAGTTGAGGAAATTAGATCCCGTTTCCAAGCCGCGACGAACATCGCCATCGGTGACCAGCCCGACAAGGCAGCCATTTTCGTCGACGACAGATACGGCTCCCAGACCTTTTTCCGTCATCATGAACAGGGCATCCTGGACAGTGCTGTCATCGGTGATAACCGGATTGTCTTCACCGCGATGCATCACATTTTCCACCGTCAATAACAGCTTATGTCCCAGCGTTCCGCCGGGATGGAATATGGCAAACTGATCCGGCGTAAAATGATGGCTCGTAAGGAGGACGACAGCCAATGCATCGCCCAATGCCAGTGAAACGGTCGTACTCGTCGTCGGTGCCAGCCCTAAAGGGCATGCTTCTTTCTCTACGGAAGCATCGAGGATGATATCAGCATTCTTGGCCAGCGTAGAATTATGATTTCCTACGATGGCAATGACTTTGGCCCCGATACGGCGCAGTGATGGCAGTAGATTGATGATTTCTATGGTTTCACCGCTCTTTGAAAAAGCCAAAACCACATCTTCACCAGTTACCATCCCCAAATCGCCATGTATGCCTTCAGCCGGGTGCAGCCACACAGACGGCGTACCTGTACTGGAAAGTGTCGCCGAAACCTTGCGAGCTATATGGCCCGATTTTCCCATGCCCGTGACGATGACCCGACCGTGTGATGCAAGAATCATATTGACTGCATTGATGAAATTTTGATCCAACCGCGGTGCCAATTTTTCAATGCCCGCAGCTTCCTCCAGGAGCACTTCCCTGGCTTGTTCTAATATATCCATTCCATTCACCTCTTGCTTCTACGCTTTATCTGTTTCTACGCTATGTTTCGCGATTTCATGAATTGCTATCAAGTCCCGCAAAAGAGCTTCTACTTGAGTCAAATACAACATATTTGGTCCATCAGACAATGCCTCTGCCGGGTTATCATGTACTTCCAGGAATAATCCGTCGACGCCGCTGGCGACAGCTGCCCGGGCCAAATTGCCCACAAACTGCCGCTGCCCCGATGATTTACTGCCAGCACCACCTGGCAGCTGCACACTGTGCGTCGCATCAAAGATAACGGGATAGCCGAAACTACGCATGATGGGGAAAGACCGCATATCGACGACGAGATTATGATAGCCAAAACTAAATCCCCGTTCCGTCAGCATGAGGTTTCCATTACCGGCTTCTTCCATTTTATGCAGGACATTAATCATATCGTCCGGTGCCATGAACTGCCCTTTTTTGACATTGACAGCTTTTCCGGCCTGGGCCGCTTCATAGACCAAATCGGTCTGACGGCATAAGAAGGCTGGTATTTGTAAAATATCCAGGACTTCTGCAGCCGGTTCTATTTGCTCTATGGAATGGACATCACTAACGACAGGCACTTGGAGCTCCTTACGGATTTCCTTTAGGATCCGCAAGCCTTCATGCAGGCCCGGTCCGCGGAAGGAACCATAAGAAGAACGATTGGCTTTGTCAAAAGACGCTTTAAAAACATACGGTATCTGCAGCCGTTGGCAAATTTGTTTCATTTCCTGGCCAATGCGCAGCGTACGGTCCGGGTCTTCTATGACACAAGGGCCAGCCAGCAAGAACAATGGGCCGTTTCCGCCGACTTCATAGTTCGCTATTTTTACAGTTCTCATTGTATATGCTCCTTTGCAAAATATTGCCTGATATGCTCCAGATCTTCCGGAGTATCCACACCTATGAATTGATGCTGTGTCAGAATGACTTTAATCGTATACCCATTTTCCAAAACGCGCAACTGTTCCAGCGATTCCACTTGTTCTAAGGGAGTCTGTTCCATTTCGGCATACTGCAGCAGGAAATCCCGGCGATAGGCGTATATACCGATATGTTTATACGGACCGGTACCTTCCAGAAACGAATGGCGCGGATAGGGTATGAGGGAACGGGAAAAATACAGCGCTTCCTGATGTCGGTTCATCACTACCTTGACAGCTGCCGGTTCATCATATTCCGACGGCTGCAACGGTGCCGCCACCGTAGCCATACATAACTGCGGCTCTTGTTCAAAAGCCTGGCAGAGCGCATCGATGACGTCTGGCGCAATAAGTGGTTCATCGCCCTGCACATTGACTATGACATCGGCATCGGGATAATGCCCGGCTGCTTCTGCCAAACGGTCCGTGCCATTAGCATGATTCTCCCGAGTCATGACTGCTTGGCCGCCAAACGAGACGACGACATCATAAACCTTAGGGCTGTCCGTGGCGACGACAACGCCTTGTAAGCGGGAAGCCTTCGACGCTTGTTCATATACGCGCCGGATCATGGGCTTGCCAGCTATATCGGCAAGAGGCTTGCCAGGCAAGCGGGTAGACGCATATCTCGATGGTATGATACACATGAATTTCATCGTTTATCCTCCTAGTACAGAACGGAGCAGTGTCTCCATTTCGGCAGCGCCGCTCGTTATTTCTATTTCAATGCCCAGTATCCAGACAGGTACACGGTATTGCCGCACAGCCTGCTCAGGAAACTTGATAGCATCTTTTTCAGTAGTAATGATGACTGCCTGCTCTGCTGCCGCACGCTGCGCCATAGCCAGGACATCGTCAGCCGTATACTGATGATGGTCATCAAAACGCATCGTATGGACCAATCGGAAGCCAGCCGCTTGGACAGTATGCTCGAATGAGGTGGGATTACCGAGCGCCGAAACTGCAATCACCTGCATATCGCCTGCACGAGCCGGCATATGCCAATCCGTCGTACCATAGTGTATCCACGTTTCAAAAGGTATGCACCAGCAAGCAGACTGGCTGGATTGCGCAATAGGCGCCGTCGGATTGTATTGCCGCAGGACGCGGCTGATGGCGGCCAGTACATCTGCATCCTGGCCTTCAGTCTTGGTCAGCAGGAATAATCCAGCCCGCTTCAATTGTGGCAAGGGCTCACGCAAAATACCTCGCGGCAGAACATGACCATTGCCAAAAGGGTTCGTAGCATCAATCAATACGATATCCAAATCCCGATAGAGCCGCCAATGCTGGAAAGCATCATCCAAGATCAATACACGCGTACCAAATTTGTCTATGGCCAATTGGCCGCTGGCGGCTCGTTCCCGCCCGACCAATACGGGAATCCCGGGAAGTTTGCGGGCCATGAGGCAGGCTTCGTCACCTCCCTCTGCAGGAGTGAGCAAGATGTCCTTCCCATCAGACATGACAGCCATACCATGTTCTTTCTGGGACCGATACCCTCTATTCAGCAATGCGACGGAATAGCCGCACTGGTTCAGACGCCGGGCCAGGTAACAGGCCATGGGTGTCTTACCGGTACCACCGACAGTGATATTGCCGAGACTGATGACCTTGGCCTCCAGATGAGTCACGGGTTTACTGCCTCGTTCATACGACCGATAGGCCCCTGTCACTGCCGCCTTATATATACAGGCTCCCAAACCCAGCACATGGAGTGCTGCCTTGTCCAGCCAGGAAGCAGGGCGATCTTTCATAAGATGCTCAAAATACGCCGCTGCCCTCGTTCGTAACGACATGCCATTCATCTCCGTTAATGAGTATCATCCAGTAATTTCCTAAATTCTGCCAGGTTCTTCTGTGTAGCCCCCTGGTTTTCCTGTACAACAGCAATACAGCTTTGTTTCATTTTATCGGACAGTTCCTGATTGGTCAATATATCCATACACGTATCGATAAATTCTTTTTCCGAGTGTACCATGATGCAGGCACCTCGACTGCTAAGTAAATCAAAGATTTCCTTGAAGTTGAACATATTGGGACCTACGATGATAGGTTTGCCGTGCGCTGCCGGTTCCAAGATATTATGTCCGCCAATAGGCGCCAGACTACCGCCAACGAATATGAGATCACCCAAGCTGTAGACGCGGCCCAATTCACCAATGGTGTCCAATATGACACCGTCATACTGTTCCGGAACGGCCAGACCGGACTGCATATCACTGCGTTTTACCATAGTGATACCCATCTGGCTGCCTGCCTCGATAATTAAATCCGCTTGATAAATATATCGCGGTGCAATGATCAACCGGGCTTCAGGGAACTTATTACGTATACACAGGAATGCCTTATATACCGTATCGTTTTCACCTTTATGAGTACTGCCGGCAATCATGATGGGCCCACTCGTCTCACCAAATCCCAATTCATGCAGGAATTTCTTCTTCTCTGATTCAGTGACGATACCATAGGTCTGATCATACTTTGTATTGCCCGTGACGATGACCTTTTTGGGATCGGCACCAATATGGATGATGTGAGCCTTATCGATGCGGCTCTGCATGCAGAACACCTTGATAGACGATAAAATCCGCTTTGTAAAAAACAAAATCAGATGATACCGGAAAGCACTGCGGCGGCTGATACGGCCATTCATCATCATGACCGGTATCTTGGTCCGCGCTGCGATGCGCAGGAAATTAGGCCAGATTTCCGTTTCGATGAGCAGGATGATCTTTGGTTTGATGATAGTGAGGATCCTGTTCGTAAAATAAGGCAAATCCAAAGGGAAGAATAATATGCCATCTGCACCTTCGATAATCTGATGGGCCATACGGAAGCCCGTGGCCGTTACGACGGACACGACAATCACCTCGTCGGGGTACTGCTTACGCATTTCCCTGACGATGGGACTGGCTGCTACAATTTCACCGACTGAGGCAGCATGGAGCCATATGGCATGGCGGTCCGATATTTTCTTTTTCAAATCATCCGGCAAATAGCCGATGCTCTGCTTGATGCGCTGATAGAAGCCTTCTTCCCTGATGAGACGATAAATCAAAACAGGGAACATGGAAGCCCAGTACATGACGAGCATGATGTTGTAAAACCAATACATAAAGGTTATCCTTCCGTTCGTTCATTAAATTGCACAGCATATAAATTCGCATACAAGCCATGTTTCTTCAATAATTGTTCATGCGTTCCTTTTTCCTGTATTCTGCCCTTATCGATGACGACAATCATGTCGGCATCTCGGACTGTGCTCAGGCGATGAGCGATGACTACAGCCGTACGGCCCTTCATGAGATGATCCAACGCGCCCTGCACGATTTTTTCGCTTTCCGTATCTAATGCCGACGTCGCTTCATCCAATATGAGGATCCGCGGATTCTTCAAGATGGCCCGGGCAATGGCGATACGTTGACGCTGACCGCCAGACAACGAATTGCCCCGATCACCGACGACAGTATCATAGGCATCAGGCAGTTCCATAATAAAATCATGAGCATTAGCTGCCTTGGCCGCAGCAACTACTTCTGCCTCCGTCGCATCTAAGCGGCCATATAAAATATTTTCTTTGACGCTGGCATTGAACAGCATCGTTTCCTGTGGTACTAAGCCGATTTGGCTGCGCAAAGAGTGGAACGTCACATCGCGCACGTCCACATCATCTATGGTTAGGCTGCCGCGCTGGACATCATAAAACCGAGGCAATAAATTAGCTACCGTCGATTTGCCGGCACCACTCGGCCCTACGAGGGCAACGATTTGTCCCGGCTCGATGATCAGATTGAAATCTTGCAGTGCCAAATGCTCGTCATCATAAGAAAATGTGACATCATTGAAGGCTACCCTGCCTTTAACGGTCGGCAAGTCGATGGCATCAGGCCGTTCCTGCACATCGGGTTCCGTATCCAGCGTATCGAAAACGCGGTCAGCAGCCGCCAACGATTTTTGGATATTACCATAAATAGAACTGAGACGGCGAACGGGATTCGCCAGGTTGATGGCATAAATGAGGAAGGCAATCAACGCACCGGCTGTGATTTCTCCATCGATGACGCTCATGCCGCCATACCAAATGATACCGGTAACAGCGATAGCGGCAAAAAATTCTACAAACGGCGTCAACATAGAAGTGAGCTTCGATGTTTTCATCAGTGCTTGGAAATTACTGTCATTTTGTTTGACAAATCGTCCGATTTCGTAATCTTCCCTGTTGAAAGAACGGATGATGCGGATCCCGGAAACAGCTTCCTGTAAGAGTGCTGTAATATCGGCGACCTTACCCTGTACCTCATGACCGGCCAGGCGCAGACGCATACCAAAAAATCGGATTGTCACGAGGACGAGCGGTACGATGACCAGTGTTAGTATCGTCAGTTTCCAGTGCAGATACAACATAGATGCCAACGAACCGACCAAGATGACCACTTCCTGGACAAAAGAAACGAGATTGTCGGCAATGGCTGACTGGAGGGCACTGACATCATTCGTCAGATTGCTCATGATGACGCCGGTCTTACGCCGGTCGTAATACGACAAGGACAATTTTTGCAAATGCCGATAGAGCTTTTCCCTGATATCGATGACGATTTTCTGGCCTATATAACTCATGAGATAGCTCTGGCCGAAGAAGAACACGCCGCGCAATACGAACAGGACCAAGATTCCGATGACGATCAAGTTCAGCGTATACACATCTTTATTTGCCAGCACCTTATCGATGACATCTTTAATGAGCCACGGCACGACGACATTACTTAATCCCGACATGGCCATACACATGACGGATATGGTCAGTCTCGAGATATAAGGTTTGATGAACGCCAGCAATCTTTTATAACTTTCATAACTGCCATATTCCTTCATGAATGGCTTTTCTCCTTAGCGAATTCTAATATAGTGGTACTGATACGGCGGATAGCACCGCTTTCGCCCATGATTTGACGAACAGATGCCATATCCTGACGCCGCGCCGTTTCGACAGCCTTATCCTGCAAAATGGGCAGGATTTCAGCGCAGATGCGCTCTGGCGTCACATCCTTCTGCCATAATTCCGGCATGATGCGGTGGCCGGCAATGATATTGGGAAGCCCGATAGACGTGACATGGACGAGCAATTTCGCCAACCAATAGGTAAGCGCCGAGACCCGATAAGTCAACACTGTCGGCAATCCCATAATAGCCGTTTCCAGCGTCGCGGTCCCCGATGCGACAATTGCCGCCGTACTGACGTTCATCATATCATACACATGATCTTGCGCCACGACGACGGGAACACCGCCGGCCTTGATATACTCGTCTAAAAGCTCCTTATCGATAGTCGTTGCCCGGGGCAGCAAAAATTGGACATCCGGAACGACTGCCGCTATACGCCGGGCCGCTCCCAGCATATCGGGCAGTAAGCCCTTCACTTCCTGCAAGCGGCTCCCCGGCATAAGCAGGATAGTTCGCTTAGCTGGATCCAGACCAAAATAGGTCTTTGCAGCAGACGCATCCATATCGGGATGTACCACATCCAACAAGGGATGACCAGCATATACCACATGCGTACCAATACGGCGATAAAGCTGTTCTTCAAACGGAAACAGCGCTATAGCCAAATCCGTATACTGAGCGATCACTGGCCCGCGGCTCTTATGCCAGGCCCAAATGGTCGGCAATATATAATACACCACGGGAATTCCCAGTGCTTTAGCCTTTTTAATCAGGCGCATATTGAAGCCCGGATAATCGATGCACACCAAAATATCCGGCTTCTCTTCCTTCATCTTCTGTAACAGAAAGTCGCGCAGTCGAAAAAAAAAGGGGATTTTCTTGATGATTTCTCCTATGCCAATAAATCCCAAGTTTTTGATATCATAGAGGATCCGCACACCAGCAGCAGCCATCTGCGAACCACCCATGCCAATCAATTCTGTTTCCGGAGCGATTTCCAATATAGTGCGGGCCAAACCCGCGCCATGCATATCACCGGATGCTTCACCGGCACAAAACATAATTTTCATAATCGGACCTCTGCTATCAAAAGCTTTCATCTACCGCACAGATACATATCCCCTGGGCATCGGCCAGTTGCAGCACTTCTTTCTGTTCTACGAACAGAGTCCTCCCTGCTTCCATAGCCAGGACGGAACAACCGCTGTCGATCATAGACTGCAGCGTTGCCAGCCCGACAGCCGGCACGTCAAAACGCAGATCCTGATCCGGTTTGGCTACTTTGACGACGACAGAACTGCCGCGTCCCAAAGCACCGCCGCGATGAATACAAGCATCTGTTCCTTCTATCGCTTCGACGGCCATGACGGCTTTATGCTTGACTACGACAGTCTGACCGATATCCATGCCACCGATAGCCTTAGCCGTCGTAAAGCCGAAGCGGATATCCTCCATCTCTTCTGATGTCGGCTGGCGTCTGGTCAGTACCCCCGCTGCCGGCATGAGCGGCTTGAGATACGCTGTCTGGTCGACAATCGTAATGCCGTCCTTAGCGAATTCCTCCACAATAGCCAGCAAAATAGTATCATCTTTACGATTATGAAGACGAGCCAGTAAGCGTATGGCCCGCAAATCGGGAAATTTCAATCCCTTGAACAATATTTCTTTCGTCACCTTGCCGATCATCGTCGCTTCCGTGACTCCTTCTTTTTTTAAAGTCTTGATGACCTTTTCCAGCTTGGCCACGTTGATACTATAATAGGTATCCGCTTCCTTGGCCAATTCTGGAGCGACATCGTCGACGACGGCAATGACTATGACTTGGCATCCCTGCTGTTGTGCCGCCCGCATGAATTCAACGGGCAGATTGCCGATGCCGGCAAGCAATCCAACTTTTTCCATATATAACATCCTTTAACATCGATAATAAAACAGATTTTACCTGTCTCGATGAGCCCAAGAGCTATGCCTGTTCCCATCAGTAAACATTATACCAAAAAAACAGGACTGCTGTCAGCATACCCTAGGGATTTCAACGAAAAAAAAGGAGGCAAGACTATGCTTACCCGCCTTTTTTTACAATTAGTTTTTAGTTCCTCTGACAATTCCTCGTTCTGCATTGCGCAAAAACCGCAAGAGATGTTCAACTTCATCCGAGCTATCTAATTCCTGTTCCATTTCAACGATAGCCTGACTCAGGTTTAAACCAGACCGATATAACAACCGGAAAGCCCGTTTTAAATTGCGCCGTACATCTTCGGGAATACCGGCCCGGGATAAACCGACACTATTCAAGCCGATACTTCTGGCCGGCTGACCATCAGCAATGACAAACGGCGGTATATCCTGCACAACTTTAGCCAATCCACCAATCATACAATTGCGCCCTACCTTGACGAATTGATGGACACCGGCCAGACCGCCGATGACGACACGATCTTCAATCGTGACATGCCCTGCCAGTCCGGCACAATTACTCATGATAACATAATTGCCGACATTACAATTATGGGCAATATGGGTACACGCCTGAAACAGACAATGAGAACCGATGCGCGTTTCCTGGTTTTCACCAGTAGCACGGCTCACCGTCACGTATTCACGGAATACCGAGTAATCGCCAATAATAACATCGCTCTTTTCACCAGCAAATTTTAAATCCTGCGGTTCCGATCCAATTGATGCACTTGGGAAAAACCGACAGTATTTGCCTATAGTCGTCCAACCATCGATGACGACATGAGACATGATTTCAGTCCCTTCGCCAATACTGACATTAGGTCCGATTACTGCATACGGCCCAATCTTTACACCGGGCCCGATCTTAGCCTGCGGATCTATAATAGCCGTCGGATGTATCATGCTTTGCAGCACGCCCTCTTTTTCCTCGGTCATTAAAGTCACTCCTCACAGCCTCTGCCATGTACTTGGAATCCGCATGGTAAGGCATAATTTGTAAATATATCCATATAGTCCTAATTAATGGAAAATAATAAAACAGTAAAATTTTACCATTTATGTCAAAATATGTCGTTTATTCTTCGTTTTACAGCCTAAATCATCAAAATACTACTTGTTTTGATCTTTTTTTGGCGGCATCAAAGCAAACAGGTACTCGCCTTGCGCGCACAGTATATCCCCTACATAAGATTTAGCTGTCACTTTACCCATGCGGCCTTTGATTTTTTCTATATCAGCCCGCATCAACACGGTATCACCAGGTACGACGGGATGACGGAAACGCAGCTTATCGATTCCCGTGAACATGGGAATCAAGCCACGGTTTTCTTCGGGATACAACAAGGCAACGCCGCCGACCTGAGCCATTGCTTCAGCCAGCAAAACACCAGGCATGACCGGCTGTCCCGGAAAATGACCTTGAAAAAACAATTCATTAAACGTCGCATTCTTGATGCCGACAGCATATTTCATCGGTTCCAGCTCAATGATGCGATCCACCAAAAGCATAGGATACCGATGCGGTAAAATCTCCATTATATCCGTAACGTTTAAAATCATGATGAATTCCTCCTTAGTTTATTTCATTATAAATTTCATGTGCCAATAGGTTATTCAACTTATGGCTTGATTTAACAGCAATAAAATGCCCTTGGACAGGTGTTCCTATTAGAGAAATATCACCTAAAATATCCAATATCTTATGCCGCACCAATTCATCGTCAAACCGCAGCTTCGACAAACACGTCTTCTCATCGTAAACGACGACGTTTTCTATCGTACCACCTTTACCCAATCCCATTTTAGCGAGCATTTCCAACTCCTGCGTAAATGCGATGGTACGCGCCGACGCAATCTCTTCTACATACTTTTCAGGGTCAATGATGATATCCATGAACTGGACTCCCAATAACGGATGGGGATTGATAGATGTAAACGTTATGCGCAGCCCATCATACGGAAGGATGGCGATGAACTTGTCATCTTCTTGTATGAGATGCTGTTTTTGTACTGTGTATACCTTACGCAGCGCTTGTTGTCCCATAATACCCGCTTGTTTAATCAAGTTGACAAATATGAGACTGCTGCCGTCTGCAACAGGTGGTTCGGCTGAATCCATTTCCACGATACAATTATCGATTTGCAGCCCATATAACGCTGACAGCAGATGCTCCACCGTAAATACTTTGCAAATGCCATTTTCTAATGTCGTTGCCCGCATCGTATTGGTGACATAGGATAACCGTGCCGGCACGGACGGCTTGCCTGGCAAGTCCGTACGGACAAACACGATACCCGTGTCAACAGGCGCCGGCCGTAGCACCATATGTACGTCTTCGGCAGCGTGCAGGCCTATACCGTTATACGAAACAGGTCGGGCCAATGTCGTTTGAACCATATCCAACATAAATCCGGCCCTCCTTTCTATACTGATGTATCAATCAGTTTTTATGAATTTGTCACGTTGTTTTTATTATACATTATCTGTATAGTAAATGCCAAATAAAACCACAAAAAAGATGCTTTCCCGCAAGAAAGCATCTTTTCAATATCGCACCTATGCTATTTCAATAAGTCATACACCGACTCTGTCACTTGCTTCCAGCTATCGACACAGGCCTGTTCCGCCGCGACGACAGCCTTGCCGGAGACGCACTGCCGTTCAACAGATACGGGAGCCGTACCGTTATATGTCTGCCGCTGGGACACACATACTTCGATATCCAGGTAATGATGGATATCTTCATCGAACAACGGCGACATCTGTTTCAATTCCTGCAAAGAAAGCTGCTGCAGCACTTTGCCTTGTTCCAAGCAATAATGGACTGCTTTACCTACGACGGCATGAGCTTCCCGGAACGGAAGTCCCTTTTTCGCCAGATAATCGGCCATATCGGTAGCATTGGAAAAATCGCTTTCCAACACTTCTCGCATATGCTGGCCGTTGACTTTCATCTTAGAAATCATATCCGCATAAATGGTCAGGGCAAACTTCAAGTTGTCGATGGCATCGAACAATCCTTCCTTATCTTCCTGCATATCCTTATCATAGGACATGGGAATCCCTTTCATCATGGTCAATGCTGCCATGAGATGTCCATATACCCGGCCGGTCTTGCCCCGCACGAGTTCACAGATGTCAGGATTCTTTTTCTGCGGCATGATAGAAGAACCGGTACAATGGGAATCATCGAGCTCAATGAACTTGAACTCCGACGAGGACCAAAGGATGAATTCCTCAGACAGGCGGCTCAGATGCATCATGAGTACCGACGCAAATTCCAAAAAGGCAATGATGTAATCGCGGTCGCTGACCGCATCCATACTGTTATCATATATGTCAGAAAAATGCAGCAGTTGAGCTGTATAGGGCTGATCCAGCGGATAGGTTGTACCAGCTAGGGCACCGGCCCCCAAAGGCATGATATCGGCCATATTCCAAGCGTGGCCAAGATGCTTGAAGTCACGGGACAGCATAGAAAAATAGGCCATGAGGTGATGACTGAACAGGACCGGCTGCGCCCGCTGCATATGCGTGTAACCCGGCATGATCACATCCTTGTTCTTCTGAGCCGCTGCCAGGATAGACTCCTGCAGGTGGATCAGCAGCATAGCCGTTGCCGCAATTTCCTTGCGGACATACATATGCGTATCCAAAGCGACTTGGTCGTTACGGCTCCGCCCGGTATGCAATCTGCCGCCAGCTTCGCCGATAGCATCAGTCAATCGCTTTTCCACGTTCATATGGATATCTTCCAATTCGATGGAAAATTCGAATTGTCCCTCTTCAATTTGTCCGTAGATGGCCTTCAGGCCGCTGACGATGGCTTCGACATCCTGAGCTGACAAAATCCCTTGCTTACCCAGCATCGTTGCGTGCGCTATGCTGCCACAAATATCTTCAGCATACATACGGCAGTCGAATTGAATGGATGCATTGAATTCTTCTACATTTTTATCCGTGGCCTTCGTAAACCGGCCGCCCCATAACTTCATAATGTACTATCGCTCCTTATTTGCCGTTTTTTTCAGCGTGTTGCTTCATCATGGCCCGTATTTTCAAAGGAAGGCCAAACAAATTAATGAATCCTTCAGCATCCTTCTGGTTGTATACTTCATCTTCGCCAAATGTGACAAAAGCTTCATTATACAAGGAATAAGGTGATGCAGAACCAGCACTGATGATATTGCCCTTATATAATTTCAATTTAACCGTACCAGTAACTGTTTTCTGCGTTTCATCGACGAAAGCAGCCATAGCTTCGCGCAATGGTGAGAACCACATGCCGTCATACACTAGTTCCGCATATTTGTTGGCCAGTTGTTCTTTGTAATGGAGCGTAGCCCGGTCGAGGCACAGATATTCCAATTCTTTGTGAGCATACACGATGATGGCACCACCGGGATTTTCATAAATACCGCGGCTCTTCATGCCGACCAGACGGTTTTCCACGATATCGACGATACCGATGCCGTTGTCTGCACCGACTTTGTTCAGCGCTTCCATCAAGGCGACTGTTTCCATCTTTTTGCCGTTCAGGGCAACAGGAATACCTTGTTCGAATTCCAATTCGATATACGTAGGCTGATCCGGAGCTTTTTCAGGCGGCGTCGTCACCATATATACCATATCTTTAGGTGCATTGGACGGATTTTCCAAATCAGCGCCTTCATGGCTCAGATGCCAGATATTCCAATCCATGCTGTACGGATACGGTTCCCCTTCGGTCTGATGGGCAATGGGTACGTTGTGGGCAGCCGCGTATTCCAAAGCATCTTCCCGGGATTTAATGGACCACTGCCGCCAAGGAGCAATCAATTTAATTTCCGGAGCCAACGCTTTGACGGTCAATTCGAAACGGACCTGGTCGTTACCTTTGCCAGTCGCCCCATGGGCAATGGCATCGGCATTTTCGATTTTAGCTATATCTACGAGTTTCTTCATGATGAGCGGCCGGGCAAAGGACGTTCCCAAGAGATATTTTCCTTCATATACACAGCCAGCTTTGACGACAGGCCATACATAGTCTTCCAAAAATTCTTTTTTCACATCCAGGACATATACCTTAGATGCACCGGATTTATAGGCCTTAGCTTCAATCGCTTTAAAATCATCGGGCTGCCCCAGATCGGCGCAGGCTGCAATTACTTCACAACCTACATAATTTTCTTTCAACCAAGGAATAATAACAGACGTATCCAAACCGCCGGAATATGCTAAAACTATCTTTTTAATGTCACTCATTATAACTGCCTCCCTTAATACAAAAGCCATAGAATTTTCATGTCTGTTGATAGTATACACGCTTTTGGAATATTATGCAAGCATATTGCATAATATTATTTTCATTTCCCTATATATATCTTGAAATCCATCCATACAAAAAACTAATCATTATATTTATTTGCCCTATGAAATATGTTACAATGGTGCTCAATGGAGGATTTTATGAAAAAGAAATACATTCTCATATTTTTACTTGCCTTTGCCGGTTGTTTCGCTTGGACGACCTGGCATGACGCGCCAAAACAATCGCATTCTGCCGTTTCATCACAAATCAATCAGCCTGCATCATCGACGCCGTCAGACTTATACGTTTTGCCAGCAGAGCTGCAGCAGCAGTCCTACCCTTACCTGCATTTTCGGACAGCTCTGAAGGAGCGGATCAATAAAAACACGACGACCTATGTATCGTTGTCCATTATTCCCAAGGCGATGCAGCAAGCCGTCGTAGCTACAGAAGACCGGCGGTTTTATGATCACGGTCCTATCGATATCATCGGCATCGGCCGGGCGGCCTTCGTCAATTTCCAATCAGGCGAAACCGTTGAAGGCGGCAGTACGATCAGTCAGCAAGTCATAAAAAATACATTTCTCACACAAGATCGGACCATGACGAGGAAAATCCAGGAATTCGCCTTGTCTGTTTTACTGGAAAAGGACTATTCCAAGGATGAAATCCTGGAAATCTATTTGAACACAGCCTATTTCGGCGCCAACGCCTATGGCATCGACGCGGCCTGCCAAACGTATTTCGGCATCAAGCCGGAGCATCTGACCATAGGACAATCGGCAATGCTGGCCGGATTATTGCAGGCCCCGACTTACTACAATCCTTTAGAAAATTATAAAGCTGCCAAGGAGCGGCAAAAAACAGTCCTTACCCTCATGGCTGAACAAGGCGTGATCACGAACAGCGATGCCGCTGCCGCCTATAAAGAAAACCTGCATTTAAAATGACCATGTATGATGGCAGCACCTGGACATCAGAAGCAACAGTATTGCGATTTCCAAAAATAAAACAGACAGACAAAAGCATCCCTGGCGGCGTCGCAACGCTGTCGAGGATGCTTTTTAATGATCAGTATGAATCCAAACTCATTCGTTTTCCGGTTTATTTGTCAAATAGTAAGAAATACGGCTCAATCCAATAGATAAATCTTCACGGAACACAAAAATATTATCGGGAACGTTCAAGCGCAACGGTGCAAAGCTCAAGATGCCCTTGATACCCGCTTCTACCATTTGATCGGCTATTTGCTGCGCAACCGATGCCGGCGTCGTAATGACACCGATTTGAATTCCTTCCTTGATGATGACGTCTTTCATTTCCGATATGGGCGTCACGATGGTACCACCTACATTCTGTCCGATAATGCGATGATCCACATCAAACAACCCGGTTACACGAAATCCTAATCTGCCGAATGTTTTATAATTTGCCAAAGCCCAGCCCAAATGACCGATACCGGCAATGCCGATTTTCCAGTGCTGCTGCAGGCCAATGATTTCTACGATCTGCTGACATAATTCAGATACATAGTATCCTACACCTTTTTTCCCGAACGCTCCAAAGCAGGTCAGATCCTTGCGGATTTGTTCTGGTGTGACACCCAGCCGCTCACCCAGCTTTTCAGAGGAAATAATATCGATTCCCGCATCTTGCAGCAAAAGAAGATCCCTGTAGTACAATGGCAGTCGTTCTATGACTGCATCTGATATTACTTTTTTCTGTCTCATCGAGAACTCCTTTCCATATCAATAAAGATATGGTCTTAATTTGATAATCGCAATATATAAGTTCAATTCTATTATATCTTATTGTGAATTATTTCGCAAACTGTTTGTAGAATTTTCCCTAAATTCTATGTAAGTATTTGCAAATATCGCACACAATAACCAAAAACAAAGGGAAATCTGCGTGCTGAATAAATCGTGGTCGCTGACGCCGCAAATAGCCAGCGTACAAATAACAGCAGCCAAACCCATAGCTGTACATTGGGCAAACGGCGGATGCTTCCGACTCAAAAAACGCATAGCCTGCCAACCGTTCCCGAAGAAGAACCACATATAGAATAGGAATCCGGTCACGCCCGTTTCAGCCATGATATCCAGATACATATTATGAGCATGGTAAATGATGATATGAGCTCCTTCTAAAATATAATAATTATATTCTGGATATACGAACTTATAGGCACCCCAGCCCACGCCCAACCATGGATGGTCACAAATCATGTAATACGTACTTTCCCACATGGCCAGCCGCATCGCTACAGACGTATCGGCATCGCTGTGGAAAAATATGGATAGAAAACGGTCTACGACACCGCCATGATAAAACACCAGTATCACCGGTGCCGCCAAAAACAGCAGCCAGACCCGTTTGTCCCATACGAGACCAAAGAAAAATATCAAGGCGCCCATACTGACCCATGCCCCTCGTGAATACGTCAAAATGAGGCAGATTAGGAACAGTGTGAAAAGTCCCACATATAGGACACGATGCCATTTCTGACCGGTCCATATGCTCAAGGATGCCGTGACGCTCAATACCATGAGCAAGAATGCCGATAGTAGATTAGGATTATACAACGTCGAGAACATGCGCCGTTTCAACATAGGAAAGGCATCGGAATCGACCCATTCGATATTGCCCAATCCCAACATCGTCGAATATTGGAATAATCCGTACAAGGCCACACAAACAGCCCCAGCCAGAAAAGCACATACGAGAGTACGCCGTTCCCGTTCTCCCCGGACAAAGGAAACGACCATACAATATAACAGGAAATACTGTGCTACCGTAAATAAATAATTGAGGAAACTAAATAGTGGCTGCGGCGAATTAATGATGGACACGAACGAAATGACGGCATATCCCAAGGCTGCCCAAAAAAGAGACATGTGCTGCCAAATTTCTGTGCCAAATTTCCACGTATACATCGCTGTCATAAATATAGCCACAATAATACAGGCTTCCATAAGGTATAAATTCAACGGCATAAAAAAAGCGGTCCCACATAGAACATACATGATATGCATTCGCATTTTTCCGGGGGAACCGCTGACAAATAAAGTCTTGGGATTCATAAGTAAACGCTCCTTTGGCTTTATTATATCGTATTCAAACATCAATTGTCCATGTGAAATCTGAATATATCTCTATCATTCTAGACATACCCGCTGCCATCGTCTGCTGACGAGACCTACACCGCTATACCTTTTCTCTTAAAATACCGCCGGACATCTCCCTGTATATACAAAGAGCCGACGATACACAGGACCTGACCTGGCCGGACAGCCTGAAAAGCCTGGTCGAGCCCTTCATCAATAGAATTTGTCCACGCAGCACGACAAGGCAGCATGGCCGCCAATTCCTGTGGATCAGACGTGCGCGGTGTCGGTGCCGGCGCGCAAATCACGAAATCATCGTCATGAAACAGTTGCCGTACCATCTGCGAATAATCCTTATCAGCCAGGACAGAAAACAGGAATACCCGGCCAGCCGCACCAAAATTTTCTTCATAGGTCTGACAAAACGTCGCTATGCCGGCAGGATTATGGGCCCCATCGATTACGACAGGCACATCGCCAGCCCGTACGACCTGGAACCGTCCAGGCCAGCGGACTTGAGCCATGCCTTGCAAGATGGATCCATCGGTAATCCGCCTATCCTGAGCAGCTGCTGACATCAAGGCCATGACAGCGACGGCGGCATTTTGGGCCTGATGGAAACCGAGCAGCGGCATGGTAACAGAAAGCGGCGCTGCACCCTGACGCTGGATCGTAAACGACTGACCGGCCAAGCCCTGACAATGGCGGTCCGCGAAATCAAAATCCCGATGCAGGACCGCTAACGGGCAGTGATGCTTTTCTGCTGCAGCGCTGATGACCGCCAAGGCCGGACCTGACGCAGCCGTAACGGCAGGTACACCTTCCTTCAGGATACCCGCCTTATGGACGGCTATGGCTTCGACCGTTGGGCCGCAATATTTCATATGATCAAGGGCCACATTGGTAATCACAGACACGACAGGCGTTATCACATTGGTCGAATCCAGAAGGCCGCCAAGTCCTACTTCGATGACCGCGTATTCTACATGGCAATTGGCAAAATACAAAAATGCCGCTGCCGTCAAAAGTTCGAATTCCGTAGGCCGTTCCATGCCAGCCGCTGCCATGGCATCGACTGCCTGGGCGACAACGGCAATAGCCGCGGCAAAATCACCGCGGCTGATATCCGTTCCATCGACACTGATCCGTTCTGTGTATTCTTCCAAATGAGGCGACGTATAGCGTCCGGTCTTGATTCCGGCCGCCTGTAGGGATTGGGCGACGATGGCACTGACCGATCCCTTGCCATTCGTGCCAGTCACATGGATTGTCTTATACCGTTCCTGAGGATTCCCCAAACGGCGGAGCAATTCCTGGATCCGCACCAAACCCAGCTGGATGCCAAATGTAGTGGCATGAGTGATATACTCTATTGCTTCAGCATACGTCATGACATTCTCCTTTATAATTTTGCCAGATCATCGAGCCGTTTATTCAACGCTCCTAATTTGTCCGTATAATCGGCTAATTTAGCTTTTTCTTTATCGATGACAGCAGTCGGAGCCTTTGCCAGAAAACCGGCATTAGCTAATTTCTTGCTGACTTTATCGATTTCTTTCTGCAAGCCATCCATTTCCTTCTGTACACGAGCCGTTTCTTTTTCCACATCGATGAGATCCTTGAGCTGGAGATATACTTCTACACCCGGTACGACTGTAACGACGGCATTATCCGGCTTGCTGTCGGTCTTTGATAAAATGGTTACTTTATCGGCAAAGGCCAATGTGTGGAAATATACTTCATAGGTCTTCAGGATGCGGGCCATTTCATCATCAGCCGGAGCCAAGATGACCGGCGCTTTTTTACCCATAGGCACATTGGATTCGGCCCGCAAATTACGGATGCCTTTAATGGCTTCCATGATAATATTCATCGTTCCGGCTTCTGCCGTAAAATCCCACTGCGGCTGTGCCTTCGGCCATGATGATATGATGATGCTTTCTCCTTCATGAGGCAGGTGCTGCCACAGATGTTCCGTGACGAACGGCATGAAAGGATGCAGGAGCTGCAGCGTATGGCTCAGGACGTAAACCAATACATATTGGGCCGTCTGCTTGCTCTGCGTATCATCTGATTTATATAGGCGCTGCTTGGCCAGTTCGATATACCAGTCGCAGAAGGAATTCCAGATGTAATTGTACACGATATCGGCAGCATCACCCAATTCGAAACGATCCAAATCTTCGGTCACTTTCCGGACCGTGTCGTTGAAGGAAGCCAAAATCCAGCGGTCAGCCAAGGTCAAATCCGCTTCGCCCGGCACGAAATCTGGATCGAACTCCTTCAAGTTCATGATGACGAATTTCGTGGCATTCCAAATTTTATTGGCGAAATTGCGGTTCGCTTCTACCTTTTCCATGTAGAACCGCATATCGTTCCCTGGCGTATTGCCCGTTACGAGCGTGAACCGCAGCGCATCGGCACCATACTGTTCACTGACTTCCAGAGGATCGATGCCGTTGCCCAGAGATTTACTCATCTTACGCCCCTGGCTATCGCGGACGAGGCCATGGATGAAAACGTATTTAAAGGGAATATCATGCATAAATTCCAGTGTCGTAAACATCATGCGGGCTACCCAGAAGAAGATGATGTCATAGCCAGTCACGAGGACGCTCGTCGGGAAGAAATGACCGATATCGGCCGTTTTATCAGGCCACCCCATGGTCGAGAATGGCCACAAAGCGGAACTGAACCACGTATCGAGGACATCCGGGTCCTGATGGATGTGCTTGCTGCCGCAGTGCGGGCATTCCGTAAGATCCGTACGGCTGACACTCGTTTCACCGCAGTCATCACAATACCAGGCCGGAATCTGATGGCCCCACCAGAGCTGCCGGGAAATACACCAGTCATGGATATTTTCCAACCAGCGGTCATAGGTCTTGCTGAACCGATCCGGTACGAATTCCGTCTTGCGGTCCTTTACCGCTTCCATAGCCGGTCCTGCCAACGGCGCCATCTTGACGAACCATTGCTTCGTCGAAAACGGTTCGACTGTGGTCTTGCAGCGTGAGCAATGGCCAACTGCATGCTGCAGTTCTTCGACGTGATCGAGCAACCCTAATTCCTGCAAGTCTGCTACGACGGCCTTACGGCATTCTTCACGAGTCATACCGTCATATTTGGCACCTGCTTTTTCATTCATCGTGCCATCGAGATTCATGATCATGATCAATTCCAGATTATGGCGCTGGCCCATGTCAAAGTCATTGGGGTCATGGCCCGGCGTAATCTTGACTGCCCCAGTACCAAACTCGCGATCGACATAATCATCGGCAATGATTTCGATTTCCCGACCCACGAGAGGCAGTTTGATTTTTTTACCGATGTATTTCTTAAAGCGGTCGTCTTCCGGATGAACAGCGACAGCCGTATCGCCCATGATGGTTTCCGGCCGGGTCGTAGCGATCATGACATAATCGTCTTCGCCGATGATGGGATACTTGACATAGTACAAATGGCCCTGTTCATCCACATGGTCTACTTCGATATCACTCAGTGCCGTATGGCAGTGGGGACACCAGTTCGTAATGCGCTGCCCCTGGTAGATGAGGCCCTTTTCATATAGGGAGACGAACACTTCCCGCACTGCCTTGGCACAAACATCATCCATGGTGAACCGCTTGCGGCTCCAGTCACAAGATGAACCCAGGCGGCGGACCTGCGTTTCGATGCGGTTGCCATATTGTTCCTTCCAAGCCCAGACACGCTTGATGAATTCATCACGGCCGATATCATAGCGCGTCTTGCCTTCCTTGGCCAACTGCTGTTCTACTTTGACCTGCGTAGCGATGCCGGCATGGTCCGTACCGGGCAGCCACATGGTATTATACCCTTGCATCCGTTTAAACCGGATGAGGATATCCTGCAGCGTATTATCCAGGGCATGGCCCATATGAAGCTGTCCCGTCACGTTAGGCGGCGGCATGACAATGCTGAACGGTTCTTTCGATGGATCGGCATCCTGATGGAAATACCCATTATCTTCCCAGAACTGATACCAGTTCATTTCAATCTCATTCGGTGAATATGACTTTAGCTCTTCCTTATTCCACTGCATACAGACTCTCCTCCTAATTGTTGAAAAAATAAAAAATGCGCCCTTTCATCCTGACGAATCTCGTTAGGACGAAAGAACGCGTATCTTCCGCGGTACCACCTAATTTGCCATGACACATGTCATAGCCTCTTCATTGACAGATAACGGCTGTATCCGGGCAGGCCTTTCCTCCTGCCGGCTCACGGGTGACCCATCTCTTCACCGGCAGCGTCATCACACCTAGCAGACACCTCTCTGTTCCGGCAGGAAGAAACTTCTTCCGCTCATCGCCTTTCGTTGTAGCCTATCATAACAAGTTTATCCTAAAATGTCAAATAGTTTTTGCCACGGAATTGCCCTGTTTCACCGCTGATTCCTGCCGGAAACAGGTAATCATTTCCATAGTCAGCGTAGCCTGCTCCTCATCCTCGGGCAGGTCTTCCCGGTCAACCCAGCGGGCCATAGCTAGTTCCTGATGATCGACGTGCAGTTCATCGCTGCCATCGAGGTCACAAAAAAATCCCATGAGCAGTGTATCCGTAAACGTCCAGGGCTGGCTTTTATAATAGCTGATGTTCTTCACGCGAATGCCGACCTCTTCCATCACTTCCCGATGGACCGTTTCTTCAATCGTCTCACCGACTTCGGAGTAACCAGCAATCAAAGCGACGCGCTTATATTCCCTGCCGGCGTACTTCGATACGAGCAATTTATTGCCATTGCGTACCGCTACGATGACAGCCGGACAGATTTTAGGATAAACTACATCCCCACAGTGGCTGCAATATACCATGCGTTCGCTGTCACTATGCGTCATGGGCTGCCCGCAACGGCCGCAAAAACGATGTGTATCGTACCACCCATGCAGTGAAAGTCCTGTCACCCCGGCAAATGCCAGATGCCGCGGCCTGGCAGAGCGAAGATAGCGGATGGGTTCGTACGTGAACGGCCCTGCCGCCAGGACTTGTCGTGACAAAAAATAGTCCATGCCGCTGATGTTGAACAGCCAGATATAGTCCTCCTCATGCTGCAGCGAACCGGCTACATCGACAAAACGGGGAAACTCAAAGTGGCTGCCATCTTTTTTAAGCAGTACGTTCCGTCCGGAATAGGACAAGATGACGCTGTCATCCTTAGGCGGTACCGGACGGAATTCATTGGAATATACGTAAGGTGCAATATCTTGGAGCATACGATTCCTTTCACAGAAAATGCCCGGACCAGGCGATCCGGGCGTGATACACAAACGAAATGATCAATAATCCTGTCTTCCTATTCATCTACCAATTGTGCGCCATGGACGCAGCAATGCAAGACATGGCCATGCGCTTCAATGCCATGAGCGGCAAAAGCAGCCACCATAGCCTGCAGCACCTGGTCTCCAGAATGCGTTGCAAACGCCACAAGACTTGACCCGGAACCGCTGATTGTCGCGCCGACAGCCCCTGCCTCTACAGCCGCCTGCAGCACACAGGCACCGGCTGGAATCAACTTGATGCGATAGGGCACATGCAATTTATCTTCCAAGCCGCGACCCAGCAAATCGTACCGCTTTGTGAGCAGGGACGTGAGAAGGAAGCTGACTCTGCTGACATTGAACACTGCACTTTTATAATCGATAGTCGCTGGCAGGGCCTGCCTGGCTTCATGAGTAGAAACCTCCACTTCCGGACTGACGACGACAAAAGACAAGTCGTCATCTAAAGGTATGGAATTAGTGACAGTCTCCGCAGCAGTCATGATAGAAGCACATAGGCCGCCGTACAAAGCCGGTGCCACGTTATCCGGATGTCCTTCCATAGCTGCGGCGATGTCGAGCATCTCCTGCTGCGACAGACCGGCCGCAACGAGAGCATCTGCCAGGACGATGCCGCCAACTAAAGCGGCCGAACTGCTGCCTAAACCGCGAGCCGGTGGAATGCTGTTCACCAACCGTAAAACGCCGCCTGGCAACGTTTTACCTGACTTATGCGCGACGGCCAGCATAGCCTGGCCTACCATATTATCAGCAAAAATCGTAGTGATTTCCCCTTGGCCCAACCCTTCGACAACTACGTCGATATGGTCCTGTCCCGGCTGGACGGTAAAATAAATATCATTATATAAATTTAAGGCAATGCCTAAGGCATCGAATCCCGAGCCTACATTCGCCGTAGTTGCGGGAATTATTACATGGAATTGTGTACGCATGACTATACCTCAATGACACGGATGGCACTAGCGACACGGCGGACACAATTCAGAGACTCGATTTTCTTCAAAGAACGCATGACCAATCCATGAGCAGAGCTATCTATCAAAATAACGATTTCAGCGACTTCTTTTGTTTCATCCTTCTGGATGAGCGAGCGGATACTGATATTGCATTCCGCAAACACACCGGAAATGGCCGACAAAACACCAGGAGCGTTATCTACGATCATGCGCAGATAATAAGGGGCGCAAATGCGGGAAGTGCTATACATCTTCCGTTCCTCTTTCCAAAGATAGCGCATCTTGCCAGTTATATTGTTATTGAAATGGAGGATGACATTCATGATATCGCTGACTACAGCGCTGGCCGTAGGCAGTGCTCCGGCGCCTTGGCCATAAAACATGACGTCGCCGACACAATTGCCTTTGACATATACGGCGTTATAGGGGCCACTGACATTGGCCAAAGGATGGCTCTTGCGCAACAAGGCCGGATGGACGTTCAAAGAAATTCCCTTATTCGTCTGCTTGGCAATAGCCAGCAATTTGACGACATAGCCCATTTCCGAAGCATGTTCAATATCATGTTGAGTAATCTTTTCAATACCTTCTACCGTGACATCGCTGAAGGTCAGCGCCGTATGGAAACCCAGTGTCGCCAAGATAGCAATTTTACGGGCTGCATCGTAGCCGCCTACATCGTTCGTAGGATCAGCTTCGGCAAAGCCCTTTTCCTGGGCTTCGTTCAATGCATCTTCATAGGACATATCCAACTGGGTCATATTGGTCAATATATAATTGGTCGTACCGTTCAATATGCCGATAATTTCTTCAATCGTATTACTGTTGAGCGATGAATTCATGGGGCGGACGATGGGAATGCCGCCTGCCACACTGGCTTCAAACTGGAAATCTACATCCTGTTTTTGCGACAATTTCAATAATTCCATACCGTAATCGGCTATAAGATCTTTATTGGCACTGACAACGCTCTTACCCTTTAAGAAGCACTGTTCAATACACTGTCTGGCAAATTCTGAACTCCCCATGACTTCTACGACAATTTGAATGGCGTCATCTTGGATAATATCTTCAAAATGAGTAGTGAGTTCAATGCCCCGGGGCAATTTCATCCGCTTATATTTTTTAATATTCCTGACGAGTACTTTTTTTACAAGCAATTTGGTATCGAGCTGTTCCTCGATTAAATGGCCATTTACAGCTAATAAATCGATAACTCCTTTTCCTACGGTACCGCAGCCTAACAAAGCAATTGAAACTTCCTTCATAGTCGTCTCCCCCTTGTATACATCCGAAATCATAATATCAGACGCACCATCTTATATTGATTATCTGACCAGACCTCAGGCCTGGCCGATGACATCGACTTTACTGACACCGGTTAATTTTTTGAGTTTATCCATCAATTCTTCAACCGATAATTTCATTTCTTTTGTTTCGATAGAAATCGTAGCATTGGCCAAACCTTGGAGTGGCAGGCCCTGGTTGATCGTAAGCACACTGCCATTGCTGGAAGCGATCATATTCAATACCTGTGACAACGTCCCCGGCTTATCGATCAGCATAACCGACAAGGTCACGATTTTCCCCTGCGTTACGTCGTAAAAAGGAAAGACAAAATCCTTATATTTATAGTATGCACTGCGGCTCAAGTCCATCTTTTTAACAGCCTCATTGATGGTCTTTGTCTGATGGTGCTTTAATATTTCCTTGACTTTAATGGTCTTTTTAATCGCTTCTGGCAATATATCCTCTTGGACCAGATAAAATTTATGGCCATTTTCGTTCTTCACTCTAATTCCTCCTTAGAAAAATAATTATATGTTGCCAACAACCCCGGCATAAGTTTCGTGACGGGATGCCATTTCAATACATCCTGTGCTTTACCATTATGCAAAGCGGAGCGATAGATATCACCAGGACGAGCTTCTTCATACTGGACAGATACGGACTGACGGGCAAAATAAATCAGTATTTCCTTCAGTGCATTGACCGTTGTCTCAATCTGTGTGCTTACGTTATATACACCACAAGGCACATCGGCTGACATGGCTGCAAGATTAGCTCGAGCCACATCCTTGACATAAACGAAATCACGAGATTGTTCGCCATCGCCGAAAATTGTCAAATCCTTCCCCGCTGCCAAGGCCCGCGAAAAGATACAGACGACACCACCTTCGCCGTGGCTTCCCTGGCGTTCGCCATATACATTGGAATAGCGGAGTATACAATAGGGGAGTCCAAATATTTCATGATACAACTGCAGATATCGTTCTGCCGTTATTTTCGTCAAGCCATAGAAAGACATGGCACATACTGGTTCTTCTTCTACGAGCGGTACGGCTTGGTTGTCGCCATACACAGCAGCTGATGAAGAAAATATGATTTTCTTCACATGGTGGGTACGGCAATTTTCCAGTACATTCAACAGCCCCATGATATTGAGATCCGCATCCACAATGGGATGTTCTATTGAATAGGGAACCATGGTCTGAGCCGCTTCATGAAAAACGATGTCAATAGACTGGGAATCGAAAATACGTGTCAGCGCTTCCTGGTCACGAATATCCTGCTTAAAAAAAACGGCCTCGGGATGGACGTGTTTCATGACTCCCGAGCTTAAATCATCGACAATGATGACATGATGTCCTTCTTCAATCAAGCTATCGCACAGATGGGAACCAATGAAACCGGCACCTCCGGTCACTAATATATTCATACCCTCACTCCTCAAAACATTTTCTCTGATCCGTTTCTACGAATTACAAGCTGTTGCTACGGCAAGTCTCCATAATGGATAAGCTGTATATGGCGCTGTACCAACAAATCCCGTATACCTGGAGAAACTAAAGCCTGATATTCATCTTCCCAGTGATATCCCCAGGAAAAAGAACCTGATAACAGATGCGTATCCATACCTGGATGCATCATGATTTCATGGATGCCAAACGGCAGTTCTTTCAATATATACGAGAGATTGGTCTCATTCATATTGCCGCCATCGACCATACCCCAAAAATAATCGGTCGTAGTAAATCGTAAAGCCCGCACCTCTTTCATGGCCTTACGGGATAGCCAGGTCAAACCATTTCGCCCCATGACCCGTTTCGGATCTGCCAGGAGCATCTTGAATGTATACTGTTCCCTGGGGATACGCAGCCGATGGAGACCATATTGCTTCATCAGGGCTTGCACGATTTTCCACACGGGTGGCAGGACGTGCAAGTGCTGATGGCTGTCCACATGCGTGACGGGCAGTCCTGTTGCCAGGATAGCTTTTATCTGAGCATCCAATTCGTCATACACCTGTGTAAAATCGATATCCCCAGTATAAGCCTTCTTAATGAATGGCACATAGCTTTCGGGAAACCGTCCATCAGCATCGACCAAGGTAGACACTTTATCTCTGGGCAGCATGGAAGGCAAACCGCCGACTAGGCATAAATGGATGCCTATGCCCAAATTCGGATTCTGGCAAGCCAGAGCCACTGCATCGGCAAAGGCAGGGCCTGTCGCCAACAGGGATGTACTCGTCAACACGCCTCGACGGTGTGCGTCAACGATAGCCTGATTCACTGCCGGATGGATTCCAAAATCATCTGCATTGATAATCAATCTATTCATATATATCACCGCACGAAATCAAAGTTCGTAAAATTCATTTTTCCAACATGAGATAATTCAGAGGCTCCAAACCGGTCAAGCATGGTCCGGATTGTCTCTGGTATCCCCTGATACGCTCCTTTTGGGAAGGCGATGCCATATTGTTTACTCATAGCGGCCACACCATTAATAAATCCATACCTGGCCAGGACCGAAGCCGCAGCAACAGCAATATCCCGTTCACCACGGGGTACCTGTATGATGCGGTGCGTTTTTTCTAGTCCCCCCAGTCCGGCCAAGACATATCGTTCATTGCCGAACTTATCGACTATTATACATGGACATTCGTATTTTGACAATAGGCTTTGGATATTCTGACCATGGAGTGCTCCCAGCAAATCATTCAAATTTTTATGGTCATTACGGCATTGCTCATACAGTTGATTGTACTCTGGCGGCATAACCGTCCGAATGATACAGCGCTCTCCCACAGTCTGTAGGATTACCTGGGCCAGTTTGACGATTTTGGGATCTGTCAGCTTCTTACTATCGCAGACACCGGCGCGGCGAAGTGTCACCGCTTCCGCTGCCGTCACCGTACAAGCGGCACAAACAAGAGGACCGAATACATCCCCCTTTCCCGATTCGTCGCAGCCCATCCAGGCTGGTGTATCCTTCGGCAAGGCAATATCAGCATCAGCCAGAGTAATGTTTCTCCTGATGGGGCCGGACTGCGTCGCCGCTACGCTGCCTTGGCCGGTCAACTGGGTTTCCAACAAAGCTTTCAATGCTGAATCCCGTCCCTGGATGACCTTCGACAATCCTTTTTTACCACTATAAAGATTGACTTTGGCCTGGTTAGTGCCATCGCTGCAGGACAATTGCCAGCCATAATTAATCGATTTTTCTTCCACTATCTGTATTTGTTTTGCTTTTAACAGGTCCTTGACGGCCTGCACATAGTCACTTAAATTCGCATTCATATAACTGGTACGCCTCTTCCAATGCTTTACGCTGCCAATATTTCACAGGTTTCCCCGTACGGACTGCAGCGGCCCGGCAATCATCATATTCGGCCGATATATTCGTCAACTTGCCATCATAGGATGACACCTTGACATGAATCGTTTCCTCATCTACGGCAACCTGGCGGATCGTACGCGTGCAGGCAACCCGATGAACAGGAAAATAACGCAAACCGATAGATGTCGTTTCCTTAAAAATCAGCTTCGTGACCGCATCTATCAAACTCTCCCGGCATAGTACACAGACCATGACCGCCATGCGGCATTTCTTCATCATCATCGGCATGGCCCAGGCATCGTTGACACCCAACTGGAATAACTGGTCAAACACGTACTCCATATGCTGGGGATTCATGTCATCGATGTTGGCTTCTAATTGCCATAACTCTTCCATTACATATACCTCTTTTTCAAATTGACCAGCAAATTATCTGCCACACTGCAAACAAATATAAATCAGCGCAGTGAATTAATGATGTGAGCCATCCGCCCGGCGCCAAAGCCATTATCGATATTGACGACACTGACACCAGCAGAACAACTGTTGAGCATAGACAACAACGCTGACAAGCCATGGAAATTGGCGCCATAGCCTACGCTGGTCGGCACGGCGATGACAGGCTTGTCGACCAGGCCGCCGACGACACTGGCCAAGGCCCCTTCCATGCCCGCTACGACGATATTGACGTTGGCATCCCGTATGGCTTCCGATCGGGATAACAGACGATGCAGTCCAGCCACACCGACATCATAAAAACGTACAACTTTATTCCCCATGATTTCAGCCGACAAAGCAGCTTCTTCTGCCACGGGGATATCACTGGTACCGGCCGTAATGACGGAAATGATCCGTTCACCATTAACGAGCTTCGGATCATTGCGCTGATAGACCATTTTAGACAAATCATCGTACTGCACCCCCGAAAAAACAGGTTTTAACCGGTCATATACCTCTTTCGCGGCCCGGGTACCGATGACATTGGGATACTTGTTCATGAGCAGCGTCAGAATTTCAACGGATTGGTCTATGGTTTTGCCGGCACAGTAGACAACTTCGGGAAAACCGCGCCGTTCCATGCGATCCAAATCAATCGTAGCAAATCCCAGATCTGCTGTCGGTGACGACGTCAAGGCATGTTTCGCTTCGTTCAGAGATAGCTTCCCTGCCTTATATTCTGTCAAGATATTGGTTACATCAATCATTGCATATCTCCTCTATGGATAAATAAATATGGATTACGTACCCGAAAAGCCGGTCATTTCCCAGGCTTTATATACGACTACACCAACGGACATCGATAGATTCAGTGATTCCATGCCTTCCCGCATGGGAATGGTAATCAGTGTATCACATCGATCCATGAACGATTGCGTCAATCCATTGGCTTCATTGCCAAAAGCCAAGACGACAGGTCGTGTGTAATCGGCAGCGGCATAGGATATCGTCCCATGCGGTGTCGTTCCCAGTATGATGCGTCCGCTCTGGCTGCTGAAATTAAACACGGCCTCATCGGTGACATTGCGCACGACGGGTATCTTAAAAACGGCCCCCATGGCACTGCGAAGCGTCTTGTCATTATATAGGTCAACACTGTTTACGCCCAACAAGACAGCTCCTACATTGGCTGCTGCAGCCGTCCTCAATACGGTGCCGAGATTGCCTGGATCCTGAATGGCCTGTAAAAATAAAAGCGGCCTGTTTCCTGCCGCAGCCATGGCATCAGAAAATCCGTATTCAAAAAAAGGCAGCATCGCTGCAATACCTTGGGGGTTCTGCGTATCAGATATTTTTTGGTACACCCCATCTGGTACGACATAAAACTGCCAATTCAACGCCCCTGCCATCTCATATAATTCAGCAAACCCGCTTCGTCTGCGTCCTTCTTCCGTAACAAAGCAGACGCCTTCAGTCAGGCCGCAGCAAGCGGCATCGACCACGATGCGCAAGCCTTCGACAAACAAGCGCTGGTGCTGCAAGCGACCTTTTTTCGTCTTTAAAGCAACTGCCATTTTAATCCATTGGTTGTCTTTCGATAGTATCTCTTTCATAGCAATTCCTTTCAGCACTAAATAAGTGCAATATCCTGCAGGATATTGCACTTATTACTCTGCTGCCATAATGTATACCTTACTTGGTGCTATCTTTTTTATTCGTATTAGCCAAACTTTCTCTATTGGCCCGGATGGTATCCAATGTTTTTTCCAATGTCGATTCCACGTATTTCAAGACATCTCCGGCATATGTAATAGAGCTGTTCTTCAATTCATCTGAAGACTGATTGGCGTTCATGATGATTTCATTGGCATGTTCCTGAGCCTGCCGCACCAATTCGCTTTCTTCAGTCAACTTGGCAATATAATCCTTGGCCTGCGCAACCATGCTGTCAGCATGACGTTGGGCATCGGCCAGGATTTTATCCTTTTCTGTCAGGATTTTCCTGGATTCCTCCAATTCTTCTGGCATGGATGCCTTCAAATCGTCGATTATCTGCAGGAGTTCTTCTTCTTCTACCAAACGCTTATTGGTAAACGGCATTTTAGATGCATTCATTACCAAGCTTTCCAAATCTTCTAACAACTTTTCTGAGTTCATATGATCCACCCCTATGCCTTGTATTTATCCTGAAATCTCAACTTAAGCCGATCTTCGACGTACCGAGGGACCAGTCCATCCAATTTACCGCCGAAGCAGGCTAATTCGCGTATTCCCGTCGAACTGACAAAAGAATATTTGTTATTTGTCATAATGAAGACCGTTTCAATATCCGGTTCAACCTTTTTCATCAATAAAGCTCGCTGGAATTCGTATTCAAAATCACTGAGAGCCCGCAAGCCGCGGATGATGATATAGGCACCGTGCTCGATAGCATATTGATTCAATAGCCCTTCAAAGCTTACTACCTCGATATTAGGGATATGCCTCGTCGTTTCTCGCAACATCTCTTCTCGTTCATTCATGGTAAACAGGTGTTTTTTCGTTGGATTTTCAAATACGGCAACGATGAGTTTATCTACGAGCTTACTCCCTCTTTCAAAAATATCGATATGACCATTGGTGACAGGATCAAAGCTGCCCGGACAGATTCCGATTCGCATTATGTTTCTCCTTCCTGGCGGCCGCGGATAAAACTGATGCACGTATCTTTTCCGTACCGTTTTGTACGGAAAATCTGATACGGACCATCTGTTGATATCATTTCTTTGGGACTATGTTCCATGAGAATCAGTCCCTGCGGTCGCAACAATCCATATTGAAAAATCAATCGGATCGTGTCGTTTATAAGATTTTTATTATAAGGAGGGTCCGCAAAAATATAATGAAAGGATCGTCCCTGCAGTCGCTGCAACGCCCGTTCTACTTCCATCTTCAATACTTCACACTGAGAAGTAAAACCGCAAAGCGCTGCATTCTCGACAATCAACTGCCGCGTATAATGATCAATGAACACGCAATGTTCTGCTCCACGGCTGAGTGCTTCCAATCCCAATGCTCCCGTTCCGGCAAAGACATCTAATACCTGGGAGCCAGGAAACCCATAATTCTCTAAAACATTGAACAGGCTTTCCCGGGTACGATCCTGCGTCGGCCGGGTCAACATCCCTTTAGGGGATTTCAAATTTCTACCTTTCGCGCTTCCGGCTATAATTCTCACAAAGCCTCCTGTGCCAACCATGCAACCTTACACATAGTTAATTATACACGTTTTTTACATTATATCAAATAGCAAATGATGCTTATTTGCGTTTGATACGTTCTACTTTCAATTCGGTTCCATGCAGGAGCCGCACTATATTATCTTTATGGCGGACTATGACAAATAGCGCCGCCAACAGGCCAAACCCAGTCACGGCCGCAGGCTCACCGAATAGGGCCATCGTCACCGGCACCAGGGCCGCAGCCACGATGGAACCGAGAGAAACGTATTTCGTCAAGGCTACGATGACAGCCCAGGTCAAAAACACAATGAGCGTTTCGACAGGAGCCAAGTATAGGATGACACCTAATCCCGTCGCTACCCCCTTGCCACCCCTGAAATGAAGGAACATCGAACAGTTATGCCCCAAGATGGCCAAAAGACCGCCGCCTATCATGGCATACACCTGATATTCACTGACAGCACTGCCACCATATTGCCCCAAGAATACGCCTAAAGCTCCTTTGCCGGCGTCGAGCAGCAAGACCGCCGCGGCCGGACATTTTCCCAAGACCCGGTACGCATTGGTAGCGCCGATATTATGACTGCCATAGTCGCGCAAATCTACATGGAAAAATAATTTGCCGACGACGAGGCCGCTGGGAAATGAGCCGATGATATAGGCCAGCACCAACCAGGGCAGCACAGCCATCATTTTGTATCACTATCCTTTTTTCCACGCAGTATCAGTCGGATCGGCGTCCCTTCAAAACCGAAGGTTTCGCGAAGACGGTTTTCTAAGAATCGCACATACGAAAAATGTATCAGCTGAGGATCATTGACAAACAGGATAAAAGTCGGCGGTTTGACCGATGCCTGCGTCATATAATATATTTTAGGCACCTTGCCGCTTTTCACTGGTGGCGGATTAATGAGCTGCGCATCCTCCAGCAATTCATTCAACACGCTCGTCGAGACGCGCATATTCTGCTGTTCAGCTACATATTTCACCAAATCTGCCAATCTATTTACGCGCTGCTTCGTCAAAGCCGACGCATACAAAATAGGGGCATACTGCAAGAAACCGAGTTCCCGTCTGATATCATCAGTATACTTCAGTGAGGTCTTGCTGTCCTTGGGCACCAGGTCCCATTTATTGACGACGATGATGCAGCCTTTTCCTGATTCGTGGGCATAGCCGGCTATCTTTTTATCCTGCTCGGTCACGCCTTCAACGCCATCAAGGACCAAGACGGCCACATCCGAACGATCGACGGCACGCAAAGCCCGGACAACGCTATACCGTTCTACTGGCAAGTCAACCTTCCCTTTGCGGCGCATACCGGCCGTATCGATGAGGACGAACTCTGCACCGTCATGAGTCCAACGGGTATCGATAGAATCCCGGGTCGTACCGGGAATATTACTGACGATGACCCGCTCCTGCCCCAAGAGGGCATTCGTCAGAGAGGATTTTCCTACATTCGGCCGTCCGATGAGGGCAACGTGAATCGTCGCATCATCTTCCTCTTCAACGGGAACTTTACGTATATGATCCAGCACTTGATCGAGAAGATCCCCTAGATTCATGAGATTCACTGCCGATACGGCGATGGGATCCCCTAAACCCAGATTATAGAACTCGTAAATATACATTTCCTGTTCAACACTGTCAATCTTATTCACTACCAATATGACGGGCTTACCAGATGCACGGAGAATATTGGCAATTTCCTGATCCTGTGGCTGAATCCCAGTCTTGCCGTCTACGACATACAAGATGACATCGGCTTCGTGGATTGCCAATTCCGCTTGATAGCGCATACTAGTGAAAATATGATTATCTTCACCGACAAACTCAATACCACCAGTATCGATCATGGTAAATTCATGCCCCAGCCATTCCGCATCAAAATAAATACGGTCCCGTGTCACACCGGGAATGTCCTCGACAATAGAAATACGCTTTTTTACAATCGCATTAAATAACGTAGATTTACCTACATTGGGTCTGCCGACGACGGCAACTAACGGTTTATACATACATAACTCCTTCAACAGCCCAGACATAATGGTCCCGGCCAAAAATTAAGATCCGCCATAATCAGATTACGGATGGGACACACTAGGTGCATCTTTTTCCGTCCGGTCATGCCAATGATACAATATTTCTTTTAAATCCGATGCAAATTCGCTGACTCGCACAGGTACACCTATATTACAACAAAATTCAGCCAATGTCATGTCATCCAGGAAAATATCTTCGCCCTTCCTCAGTGCCGTCCCAGGAATGATGACGCCATCCCAGGGGCCGTCACTGCGGTTATAAGCCGCCAGTATATCCTGCGCCGTCAACAAACCGGTCACATTGATACTAGTACCAAAATATTCATTTTCAACAGCGATGACCGAAACGGATAAATTCTCTACCTGTACTTCATCCACCATGGACTGTATGAAAGGTGCGACAAGCGTCCCCGTAAATAAAGCCAGGCGCAAAGGCTCATCATATGCCTGGCGCACTGCCCCAGACCATTGATGCCATTGCTGTTCGAATAACCGGATCATGCCGATGCCATCCTCTATTTGCTCATACCCATCATACCATTCATTTCCAGGAATGGGCTGCTGAGCTTTTAAATAAAACTCATCGGCCAGATACACAAAGGAATTGCCATACTCTTCGCGGCTGCGTTGCTGGAAAGCAGTTGCAATCCGTATCGTTTCTTCGGCACAAGCCACGCTTACTGGCTGCAATTTTTCACATTGATCCCTGAATTTTGTCATACCCAAAGGGACGACGGCAATGCCCAATACATTCGGTCGCAGAGATTCCAGATACTGTAAAGTATGCTCGAATTCAACACCATCATTATAACCAGGTACGAGAACGATCTGGCAATACATGTCGATGTCATACCGCACTAATTCTTCCAACTGCTCCCGTATATGTTCCGTATCGGGTTGCCGCATCATGCGACGCCGTAAGGAACCATTTACTGTATGGACAGACACGTGCAGCGGCGATAAATGATAACGGCGGATCCGCGACAAATCATCTTTCGTCAAATTAGACAAGGTAATGAAACTACCTGTCAGGAATGACATGCGATAATCATCATCACGAACATATAATGACGGTCTCATTCCTTGCGGCATCTGGGCAATAAAGCAAAAGATACAACCATTACGGCATTGCTCGATAGAATCAAATACCGCCGATTCCATGGTAATACCAAGGTCTTCACCAAAACGCTTCTGAAAATAACATTCCCTCGGTCCGTCATGACCAGAAACGACCACACTGATTTTTTCATCAGCCAGTTCGTAATTCAAATCGATTAAATCGTGTACCGGCCTGCCATTGACCGATACGATGGTATCACCGGCCTGCAGGCCTTGCACCTGGGCCTGGCTTCCCGGTTCTATCCGTGAGATGACGGCTTTATACGTTTCGGTCATCCTTTACCCTCCATATCCATTATTAAAAAAAGGATAACCAGCTGGCGCCGGTTATCCTTTCCGAGAAAATTATTTATCTTCTTCCAGAGCATCGCCGATTGTAGCTGTATTTTCACTTTCACCAGCTTGTGCCAGATAATTCCGTACTTCAGTTTCTTCTTTATCGCGTTCCAATGCCAAGACACTCAGGGAAATCTTCTTCTTATCTTTGTCGATATTGATGATCTTCACGTCGAGGATATCACCGATATTGACGAGATCCTTAACAGCAGCACCGCGTTTTTCCGTAATTTCAGAAACGTGGAGCAAGCCCTGCAATTCAGAATCTATAGCCAAAATGGCACCGAAAGGCAACAATTTACGGACTTCGCCCTTCACAGCATCGCCAACTTCAAATTTTTCGATAGCAGCCATCCAAGGATTCTTCTGCAGTGCTTTCAAGGACAAGGAAATACGGTTGCGTTCCTTATCAAATTTTTGTACCAAGACCTGCAGTTTGTCGCCCGTCTTCAGTACGGCATCGACAGAACTGATCCGTTTCCAAGAAATATCGGAAATGTGGAGCAAGCCTTCTACGCCGCCCAAATCAATGAACGCGCCATAAGGCATAATTTTAACGACAGTACCTTCCAGGACAGCGCCTTCTTCAATATGTTCAAACGCTTCGATACGCTGTTTTTCCCGTTCTGCTTCCAAAACGGCTTTACGGGACAGAACCAACCTGTTCTTGTGTTCATCGATATCGATGACTTTGACCTGGAACACCTGGCCAACAAGGAAATCCAAGGATTTCACGAATCTCACATCGCCCTGGGACAGGGGAATGAATCCGCGAAGAGAATTGATGGAGACGACAAGGCCAGCCTTATTTATTTCCTTACCGGTACATTCGACGAGTTCGCCTTTTTCAAAAGCGTCCTTAACAGCATTCCAGTCTTCTATCTTCTTCATCTTGACCAAAGAGACGACAATAGCGCCTTCTTCTTTGATGTTATTAGCGATTTCAACGGTCAGCTTATCACCGACTTGGACAAAATCTTTTGCCGATTCCGGTGCAGGGACAGCCATTTCCTTCTTAGGCAGTATAGCTTCTGCCTTTGTGCCGATGGAAACATAGGCAGCATCATCATTCACAGAAACAACCTTGCCTTCCACAATATCGCCTTTCTTTGGATTTTCTTCATAGTCGTACTGATCCAGCAATTCCTCACTCATTGTCGTTACTTCTGTGTTTTCTGTTGCTTGCAAATTTTCCATATTATTAACAACCTCCTGTATTATCCAATCCGGCGTTGAAGCGCCGGCTGTAATGCCTATATTTTCCTTACCTGTAAACCACTGCGGCTCCAATTCTGAAGCCGTCTCTATGTGATATGTAGGACAGCCCTGGCCGCTGCACACCTGAGCCAAGTGGCGCGTATTGGCACTATTCTTGCCGCCTATGACAATCATAGCATCCATTTTCGCTGCCAACGCAATGGCTGCCTCCTGACGCTGCTGTGTCGCAGTGCAGATTGTCATATACACATCCATATGACCTGTTTTCTTTTCCAAAATAGAAGCAATCCGTTTGAACTGTTCCTGAGCAAATGTCGTCTGGACAACAACACCGATTTGATCAAAAAACGGCAAATTCTCAGCTTCTTCTTCTGTCTCTATAATAATAGCACGATTTGCCCCCCATTGTGAAATACTAATTACTTCAGGATGGGCTTTTTCGCCAATAATTATGAGATTTTTTTCTAAATCAATGACTTTTTTCGCGTCGATCTGTGCTTTTTTTACATGAGGACAGGTTGCGTCGATGATAGTCAGGTTTTTTTTTCTCGCTTCTTCATAATACTGAGGGCCTACACCATGGGAACGAATAAGCAATGTCGACCCTTCGGCGGCTTCATCCAAATTGACTATGGGACAGACACCGCGTTCTGACAATTTATTGACAACTTGCGGATTATGAATAATGGGGCCCAGCGTATTTGTGCCCGGTGCAGCTTCTTTCGCCATCTGAACGGCTCTTTTGACACCATAGCAAAAACCACAGGCATCGGCAATATGGATATTCATTTCACATCTCCTCCGTATTGATTCAGCATAGCTGCTATCGCTTGCCGTACCTCATCGTTGAATTCGGCAACGTACGATTTGTCACGACGGTCCCGCATCGGCTGAATCGGTTTTCCGAACACGACGAGCAGTGGTCCGCTGTGCTTCGGCAAATCCCGGGAACCGACGACTGCCACCGGAATGACCGGAACCCCTGATTTCACGGCAATGGCTGCCATACCTTCGTGGAATGCGCCTAATCCAGTCGTAATGCGCGTCCCTTCAGGGAAAATACCCAGAATTTCGCCGCTTTTCAGTACGCGTAAAGCTTCCACCAACGCTTTGCGATCCACATGACCGCGATGAACAGGAAACGTGTTCATATAGTGCAAGAACCAATTCATAATCGGATTGTGAAACAATTCTTCCTTCGCCATAAAATGAATCAACCGCTGACGGACTGCCGTACCCACCAGAGGTGGGTCAAAATTGCTGGCGTGGTTGGATGCCAGTATGACCGCCCCGGTCTCTGGAACATTCTCTGCACCCACTACGTTTAGTCCTAACCACGTAAACGTCACTAAATTGAATATGCTTCGAAAAAAAGCCAACCAAAACTGTCTCATCGCATTCGGTCTCCGGTCAGTGAAACAATCAACTCTGCTGTTTCCTCTAATCCAATGTCACTATTATCGATACGGATAGCATCTTCAGCCTGACGCAGCGGCGATATGGCGCGTTGTGAATCCATGGTATCACGAGAAGCTATATTTTCGGCAATCGCAGCGAGCGACGCCGTATCACCCTTAGCTGTATTTTCCAGCCAACGGCGCTTGGCCCTCGCTTCGACGGAAGCCGTCAAATATATTTTCAACTCAGCATCAGGAAGCACGACTGTACCAATATCTCGGCCATCGAGGATGATTCCTCCGCGTGAAGACATTTCCCTCTGCAATTGTACCAGTTTTTCCCTTACTACTGCAAGTGCTGCAACCTGAGAAACTTGAGAAGATACAGACGAATTTCGAATTTCTTCCGTTACCTCCTGGTTATCGACAAACACACGGCATAGAGACAGACCCGGTTCCAGCCGGATATGCAGCGATTCAACCAACTTTTGGATAGATGCTGTATCCTGCAGGGATACCTGCCGTTGCTGCACCGCCCAGGTCACGGCGCGATACATAGCACCCGTATCGATATACAAGTAATGCAGCCGGGCAGCTACCAATTTCGCCACACTGCTTTTTCCGGCCCCAGCCGGGCCATCAATCGCAATGCTGATTCGTTTCATCCTTCTATCACCTCACCTGCTGCATTTTTACCGGCTACATAGCCCGTTGAAAAAGCAGCTTGCAAATTATATCCGCCTGTATAGGCATCTATATCCAGGACCTCCCCGGCAAAATATAGGTTCGGTACCAGTTTTGATTCCATCGTCTTGGGATTGACTTCCTTGATACTGACGCCACCAGCCGTTACAATGGCTTCACTCAGCGGTCTGGTGCCGGTCACAGTCAGACAAAAAGCCTTGAGCGTATCCACAAGCCCCCGCCGTTGTTCCCGTGAAATCTGATTGACCGGTGTATGGCCATCTATGTCCGCCTGTTCCAAGACAGGGCCGATAAGGCGCTGCGGCAATAAATCTTTCATGCCGTTTTCGACCTGTTTGCGGATATACGTTTGAAAATCGCGCTGTATCCTTGCGTCCAACACATCTGCCGTCAGTGCCGGTTTAAAATCGATACGCAGCTGCAACGGAAACGTGCAGCGCTTCTTGCGGACGATTTCACTACTCAGCATGAGGATGGCCGGCCCGGATACACCAAAGTGGGTAAACAACATTTCACCAAAATGGGAACCTTCTTTTTTCCCTTTTTTCCAAATCGACACTTCTACATTGCGCAAGGAAATCCCCGACAACGCTCCCACCCACGATTCTTCCGTCGTAAACGGGATGAGCGAAGGCTTCAAGTCCGTCACGCTGTGACCGAGGGACTGGGCAAAGCGATAGCCATCGCCAGTGGAACCGGTAACCGGATAGGACATACCGCCCGTCGTAATGACGCAGGCATCGCAGCTATATGTTCCTGAATCCGCTTCTATGACTAATTTTTGACATTCCTGGGATACTGCCTCGACAGCATCTTCTAAGTGGATTTCCACGCCATGCCGCCGCAGCTGGGCATAAAACAACTTGCGAACCTCTATGGCGCTGTCCGATTGGGGAAAAACGCGTCCTCCCCGCTCTTCTTTCGTCTCCAAACCCCAGTCATGTACTTTCCGCAATAAGTCTTCGTTGCTGAACTGTTCATAAGCGCTGTATAAAAACTTACCATGACCGGGAGTACGGGCAATAAAATCCGACATGGAGCACGTATTCGTCAAATTACAGCGTCCTTTACCGGTAATACCCATTTTCTTACCGACGATATTATTTTTTTCAAACAAGCGGACGACTGCCCCTTGCTCGGCAGCCGCCAAAGCCGCCATGATACCAGCTGCGCCGGCACCGATGACGATGACAGATTTCATATATGGCACTATCTCCCTGTTTATTTATATTGGTATAACTCGGCCACTTCTTCTTTCGTCAAAGACCGATAAGCCCCGCGCTTGATACCGCTGAGCGTCAAGAAAGCATACTGTGTCCGGCGCAGATTGTGGACCTGATAGCCAAAATACTCTACCATGCGCCGCACTTGACGGTTCCGCCCTTCATGGATCGTAATATCCAATGAAGTGACCCCGGTCCGCATATCATAACCATTATAACAAACTACGGCCGGCGCCGTCATGCCATCCAGGAGCGGCACGCCATCTGCTAATTTTTGCAGCGTCGTGTCGTTGACATGGCCTTTAATCTTTACTTCGTATGTTTTATCGACCATCATGCTGGGATGCATGAGGATATTCGCCAATTCGCCGTCATTCGTCAGGAGCAGCAGCCCTTCTGTATTCTGATCCAACCGTCCTACGGGATAAATCCGGTCCTTGACCGCCTTGAAGTAGTCCAGCACTGTCGTCCGTCCCTGGTCATCACTGGCTGTCGTAATGACGCCTTTGGGCTTATTAAATAAAAAGTATAATTTAGGCGGTTCTTCCAACCGTTTACCATCGACGAGGACAATGTCCTTCGTCAAATCTACTTTCGTCCCTAACTCGCGTATAATGACCCCGTTGACACGCACTCTGCCATCAAGGATCATCTGTTCAGCAGCTCGCCGGGAAGCAATTCCACAGCTACTAATGGCTTTCTGTAATCGTTCCATCCATTTCCTCCGTCATTTCTATTTTTCTGACTGCTCCGGGCTGACATCGGCACCAGGAAGCTCCACGGACATATCGTCAGGAATGCTCCGGGCCAGCTCATCGAGTGAATCCATACCCAAACATTCCAAAAAATATGGTGATGTTCCGTATATAATTGGCCGCCCAGGGCTATCCTTCCGGCCTAAATCACTAATTAAACCTTGCTGCAAAAGTGTATTGATAATACGTTCGGACGATACGCCTCGCAGCTTTTCCACTTCAGCCCGCGTGACAGGCTGCTTGAAGGCTATGATGGCTAACACTTCCAAGGCCATAGGCGTCAACTGTACTGGCCCGGTACGCACCCATTTGACCGTATCGTGGAGTACCTCTTTCGTGACCAGCTGATAGCCGCCAGACACGTGCAATAATGCTAAACCGCTGTAGGGACTGCGCAATCTTTCTTCCAGCACGGCTGCAGCTGCAGCCAGCTGTTCACTATCCCAACCGGTATGCTCACAGATTCCTGCAGCAGCCATAGGCTCGCCGCTCAAGAACAGCAGTGCTTCCAACACAGCCGCAGGCTCAAGCCCTTGTCCGTCTTCCTGTACAACATCGCAAGGCAATGGCATTCCCATCCTCTCCATCAGATACGGTACCAAGCCGTCCTAGTTTCAATAATTCTAATACCGCCATGAACGTGACGATCAATTCACCTCGTGAGCGGCAACGTTCAAATACCGCTGCGACCGCTATGGTCCGGCCCTGGTTCTTTACATAAGCGTAAATCGTATCCATATACGTATCGAGGTTATAGGATTCACGCTGTATATGGATTTCCAGCTCCGGCTCTTTATCTAAGGCCTGATACACTATACGGAATGCTTCGTATAATGCATCCTTCTCTATATGGCCAGAAAATTGCGGCATATACGGCACCGGCGTCCGCGGCCGATCGAGCATGCGGCTCCTCTTCTCCCACAATGCTGCCATGGCGTGCGATACTTTTTTCATCTGCTTATATTCGACAAGCTGACGGACCAAAGCTTCCTGCGGGTCCTCCTCTGCATCCTCACCAGTCGTCAAGACCGGTTTAGGCAGGAGCAGGCGCGATTTAATCTGCAGCAATGTCGCGGCCATGACAAAAAATTTACTGGCATAATTGACATCGAATTCCTGCACCTGGGCTACATACCGATTGAACTGGTCTGTAATCACCACGATGGGAATATTATATATATCGACTTTATTTTTTTCTATAAGATACAACAATAAATCCAAAGGTCCCTCAAAATCAGACACTTTGTATTGGTATTCTTTCATATAGACCGCCATTGTTATTATAAAATAAAACCTTGAAAATTACAAAAAAAAGGAATGGATTATATCCAAACCTTTTTTTTCGAATAGAAGGCCTGTACATTATCTATATTATTATATAGACGATGGGCCGCATTGTAAAGTATTTTTATTTTATTTATATTTTTTAAATATAATATCGCTCACTTTGGGCTCCATCCGCAGGGCAAAACCGCCTACCTGCCCTTGTGGCTCATCAAAAAATGTAAGGGGAATCGTATATAAATCCGTATCTTCTTTGACGTGTTCCACTTTGAACGTATCATACTGGAAATGGCTCATCGGCAGATGACGGACATCTCGTTCAGATAATTCCAAGTTTTCTTCGTTCAAACCGATACAAAATTTGCCATATGCTTCATTGTAATACGTGCCGACGTATGCTGACAACGCATGCGACGGCTTCGTGCCAGCCACAGCGCGTTCGGGCATACAATCGAATTCCAATGTATGGTACATATCTTCTGGCGCATGTTCACCGCCTGGCATATAATACCCAGCCCAATCGAATGCCGGCCGGTCCAGGAAGTAATCCAATAACAAGCCCTGTACGGCAAATATAAAGGGATTGTCCGGCGCATGGAGATTCTGTAAAAATACGGCACCGGACCCAGTCGATTCCTCATAAAACTGGAACGCGCTGTAACCTTCGATTTTTCCCGTATGCTGTTGTACTACATGACCGTGATAGTCCAATACCCGCCATCCCAAACCATACCCCAGGGACCGTCCTCCCTGCAAATGGGGATATTCCATAGCAATCTGCGGAGTGTGCATCATGGCAAAGGCATCCGTTGAAAGAAGCTGCTTTCCCTGCCACTGGCCGCCTTGAATATGGAAGGACAGCCATTGGCTCATATCGGCAGCGGTACTCATAATGGAACCGCAAGGGCCAGCCATATCGATATTCCAACGGGGTATGACCTGCAAGCCGTTATTCCACCAATGCGGCATAGCGCAATTATCCTGGGCCGCCGCTTCATCCATGAGGCAATATGTACGGGTCATACCCAGCGGTTCAAATATTTCCTCCCGCAGGATATCTTCCCAAAGCTTCCCTGTAATCACTTCCGTAATACCGCCTATGGCAGCATACATGACGTTACTGTACTGCGCGATGGCTCGGAACGGCGCATTAGGTTCCATGTAGCGCAAACGTTTCAGGAACTGACTCCGAGATATGCCATTATCAGGCCAGGTGCCGTCGTGTCCGCCCAGGCCCGTGCGGTGGCACAACATATCCCGCAAGGTTACCTGTCGTGATGCCGTCGCATCGTATAACGTAAATTCCGGCACATAGCGGCTTACCGGTTCGTCTATATCTACTAGTCCCCGTTCCGCCAGCCGCATGACCGCATAGGCCGTCATCGATTTTGTACAGGAGCCGATGCTGTTGATTGTATCTGGCGTAAAAGGTTCCTTCGTTTCGATATTTCGGAAACCGAATGAAAACATATGGCCATTGCCGCCGTGGATGACGGCAATGGCACAGCCGGGGATACTATAGTATCGCATGAGCGCTGCCATTGCCTCGGTCAAAAACGTATACTCTGCCATCTTATTCAGCCTCCCCGCTATCGCCCTGGATCAATGGATGGAAGCAGGCCACCTGTCGGCCTGGTGCAATTTCTACCAACGGCGGACAAGAGGCGTGACAGTCTTCCTGGGCTAGAGGACAACGCGGTGCAAACCGGCAGCCGGCCGGCAAATCGATGGGACTCGGTATTTCTCCTTTTATGGCATATTCACGGGAACGATAATCGGGATTGACTACTGGGGCCGCCTTGATGAGTATATCCGTATAGGGATGGGCCGGATGGGCATAAAGCGGTTCCGTCGGTCCGATTTCGATGAGCCCGCCCAGATACATGACAGCTACGCGGTCGGCCATATAGCGGACCATGCGGATATCATGAGAAATAAATAGCATCGTCAAGGAAAGGCGTTCCTTCAAATCGAGCAGCAAGTTGACTATCTGTGCCTGGATGGATACATCCAAAGCCGACAGCGGTTCATCAGCAATGAGGAAGGCTGGCTTCATAGCCAGGGCTCGGGCAATATTGATCCGCTGCCGCTGGCCGCCCGAGAACTGGGACGGCTTGCGATCCAGTGACTCTTCTCCCAATCCGACATAGCCCAGCAGGCGCAGCGTTTCCTTTTCCCGCTCAGAGGCCTTGCACAAATGGTGGACATTCAATATTTCATAAAACATCTGGCGGATGGTCATAGCCGGATTCAAAGAGGACTGAGGATCCTGAAAAATCATCTGCAACTGGAAGCGCATATTTTTCTTGTTTTCCTTTTCTTTTAAATCCTGTCCTTCAAAGACCAGGCTGCCACCATCGGGCTCATACAATAAGGCCATAGTCTTGGCCAACGTACTCTTACCACAGCCGGATTCGCCGACTAGCGCCAAGGTTTCCCCTTTATTTACAGCGAACGTGACATTTTCGACGGCACAAACCATTTTCGGCTTTTTGCGGGCCAAAATTTCAAAAAAATTCTGTTTAACCGGGAATACTTTGGTCACGTTCTTTACTTCATATACAGGAGTCACTTACAAAACCTCCTCCAATTTTCTATATAACGCACTATGCGATCTATCAAATTCACTTATCACTCTTTACTCGTCACAGGCTGTGGCCCTTCTACTACGGCAGGCAGATTCTGCAGTTTATCTAGGTAAAAGCAGCTGCTGACATGATCCTTGCCGACTTCTACTTGTTGCGGCAATTCCTGCCTACAGCGCGCTTCGGCATAAATGCAGCGCGGTGCAAATGGGCAGCCTTGTATGGACCGCGACAAGTCCGGCGGTGTCCCCATGATAGGCGTCAAGCGGTTCTGTTCCGCTTTAGACATAGGAAGTGAACAAATCAATCCATATGTATAAGGATGACGCGGGAAATAAAACAAATCATGGGCCGAAGCCCGTTCCACTATATGACCGGCATACATGACGGCAATAGAATCACACATGGCCGATGCCACGCCCAGATTATGAGTGACTAAGATAAGGCTCATTCCCAGTTCTTTAATCAGTCGCAACAACAGTTTCATGATCTGGTCCTGGATTGTCACATCGAGAGCCGTCGTCGGTTCATCGGCCAACAGCAGCTTGGGCCGTGGTGCCAAGGCGATAGCAATCATCGCCCGCTGGCGCATGCCGCCGGACAACTGATGCGGATAGAATCCCAGCCGTAGTTCCGGCGAAGCAATACCGACCAGACGCAGCATATCTATCGACTGTTTGCGCACCTCATCCTTGGAAAGGTTTAAGTGAATCATAGATTCAGCCAGTTGTTCACCAATCGTCGTCACAGGATTTAAGGCATTCATCGGTTCCTGAAAGATCATGGATATTTCTTTTCCCCGCAGGGCTGCCATTTCTCTTTCGGAAAATTGCAACAAATCTTGTCCATTATACAAAATCCGACCTTGCGTATTCAGTCCGCCGTGCTGGACCAGGCCAATGATGGAACGACACGTAGAACTTTTGCCGCATCCGGACTCGCCGACGAGACCCAGCACTTCGCCATGTCGCAAGCTGAATGTAACACCGTTGACGGCTTGGACTATCTTGCCGTTGTCGGCAAACCATGTATGCAGATTATCAACTTCCAATAATACATCTTGATTCATGAACGCTCCCCCTTACCGGTCTTGACGGACCATAGACGATAATCCCGTTCCCAACAGGGATAAGCCGCTGCCTGTGATAGCCAGAGCAATACCGGGGAATGTCGAAATCCACCAGGCACTTGTCATGAACGATCTGCCATCTGAAATGATTGCTCCCCATTCCGGAATCGGCGGCTGTACCCCTAAACCGAGGAAGCTCATAGAAGCTGCCAGGAGCATGCACATCATGATATCGGAAACACCGTAAACGACAGCACTGGAAAGTACATTGGGCATGATATGACGGAATATGATGCGCCAAGGAGAATAACCTAATGTCCTTGCCGCCAGGACGTAATCCTGATTCTTTTCGACCAATACTTCGCTGCGTACCAGACGGGCATATTCACGCCAGCCGACCATCCAAATAGCCATGAACAGATTGGAAATACCGGCACCCAGTATCGTCACGATGCCGATGACCAATACGATGAACGGAAAAGCGGTCATAACATCGAGAATACGCATAAGCACATCATCGACCCAACGGCCAAAATAGCCGGCAACCAGGCCGACGACACTGCCAAAAGCAAATGGGACAACTGTGGCCAAAAAGCCGATAGTCAAATCGACACGGGCACCATAAATCACGCGGGTATAAATATCCCGGCCGAAATTATCCGTACCGAACCAATATTGAGAAGAAGGCGGCTGCAGCAAGGCCTTCATATTCTGCGCCGTCGGGTCTCCAGACGTAAACAAGCTTGGAAATACGGCGATGAAGATGACGCAGACAATGATTACCAAACCCAGCCAAAAAGGAACATTATGCTTAGGGCGAAAAAACTTCTCCAATTCCTTTTGTTTTGCAGGGTCTGTCGTCAGGCTTTCAATGAGCTGGCGTCGTTCTTGTTGTAATGTATCCATATTGAACTTGACCCCCTATTTCAATTTTACTCGCGGATCAAGGAGCGAATAGCATACATCCGTAATCAGCGTAATGAACAAAACCATAGTAGCAAATAATAAGACCGTACATTCTACGATGGGATAATCCCTGGTCAGTACACCATTGACCAAAAGCTGTCCGACGCCAGGCAGAGCAAAAACCGTTTCTATGACGACACTGCTCCCCAGCATGGAAGCGATGCGCATGGCCAGCAGCGTAGAAGACGAAATCATGACGTTTTTCAATATATAGCGCCAGGCGATGATGGATTCAGGAGTACCCTTGGCCCTGGCAAAATCGACGTAATCCTTGCGCAGTACTGAAATGATGCCGGACTGGATATTACGCACCATCATGGCAACTGAGCTGACACAACCAGCCAATGCCGGCAGGATCAAACTCTTTATATGCATGGGCCAATCAGGTCCCCAGCCGCCGACAGGAAAAACAGCAGTCTTCAAAGCCAGGAAAAACAACAACAATATGCCTACCCAAAATTCTGGCAGGGACAGCAAAATCAAACAAGCCGAAGCGATGACCTTACCGATAGGTTTGTGCTGCCAGATACCCGCCAGATAGCCTAAAGGCAAGGAAATAAGCGTCGTAAAAAATGCCGTTATGATGACGTAAGTAGCCGTAACGACAAACCGTTCCTGGTAAATTTCCAGCACGGGTTTATGCATGAAAATCGAATTTCCTAAATCGAGCGTGACCAGCCCTTTCAGAAAAATGCCATATTGAACTAATAATGGCTGATCCAATCCCAGTCTCGCCCTCATATTGGCTACGGCAATAGAATCGTTGGCCGCCTTATCCCCCAGCATATTGACTGCCGGGTCGCCAGGAATCAAATGGAGGCTAAAAAATATGATAAACGTGACAACGAGGAGGACGGGGATCATTTGTAATAATCTTCGTACGATATAAGCCAGTAATTGCATATGTATCCTTTCTGCGGCCTATCCGCGATGGCCGGAAGAATCAAAAACTGCAAAAGGCCCGCAGCATTACGGGCCTTTTGTTTTTAAACAGTTCAGCACTCAACCGGTCAATTATTTAGTGAGGTTTTCAAAACGGTAGTTACCCAGCGGAGTCTGTACGAAACCCTTGATTTGATCACTGATAGCAATAGCATATGGAACATTGTACAACGGGATAATCAGCTGATCGTCCTGAACAAGCTGCATTGCCTGACCATATAAAGTCTTACGTTCATTTTCATCCGTCGAAACAGCGGCCTTTTTGACAAGACTTTCAGCCTGTTGCTGCAATGTACCATTCCAGCCAGTATGCTGGCTGTCGCTCATCTTAGCGACACAAATCAATTCAACTAATTCTGACGTATCGGTAATATCAGACGTCAGCATGGACAACAGCATGTCATATTTCAAAGCATTACGACTTTGTTTGAATACGGACGAATCCACTTGTTGGATGTTGACATTGACGCCGATTTTGCTCCACTGTTCCTTCAACATCGTCACGACCTGGATATCACGCGTATTGCCGGAGTAGACGAGGAAGTCGATGGAAAGGTTCGAAGCACCCGCTTCAGCCAACAGCTGTTTTGCTTTTTCCTGATTGTAATCACGCGGCGTTACATTGGCATTGAAGTGCGGCGCTGCCGGAGAAATAAATGTGTTGTTTATCTTCGCATTACCAAAGAACACGGCATCGATGATAGCTTGACGATCCAATGCATAGGCCAGAGCCTGGCGGACGCGGACATCAGCAAATTTCGGGTTCTTATAGTTAAAGGAAATGTAATCCGATTCCGTAGACGGGACGAGTTCCATCTTCACGCCGCTGGCGCCTTTCAGTTCGCTGATGCGGTTAAACGGAATATCGCTGGCAATATCGATTTGCTTGCCTTGCAGCTGCATGATACGCGTATTGTCATCGGGGACGACATTGATGTCGATTTCATCGGTAATAGGTTTATCCTTTTCATGATAGTTCGGGTTCTTTACAAAGACCATCTTCTGGCCTTTATCCCATTGCTTCAACATGAACGGGCCTGTGCCGACCGGATTCTGGGCAATGCCTTCCGGTCCTTTTTGTTCACAATAAGCCTTTGGCATGACAGCGTTAGCAAACAGGGACAAATCAGAGAGGAATGCCGACGACGGTTTCTTCAACGTAATTACCAATGTATTGGCATCCGGTGCCGTTACATCAGCCATGTTTTCCATCGTGAAGCCCCAGGCACCGTCTTTCGTATCGCGGATACGTTTCAACGAATAAATCCAGTCATCGGTCGTAACGTCCTTGCCATCAGAAAATTTGACGCCTTTTTTCAAATGGAACGTATAGGTCAGGCCGTCGGCACTGATATCCCACTTTTCGGCCAGGCACGGCTGGATGGTCTTGCCGGCATCATCCGATTTGACGAGACCTTCTACCATCAAGTTCATCATCCACAAATCATCATTATGTACAGCCATCATCGGATCAAGATTGCTGGAATCATTAGCCCGAGCCATGACAATCTTTTTACCTGACGATGCAGACCCTCCGTCTTTCTTCTGCTCGCCTCCGCAGCCTGTACAAAGCATTGCCGCGGCTGCCATAAATGCAGCACCTAAACAAAACCTTTTCGTCCATTTCTTACTCATGGCTAAGCCCCCTTCTTACGGTCGAATGCAAAATAATGATTTCAATAAAAACAGCAAAATAATATAATGTCAAATCCATAATTGCTTGTTATTTTATGCTAAATGCATACAACCTATTTTTTATATTCAGATTACTCCTCTCCACTAAATCTGTCAATAGTTTAGCGTGTAAAAAAATGCCTAAATTGCATGGAAACGTTTCAATGATAACATGAATACAACGATACAGTATTTTGTATACAACATAGAGCGATATTCAGCAACATCTAAAAGCCCAGAAATCGGCTAAGCTAGCCGATTTCTGATCAATTGCAGGATACCCTCTTTCAAAAATATCTATATATGATATGATAAGGCTGGTTGACCTAACACTGGCTGCACGACAATCCACGGCTGATTCCGTTGGTCCTTGGGCAGCATATAATGGTCAAACCACATAGAATAAAATTTTTCACCATTAGCCACGACATAGCCATCTTGTTTGTGATCGCACGTATCATATGGATCGGCTAAAATGAGGACATCATCCAGTGACGACGCTGTGCCCATCGTATCATAGCCGATGATGACACGCCAATGACCGCCCCATTCGACATTTTCTACCATGATAGGCAATCCCGCCTGCAACTTTTGAAGCACAAACCGCTGAAATGTCTCATACGTCTCGAAAGGTTTACTTTCCAAGCTCGTCCGTACGCGCCATCCCTGAGACCGCAGAAACGCCACCATGTCCTTGGGATTGGTACCGACTGGATACGGCCGTGTCTTCATGCCTTTATAAAGCGAAGCTTCTGTGGAACTTGTATCACCCAGATAATGGAGTACCGTAAGAGCCGCCGCGGGACCACAGCTCTCTTCTGTCGTCTGCTGATACGTAGCATATCGGCTCAGTATGGTCAAATGATCGTTGCTCGTCATCGTGTAAAAATCTGGCGATGCAAAATATGGCGAATCCGTATGATTGATTTCTACCGGAGCGGACGCTGCCCCGGCTATTTTTGTCTCAACACCTATTGGATACGGTATAACCGCCGTGTCAGCCTGCACGCTGGCCAAACAAGAAAAAACAAGGAATCCGGCTGCCGCTGCCAACCTGCCCCATGAACTATGTAACATAATGATTTCCTCCTAACTATGACTTTATTTCTAATGTATCATCACAGTTTCACAAAAGCAAGATAATATCCCTATTTTTTGGAAACACAGTGATTCAAAAGATTATAAGAAAAAGCACTTGCCAAAACTCGTTGGTCATGGTACAATATTATTCGTTCGAGGCACTAAAAAGTGCCAAGAGAAGTGTGGCCTCGTGGTGTAGCGGTTTAACATGTCGCCCTGTCACGGCGAAGATCGTCGGTTCAAATCCGATCGAGGTCGCCACATTTGCTTAGGTAGCTCAGTCGGTAGAGCAGGGGACTGAAAATCCCCGTGTCGGCGGTTCAATTCCGTCCCTAAGCACCAATTCATGCGGAAGTAGCTCAGTGGTAGAGCATCACCTTGCCAAGGTGGGGGTCGCGAGTTCGAGCCTCGTTTTCCGCTCCATATATGGCGGCATAGCCAAGCGGTAAGGCAGAGGTCTGCAAAACCTTCATCCCCAGTTCGATTCTGGGTGCCGCCTCCATATTTTTTGTCATGCCGAGGTGGCGGAACTGGCAGACGCAACGGACTTAAAATCCGTCGGATGGAAACACCCGTACCGGTTCGATTCCGGTCCCCGGCACCAAGAAAGTATCTCTTGAAAAAGGCCTTAATTATGAGGCCTTTTTTGGTTCTCTTCTCCCCCATTCTTTGAATAACTCTTGCCGTTGAACTTCAAGTTCATTGGCAAACCAGGTGTAGGTATGCTATACTATATTTTAGCTGGAGGAACTGCTTCCCTCTACTTTACATGGGGACGTAAAGGTTTCGACGGTGGCGGTTGTATCATAAATAGCGAGCCGGGATCTCACCTGCCCGAAAATCGGTGAACCGTTTAAATATAAACGCTAAAGAAGAAAATTTTGCCTTAGCTGCTTAATTGCAGCTAACGTCTCTCCCTGCTAATTCCGCGGGCAGGCTGTAGACGTCACTTAGCGGAATACCTCCTGGCGGCGCCTGGAAGTCAGTGAGGGAACCTAACAGGCTGGAAAAGTTTAGTTTGTCCTTGTACGACTGCTTTTCGAGACAATCAACAAGGTCTGCGCTCGGAGAAGTTTATGGGGCAGCGCTATCGGACAGGAGTTCGACTCTCCTCGTCTCCACCACACTAGTAATCCCCCAGTAAAAGCGACGTTATCAATGCTACGTCGCTTTTTAATTTCTTTCACAAATGTCATTGACAAATTATGATATTTAAATTATAATTTAGTATTCGATGTGATGTATTTTTGAAAGGAGTAGCTCATATGTGCACATATCCAAAAATCAATATGAAAGCAACAGGCGAAAATATCCGCCAGCTCAGAATCACCAAAGGATATTCCGTAAAACAACTTCAATCTTGTTTTGGATTTGATGACCCTCAAGCTATCTATCGTTGGCAATGGGGCAAAAGTATTCCGAGCATCGACAATCTCATCATTCTTAGCGTAATCTTCCATGAAAAAATTGACAGCATCATCGTCGTAAATAGCGACGATGATGCTGTTCCTTTTTGTCTACTTATTTTTTTGATAATATTCTTAGCACTCACTTGACAAGTTGGATAATATATCATATACTATAATCGTAATCAGGAAAAAGCGGATTACGAGATGTATAAAAGTCAAAAGAACAAATCCGAACCTGATATAATATACTACATTTGATGAAAGAGGGTTATGATGATGAGAGACTTATTTCCAGTAAGCGCCAATGAATTTTTATATCCTGACAATGCCTTTGATAATTTCTTCAACGGCCTGTTCCAACCAAACCCGACCACGCAGATCAAACTCCCTAAAGTCGATATCCAGGATGCGGATGATGCGTATATTGTTACAGCAGATCTGCCCGGCATGACAAAAGAAGACATCAACATCACCTATGACAATGAAGTCTTGACTATTGCTGCACAACACACTCAGGGAACTGAAGAAAAAGATGAACAGAAACGGTATATCCGCAG
>Ga0183098_10367_pt1 | contig 104835 bp, 90 predicted proteins | sample BioMet9_FD_128884 | JGI IMG/M metagenome (GOLD analysis project Ga0183098, IMG submission 128884) | Microbial communities from bioreactor (seeded with sewage sludge) at Lawrence Berkeley National Lab, California, USA - Biofuel... | ecosystem: Engineered > Bioreactor > Anaerobic > Unclassified ...
ATGCGTCAATATCCACCATTACTACGTCCCGCCGCTTGTCTTGCTTCCATGTTTCCATCTCTTCGCCCCCATCCATTGCCATTATATCAAAAAACCTCCCGTTTCGGGAGGTTTTTTGACAGACTGAAGGGCCGGCGGCAAATGCCGCCGGCCCGTATCTGTTAAAAGCCCGCGTCCCCCTGAGGGCGAGCGGCTGCAGGCTGCACGCACAAGCCCTGCAGGGCGCTTTTGCAGGCAGAACGGCGGAGCCGAAGCGCCGCCGCGCAGTCATATCAGCCCTCGAAGTGAAAGACCTCATCCATGTCGGCCCACCAGACGCCGCTGCCGGCCGTCTCGACCGGCTGCTGGCACGGATTGCATTCGCCCCACCAGAGCTGTGTGGTGAGATCGGCGGCCATCTTTTTCATGTCGGCTTCGAAATCGCCGCCGGCGTATTCAAAATAGGAGAAGAGAAATCCGTCCCGGAGAAAGATTGAGTAGTTGCGGATATTGCAGTCGCGTATGGTCTTCAGCACGCCGGGCCAGACGGCGGCGTGCAGGGTGCGGTAGGTTTCCTCCATGCCCGGCTTCAGCCGGATGACCTGTCCGTAGCGCTTCATGCAGAACACTCCTTTTTCTGATCGGAAACAGCGGGGCTGTTTTCCGCTTTCAGCATAGTGCGGAGGCGGAAAAAGGTCAAGCCACGGGAGCACCCGCAAATAGTACGAAAGGACGAATTCCTTTTTCAGGATATTGACAGGAAAAAGCCCGCAATTTATACTGAAATTGACCGGCGGGCATCCCGCCGCGTCCGCGCCGAATCATACGATTGCGTATGCCGCAGAGGGAGGAAGCATGGAATACATCTATGACGCGCCGTTCTCCGACGTCTTCGTCTGCGACGGCGACGTGGACTTTCACGACTACTACTACATCTCTCCGTACCAGACGGACGAGAGCAGCTATCTCTACAATGTGCACCGCACAGGCATCGACCGGATGATTCCAAAGATCTTCCGCGTCGAGCGGACCGAGCAGACGCCCTACTGCGAGATTTTCTGCATCCTTTCGGGCAAGGGTTATCTTGAGTACCGGGGCAAGACGTATCAGATGCACCGGAACCAGCTCGTCGTGCTGACGGCGCATGAGGCGCACAAATACGTCTCCGATCCCGGCGACCCCCTGGGCAAGGTCTGGCTCGAGTTCTACGGCGCGGACGCCGACCGCATCACGAAGCACATCATCGAGCAGCAGTCGCCGATTGTCGAGGGCTCCATCTACTCCGACGTCTGCGCGGCGATCTGTCTCATCCAGCAGCGGCTTATGATCAGCAAGTACTATCAGCCCTCGCTGGAGATCTACCGCGTACTGCTGAGCTTTTTGAAGACCACCGAGCTTGTCCGCCCGCTGGAGCTCAGCGAGGACAACAGTACAAATTTCCTGCTGGTGGAGGCCTATATCAACGCGCACATGTCCGAGAAGATCACAAACGAACAGCTCGCGGCGGTATGCGGCGTCAGCGTGCAGTATTTCATCCGCCTCTTCCGCGAGCACTACCACGATACGCCGCAGGAATACATCATGAAATGGCGCGTCCGGAAAGCCAAGTTCGCGCTGATGCAGACAAGCCTCTCCGTGGACAGCATCGCGGAGTCGCTGGGCTTCTGCAACGCGAGTCATTTCATCCGCCGCTTCGCCGAGCAGACCGGCAAAACGCCGATCGTTTTCCGCAAGGCAAACCAGCACGCCGCCGCGCCGCAGATATAGGGCAGCACCGCCCCGCCCGGAGCCCGTTTCCGGGCAGCCCGCCCGCACGGCAAAAATCTGTCATCCCGAATGCTGGCGAAAGCTCTCACCCGCAGAAAGATCCTTCGGCCTGCCGGCTTCAGAATGACAGATTCTCTTTTTGAAGGAGGCGTGACGACTGCCGCAAAATATCCGCGCATCGGTCTGTCCCGTCACTTCCCGATTGGCGGCCGCTCCGGTATGCCTGTAAAATGCTTCCATGTATTCATTGACTTTATTCGCGCCTCAATCTATAATAGATACAATTCATCATATTATGGGCAAACCTGTCGAAAGGCAGCGACGCAAAGCTATAGGGCCTGATCGGATGGCAGCCAGCTGCAGCCAAAAAGCAAGCTCTGTATATATACAGAGCTTTTTGCTGGCTTTGGGGGAATTTTACGGTTTTTTCCGTTCGCAGCTGTCCGAAGTGGAGCATCTTGCCGCGTTTCCGCATGAAATCGGCTTTATTTCTATGAAAACAGGCAGGCATGGGACGGTCTTTTCAAGCTGAACAGCATGGCATATATAGGCCGGGACGTCTGCCCCTGGGCACCGTCAGGGGTGAGCCGCGCGCCTTTCCCGGCAATCCACCCGCAGTTCAAAAAGGTCGAGGCTTACCTGCCCCCGGCGCGCAGGCGGCTCGTCTTGGATGGGTGGGATTTTCAGCACCGGCCCGTATTAAGCAAACCTTGATAAGCCTGTTGAGATCATGCCGCTGTTTATATTGAGGTATACTGCGAGGTTGAACATGAACATGTCAAAGCTCATTGGTATGCGCGTCAGGAATCACTGCACAAACGCAATCGGCGAAATCATATCCGTTCAAGACGGCGTGATTACAATAGACTATCATGGTTCTATTGTCAGGAACACATATCCGGCAGCGTTTTCCGATTTCCTGGAGCTGGAAGACGAGCGTCTTCAGGGTGAATTACTGTCCGAGAGCATGCAGTCATCTTTTGAAGATTTTAAACGTAATTATGGTTTTGCTGTCGACGCAGAAATTGATTACTTGAAATCAACCGGCGGAAAGAAATACCGTATGGTTGACGGAGAACGGTTACCGTCACGAAACGGGGATTTTCTGTATGCGTTTGATACGGACACTGATTTTCACTTTCCCGATGGAACCGCGATCAAGCTCTGGTTTCCAGAAAATATTGTAACCGGTTATGTTGTGTCCTGCGAGGATTTTACACTTTTAATCAGGACGATGGAGTTTATCGGTGAAACGGTTGACAGCGTAGAATTCACTTCTGAACAGTGGCAGCTTCTCGAAGCGCTGAAAGAAAGGCTCTGTGAAATGAACCCCGGTGCCAACTCTCTGGCATATAAGGTCGCCTGCAGCGGAAATAAGCAGATTTCAGAATTGCATAAAATCAAATGCGGACAGGCTGCTGCGTTTAAGCGGGCTGCCTCGGAAGACATCACTTTTATCTGGGGCCCGCCCGGAACCGGCAAAACGGAAACCCTTGCCAATATTGCGCTGGAACATATTCAAAACGGAAGACGTGTGCTGATGTTGTCTTATAGCAACGTATCCGTGGATGGAGCGCTTTTGCGCGTTGCAAAAAAGGCGGATCTCGAAGCAGGCACAGTTATTCGCTATGGATACCCTCGAACAAGGGAACTGCTTGAAAGCAAGTCTCTTACTTCATACCAGTATGTTTTGAACAAGAATACAGACAAGGCGATTGAATACAGGAATTTGATCGAACGAAAGAAGAAACTGAAACAAAAAGATCCGGAAAGGATTACGATCAACAGACAGCTGAACAGGATCCGCGAGTTTTTTGGGGAACAAGAGAAAGCGCTGATTCAGGGCGCCGCGTTTGTGGCTACCACGGCATCAAAAGCGACGGTTGACAAAGCAGTATATATGCAGCGCTTTGATGTCGTCATCTTCGATGAAGCAAGCATGGCCTATGTTCCCCAGATCGTTTTCGCTGCGGGTCTGGCGGAAAAGCACTTCGTATGCCTGGGTGATTTCTGTCAGCTTCCGGCAATTGTGCAAAACCGATCTGATGACCGGCTGTCAAAAGACATATTTGAATATGTTGGGATTACCTCTGCCGTAAATAACAGCTATGGTCATGAGTGGCTTGTCATGCTTGACTTACAGTTCAGAATGCATCAGGATATTGCTGATTTCGTTAGTGAAAACATGTATCAGGGGAGATTAAGGACATCCGAAAAAATCGCTGAAAGCAGAGACGAAATTGCCGATTGCCGTCCATGTTCCGGTGCGGCAATGGCACTTGCAGATCTCAGCGGCATGTATTCTGTGTGTACCAAAACGATGGACGGGTCAAGAATCAATATCTTTTCCGCGCTGACATGTCTCCGTCTGGCTGAGAAGAATATAGGAATGTACGAGGTCGGAATTATCACGCCATACAGCGCGCAATCCCGGCTGATCCTTTCAATGATTCGGGATATTCAAGAAAACGACAGTCGATGGGATAATGTGTCATGCGCAACTGTACACCAGTTCCAGGGCTCTGAGAAACCGATTATCATTTATGACGCCGTTGATTGCTTCCGGATGCCATATCCCGGAATGCTTCTTACTTCCATGAAAAACGATTCTGCAAACAGGCTCTTCAACGTCGCTGTTACCCGGGCGAAAGGGAAGCTTCTGCTCATTGCCAATGTGGATTATTTGCGGCGCAAAAAGATTTCACCCAAGCTTCTGTTTACGAAAGCAGTAAAACAGATCGTTCTTAGCAGGGCATATCTGTCAGGGGAAGCTTTGTTTAACGAGCTGATGTCGCAAAGCCCGCATGATTCTCTTGTGTACTTTGCCGAAAAAGAAGCAAGCTGGAATCGTTTTGCCGAAGATGTCAGCAAAGCGAAAGCAAAAATTCAGATTGATATGCCAGACATCATTGATGATAATGATGACGCAATGGCTGAACTTGCAAATATTCTGAACGCCAGGAAAAAAGATGGCGTCGAAATATGTATCCGCTGTTCGGAAGACATGGATTTGCCCATCGCGCTGCAGGAATATTCGCGAAACTCCAAGTATGTGACAAACCCAATCACCATCATTGACAAGCAGCTGATCTGGTTTGGGCAGCCATTATATGCAGCAGATTTTCTTTCTGAAGGAGAAATCCTCAACACAGCGTTTTTCCCATGCGTGAGATTTTGGGGTAAACATGCCGCAAGGTCTATACAGGCCTTCTTGGAAATGTAAACAGGTGTAATTCATGAATATCAATGATGATCCGGAAGCCTTAAAAGCGGAAGAACAGTCCGTGCTTAACAGCTTGATTTCCAGAATGGATCAGGTAATTGGCAGACTTGATCAGGAAGCCAGAAATTTTGTTGCAGAAGCGAAAAATGCAATCATTTCGCAGAACCCTGACGAATATATTTCTCTTTTGCTGGCTCGGAAAGGGATAAAGGACAATGCCGAAAGCAGAAAGAGATTATTCCAGGCCAGAGACGAACTGTATCAATATAGATTGCTGCTTCAGTGCAAGGATTCGGCTGGGACAACGTTCGAAGAATTAAAGGTTGGCCTTCATTCTTGTATGAATGGCGCCGAACCATTTGTCATCTCATGGACCATGCCGCTATGCCGCCACTATTTGCTGGATAATTCCTCCGTGGAATTTGAGAATATTGTTACTGACAGATTTGGAGAACAGCACCACACATTTTTTACGCTCCTGGTGAAAAATGAGGTGAAGCTCCGGTTTACCCGAGTCACGGGAGCGGTCAATTTTTTCCCTGGGATCATGGATGATAACGCATTGACAGCACTGAAACGCACGCGTTTCTTTTCCGATGCTTTCCTGGATAACATGATGGCGCAGTTTGATCCGGATAGATGCGGCCCGGATGATGCGGCAAAGATTATTTCTGATGAATTCTTGCTGGAACTGCTGGAAAGAAGATCGGATCCGGAGCTGAAAAACATCGTCTTTTCTATTCAAAAAAAGCAAGGGGAAATCATTCAGGCAAAATATGACAGGAATATGGTCGTGCAAGGATGTGCGGGCTCCGGGAAATCCATGATCATGCTCCATCGGCTTCCCATCCTATTATACGATAATCCAACGAGCATGAGCAGGACAAACATATACGTCATCTCTCCTTCTCAGATGTATATCCAGCTGGCGGAGAACATGAGACACCAACTGGAGATTTCCGACATCAATATGGGTACCATCGAGCAGTACTACGACCATTGTATCGGCAAATATCCCGGATGCAAGCCCCAGGACTATGGAAAGGTAAACCATGGCAGAAGGGTAAGCAATGAAGACGAACAATATATTTTTTCTTTACAATGTATAAACGATATGCAGGGCTTTTTTGATGAGTTGTTTGGAAAATCCAAGCTGCCGCTGGAAAACGCATGCTCCATATTATCTATTACAGAAGGTCCCCAAAGAGCAGAAGAAACCTATTTTCAGAGAATCAACAGCCGCTTGCTGAAGCTGGAATCCATCTTGCGTGCAAACGAAGCAATACTGGTTCGTTATTATCATGAAATCAGCAAAACCGCAGACGCCCTGAACAGCCTAAGCGCTGTGCTTCGCAATCGGAAAGTCAACACGCTTCGTGAAATCGCAAGGAAAATTTCCAGGAGCATGGGGGAGCTGGATAGAGCCAGGCTTGACCTTGAAAAGCTTGAGCCGGTACAGAATGCAGCTGCAATCGAAAACCGCAAAAAAATCATCGAAGCAGAACGCAAACAAATCGGGATTTTGACTGCCGAAAAAAGGGCAGTTGAAGCCGACGGGGATTACTTTGCATCGCTGCTCAGGATAAACGAAAAGCTGGAATCTGCCGTTGCGCCCTTCCAAGCTGCGAAAAGCGAATACAGCCAGAACTCTGCAGATGTGATCTACGGAATGATTGACCAGACCGGCGTATTAACTGGTGCATTTTTTACGCTCAGCCGGGAATTATCAAAAGCAGAAGACAAGTATGCTCCATATCTTGGGGCAATCATGCTGGATGTCGAAAAAGCCGCGCAAAGTGTTGCTGCATTGCAGGCAGCCACGGACCGGTATCTGGATTTAGAATATTACGAAAAAATCCGGGAAGAACATGACACACTTGCCGACTATCATTCAAACGCAATCAAAAAAGCGTACGAATTTATCATGGATAAAATCGGATGTGCGCCGGGCAAGAGCGGAAGTATTCGCGCGATTAAGTATTCGCCGTACATCTATTTGCAGATTATTTATCAATTTAGGGGCGCCCCGCCTTCCGGCAGCAAGGAGTCGCTGCTTGCGATTGATGAGGCACAAGGGCTTGCTCCTGAAGAAGTACGTTTGTTGCGGGGTGTCAATGGCAATCATGTAATTATGAACCTATACGGGGATGTTTATCAGCATATCGAAGGTACGAAGGGCATCAGCAGCTGGGATGATTTCAGGGGAATTCTTGATTTTGATCTGTATGAGATGCAGGAAAATTACCGAAACGCGTCTCAGATTACGCGTTACTGCAATCGCATATTTGGAATGAACATGATTGCGATCAACACCCCGGGCAAGGGTGTGCACGAGATTGCCTCTGATGAGGAATTCTACTCTGAAATGATGCACCATCTGCTGGATTCGCAAAGAGCCGGAATGGGAGCGATTCTGGTTGGGGATGACAAAGAGGCGAAGTATCTGATTGACAGATTTGCTGATTATGAGCAGAAATTCCATGACATGACAAGCCAGGAATCCAGCGTTCATCACACGAGATGGAACATCCTGAACATAAATGACGCAAAGGGATTGGAATTCAGCTCGGTATTTGCCCTGTCAGGGAGAATGGGCCGCAGTCAAAGGTACATCGCATATACAAGAGCATTGGATGACTTATATGTATATTCTGAGCCCGTTGATCTCAGCAAATACAGCGGCAAGGATTCAAGCGATTGTTCGGGGGAAAAGTCCCCTGAGCCGCCAATGCCGCCGAAGCCGCCGTCCATCAGGTCATCCGGAATGATTCATAATGACGTCAGAAAATTCTTTGAGGACAGAGGAATAAGCGTGATCGACGAACGACCCGAGGGCGGCCGTTTGTGGGCAATCGGGGAGAAAGAAAGCATCCGGGGCGTTGTTAACGAAGCCGTCGCCAGGTTTAACATTTCCGGAAAATACATGTCGGGTAAGGAAAGCAGCCGTAAAAACGGCTGGTGTACAAAGACTGGAAAATAAGCCGTGTTTGCCTTGTCTATATGATCGATCCGGCGGCATTGGCAGAATCGATCGATGGCCTTTTCGTTTGCAGCCTCATGGAAAGCAGACCGAATTCAAAGTATCGGTTACTTTGAATTCGGTCTGCTCGTTGATTATGCTGTGGTTTTCTTCAGCGCGGTCAATCAGTGCCTGCAGATTCTCCCCGCTCATCGGTCTGCCTACGTGTCTCGTCATTTCAGGATCCCGGTTTTCGGGCAGCGCGGGCGCCTGCGTCCTTGGACCGCGCCGGAATTCGCTGTCCATGGCCGGCGTGATCCCCCCTTGCCGGATGCAGCTCACCGCGCGGCCGGCAGATAACATCTCAAATGCAGTGTCCTAGCCCATGAAAAAATTCTCCATGCCGATACCGAAAAAGTCGGCCAGCTCCTGCAGCGCGCTGACCTTGTTGATGCCTTGATTGATGTATCGGCTCACGGTCCTGATTTCCGCTCCAAAATCCTCTGCGAACGCTTCCTGGGACGAATAGTTTTCCCGGATCAATTTTCGCAGGACAAGGCCCGCGTGTTTCGCCGCGTCGTAATTACTCATACAGATCGTCCCCCGATCTGCCGCTGTAGGCGAATGTGCGCCGGAACATACGCTTTTGATGCAGTTCTTCGGGCTCCTCTTTGCGTTTCGGCGCAAAAACACCGCCTTTGGCGGGCAGCCCTATATCAACGCGCACATGTCCGAAAAGATCACGAACGAGCAGCTCGCGGCGGTATGCGGCGTCAGCGTGCAGTATTTCATCCGCCTCTTCCGCGAGCACTACCACGATACGCCGCAGGAATATATCATGAAATGGCGCGTCCGGAAAGCCAAATTCGCGCTGATGCAGACAAGCCTCTCCGTGGACAGCATCGCAGAGTCGCTGGGCTTCTGCAACGCGAGTCATTTCATCCGCCGCTTCGCAGAGCAGACCGGCAAAACGCCGATCGTCTTCCGCAAGGCGAACCAGCACGCCGCTGCGCCGCAGATATAGGGCAGCCCCGCACAATGCAAAGTGAGGAATTGCGCAGTCAGATGTGTCAAAAAGCGCAGCGAATCCTTTGTGGATTCGCGAGCATTTGGGGCGCATATGACGGAAAAGATACAAGCAAGACCGTGCTTAAGGCGGCAGCCGCGAATTGTGCGGTGTTGCCCAAGCTTTTTTGACGCAGCTCAGACGGAAAAAGCGCCGTCAGGATGCGTGCCAGGTTTATTCAGAGGTTCCCAAATACGCATGCCTGTCGAAGATCATGCAGCTGCTTTTCCTTGTCTGCGCTGCTCCCCGCGGAAGCTGTTATTTTCCGCCCCGGCATAGCCGGGGGTTCTCTTTGCCGCAGGCAAAAAACTGCCATTCCGGGCTGGCAGCCCGAAATGGCAGGATGAATGACCTTTATGGCACGCCGCGGACGACGATCATGCCCTTGCCGGCGTTCTTCGCCTCGTAAAGCGCGGCGTCGCTCGACTTGTAGATTGCCTCGAAATCGAGCCGCTCACCCGCGCAGATCGTGCAGCCGACGCTCGTCCGGAGCGCCAGCTTTCCGTAAGGCGGGGTCTCGGCCTCGGCCAGGCGCCGGGCCAGCGCCTCGAACCGGCTGCGGCAGGTGTCGGTGTCGAGCATGTTCACGGCGTAGACCGCGAACTCGTCGCCGCCCAGCCGCCAGACGACGTCGGAGGAACGGAAGACTTTCTGCACCGCGTCGGACACCATGCGGAGCGCGGCGTCCCCGGCCTGGTGGCCCAGACTGTCGTTGATCTTCTTGAAATTGTCGATGTCGAGGATCGCGAACGTGCCGTGCACCCGCGCGCGGAAGAGCGATTTGATTTTTTCCTCGCCGGACTTGCGGTTGTACAGCTCGGTCAGCGGGTCGTGCTCGGACTCGCGGCGGCTGCGGACGCAGCTCTCGGCACTCTCGATCTTGTCGTACATCGTGAAAATATTGGCGCCGATGCCGAGCGCCAGATAGATCGGCAGGTAGAACACGTCCTCCCGGAAAATCTCCGGCGTCTTGGACAGGAAGCTGCAGACGACGAAGGCCGCCGCGAAAAACAGCTGATAGGCGATGATGCGCCACGGCTTGTCGATGATGAACAGCGGCAGGATGCAGAGGAAAATCACGATCGAGACGGCCGCGCGGCTTGGGTCGAAGAAGCTGCCGAGCAGCACGCCCGCGGTCATGATGGGCGCAAAGGCCAGATACATGAACAGCCGGATGTACCGCAGCCTCCGCTGCTGGATATAGCGCGAGCAGAAAAACAGGAAGGCCGAATAGAGGGACAGGATCCCATGCGAGAGCAGCAGCGCGCGGTAGTACGGCCAGATCAGGCTGGCCAGAAACACGATGAAGGAGACCAGCAAAGCGCCGTTGGAAAACACCACGAGGTTGCGCCGGTTCCGGCTGTCGATCTCCGCCGCGCAGCGGTCGATCCGCTCACCCAGCTTGTGCAGCATTCCGCTCACCCGCCCTGTCTTTTGGTCGTTTCTGTCTGTTGAGGAAGTTTTATGTGATATAATTTTATCACGGAATCCGCCAAAAAGGAACCGATATTTTCCCGAAGCGGCGGCAAGTCATGGCAGCGGCATTTCAGTCGGCTGTGCGCGCCGGAGGCGAGCCGCGAGAGATTGTTTTGGAGAGCGCCGCAAATAGCCCCTCGGCGTCGATGGGCTTTGCGACATGTCCGTTCATACCGGCCTCCAGGCACTTCTGGATGTCGTCGTCAAAGGCGTCGGCGGACATGGCGATGATCGGGACGCCGGCGGCGTCCGGACGGCCCATCCGCCGGATCGTCCTCGCCGCGTCGCGCCCATCCATCACGGGCATCCGGATGTCCATGAGAATCGCGTCGAAAAAGCCGGCTTCCGACTCGGCGAACATCCTGCAGGCCGTCTGCCCGTTTTCCGCACAGCGCACCTCCATGCCCTTCGCCTCGAGGACGGCCTTTGCGATTTCCGTGTTCATCGCGTTGTCCTCGGCCAGCAGGATGCGCCGGCCGCGCAGCGCAGACCACGTCTGCGCCGCATCCGCCGCCGCGTCCGGCAGCGCCCCGGCGCGTTCAAAAGCCAGCCGGACCGTAAATTCCGTGCCCTTTCCGGGCTCGCTTTTGACGCAGATTGTTCCGTTCATCAGCTCGACGAGCTTTTTCACGATGGCAAGACCCAGCCCGGAGCCGGCGGTGTCCGCGGACTGGCGCTCCTGCGCGAAGGGCTCGTACATCTTCGTGAGAAACTCCGGCTTGATCCCGCAGCCGGTATCGCGGACCGTGAGAATGTCGTGCACCGCATGCCCGTCCATCTGCTCGCACACAATTCCGAGGAATACCTGCCCGTTTTCCGGTGTGAACTTGACTGCGTTGGACAGCAGGTTGATGACGATCTCCTGCAGACGCAGCGCATCGACGAGCACCGGCACCTTTGCCGCGCGGCTGTCGTCCACGGTGAGCCTGATGTGCTTTTCCCCGGCGGACGGACCGATGGAGGATGCGACTTTCTGGAACACCTCTTCGCACAGATGGGGTTCGGGCTTCAGGATGATCTCGCCGGAGGAAATCTTGGAAAGGTCCAGCGTGTTGTTGACAAGATTGAGCATGAGGTTGCCGGCTGACCCGATTTTTTCGAGGTAGCCGTCCTTCTCGGACAGACCGCCGGCGGACCTGGCCAGATTGGTATAGCCGAGAATCGCGTTGAGCGGCGTTCTCATGTCATGGCTGACGTTGGACAGAAATTCCGACTTCATGGCGTCGGCGTGGCGGACCTCGTCCAGCGCCTTTTGCAGCGTTTCCGCGCGTTCCCGCTCCTGCCGCATTTCCTCCGTGATGTCGGAGCAGAAAAAGAGGATTTCCGTCTTCCCCTCGTCGAGGTACTGATAGGAGAGCTTTTTCTGCCGCACAGCCCCGTCGGGCGTCCCGTGGTCGAAAACGAAGCTGTACTCGCTCTGGCGGCTCAGCTCGCCGGTCACGGTCCGGAACGAGGCCCGGCCTCTCCCCGCCTGCGCCGGGTTCTGCGCGCCGGGAAGGACCTGGCCCATCACCGCGTCGTAATCGCCCAGCATGAAATGGGCGGACAAGTCCGAACGGTCGCCGGCGTACTGGTAGTGGATTCTCCCTGTTTCGACGTCTATCAGCGCGATGTAGTCGTATTCGCGCCTGGTGATGGCCGAGATCACCTTTTCCTCTTTGTCCTGCCGGTCGATGTCCACGGAATACAGGACGCCTTCAATGTCGCCGCTGGCCGGGTTCTGGAGCATATGCAGCAGCAGCTTGATGAGATGGGTCTCTCCGCTCTCCATCTTGCGGTGATACGTGAGGGTGAGCTGTGCAGTGCCGGCCCGATACTGCTCGATCAGACTATCTCTGCCCGAAGTTTCCAGAAAATACGCAGTCTCTTCGGGACGGCCGATCATGGATGCGAAAACCTCGCGCAGTCCGTCGACCGTCTGCAGCCGGTTCTGCTTCAAAACGGTCTCGACGGTCCCGCGCCCGCCGTTCAGGGTGTTCCGGGTGAGGTTCATGCGCAGGACGAAGAGCGCCTCGGCGCTCGCTGTCAGAAGCTGCTCGAGGGAATCCTCATAGGCCCGGTATTCATCCTCGCTGCGGGCGCGCTCCACGGCGTACCGGGCGGCCGCCCGCTGCTGAATGGAAACATAGACGATCAGCATCGCGATCGCCTCCGTGATGCCCATGAGCGGCAGCGCGGGGAGAATATACTGCACGCAGGGGCCCAGAACGGGGAACAGGAAGCACAGCAGGAACATGCCCCGGTCTTGTCTCTTCGTTTGATTCTTCCTGCCCGCCGGCGAGAGCACCGTCGCCACGATGGCGCAGATCAGGAAAAAATAGGAAAAGCCGATGTAGGCGGCGAAAAGACCGCCGCGCGCGTACACGCCGTCGGGACTGACGGTATAAAAGATGCCGGTGAACAGGTTGACGAGCAGCAGGAAAAACTCGATGAACGGGGCGGCGGCGAACCAGCGCTTCGCCTTTTTGACCGGCGGCCCGCCGCTGACCCAATAATAGGCGTACGAGGTCCAGAGATAGCAGATGGCCGCCAGCGCGGCATAGAAAATAAACATCGCGGCCTGCATGGCGGCGGAAGAGTGGACCGGCAGCACCTGCACGCACTCCGTCGCGAGGATGGCCGCGCAGGAAAGCAGCATCTGGATATACGTTTTCCGGCTGTAGTCCTTCTGCGGCTCCATGTAGGCCGCGATCCCCAGCGCCAGCACAACGCAGAGGCCCAGAACCGGGATCGCCAGATTTTCAGTTTTCAGCAGGATACCTGTCATCGCTCTGCCTCGTTCCGTTCTGCAGTCGCATTTTCGGCTTGATCTGAAGCTCTCACGGTATATATATTCATATTATCAGTTTTGGCCGGATAAAACAACTGCCGCCGTCATAAATATTCGGCTTCGCCCGCCGCGCCGGCCGCGCTTTTTCACGCGGAACGGGAAAGCAGCCGCCGAAATCCCATTTATGGGACAGTTCTTCTGATAGGATACCATCAGAGCCGAAGCCGGAACAACGGGCGGCGGCATTCGTCGAAACAATATGGAATAAACAGGGGCACGTTCATGCCTGGTGCAATGATCGGAGACATCGTGGGTTCTGTTTGCGGGCATGACAACATCAAAACGAAGGAGTTTCAACTGTTTCAGGACGAAAGCCGTTTCACGGGCGATGCGGTGATGACCGCCGCGGCGGCGGACGCGCTGACGAAGGGCGGGACGGGGGACGATTTCATCGGCGCCTGCAAAGGATGCGGCCGCCGGTATCCGCATGCCGGCTGCGGCATCCCGATTTCCCTCAGGGCCAAGGCGTGGGCTCGTCTTGACAAGCCGCTCCGCAGCCTCTGCCGCCGCCGGCAGGCGTACCTGGCGAATAACTGACGGCGAAAAAGCGTCCCCCGGCGTATTGACAGGAAAACAGGAAAAGAGGAGGCTTCTCCATGAGCGATTATGACAATGGTTTCACCGACGGCTTCATCACCGGCCAGATGATGAGCAGCGACGGCGAAAACGGCGAGGGCTGCTACATCGCCACCGCCGTCTACGGTTCCTACGACTGTCCGGAGGTCTGGACGCTCCGCCGCTTCCGCGACGGCATCCTGCGCCGCACCGCCCCCGGCCGGGCGCTCGTGCGGCTCTACTACGCCGTCAGCCCCGGTCTTGTCCGCCGCTGCGGCCACATCGGCTGGCTCCGCGCCGCCGTCCGCCGTCCCCTCGACCGCCTGGTCCTGCGCCTGCGCAGCCGGGGCGTGTCGGACCGGCCGTACAGGGACTCTCAGGCAGAGCCCGGCGGCCTTCTCTGACAACAATGCAGCCGCCGCGGTTTCTGCGGTTGGAGCTCTGCACTTTTTGTCATATTTTTGTGCCGGCCGCGGTCTTTTGTGCTATAATACTGAAGGCATAAAAAATCTTATGGAGGCGTATCTGAAATGGAAAACGTCAGACGTTCGATTGAGGGACTGCCCTGGCTTGCTCTGCTGCTGCTGACCATCTTCTTCGACGGCATCGTGGGCGGCCTTTACCGCGCAGGCGGGAAGACGGCGACGGCGAAGCTCGTGGGATGGATCATGATTCTTTCCTTCGTGCTTTCCATCGTCGCGTTCATCAGCCTGCCGAAATTCCTGGGCACCCTGGTCCATGTCATCACGACGATCTGCTGGATCGCGGATGTCATCACGGTGATTTTCAAGAAGAAAATCACGCTCTTTGCCGATTGATTCCAAGAGCAGCCGGCGGACGATCCGTTCGTTGTTTTCAGACCGCCCTCCCCCGACACGGATAAAAACTCCTGAAAAGCCCGCAAAAATCAGTTGATTTTTGCGGGCTTTTCCGCTGCGCGGCGTGATCCTGCGCCAAATCCGCCGGTCAGCCCAGCGCGTCGGCGGTTCTGACGGTCATCAGGATGGCCGCCTCCCGGGTGGCCGTCCCGTAGCCGCTCCGGAGCTGGGCGTCGGTGCTCGCCTTCGGCATGAAGTTGCCCGCGGCGTCGCCCTTGATGATGCCCAGCTTCGACATGTATTTGGTCCCGTCCGCCGCCCAGGCGGAGATGTCCTTCTGGTCCGGAAAATCCTTCACGCCGGCGACGCTGTAGTCGGCGTTCGGCGCGATGGCCCGGATGGCCCGGAACAGCATCGTGGCGCACTGCTCGCGGTTGATGAGCGCGTCCGGGGCAAAGGCGGCCGCCGAGACGCCGTTGGTGATGCCCAGCCTGTACGCCTTGAGGATTTGAGCGTTCGCCGTGTCCGTGAAGGGATTCGGAGCCGCGGGTGCGGCGGCTGTCCCCGTCAGCTTTTCATACAGCAGCACCGCCAGCTCGCAGAATTCCTCGCGCGTGATGGGCTTTGTCACGTCCGCGCCTGTGAGAATCGCGGGGACAAGCCCCAGCGAGGACGCCTTCTTCAGCTCGGGCTCCGCCCAGGCGCTGGCGTTGGTGTAAAAGACGCCGGTGTCGGCCGGAGCGGGGGCGGGCTCCTCCGGCAGCAGGTCGGGCGCCTCGTCCTCCGCGGGGGCCGGGATCGGAAGCAGCGGGAGATCCGGCCGGAGGAACGGCAGGGGCGGTATCTCCGGGTCCCCGGAGGGGATCGGGAAGACGACGGGCGGCCGCAGCCTGATGACCGGCAGGCCGGAAAAGGAGGTGTAGGCCTTGGTGGGATAGCCATACCAGGTCGGCGCGGTCCAGCCCTCCCTGCCGGCGGGATAGTAGATGACGAAGCCGGCGGCGGCGCCTGCAAACAGCTCCTCGCCGATGGCCGGCGCCTTGCCGGTGAATCGGACGTCGGTCAGATTCGTGCAGTTCTGGAACGCCCGCTTGCCCATCTGGGTGACGCCGGCCGGTATCGTGACCGTGGACAGGTTGGAGCAGCGGGAAAACGCGTAGTTGTTGATGAGCTGCACCGACGCGGGGATGGTGACGGCGGGCAGCGCGGTGCAGCCGGCAAACGTACCGCTCTGGATCTGCTGCAGGCCGTCCGGCAGATTGACGGACGCCAGATTGATGCAGTTGTGAAACGCGTTCTGTTCGATGACGGTCACGGACGCGGGGATGACGAGGCTCTTCAGGCTGGCGCACTCCGCGAAGGTCTCCTTGGGTATTGTTTTCAGCTTGGCCGGCAGGGTGACGCCCGTCAGCTTTTTGCTGCCGTTGAAGCAGGCGCCGTGCAGCTCCGTGCCGCTTCCGAGAAATACGACCGTTGTCAGGCTGTCGCAGTAGCTGAACGAGCCGTAGGCGAACACAAGGCTCGCCGGCGCGGTGACCTTCAGCAGATACTGGCACCCGGCAAAGGCCCGGGCGGAAAGATACAAAACGCCCTCGGGGATCTGATAGGCGGTATCCGGCCGCGACGCGGGGTACTGGATCAGGTCTTTTTTGTCCTTGGAGTACAAAACCCCGCCGACGGACGAGAATTTTGGGTTTTCCGCCGCCGCGTCAATCGACCGGAGGCTCGCGGTGTCAAAGAACTGGTAGAAATCCGTCAGGCTTTTGGGGATGGTGACGGAGGTGAGCCCGGAGCCGTGGAAGGCCATCGTGTCCAGCTTGGTCAGGCCGTCCGGCAGGACGATGCCGGTGAGCTTCGGGCACAGGGCGAACGCCTCCCCCTCCACCGCGGTCAGCGTCGAGGGCAGCGCGGCGCTGACCAGGTTCTTGCAGTTGTAGAAGGCCATGTCCTTCAGCGTGGTCACGCCCTCGGGTATGGTCACGTCGGTGAGCGTCGGGTTGGAGCTGAAGGCGCTGATGCCGATCACCCGGACCGGACTTCCGCCCAGCTTGGCGGGGATCTCCACCTTGGCCGCCGTTCCTTTGTATTTTGTGATGGTCGCGGCGCCGTTCGCCACCGTGTAATCGTACTCCAGCGAGAGCAGCGGCGGCGTGATCGGCTGGACGGGCGTGACCGGCGTGATCGGCGTCCCGATGGTCAGGGCCGACGCGGGAGCGGCGAGCGCCGAGAGGCACAGCGTTGCGGACAGGAACCATACGGCGATGCGTTTGAGAGACCGATTCGGCTTTTTCATGGTGCAGCTCCTTTCGTTGCGCGCAAAAACCGGATTGTCCGGGAGCGCCGCGCGGCGCGGCTTCTTCAAGATCATATTACCCGAATCCCCATTCCGATTGAATAGCCGGCGCGGAATTGACACGGACTGATTCCTGGCATGAATCGTGACAAGCGGATTGCTTTTCCATATGGCGTCTGCTAGACTGAAATGGGGGTGATTCCGGTGCGGTTTTGTGAAAAGCTGGATTTTCTGATGAATATTACCAAAACCAGCAACAGCGCGCTCGGGCAGAAGCTCAAGCTGGACGCGTCCTATATCAGCCGCCTCCGCAAGGGGCAGCGGAGCGCCCTGAAGGACGCCGCCTGCATCCGGGCCATGGCGGAGTATTTCGCGAGGAACTGCAGGGAGGAATACCAGCGCAGGGCCGTCTGCGAGGCGCTGGGGGCCGGCGCCGCTTCGGCTTCGGCGCTCCCGGAGCAGCTCGCCGCCTGGCTGACGGGTGAAAGCGAGGCGGAGGCGGCGGCCGTTGAAAGCTTTCTCTCCGGCTTTTCCCGCTTCAGCTTCAGGCCGGCCGCAGACGCCCCGCCCCCGCCGCCAAACGCAGCGGCCGGCTTTCCGCAGGAGGATGTCTCCATCTACTATGGCATCGAGGGAAAGCGCCGTGCCGCCGTTGATTTTCTCAACGGGATCCTCGCGCAGGACCGGCCGCAGACGCTGCTGCTGTTCAGCGACGAGGCGACCGACTGGATGACGGCGGACCCGGTCTTTGCCTCCCGCTGGGCCTGCCTGATGGGGCGGCTGCTGGCAGCCGGGAACCGCATCAAAATCATCCACACCGTCAGCCGCGACCCGGACGAAATGCTCAGCGCGATCCGCCAGTGGATGCCGCTCTATATGACGGGGCTGATCGAGCCGTATTATTATCCCAGGCGAAGAGACGGCGTGTTCAAACGGACGCTCTTCATCGCCCCCGGCGTCTCGGCGGTCGTCTCGAATTCCGTCGGCGGCTCGATCGGGCATGCCGCGAACGTGCTGACCCGGAACACCGGGCTGATCGCGTCCTATGCCGAGGAGTTCTGCCGGTATCTGAGCCTGTGCAGGCCCCTCATGCGCGTCTATACGGCGAAGGACAGGGCCGCGTATTTTGAAGCGCTGCTGGCGTTTGAAAAAGCGAAAGGCAGCGCCTTCATCCGGACGCAGTCGCTGTCCTGGCTGACCATGCCGGAAAACGTGTCACGCGGCATCGTCGGCCGGCTCGGCGGCAGCCAGGCGGATTTCGGCGCGCTGCGGGAAAGCCGGGCGCGGCTGTTCGAAAAAAACATCAAAAGCAATTCGTTTTCGGAGATCGTTCCGCTCTTCGGCGAAGAGCAGGTCAAAAGCGGCCGCGTGAAGGTCGCTTTTTCGGAAATGATGCTCGGAGGCACGGCCTGCTACACCCCGGAGGAATACATCCGGCATCTCGAGCATCTGGCGGAGCTGCTGAGAACGTATCAGAACTTTCACGTCCATCTCATCCGGGAGGAAGCCGAAAGCCCGTATATGGTCTACGCGCGGGAGGAGCTCGGCGTCATCATCGCCAAGACCTCGGCGCCCCCGGTGAGCTGGGCCATCAGCGAGCCGAACCTGGCGGCCGCCTTCTGGGACTACCTGCAGAGCCTGACCGGCGAACGGGCGTACCGGCAGCCGAACGACGCCGAGAGCGAAAAGCGGCTGCTGGATTACATACAGCGGCTGAAGCAGCGCGCCGAATGAGGTGCACCCGTCCGCGCAGGCTGCCATCCCCGGCAAATTGTCGCCTTCCGGGCGACCAAACGCGGTGCCCGCGCTGCTAGAATGTGGCTGTCAGGTTGAAAGACCGGACAGCCACATTTTTGACGGGAGGAAACCAACATGAAAAAAGGGTTGACGGAGCTCGTGTTCATTCTGGACCGGAGCGGCTCCATGAGCGGGCTCGAGGCCGACACGGTCGGCGGCTTCAACGCCATGATCGAAAAGCAGAAGCGGGAGGACGGCGAGGCGCTCGTCTCGACGGTGCTGTTCAGCAGCGAGAGCCGGGTCATCCACGACCGCGCGCCCGTCCGGGAGATCCGGCCCCTGACGGAAAAGGAATATGTCGTCGGCGGCTGCACGGCGCTCCTGGACGCCGTCGGCGGCGCGATCCGCCACATTGCCTGCGTCCACAAATACGCGCGGGAGGAGGACGTGCCGGAGCATACAATGTTCGTCATCACGACGGACGGCATGGAAAACGCCAGCCGGAATGACACGGCGGACGGAGTCCGGCAGCTGATCGAGCGGCAGAAGCGCGAATGCGGCTGGGAATTTCTGTTTCTGGCCGCGAACATCGACGCAGCGGAGACCGCAAGGCATTTCGGCATCGGCGAGGACCGCGCGGTGAACTACCGCTGCGACGGTGACGGCACGCGCCTGAACTACGAGGTGGTGGGCGAGGCCATCTGCTCCGTCCGCGCCGGCAGTCCCCTGCCCGCCGGCTGGAAGCGCCCCATCGACGAGGACTGCCGGAAAAGAGGGGGCGGGAAGAGATGACGAGGACGATCACCGTCCGGGGAATCGGATCGCTCGCCGCGAAGCCGGATCTGACCGTGCTGATCCTCTCGCTGGAGGCCAGAGCGCCCCTGTACGAGCAGGCTCTGAAGCAGGCGGAGGCCGGAACAGACGCGCTGCGCAGCGCGGCCGTCGCCTCCGGCTTCGGGCCTGACGAGCTGAAAACAGAGGACTTCCGCGTGCGGACCGAGTACCGCGATGTCAGGGACCGTCAGGGCGGCTGCCGTCAGGCGCTCGCCGGTTATGTCTGTACTTACAGATACCGGCTCTCCTTCGGGCTCGACGCCGGGCGGCTCTCCGCCGTTTTGTCCGCGATCGCCGCCAGCGGCGCGAACCCGGCGTTCGCCATCGAATTTACCGTCCGGGAGCCGGAGCGGCTGCGCGAGGAGCTGCTGGCCCGGGCGGCGGAGAACGCGCAAAGACGGGCGGAGATCCTGTGCCGCGCCTCCGGCGCCGGGCTCGGCCAGCTGCTTTCCATCGACTGCAGCTGGGACGAGGTGGACATCGTTTCGCCGACGCGGGCGGAGGCCGGCGGGCTGTGCCTGGCGTCCGCGGCGGAGGGAGTCTGCTGCGTGCCGGAGCTGGAGCCGGAGGACCTCCGCGTCAGCGACACCGCGGCCTTCGTCTGGGAGCTCCGGTAGGCCGGGCTCGTTCCGCCCTCTCCGGCGCCGCCGCTGAGCCCTTGCTTTCGTGTCCCGCTTTGCCGTATAATGTCGGTATCAGGCGCAATCGGGCAAGTTTGCGCGATCGGAACGGAGGCGGGGGCCGTGGCCTACAGTGAGCTCATCAAAAATTTCGAGCGCGTCCGCGACTATATGCGGCAGTTCTATGTCTACGGCTTCAAAAGCCGGGAGGAATACGACGCCAAAAGCGCCCGCAGCTACGACAACGAGCGCCGGCGGATCGAGAGCTGGCTGGGAGATTATATGTCGTTCCGGCAGGACGCCTCCGGAAAAAACGTGTTTCTCTCCGTCGACAGCCGCGCCATCCCCGGCAACCCGCTCTACAGCGCCTTCAAGGCGAAGAGCTTCACGGCCGGGGACGTCGCCTTCCATTTCTACGTTCTGGATCTGCTGGCGGACGGCGCGGAGCTGACCGTCCGCCAGATCGTCGACGCGATCACCGACCGGTATCTCTCCGCCTTCCGCACGGAGCTGACCGCGGACGACTCCACCGTGCGCAAAAAGCTGCGGGAATACGAGGCGCTCGGCCTGCTCGCCAGCCGGAAGCGCGGCCGGGAGCTCGTCTACCGCCGGACGGACGACGGCCGGATCGATCCGGAGGCCTGGCGGGACGCCGTGGCCTTTTTCTCCGAGGAGGACCCGATGGGCGTCGTCGGCTCGTTCCTGCTGGACAAGCTCCCGCCGGGCCCGGCGTATTTCGGCTTCAAGCACCACTACATCCTCCGCGCGCTGGACAGCGAGGTGCTGTGCGGCATCCTGCAGGCCATGGACGAGAACCGCCGACTCGCGCTCACGATCCGCAGCCCGCGCCGCCGGGGCGCGGAGACGGCGCACACGGTATTCCCCGTGAAGATCTACGTCAGCACCCAGTCCGGGCGGCAGTATCTTCTGGGCTATCACGACCGCTTCCGGAAGTTCATGTTCTTCCGCCTCGACAGCATCCACCGCGTGGTCCCGGGTCCCCCGGAGCCGGACCCGGAGGCGCTCCGCGAACGGTACGCGCAGTTCCGCCGGCACCTTTGGGGCGTCTCCGCCGGGGCGGGGCACGGCCTGGAGCACATTGAAATGACCGTCCGCATCGCCGGCGGCGAGGAATACGTCCTCAAGCGGCTGGAACGGGAAAAGCGCTGCGGCCGCGTCGACCTGCCCGACGCGCGCACCGGCGTGTTCACGGCGGACGTATACGACGCCGCCGAGCTGCTGCCGTGGCTCCGGACCTTCATCGGCCGGATTGAACGGCTGGAATGCTCCAATCCCGCGGTCACGGAGCGGTTCGACGCGGACCTGCGGGCGATGAACGCGATGTACGGAGGTGACATGGATGCTGTTCAGTGAAGTATACGGCAGCTACTACAACGTCATCGCGGCCATTCTGACGCAGGCCGTCGCGGGCGAGCTGACGGACGGACGCATCAACGACATCGTGCGCGGGGCCGCCTTCGGCGAGAGCGTGCTGACGATCCCCGCCGCCCTGCGCAGCGAAGCCTGGCCGCTGCTGACGCCGCAGAACACGACGCCGCTGGCGCACGCGCCCACCATGCCGCTGACGCTGCTGCAGAAGCGCTGGCTGAAGACGCTGCTGCTGGACCCGCGCATCCGGCTGTTCGATCCGCCCGACGCGGGACTCGCGGACGTCGAGCCGCTGTACGCGCCGGACGACTTCTGCTACTTCGACCGCTGCCTCGACGGCGACCCGTACGAGGACCCGCAGTATATCGCGCACTTCAAAACCATCCTGACCGCGCTGCGGGAAAAGCGCCGCCTGCGGGTCCGGTTCGTCGGCCGTCTGGGGACACGGCATTCGTGGGCGTGCATCCCGTACAAGCTGGAATATTCGTCCAAGGACGACAAGTTCCGCGTCCTGACGTCCCTGCCGCGGAGCACGATGACCGTCAACGTCGCCCGGATCAAATCCTGCGAGCTGCTGGACTTCCGGACGGAGGAATCGTACCGGCCCCTGCCGCCCGTCCGGGACACGCTCGTGCTGGAGCTCACCGACGAGCGCAACGCGCTCGAGCGCGTGATGCTGCACTTCTCCCATCTGGAAAAGCAGACGGTGCGTCTGGACGAGCGGCACTACCGGCTCACGCTGCGCTACGACCGGGAGGACGAGACCGAGCTTCTCATCCGCGTGCTGTCCTTCGGCCCCGTTCTGCGCGTCGTCTCGCCGGACAGCTTCGCCGAAAAAGTGAAGGAACGTCTCGATAAACAGAAAAAGCTGCGGGCCTGAAACCAGGCTCGCAACTTTTTTTCCAGGAACTTCGCGGAAATGCCTGCTATCATAAGGGCACAAAGGCGCAGACAGCAAGCTTTTTGAGAATGCCTGCCGGCCCGCTCTGCACGCCGGCAAGTAAATTGCGCCTTGTTCGCAGAGACGGAAAGATGCCTGCAGCAATCCCGCTAGAATTCCGCCGGTCAGGAGCGCTCTCCGGGGACCGGCGGAGGAACACGGCATCTTGTAAAGGCGCAGACAGCAATCGTCAGCTGAAAGGGGCCGGAGCGATTCAAACCCCGATCAAAACGCGCCTTGTAAACACCGCACCCAGGAAAAACGGCCCGGTAAGGAGGGAACACCATGCTGAACCAGTTAAAAAACGAAGCGAACAGAGCCTATACGGAAAACGGCGCGGTCACCTGCGCCACCACCTTTTCAGACTGTCTCGACCTGTTCGCCGGGATCGGCGCGCTGCGCTGCGCGGGCGAGGGGGAGATCGTCAGCCGCTTCGCAAAGGCCTATGCAGAGGAGCCCGGCCTTGCCATGAAGATTCTGTTCTTTGCCCGCGACGTGCGCGGCGGGCTCGGCGAGCGGCGCGTATTCCGCGTCATTCTCGCATGGCTCGCCGCGAACGAGCCGGACTCCGTGCGCAAAAACACGGAGGCAATCGCCGAATACGGGCGCTGGGACGATCTGCTGGCGCTTCTGGGCACACCGTGCGAGCCGGACGCGCTTGCCTGCATCCGCGGGCAGCTTGCCCGCGACCTCGAGGCGCTGGAGGACGGCGAGGCCGTGTCCCTGCTCGCCAAGTGGCTGCCCTCCGTCAACGCCTCGAATGCCGGGACCGTTCGCAGCGCCAGGCGCATCGCCCGCGCGCTCGGTCTGGACGACGCCGCTTACCGCAAAACGCTCTCGAAGCTCCGCGCCCGTATTCACATTCTGGAAAACAACCTGCGGGAAAAGGACTACTCCTTCGACTACAGCCAGCAGCCGTCCAGGGCGATGTTCAAGTACCGCAGAGCGTTCCTCCGCAACGACAGCCCGCGGTATCAGGCTTACCTGGCCCGGGCAGCCTCCGGCGAGGCGAAGCTGCACACCGGGGCGCTGACCCCGTACGACATCGTCGCGCCCCTCTTCGCCGCCCAGGTGACGCAGGCGGAGCGCAGCAGCATCGACGCCGCCTGGAACGCGCAGGAGAATTTCACCGGCGGGGAAAACGCGCTCGTCGTTGTGGACGGCTCCGGCTCCATGTACGGCGGGGGCAGCCCCCTGCCCGCGGCAGTCGCGCTGTCCCTCGGCATCTACTTTGCCGAGCGCAGCACCGGCGCGTTCCGGGACCACTTCATCACGTTCTCCGAGCACCCGCAGCTGGTGCGGCTCCAGGGCCGCGACATTTTTGAAAAGGTCCGTTACTGCCGCGAATTCAACGAGTGCAGCAACACGGACATCCAGAAGGTGTTCGGGCTGATCCTCTCCGCAGCGGTCAAAAACAGGGTGCCGCAGAGTGAGCTGCCCAAAACGCTGTACATCATCTCCGACATGGAGTTCGACTGCTGCGCGGAGGGCGCCGACGCGACGAATTTCGAGTATGCCAGGCGCAGCTTCGCCGCCCACGGATACGAGCTTCCCCGCGTCGTGTTCTGGAACGTGGCCAGCCGCAGCAGGCAGCAGCCCGTCACCAGAAACGAGCAGGGCGCGGTACTGGTATCCGGCTGCACGCCGCGCGTCTTTTCCATGCTGCAGAGCGGAGCTCTGAGCCCATACGCCTACATGATGGACATTCTCGGCGGCGAGCGGTATCGGCGCATCGCGGCGTGAAACGGCGCGCTTTCTCTTTGGAAGGAGGGAATCCGAATGATTGAAATAAAGGGCGCATACAACACCGCGCTCTGCTACACCGGCGAGCTGGAGCCGGCCGCCGCGGGGCAGATCCGGGCGGTCTGCGACCAGGAGGCCTTTGCCGGGTCGAAAATCCGCATCATGCCCGACGTGCATGCTGGCCTGGGCTGCACCATCGGCACCACCATGACGATCACCGACAAGGTCGTGCCCGGCATGGTGGGCGTGGACATCGGCTGCGGCATGGAGACGGTGCGCCTTGCCGAGCGCGGGCTGGACTTTGCAAAGCTGGACGCGCTCATCCGGGCGCAGATCCCCTGCGGGCGCGAGGTTCGCCAGACGCCCCACGCGCTGAACGACGCGATCAGCCTTTCGGCGCTGCGCTGCTCGCCCTACGTGAATCTGGACCGCGCGCGGCGCAGCATCGGCACGCTGGGCGGGGGCAACCACTTCATCGAGGTGGACCGCGGCGAGCAGGGCGACTTGTTTCTGGTCGTCCACTCCGGCAGCCGGCATCTCGGCAAGGAGGTGGCCGAATATTATCAGGAGGAGGGCTTCCACGCCCTGTGCGGCAACGCCCGCTTCCAGCTCGACGAGACCATCCGCCGGATGAAGGCGTCCGGCCGCAGCGGAGAAATCCAGCGGACGATCCAGGCGCTCAAAAAGCGCCGGACCATGCTGACGCCGATGCCGCAGGAGCTGGCTTATGTGGAGGGCGCGCTTTTTGACGACTACATCCACGACATGCGCATCATCCAGCATTTTGCCTCGCTCAACCGCAGAGCCATGACAGAGCTCATCCTCCGCGGCATGGGTCTCACCTGCGCGGAGGCGTTCACCACCGTCCACAACTACATCGACACCGACGCGATGATCCTTCGCAAGGGCGCGGTGTCCGCCAGGGCGGGCGAAAAGCTGCTGATCCCCATCAACATGCGCGACGGCGCGCTCATCTGCCTGGGGCGCGGCAGCGAGGACTGGAACTGCTCCGCCCCGCACGGCGCGGGCCGGCTCATGAGCCGAAAAGGCGCCTTCGCCTCCCTTTCCATGGAGGAATACCGGGCGGAGATGGCCGGCGTCTACACCACCTGCGTGACGCCCGAAACGCTGGACGAATCGCCGATGGCCTACAAGAGCCCGGACGAGATCGTCTCCCAGATCGGGCCGACCGCCGGGATCGTGGAACGGATCCGCCCGGTCTACAACTTCAAGGCCGCGGAGTAGCGGCGCCGAGTCGGCGCTCCGCGCGGCTCCCTGAAAAAATCTGTCATTCCGCGGCCAGCATGGGCTGCGGATGGCAGATTTTTTCATCCCGCCGGACGGGGCCGGTGTGGCCGCGTTTTCCCGCAGCGGCGTCCGATCCGGGCCGTTTTTGGCGGATTTCCGCCTTTTTTCCCACTTTCCGGCGCTTCTGGGCGAAATTCCCTTGACACAGCGCCCGCCGGGGGTGTATTTTCAAATCGGGCTGTATATGGAGAAAGCCGGAGCGCCGCGCCCGCCGGGGCGCGAAAGAGCTGGCCGGCGGCCCGTGCAGAGAGAAAGGGAAGGATTGCCGGTATGAAAAAGACGTTCGCCTTCATCGCCGTCATCGCGCTCGTTCTGACCATGGCGGGCGGCTGCGCGCAGACCGCCCGGCAGGCGGCCGTCCCCGCGGAGAAGACCGTGCTGACCGTCGCCGGTCCCTGGGAGGAGTCCACCGCGGTCGAGGCGCTGTCCGCTGCGTTTACACGGGAGAATCCCGGCTGCCAGGTCGTATACGAATACGTCCAGAACTACTACGAATCGATGAAGACGCGCCTGGCCGCCGCGGATTCCGGCGTCGATCTCTTCATCACGACCAACCTGCAGGCAGACTCGGACCTGTATCCGTACGCGCTGGAGCTGTTCTCGCAGTCTGACAAGCTGGACCTCTCCGGCACGTTCGACGGACTGATCGAGAATTTCACCTATATGGGCGGCGCTCCGGGCGCGGCGGCGCAGATCTACGCCATCCCGCTGGGCGCGGAGCTCCGCGGCCTGTACGTCAACAAGACGCTGCTGGCCAGCGTCGGCGCCTCGGTGCCGCAGAACCGGGCGGAGCTTCTCGCGGCCTGCGCCAGCCTCAAGGCGGCCGGCTATATTCCGTTCCAGGGCAACCCCGGCAATTTCAGCCAGCGGCTTTTGTACCCCGCCGTCTGCAACATGGTGGCCAACGCCCCGGACTACGCGGCGGTCTATGAGAGAATCAACAGCCGGGAGCCGGGCGTCAGCGAGTTTTTCCGGGAGCCCATGCAGTTTATGTACGATCTGACCGCGGAGGGCTATTACGACTACAAGACCTCGGAGACGAAGTACGGCTGCTTTGCCGACGGCAGCACCGACGCGTCCGCCAGGGGCTTTTTGAACATCACCGGCGAGGAGGGCAGCTATCGCAAGGCGGACGACCTCGGCTTCGCGGCCTTCATGCCGGGCACCATGTCCATGGACAGCGCCATTTCGAAGCTGAAGGACGACTACCACAGCGGCATCGACTACGCGTTCATTCTCGCCCCTACGGGCGAGGACGGCGGCTACGCCTACATGTCGCCTGCGGACGGCATCGCCGTGAACAAGAGCTCCGCGCACCTCGACCTGGCGCTCGCATACGTGAATTTCCTCTTCAAGCCCGAAAACAACAAGCAGTTCGCCAAAAATCACGGCATCACGCCCAACACCGCCGACGCCTTCGAGCTGATCCGGGAGCAGTTCAGCATTCCCGACGATCACATCTCGCAGCTCGGCAGCGTGACCTTCGACTATCCGTTTTATTCCGTCGTCACGTCGTCGCTCACTGAGGTCTCCAAGGCCAACAACCCAAAATACATGCAGGACAACGGCGACGGGACGCATACCATGTATCCGTTCGAGCACTTCATGGAGAACCTGGAGGCAGGCTTCCAGCAGAAATAGGCGGTGGTGTGAAAAATGAAACAGGAGAAAGCGGACAGGCGGGGCTATCTTCTGCTGATCGCGGTCAATCTGATCTGCATCGCGCTGATCGCCGCGTTTTTCGTGAATTACAGCTCGGAATACAGGGCGAAGCTGTACCGGCAGAACATCAGCAGCATCGGGGATCTGAACCGCTCGTCCGGCACGGTGGCGCAGGCCGTGTTCGCCTTCCAGAGCCAGAAGATCAGCGACATCGCCCGTTATGTCGAGGCGGAGGACATGGATCTGGAGCAGGCGCTGGCCTATATGGGCGTCATGGGTGCCGACACCCGCGGCTCTCTGGAGCTGGTGGGCCCGGACGGTACCGGCAGCGTGCCCGCAGACGGGGGCGAAGCCGCGTCCATCTCGTACGAGGACAGAAGCTACGCGGAGCTGCACCGTCTTTTTTCCGCCGCCTGCGCCGGGCGGGCGGGCGCCGTGGCCTATACGCCGGAATTCACGGACGCGCGCTCGGCGTTCAAGAGCTTCGCCTTTTATACCTACGTGGGGATCCGGGGCGAAACCGGCAAAGACTACTACACGCTGATGTTCGTCACGCGCTCCGACGAGATGATGGAGAAAATCCAGCAGCGCGGCAGCTATGACAGCCTGGCGACCGTCCTCATGGACGGCGCGGGCAACTACATCATTGGGAACCCCGATTTCAAATCCGAGAATTTCTTCAAGTATCTCTACGTCTTCAACGGCCTGACGCTCGACGAGATGAACGCGCTGTCCGCCTCTAGCCTGCGCACGGACGCCGGGACGCTCCGCTACAGCAACAGCGAGGGAGCGCCGTGCGTCTTCCTGTACAGCCGGCCGGAGGGCGAGAGCTGGTACAGCGTCAGCTGCGTCCCGCTGGCCTGCTTCGACAATGCCGTTCCGGACAGCCGGCTGACCGTGCTGGTCACGGTCGTGCTGTCCGTGATGCTGGTCATGGACATCCTCTGGCTGAACCGGATGAACCGGCAGCTGAAACAGAGCGTGGCGCGGGAGACGCAGGCAAACCGGGCGAAAACAGAATTTCTGTCCCGCATGAGCCACGACATCCGCACCCCGCTCAACGCGATTCTGGGCTTCGCCGCCATCACGCGGGACAGTCCCGCGCTCGCGCCCCCGCTCCGGGAAAACCTGAACAAGATCGACGTCTCGGGGCGCTATCTGCTGGGCATCATCAACGACGTGCTGGACATGTCCAAGATCGAAAGCGGAAAAGTGGAGCTGCACGGGAAGAGCACCGACTGCGCGGAGATGTTCTCCGCGGTGCTGGAGGTCTTCTCCGGCGAGGCCGAGCTCCGGGGCATTGCGCTCCGCCCGGAATTCTCCTTCGGCGAGGCCCGCTTCCTCGTGCTCGATTCGCTGCGCACCCGGCAGATCTTCTCCAACCTGCTCTCCAACGCCATCAAGTTTTCAGACAGCGGCACGACCGTGCGGTGGACCGCGGCGGAGAGCCGCCTGGAGGACGGCCGGATCGAGCTCGTCTCCCGGGTGATCGACCAGGGCTGCGGCATGACGCCGGAATTCCTGAAAAACGTCTTTGACCCGTTTACGCAGGAGCAGAACAGCCATTCCGGCGAAGCGGCGGGGACCGGGCTCGGGCTCTCCATCGTCAGCCGGCTCGTGGGTCTGATGGGCGGCGGCGTGGAGGTGACGAGCGAGCCGGGCCGGGGCACGGCGTTCACCGTGACGCTGCGCTTCCCGGAGGGCGCCGCGGACGCCGGGTCGGACGCGGCGGCGCGCCCGGCGGATGCCGGCCGGACCGCGCTGTGCGGAAAGCGGGTGCTGCTCTGCGAGGACAACGCGCTGAACCGGGAGATTGCCGACACGCTGCTCGCCTCGAGAGGGCTCGTCTGCCAGGCGGCGGAAAACGGGCAGCTCGGCGTGTCGCTGTTCTCCGCCTCCCCCGCCGGATATTACGACGCGATTCTGATGGACGTCCGCATGCCGGTCATGAACGGGCTGAAGGCGGCCGCGGCGATCCGGGCCCTCGACCGGCCCGACGCGAAGCGCGTGCCGATCATCGCAATGACGGCCAACGCCTACGACGAGGACATCCGCGAATGCCTGAACGCCGGCATGAACGCCCACCTGTCGAAGCCCTTCGAGCCGGAGGAGCTCTTCCAAACGCTCTCGCGCTGCATGGCCGGCAGCCGGAGCGAGCCGGCGTGAGCGGCCGCAAAGCCCGCAAAAATCCAGGGATTTTTGCGGGCTTTTTCGTGTATTGGCAGGCTTCCGAAATTTTAAAATTGAAAAAAAGCGGATGCCGCATTGTTTTGCCCGCCAAACTCTGATATTATGATACCGGATAAGTGTAACCTTTTGGAAGATCAGCTCGGGGCGCGGCCGTGCTGTGTCTGAGGGAGTGAGCTCGTGGAATTGACGGAAGAAAAACTGAATTACCTGGCCGAGGCGATGCCGGGCAGCAAGGCGATCTACCAGATCCGGGGCGCGCAGATCTGCGCGCTGTATCTGTCCCCGGCCCTGCACACCGCCGTCGGGATGGACAGCGGCGAATTTGAACGGCGCGCGCGGGAAAACGCGGCCGATACGGTCCTGCCGGCGGATCTGCCGCCGCTGATGGAGCAGGTGCAGGCATGCGTCCGCACGCACAGGCCCATGCAGCACTACTGGCGCGTCGTCCACCCGCGGCAGGGCTTCATCTGGGTGCACGGCAGCGCCAGCTACTGCGGCGAATACGGCGGCTGCCCGGTTTTGCTCGTGACGTACGGCACCGATCTGACCGAGGTCGACCTCTACAAGGACGTCGTTGACAATTCTCAGACGATGGCCTATGTCTGCGACTGCAGCACCTATGAGATTCTGTACGCGAACAAGGCGGCGATGGAGTACTGGGGGCACGCCGACGCGCCCCCGCTCGGGCTGGCATGCTATTCCTATATCCACGGGCGGACGGCGCCGTGCGAGGACTGCTTCATGAAAACCGTCAGGCCGGGGGAAATGTTCAGCCGCGACCGCTTCAACGAATACCGGGGCGTGTGGGAGCGGCTGTCGGGCAAGTGCATCACCTGGTGCGGCCGCTGCGCGTTCATCCAGTATATCACCGACATCACCGATCTGGTCCGCGGGCAGCACCAGCTGCAGGAGCTGGTATATCTGCACAGCCAGCAGCTGGAAGCGACGCAGATCCTCAACGAGCAGGGCGACATCGCCCCGCGGATTCAGGCCGCCCTGCAGAAGATGCAGCAGTACTACGAGGCCGACCGCACCTACATTTTCCTGATCGACGAGGGCGGCCAGACGCTCAGCAACACCTACGAATGCTGCCGCGAGGGCATCGCGCCGCAGATCGGCGTCCTGCAGCACGGCGACATCCACTATATCGACCGCTGGCTGCCGGTATTCGCGCGCCAGGAGGTTTTCGTCCAGAAAAGCATCGAGGACATCCGCGAGAGCGACCCCTATGAATACAGCATCATGGCTCCGCAGGGCATCCGCGCCTATATCGAGGCGCCGATCATTGCCAACGGGGCGCTGATCGGCTTCATCGGCGCGGACAATCCGCCCGCGGAGAAATTTCAGTATTCGCCCGACCTGCTGCTGTCGTTCGCCTACTCGGTCGGCAACGCGATCATCCGCGCGCAGAACGAGCAGAAGATCCAGAAGCACACGCAGGAGCTGGAGGCGGTAATCAACAACATCCCCGTGGGCATCAGCATGAGCCGCATCCGCGACGGCAGGGCCGTCTCCAAGCTCACCAATCCGCTCCTCTGCGATCTGTACGGCGTCCCCGCGGAAAGCGGCGGCGCGGAGCAGTTCGACCCGGACCGGATCCAGGAGCCCTACCGGACGGAGGTCAGCCGGAAGCTGCGCGCGCTTCTCGAGCCGGGCGGCTCCGTGCACGCGGATTTCCCCTACCGCAGAGACGGCGCGCGCGAGCCGCGCTGGTACCGGATGAATTCCCGCTCGGTCTGCTTCGAGGACGAGATTCTCAACTTTTCCTGTCTTTCGGACATCACCGAGGAGAAGCTGGCCGAGGCGGAGCGGGAAAAGGCCAGAAGGATGTACGAGGCCGCGGTGGAGGCCGCCAACATCGTCGTATGGGAGTACGACATCCCCTCGCACCGGATCATCATGGCCGAAAACGACTTCACCGAGTACGACTACCGCAAATTCGGGCTGCCGAAGGTGATGGAGAACGCCCCGGCCTCGCTGCTGCCCTACATCGACGAGCGGTACGTCAAGCCGTTTCTGGAGATGTACGACGCCGTTGAGCACGGCGCGCCGAAGGCGTCCTGCGAGGTCTGGTACAAGGTCATGCCGGGGCGCGAGCCCCGCTGCGAGCACATTTCCTACACGACGATCTTCGGCAAGGACGGCCGGCCCGTGAGCGCGATGGGGATCGGCGTGAACGTGACCGCGCGCAAACAGGAGGAGGAAAAGTACCGGCTTTTCTACAAGCAGATGATGGAGGCCAACCCGAACACGCTGGGCTCGTTCCGCCTGAACCTCACAAAAAATCTGTGCGGCGACGGGCAGAGCGCGCTGCCCGCGTATCTGGCCCTGCAGGAGTCCGGGACGGCGAGCGGTTTTCTGCTGGCGATCTCGGAGCTGGTCGGGCCCGGCGAGCAGAAAGACCGGTTCTGCCGCATGTTTTCACGCGCCAGCCTGCTGAAGGAATACCAGCAGGGCCATTCCCAGCACGCCGCGGAGCTGCGCTTCGCCGCGTCCGCCGGCAGCGTCGTCTGGGCCCGCGCCGCGGTCAATATGGTGCAGAACCCCATGACCGGGGATGTGGAGGCCATCGTCTTCCTGCAGGACATCACCGAGCGGAAAAAGCGGGACGAGATCGACCAGCGCCTCACGAACGAGATCATCGACTACATCGGGCTGATCGACCTGACCCGGCACACATTCGAGTTCACAAACGTCAACATGGTAATCAACGCGCTTCCCGTCGGAAAGAAGCTGGATTACGACGTCTGCATCGGCTACGATCTGCGCACCTTCGTGGCCCCGGAGGACCGGGAGCTGTTCCGGCAGTCGGCCGGGCTGGACCACATCGTCGGAGAGCTCGGGGCAGCCCCCGACTATTCCTTCGCATACGGCCATGACGAGGACGGGAAAAAGCTGCGCAAGCAGCTGCGCTATTCCTATCTCAACAGCTCGCACGAGGAGATTCTCGTCATCCAGTCCGACATCACGAGGACCTATCGGACGGAGCAGGAGCAGCTGCAGCGGCTGCAGGAGGCCCTGCGCAGCGCCGAGATCGCCAACGCGGCGAAAACGGACTTCCTCTCGCGGATGAGCCACGACATCCGCACGCCGCTCAACGGCATCATCGGCATGACCTACCTGGCGCGCAGGGAGCGCGAGCCGGACCGGATCGACGACTGCCTGAACAAGATCGACACCTCCTCCAAGTTCCTGCTGGGGCTGATCAACGACATCCTCGACATGTCGAAGGCCGAAAGCGGCATGATCGACCTGCATCCGGAGCCGTATCCGCCCGCGGAATTCGCCGCCTACATGAACGCGGTCATCATGCCGCTGATCCGCGAAAAGAACCAGACGCTCGAACTTGACATCCGCGTGCCGGAGGATTTCGTCCCCCTGCAGGACAAGCTGCGCGTCAACCAGGTCGTCTTCAACATCCTCAGCAACGCCGTGAAATTCACGCCCGAGGGCGGCAGGATCCGCTACGCGGCGACGGGGACGCTGACGCCCGACGGCGCCATGCAGCTGCGCGCCGAGATCTCAGACAACGGCGTGGGCATGAGCGAGGCGTTTCAGCGCATCCTGTTCGACCCCTTCACCCAGGAGAACCGCGACGACAATTCGTCCGGCAGAGGGACGGGGCTCGGCATGGCGATCACGAAGCGGCTTCTGGACCTGATGGGCGGCTCGATCCGCGTGCAGAGCACGCTGGGCCGGGGCTCGACGTTCGTCATCGAGATTCTTTCCCAGGTGGTCCCGGCGGCGCGCGCCGCCGGACAGCCCGGCGCGGGCAGCGGGCCGGACGCCGACTATTCCGCGCTGGCCGGCCGCCATGTGCTCTTGTGCGAGGACCACCCGCTCAACCAGGAGATCGCAAAGGCGCTGCTGGCCGGCAAGGGCGTCATCACCTCGGCGGCGGAGGACGGCAAAAAGGGCGTCGAGGCATTCGGCAATTCGCCGCCGCGCTTTTTCGACGCGATCCTGATGGACATTCGCATGCCCGTCATGGACGGCTACGAGGCGACGGCGGCCATCCGCGCCATGGACCGTCCGGACGCGAAGTCCGTTCCGATCATCGCCATGACCGCCGACGCGTTTTCCGACGACGTAAAAAAATGCCTCGCGGTCGGCATGGACGGCCACGTTGCCAAGCCCATCGACCCCGAGCACCTCTTCGCGGCGCTCAGCAGCGCGATCCTGCGCAAGTCCAAATAGCGCCGCCGGAAAACATGGGTTTCCCTGTTTTTACAAGCTCTCAGGGGCTGCCGCAGGATATGCGGCAGCCCCTGAAATTCAGAACACGAGGTCCGTCACATCCGAAAGCTCGGCGTTCCCGCTGAGGTCCTCGTAGACCGTCACCAGCGAAAAGCCCGCTGTGGCGTCGGGTACGACCGGGGTCGTCCGGCAGACGATGACGTAGTTGGTGCCCGCGACCACCTGGCTGCCGATGTAGGCGACCGTCTCGTACTTGCAGCCGACCAGACCGTCCAGCGCCTTGTCGAACGCGGCCTTCACGTCGGCGTTCTGCTCGACGGAGGGTTTGCCCTGGTTCATCTCCAACCCGCCGGTGACTTCCTCGCCGGAATCGCTGCTCTCGGAAAAGTCCTTGGTGTCCGTGATCTCCGCGCCGCCGGACAGATCGGCGTAGATATAGACCAGCAGATAGGTGGATTTGGCGTCCGGGACGACCGGCGCGCCCTTGCAGAGAATGCAGTAGTTGGTTCCCGCCACGACCTGGCTGCCGAGCAGCGCGATGGGCTCGTACTGATAGCCCGTCAGACCCTCGGTGGCTTTTTCAAAGGCGGCCTTCGCGTCCGGGTCCTTGTCCAGCGGCAGCTCGCCCTGATTGGCCTCCCAGCCGCCGTCGACGGTCTCGGGCTGTTCCTCGCTCTTGCTCTGCGTGTCGGCGCCGGAGGCCTTCTGCGTATCCGACGCGACGACCGTGACGGACGAGCTGCTCTTGCCGGACGCGGCGGCTTTGCTGTGCGAGGCGCCCGTGCTGGCGCAGGCCGCAAAAGAGGCCGCCATCACAACGCTGAGGATGCCTGCAAGGATTCTTTTCATGGTATTCATCATTCATATTCCTTTCAACAATGGATTGTTCGCGGTTTTCCCGTTCTGTACGGTATACAGACGGGCGCGGGAAAATGTTGCAGACAGACGAAAAAAATTTTTTGACGCTCCGGGCGGCGCGCACGGGCGGCGGCGATTGCTTCCAATCCGCCGCCGCCCGTTTTTTCTGCCCGTCCGGGCTCATTCCCCGGTCTTTCCGTCGAGCAGGCGCAGCAGCGCCTGCGTCTGCTCCTGCGTCGTGTACCAGGCGGTCGCCAGGCGGATCATGGTGTGCGTTTCGTCCGTCTTTTCCATGAAGCCGTACTCCGCGCGCTCGCCCAGCCGCTCCAGCTCCCGGTCCTCCAGGATGACGAAGATCTGATTTGTCGGCGACAGGAGGGGCAGCGCATAGCCGCGCGCCGCCAGCTTCTCCTGGATGCGCCGGGCGCTCCGGACGGCGGGCAGGCCGATGTGCCCGTACAGGCCGTCGGCAAACAGCGCGCCGAACTGGACGCCCAGCAGCCGCCCCTTGGCCAGCATCGCGCCGTGCTGCTTGATGATGCTGAAAAAATGCGGGATGAGGCCCTTTTTCGGGATGACGACGGCCTCGCCGAACAGCGCGCCGCACTTCGTCCCGCCGATGTAGAATACGTCGGTCAGCGCGGCGAGGTCGCGCAGCGTCACGTCGTTCTCCGGCGCGGCCAGCGCGTAGGCCAGGCGCGCGCCGTCGGCATAGAGATACAGTCCCGCCTCCCGGCACACGCCGCTGAGCGCCGCGAGCTCCGCCCGGGAGTACAGCGTCCCGTACTCGGTGGGCTGGGAGATGTACACCATCCCCGGCATCACCATGTGGTCCCGGTTGGCGTCCTCCCGGTAGGCGCCGAGCGCCCGCCGCACGTCCGCGGCGCTGAGCTTCCCCTCCGTCTGCGGCACCGCCAGCACCTTGTGCCCGCCGAGCTCGATGGCGCCGGCCTCGTGGACAAAGACGTGCCCGGTCTCCGCCGCGATCACGCCCTGATAGGACCGCAGCAGCGCCCCGGCGACCACGGCGTTCGTCTGCGTGCCGCCCACCAGAAAATGCACCTCGCCCTCCGGACAACCGCACGCGTCCAGAATCTGCCGCTCCGCCTCCCGGCAGAACCCGTCGCAGCCGTAGCCCGGCGTCGCGAGCGCGTTCGTCCGCACCAGCGCCTCCAGCACCTTCGGATGCGCGCCCTCCATGTAGTCGGACGCAAAATGCAGTTTTTCAGATGGTTCCATTTTTTCGGCCTCCCGCTTGACTTTTTGATGTCTTGATTCTATGCTGTTTTTATCAATGATGCAAACGGCAGAATCGCATAGAATCCATGACGGATAATCATGGAATGAGGAGAGTTTATGGATGCGGTAAAATGCGCGGCGCTCCTGGCCGCGGCCGAGCTGGGGAGCATGACCGCGGCGGCGGAGAAGCTCGGCTATACGCAGTCCGGCATCACGCGGATGATCCGCTCGCTCGAGGCCGAGCTGCGCTTCCCGCTTCTCGTCCGCGGCAGGAGCGGCGTGTCGCTCACCGGGAACGGAAGCCGGATGCTGCCCGCGTTCCGGGAGATCGTGCGGGCCGACGAAAACGCGCGGCAGCTGGGCGCGGAGCTCTCGGGCGTCGTCACCGGCGCGGTAACCGTCGGCAGCTACTACAGCGTGTCCGCAATGCTGCTGCCGGAGATCGTCTCCCGCTTTGAGGCGCTGTATCCCGGCGTCAGCGTCCGCATCCAGGAGGGCGGCAACCGGGAGATGGCGGAATGGCTCGACGCGCGGGCCGTGGACTGCTGCTTCGGCGCGAAGCCGGCCGACAGCGTTGTCTGCGACTGGATTCCGGTCTTTCGCGACGAGCTGGTGGCATGGCTGCCGGCGTCGAGCCCCCTCGCCGCGGAGCGGGTCTTCCCGCTGCGGTCGCTCGAGTCGGTGCCGTTTATCCAGACCTCGCCCGACCGCGACACCGACCAGGACCGGCTGCTCCGGGAATACGGCCTGCATCCGGACATCCGCTTTACCACGAGAGACGGCTTCTCCACCTATAACATGGTCGCGTCCGGACTGGGCGTCAGCTTCAACCAGAAGCTGATCTCCCGCGACTGGCGCGGCCGGGTCGCGGAGCGGCCGTTCGATCCGCCGCAGTACATATCCCTGGGCATCGCCGTCCCGTCGCTGCGGGAGGCGTCGCCCGCGGCCAGACGGTTCATCGCCTGCGTGCAGGCGGTGCTGGCGGAGCGGGACGGCGCGCAATAAATTTCAGCGGGCCGGATGGCGCAGGCGTCTTCTTTTGTGGTATCATGGTACCGATATGAAAAACCGGAGGGCGGGAAACGCATGGACATCAAAAAGCGGGCCGCGCGCCTGAAAACCGACGTCCCGGCTGTCTTTCTCGCCATGAAGGACAGGCAGACGCCCTTTCCCGCCAGGGTGCTCGCAGCCCTGGCCGTCGGCTACGCGCTCTCCCCTGTCGATCTGATCCCGGATTTCATCCCCGTGCTGGGGTATCTGGACGACCTTCTGCTCGTGCCCGCCCTGATCGCCCTGGCGATCCGGCTGATTCCCCCGCCGGTCTGGGCCCGGAGCCGGGCCGCCGCCGAGGGGCTCTGGCAGGACGGGAAACCGAAGAAATGGTATTATGCCATTCCCGTCGTCCTCGTCTGGCTCGCGGCCGCGTGGCTGATCGCAAGGGCGGTCTGGCTCCGCGTGCGCGCCGGGCGCTGACGGCGAAAACCGATGCGCCGGAAGCCCGCGGCTTTCGGCCGGAACAGGCGCGTTTCGCGCGCGCAGAACAGGAGGACATCATGCCGCTTCAAATCATCCGGAACGACATCACGAAAATGCGGGTGGACGCGATCGTAAACGCGGCCAACACGTCGCTGCTCGGCGGCGGCGGCGTGGACGGCTGCATCCACCGCGCCGCAGGGCCGGAGCTGCTGGCCGAATGCCGGACGCTCGGCGGCTGCGAAACCGGGCGCGCGAAGCTCACGAGGGGCTATCGCCTGCCCTGCCGGTACGTCATCCACACGGTCGGCCCGGTCTGGCGGGACGGACGGCACGGCGAGCGGGCGCTGCTCGTCTCGTGCTACCGGACGTCGCTGGAGCTGGCGCAGGCGCATGACTGCCGGTCCGTCGCCTTTCCGCTCATCTCCTCCGGCGTCTACGGCTATCCCGCGGACCAGGCGCTCGCGGCGGCGGTCGAAACGATCGGCGCGTTTCTGCGCGAAAGCGACATGGAGGTCTATCTCGTCATCTTCGACCGGGCGGCCTACCGGATCGACGCGGAGCTGTACGGCGCCGTCGCGGCCTGCCTGGACAGCGCGCCGGCGGAGGCCGCCGCGCCCCGGCTGGCCAGGCCGTGTGCGCCGGACGCAGCCGCCGGGCCGGTATGCAGAAGCAGCCGTGCGCCGCTGCATGCCGCGCCGGACCTGGCTGACGCGGTGGAGCGGCTCGACGAGAGCTTTTCGCAGATGCTGCTCCGCAAGATCGACGAGAGCGGCATGACCGACGCCGCGTGCTACCGCCGGGCCAACGTCGACCGCAAGCTCTTTTCCAAAATCCGGAGCGACGCGGGCTACCGGCCCAGCAAGCCGACGGCGCTCGCCTTCGCCGTCGCGCTGGAGCTGCCGCTCGCCGAGACGCGGGAGCTGCTGATGAAGGCGGGCTTCGCGCTCTCGCACAGCAGCAAGTTCGACGTGATCGTCGAATATTTCATCAAATCCCGCCATTACGACGTCAACGAGATCAACGAGGCGCTGTTCGCGTTCGACCAGTGCCTGCTGGGCGCGCAGACGGCGGCATGGCCGGAATAACACGCGGGGAGGATGCCGAACATGACGCACGAGGAATACCGCAGAGCGGCCGAGCACTGGAAAATACGCAACGCAAACGGGCAGGCGATGGACCGCGGACGCCTGCTGGAGGCGGCGGAGGACTATATCCGCGCGAACAACACCTGCGCGCTCGCCACCGGGGCGGGGACGTTCGTGCGCTGCACGCCCATCGAGTACGCCTATCACGACGGCTGCTTCTGGATGTTCACCGAGGGCGGCGAGAAGTTTCTCGCGCTCGAGCGCAACAGGAACGTCTGCCTTGCCATTTTCGACCGGTACGACGGCTTCGGCAATCTGAAGGGCATGCAGGTGAGCGGCGCCGCAGAGCTGATCGAGCCCTTCTCCGAGGCGTACCTCGCGGCGGCGGCCTTCAAAAAGCTCCCGCAGGAGGCCCTGCGGAAGCTGCCCGAGCCGCTGCAGCTCATCCGCGTCACGCCCGCAAAGCTTGAATTTCTCAACTCCGATTTCAAGAAGGCCGGCTTCTCCAGCCGCCAGACGCTCGTCTTCTGAGCACCTGCCGCCCGTCCGGGCAGCAAAAGCCCGCTGCAAAACGGTTCGAGCCGTACCGTTTTGCAGCGGGCTTTTTTTGCGCGTCAGCGCAGGAAAAACCACCACAGCGCCGCCGCCTGCAGCACGAGCAGCAGCGGCACGGTGACGGTGAACTTCGGGTGCTTCGTCTTGTGCCGGAACAGGAGCATCCCCAGCAGCTCGCCGAGGCTCCCGCCCAGAAAGGCGAGGCCGAGCAGCGTGGCCTCGGGGATGCGCCACTGGTGCCGGCGGGCGAACTGCTTGTCCAGGAACATAAACAGGAACGCGAGCGCATTTACTATAGCGAGATAGATCCACAAAATCTTCATGTCAGAATCCTTTCCGGGAGGTGCCCTATGAAAAAACTTGTACTGCTCCTTGCCGCCGCGCTGCTGTTGGCCGGGTTTGCCGGGTGCGCGAAGGCGGAAACATGGGAAACGGTGGATGACGAAATACCGCTCGAGGCGGAAAGCTGCCTGGACAGCGCCTACAGGATCGTGTTCGCCGTCCCGGACGGCGCGGCGGAGGAGACCTTCGCGGCCTCGGACGGCTGCGCCGTCTACACGCAGGCGAACGGCGACTATGAGATCACCAGCCAGGTGCTGCTCTCGTCGAGCATGGAGAGCGCCGTGCGACGCCTGTCCGGGTTTGAGCCGGAACGGCTCAGCATCATCGAAACGACGCGCTGCGGCATGCCGGAATACCAGTTTGCCTGGTACGCCGCCGGCGACGAGGGCGGCCGGCTCTGCCGCGCCGACATCCTGATGGACGGTCTGTACTGCTACGCGCTGACCTTCTCCGTGCGCGAGGGTCTCGGCACCGCCTATGATAGCACGATCCGGGACGTCTTTGCAAGCCTGAGTCTGGAATCCAGGGACGAAGTTTGAGGTTGTTTCCCGGAGGGCCGCGTGATATAATATCCGCGATCTTCCGGGAAAGGACGAACGTACCATGCGGAAAAACCCGACTCTCGGCGGCCACCTGCTGGCGCTTTTCTGCGTTGTGGTGTGGGGCACCACGTTTCTCGTCAGCAAACAGCTGCTGGCCGTCTGCACGCCGGTGCAGGTCATGCTGCTGCGCTTCGTTTTCGCGTACGCCATGCTGTGGGCGCTCTACCCGCACTGGCGCTTCTGCGGGCGCGAGGAGGGCGGCTTTTTTCTCATGTCGCTGTTCGCCAACACGCTCTATTTTCTCGCGGAGAACACGGCCCTCACGCTGACGCAGACCTCCAACGTGAGCATCCTCGTCTCCACCGCGCCCATTCTGACGGCGCTTTTGCTTGGCCTGTTCCGCCCGGATGAGCGCGTGCGCAGGGGCGAGCTGCTCGGCTTCGCCGTGGCGTTCTGCGGCGTCGTGCTGGTGGTGTTCAACGGCACGGTCATCCTGAAGCTCAATCCGCTCGGCGACGCGCTGGCGCTCTGCGCGGCGCTGAGCTGGGCGTGCTACGGCGTCGTGCTGCGCCGCTTCGCCGGCCGCTACAGCGGCTTTTTGCTCTCGCGCAAGCTCATGTTCTACGGGATCGCAACCGCCCTGCCCATCGCGCTGCTGCAGGGCCAGCCCATGGACTGGCGGGGACTCGCGACCGCCGGGAACCTTCTGGGGCTCGGCTACCTTGCGTTCATCGGCAGCGCCGTGTGCTATGTGGCCTGGAACAGCTCGGTCGAGCGTCTGGGCGTGCGGAAGACGAACCTGTACATCTACGTCATTCCCCTCGTCACGCTCGTCGCCGGCGCGCTGCTGCTGCACGAGCGCGTAACCCTCATGGGCGCCGCCGGCGCGGCCCTCGTCGTATCCGGCATGTTCCTCAGCACCCGCAGCCCCAGACCGAAAAGTTCTTGACAAACCCCCGAAACGTGAGTATACTAATCATGCTTTTGGGCCCGTAGCTCAGCTGGGAGAGCGCACGGTTCGCATCCGTGAGGTCGAGAGTTCGAGTCTCTTCGGGTCCACCAAACCGGGATAATCCATTGAAAAATGGATTATCCCGAACTTTTTTATGCAGTATGCGAACGCAGCGGCGGTTTGCTTTCCGTTGCTCCATTTTCGATTGAATCGCTTTGAAAAGCCTCGAAAGAAACATTGAAATCAAGGCCGATATTGTAGTCCCTGCCCACGCGTACAGCCTTCACAAACTGCGCCGCGATCATTTTCTTTGCTTCGAAGGTGCTCTTATCGTAAAGGTCTGCCCATGTCAGGAGCTTATCGTATTCCAGGCGTAATTTTTCAGCGGACTCACACAGCGCGGCGTGTTCCTGCTCCGCAGCCTCCACATCGGCCTGTGCCGCTTTTATTTCTTTTTCCGTGTCGGCTGCCAGTGTATTGAGAAGGTCAATACGCAGCTTGCTTTTTCCGCGAATGACTTTGAGGGTTTCTGATTTGTAATCCTCAAGGTCATTTTCTTTTTCCTGCAGCTGTACTTTTGCGGCATCCAGTTTAATACGCGCAAGCTCAATTTCCTGATCATGCTGGTATGCCAGGATCTCGGATTCGGGGGCAGCGGTAATTTCGGCAAACTTCATGCGGATGACTTTTTCCACGATACCATCCAATTTTGTTATGCCATAACCGGATTGCCCATCGCATTCACCGGGATGACGTACATTGTAATGACACGGATAGCGGATGCGCGGCTCATATTTGATTTCGCCGTTTGCCAGCTTCACGCGCTTGCTGCCGGTCGTCAGAGCGGTCCTGCAGGCAATTCGGACAGAGAATAAGATACAGATATAAAAACAGAGGGCGCGGCTTGAAAAGCGGCGGCGGGCATGGTAGTATGTTGGAAATTCTTTCCCGGCGGGAAACCGTCCGCGGGCGTCAGGAGGACCGAATGAAGAAGCTGAACGTCAACCAAATGAAATACCTCGCCGCCGTCTTCATGGCGGTGGACTCCCTGTATCTGGCCTTTTCCGGCGTGTTCCCGGAGTGGTTTCACCTGATCACGCGCTTTGTGGCGCCGCTTTTCGCGTTCTTCGTGGTCGAGGGCTTTTTCCATACGAGAAGCCGGGAAAAGTATCTTTCCCGGCTGTGGATCGCCGCCGCGCTGATGCAGCTGGGCGATTACCTGTCCTTCCTGCTGCTCGGACAGGATCGGATCACGGACAATATTTTCCTCACGCTGGCCATCGGCTTCGGCATGATGTGCGTCTGGGAGCGGGCGAAAAGCGCGGAAAAGGGCCGGAAGATCGCCCTCTATAGCGCCGGTGCCCTGATCTTCCTGGCGGGGGCCGCCTTTTCGGTTATTCCGATCACGATCGGCCGCTACTCCTTCGGGCTGGAGGGCGGCATTCAGATTCTGTCCGTGATCGGCATCTTCTATCTGTTTTACGGCAGCCGCAAAAAACAGGTCCTCGTCTTTCTCGCCTGGAATGCGCTGCTTCTGCTGCTGACCGGCGTGCCGCTGCCCTGGAACTACGAGACGCCGGGCATCTGGTTCAGCGAGCTCTGCTTCAACTCGGAAAGTCTCACCTTTCTGTTTCTGCCCTTTCTTCTCCTGTACAGCGGCGAAAAGGGGAAAAAGAGCAAATTCAACCGCTACTTTTTCTACTGCTTCTACCCGGCGCATCTGTGGATTCTGCACCTCGCCGCCTTCTTCCTGCGATAAAATGAAAGGGAGTGTCGCAGAAGGGAAAATTCCGCGGGTAGTGTCAAGGATTATACGCAGAATGGTTTGCAGTCTCTGAGAGAATAAGCTCATCCCGCAATGAAGGCGTCGTCGAGAACCGCCTCCAGACGCTTCATGTTCATGTACTTCTTGTTGCCCCACTGTGTACCGGCGACATGCCGCAGGCGGGCGCAGACCAGCATGAGCGCTGAGTTGCCGTCGGGAAAACAGCCCACCACGCGGGTGCGGCGGCGGATCTCCCGATTCAGCCGTTCTATGACGTTGTTGGTGCGGATGCGTGTCCAATGCTCAGACGGAAAGTCCGCATCGGTCAGCGTCTCTTCCACGCCGTCCCCAATCTTCTGCGCAGCCCCTTTCAGTTTCAGCGTACGGAGTTCTGCCACCACCGCTTTTGCTTTCTCGCGAGCCGCCTTTTTACTCTCTTGAGCATGGATCGCCTTGAGCATTTTTGCAGCCAGTTTTACCTTGGACTTAGGCACAACAGAGAAGACATTGCGGTAAAAGTGCACTACACAGTGATGGTACTTGGCTCCTGGGAATACTTCACCTACAGCCTCCAGCGTGCCCTGGCACTTGTCCCCAACGATGAGATTAACGCCGTCCAGACCGCGCGCTCTGCAGTCTTTATCTGACGCTCGCGGATTGGGAGGATTTGCAGCAGAATTACGATGAGAAAAGCAGCATGCACACGATTCCGCAGGCAGAAATTGAAGCTGTACTCGGCCGTTCTTTCCGAGATTTCGATTTTGATATAGCACAATGCAGCAGCTATGATGCTGCGGCACAGGCTGTCGTTACGCCTTTCATCTCCCCCCCCTTTGGGTGCGGCGGTCCATGTCGGTGCCGGATTGGCGTGTGAACAAGAACACGGTGCGTGTCACTGTCCGCTGCAATCAAAGTTCGCCCGGCAGCCCCGAGTTGAAGAAACTCTGGACACTGAAGTTTTACGACGGCGGAGTATCCTGTCTATCGGCTGAGGAAACTGAGCTGGGCACAAATACAGATATGGAAAATTGCCTCACGAAAATGGGAAGATTTTTTTGCCTCGAGCGGAGACGTACCGACGAGGCTCTATAAAACGCGGAGCCTGACAGCTTTTATTCGATCTTCGCGAAAGTCAAATCGGACATCCTTCCGATACTATTACAGGCCCGGGGTTTTGTCCGCGTCCCCTTTTCATGCTATTGACTTTGTCTGGGCATTCGCTTACAATCGACATATAATTGAACAGTAAAAAAGCCGTCTAATCCGGCTGCAGCCAGCCGTCGGATTGTTTAAAACGCGGGGATGTCAAGCACAGTATATGCCGCCGTCCCTGCGCTTTTTCTATCTTGGTATGCGCGCCGCAGACGGGTGCGTATAATTTGGAAGGGACGTGGAAAAGCCGGGCCTTGGCCCGTACCGACGTAAGACACGGAGAATAGAGCGGAAAGCCACAAAATAATAATGAGGATAATTTATGAAAAAGAAAGCTATCAGCATTCTCCTGATCATCTGCCTGATTTTTAGCATTTGTCCGACCATTGCACATGCCGAAGAGTTGGAAGCCTTTAAGCCGACCGCTGATTTTGAGATTCAGCTGAACGGGTATGCCAGCGAAGTCATTGGCTTGAAGAATGACAAGACAGCTGTGCTTATTTACACGCTGGGCAACAGCAACAACATGGAATATTTCCTCAGCATATACGATAATGCCGGAAATATGATACTCAATCGCAAAGACATTACCTCGATGATGGATACCCGTTATAAGAGTATGGAATGCCAAGTCTATGCGCTGAGCAATGGGAATATTTTGGTCACCTACAACAAAAGCGACACCAGCGAAATGAACACGGCGCTGGGCACAGTGCCGGAGGCTCATCCCGAAGCCTACTTTATGATCCTCAATCCAACGGGAGAAAAGGTTGTCAGCCAGGTTCAGATTAACACGGAAAACCCGGGAAACAGTCTGACCCGAGCAATTTCCGTCACGGAATTGAGCAATGGGAATCTCGCGTTTTCCTGGCAGAGAAACGACAATTCCAGTATTGCCAGCCGTATTTTTACAATGGCAGGGACTCCGGTCACTCAGGAAGTGCTGATCAACAGCGGGTATAATGCTTACCGATCCTTCGTTTCGGCCAATCCGAACGGAACCTACATGGTGTGCTACGATTATTACGCGTCCTCAGCAAGTCCTGCCACATTTTACGGGAAGTACTCAGTTTTCAGAAATGACGGGACATCGGTTGTTACGGGCACGGTGTATACGAGTACCTCAGAGCTCTCCACCGTCAACTTGCTGACATTATCCGATGGTAACTTCGCGGTAATTGCGGGAAACTGGAGCAGCGCACAGACGGTACACCTGTTCAACTCCGCAGGTGTGTCACAGGGGAGCTATACGATTTCCTCCGGAACCCGCGGATGGCTAGCTCAGCTGAAAGCCTCTGACAAAAGCGGTTTTGTGCTTCCGGCATTCGACGCTGCATCTACCCAACACATAAACGACACCTATAATACTATGGATTCCACGACATGGTCGGGTACGCGGCTCATAACCCTGCAGCAGTACGACAACAGCGGCGCTTTGAAAAAAACATCAGACACCGTGGCAACCGGCAATGTCTATATTGGGCCGTGGAGCGAAGATGATTGGGCGCACATGCCTGACTATTCGCCGTCTATGACACTTTTCAGCGGCTATTCCCGCGGTGTCGGCCTATTGCTTACCGACTACACGAAAGCAAGTGACGGAACCTTTGACGGTACCTACACGACCAGAATTAAGTTGTTTGATATGGAAGACAGCGTCCCATCCGTCGCCGTTGCCGCACAGTCCGGGCCGCTGTCCGCACTGAGTGCCGGAACTGCGACTTTTGCGGTGACGACCAGCAGTTTCACGAAGAATGCCTCTTTAAGCACAGACAATTATTCTGTCACCTGGTATACGGATGCCGCCGGGACGCAGGGCGCCTCCCAGACCGCGCCCGCAGGCATTACGCTTACCAAAACCAGCGCGAGCCTGCTGACGGTCACGACAGACAGTACGGTACAGGCAGGCAGCTATTATTTTAAGCTGACTGCGGCGGATGGGTCTGTTACACCGACTGAAACCGCCACCAGCGGTGTTGCTGCCCTGACAATCGGAAAAATCAATGCCGCTGCCGATATGAAAACAGCCGCCGCGAATATTTCCAATCTTGGCAAAACCGGCGCGACGGTGACGCTTCCGGCACTGCCGGCGGGCGCGAGCTACGGCACTCCAACGTATGCCGGCAGCGTCGTCTGCTCGAACGCCAGCGCCAGCGGCACAACGCTGACCTTTGACGCCGCCGCCAGCACCGCCGGGCAGACCGGCACGATCACCGTTCCGGTCACCGGGGCGAAGAACTATAACAATTACGACATCACGGTGACGATCACCTCCGTCGCAAAGACCCAGGTAACGATCACCGGCCTGACTGCCGCAGACGGCACCTATTCCGGCAGCCCGCAGAGCGGCTATACCGGAACGCCGTCCGGTTACACAGGGACGCTGAGTTACACCTATTATCTCGCGGACGGCACAACCGAAACCACCACCGCCAACAGCGGCGCGGCATTGGAAGGCGCAGCCCCCGTGAATGCAGGCAGCTATCGGCTGACCGTTTCTGTTCCGGAGAGTGACGAGACCTATACCGGCGCTGTCAGTCTCCCTTTCACCATTGCCAAAGCGCCTGTGAGCTTCACTGTCTCGTCCAACGCCTTCAATTACGACGCGGCGGCTCACACCGCGGCCGTTGCGCAGACGGCAGGTGAAACGCCCTCCGCCGCGGGGAAGTATGCCGTGGCCTATCAAAAAGGCGCGGAGACCGCAGCGGCCAGTGAAACCAACGTGGGCGAATACAGCATCATCATCACGCTGACCGACAGCAACCTGAAATTCTCCGGGCTCTCAGACGATGTCCGCAGCCTGACGCTTGCGGACAAGCTGACCATCCGCGCCGTGAACTATTCCGGCATCACCTGGCCCACGGCCAGTGCTCTGACTTACGGGCAGGCGCTTTCGGCCAGCGCCCTGACCGGCGGCGCGGGCGATGGAACCTTTGCGTGGAAGACGGGCGCCACTGTCCCGACCGTCGGCAATTCCGGCTATCCGGTTGTCTTTACGCCGACGGATACCAACTATGCGCCCGCGGAACAGACTGTTGCCGTGACAGTCGCACCCAAGGAGCTGACGATTTCCGGCGCTGCGGCGACGAGCCGCGCGTATAACGGCACGACAACAGTCGCCGTGACGGGCGGCTCGCTCCAGGGCGTGGTCGGCACGGATGAGGTGACGCTTGTTTCGACGAATGCTGCCGGCTCCGTCACGTCGGCGGATGCGGGCGCCGAGAAGGCCGTCACCGTCACCGGTTACACGCTGGACGGCGCAGCGGCGGGCAACTACACGCTGACCCAGCCCACCGGCCTCACGGTTTTCATCTCAAAGGCCGAGGGCAGCGGTTCCGTCGGCATGGCCGGCTGGACGTACGGAGGTACCGCGAGCGAACCGGTTCCCGTCAGCGCCACCAACGGCACGGATGGCGTGTCCTACACCTACGCGGGCAGAAACGGCACCATCTATGCCAGCAGCGCGGCAAAGCCCGCCGCGGCAGGCGACTATACCGTCACTGCTGTTTTCCCGGCAGTTACAAATTACAACGGCGCTGCTGCCACGGCGGATTTCACCATCGCAAAAGCGGCCTCCTCCATTGCCATTGCGGAAAACCAGACCAAAGCATACAACGGCTCCGCCGTCACGGCGGGCGCTGGCGGCGCGGATATTCTGTATGCTTATAATGGCGACGGATCTGTCACCGTGACATGGTACGCCGACAGCAGCGGCGCAAAGGGCAGTGAAATATCCGCTCCCGCGAACGCCGGAACCTACTGGATCGGCGTTTCCGCCGCGGCCGGAACGAATTATGCGGCGGCAGACGAGACGGTACAGAAGTTCACCATCACGAGGGCTTCGATCACGCCGGTCGTGACGATGGCGGATTATGTGTACGGTACGACGCCCATTGCCCCCAGCCTCACAGGCAATTCCGGCGGCGGCGCGGTGACATACGATTACAGCACCGACAGCACCAATGTGAACAAGGAGTGGACAGGCATCGCCGGCACAACATTGGATGCCGGAGTCTACTACATGAAAGCCTCTGTCGCCGAGACCGCCAACTACGCCGCAGGCACCAGCGAGGTCAGCTCCTTCCGCGTCATCAGGGCCAAGTACGCCGCGCCTTCGGCGCCGACGGTGAGCGGCTATGCCGTGACCGTCGCCGAGGCGGACCGCAGCAAGGGGCTGGAATATTCGCTGGATAGCGGCGCAACCTGGGCGGCGGTTCCCACCCTGAGCGGCGGCACGTTTACCCTGACCGGGCTGACGGAGAACAAGGGCTACACAATTTCTCTCCGGGTGCTCGGGGACAAAAACCACTCCGCCTCCGATCCCTCCGGCGCGGCCTCGTTTACAACGCCCGCCAGCTATTCCGTGGCCTACAACGCCAACTGCGGCACCGGCACGGTGCCCGCCACCGTCACCAGGAACTCCGGCAGCGTGGCCGTGGCCTCCGGCTCCGGCCTGACCCGCACCGGCTACACCTTCGGCGGCTGGAACACCAAAGCGGACGGCTCCGGTACGGCTTACGCCGCCGGCAGCACCATATCCACCGGCGCGACGCTCTACGCCCAGTGGACAGTCAATGCCTACACCGTGAAGTTCAACGCCAACAGCGGCACCGGAACCATGACGGACGAGAGCTTTGTCTATGACACAGCACAGACGTTGACCGAGAATGTGTTTGTAAAAGACGGCTATCATTTTGCGGGCTGGGCGGCCAGCGCCACCGGCGCGGCGTTCTATTCGGACAAGCAGTCCGTGAAGAACCTGACCGGGAGCGGCAGCGTGACGCTCTACGCCGTCTGGGCGCAGAATGTGTACGAGGTCAGCGGCACAGTCAACAGTGAATCCAATACAACCGTTGCCGTCAAACTCATGCGCGGCAGCGCGCAGATCAGCAGCACGACGCCTGCCATGAGCACAAATGCGCCGTACACCGGCACGTTCAGCTTTACCGGCGTCGTCCCCGGCACCTACAACGTCGTGGCCACGCAGGGCGAAAAGACCATGACGCAGATCGTCGACATTACAAGCGCCAGCCAGTCCGGGCTTGCGATCACCATGCCTGCGGCCGATGTCAGTTCTGTCCTGACGGTGGCGGCAGACACCCCCGCCGTCGTGGTGGGCAAGCTGGACGCGGAAGCCGTCACCAAAGCGGAAACCGGCAAAACGGTCACCATCACCATGATCATCGAATCCGTGGAGGAGCAGAGCCTGCCTGCAGCAGCTGCGGAGGAAGCGCTTGCCACCCAGAAGGCCATCACCGAAATTAAGGACAAGGCGCCCAACACCAAGCTGGAATACATGAACATCGACGTGACGATGACGGTGAATGCTGCAGGCAGCACCGAAACCACAGAAAAGCTGGCGGAAACCAACAACGTCGTGGAGCTGGTCATCCCCTACGACATGACCGGCAAAACCGACATCAAGATGTACCGCTATCACGATGATGCGGTTCAGACCTTTGCAAAGCTTGACGCGAAACCCGCCGACGGCAGCGCACTGGACGCCACCTATTATCTGGATGCGGCGAACGGCCTCATCTACGCCTACGGCAAGCTGTTCTCTACCTACGCCATCGGCTACACAGCCACTGCGCCGGTCATACCCAGCGGGACTGCCGGCGGCTCCGGAACTTCCGCTTATTCCATCACCGCATCCGCCGCAAGCAACGGCGCCGTGAAACTCAGCGCCTCCAGCGCGGCCGGCGGCACGAAGGTCACCGTCACTCTCACGCCGGACAGCGGCTATACGCTGAAATCCCTGACCATCAAGGATGCCGGCGGCAGCACTGTCAGTTATACCGACAATAAAAACGGTACTTACACCTTCACGATGCCCGCCTCTGCGGTGACAGTGAGCGCCGCATTCAGCAAGCTTCCCGCCAGTCCCGACGTCACCGGCGTGTCCGCGCTCCTGCAGACCGTCGACCACATCAGGTACATCAACGGCTACCCGAACGGCACGATTGGACCGGAGCGGAACATGACCCGCGGCGAGGCCGCGCAGCTGTTCTTCAACCTCCTCCTCGACCGGAGCGCGGCCGCGAGCGCGAAATTCTCCGACGTTCCCGATGCTCTGTGGTGCGCCAAGGCAATCAACAAGCTTGCTGCTCTCGGTGTCATCAAGGGCTACGACAATGGCGCGTTCGGCGTGAACGACCCCATCACCCGCGAGCAGTTCTGCGCCATGGCGGTACGCTTTGCTGCCAAGGTCAAAACAGGCAGCGCTGACGGTACTGCGGCCTTCTCCGATGTGAAGAGCGGCATGTGGTCTTACGGCAGCGTGATGACCGCGGCGTCTCTCGGCTGGATCAGCGGCTACGCAGACGGCAGCTTCGGCCCCGGGGACAACATCACCCGCGCGCAGGTCGTCACCATCGTCAACCACATGCTGAGCCGCGCGGCGGACAAGGGCTTTGTGGATTCCTCCGCCGGCATCAGGGCCTTCTCCGATCTGAGCAAGTCCCACTGGGCGTACTACGACCTCATGGAAGCCGCCAATGCCCACGATTACAAGGCTGCAGACGGAAGCGAAACCTGGAGCTCGATTACATCCAAAACGTAACACGCCGTCAGTTCGATAGGTATCAAAATGCAGCGAATAACGATTTCATGAATTGACGCAAAGAGCAAAAGCAGCAGCGATATACGCAATCATGAAAGGCCAAGGATGCGTGCGGAATGCCTCATCCTTGGCCTGCTGTTTTCTGTGACGCTGCCTGCATCATTGAGCTTATGACCTCTCCGATATTTATCTCCATGCGCTCCGTAAACGAACTGAACGAGCTGCCAAACGAAGCAATTACTTGAGTTTCAGTACGATAGCTATCATCCCGTTTTGATCGTGATGAACATCAGCCCTTTGACAAGCAGTCCGGCGATCTGCGAGAAAAACAGCATAATAAATGTTAGAGTAGACCATGCGGTTCGCGACCGTGACGGCGTGGCCGATGTAGCCGCCCGTCAGCGCCTTGCCCAGGACCAGAATGTCCGGCAGGACGAGGTCCGCGACGAAGCGGTTTCCGGTGCGCCCGAAGCCGGTGGCGACCTCATCGAAGATGAGCAGGACGCCGTATTGGTCGCAGAGCTCCCTGGCCCGCTTCAGGAAGGAGACGTCGTACATCCTCATGCCGCCCGCGCCCTGCAGCAGCGGCTCGACGATCAGGCAGTTCAGCCTCGCGTGGTACTCCGCGAACGCCCGCTCCAGCGCCGCCGTTTCGGTGGGGATGTGCACGACGTTCCGGCTTTTGCCGTACGCGCTCAGAACAAAGTGGTAGTCCTCGTCGTCGCCCACCTCCATCGCCTTGAAGGTGTCTCCGTGATAGGCGTGCTCCAGCGCCAGGACCATCGTGCGCTGCGTCTGGCCGCGGTTCATATAGAATTGCAGCGCCATCTTGAGCGCCACCTCCACGGCGACGCTGCCCGAATCGGAGTAGAAGCAGTAGTCCAGGTCGCCCGGCAGCCAGCTCTGCAGCTTCTCGGACAGCCTCTGCGCCGGCTCGTGGGTGAGCCCGCCCAGCATCACGTGGGCGAACTTGCCGAGCTGTTCTTCGATCGCCGCGTTGAGCTCGGGGTGCTTGTAGCCGTGGATCACGCTCCACCAGGAGGACACGGAGTCGATCAGCTTCCGGTCCTCGGTATAGAGATACACGCCCTCGGCGTCGATGATTTGATAGGGCGCCTCCATCGTTTTCATCTGCTCGTACGGATACCAGATCATTTCTTTCCGCCTCCGTTTTCCTCATACAGCGCCTCCAGCGCTTCAAAGGGCAGCTCCAGCTCCGTGTCGCCCTCCCGGACGCAGGCGACGGTTTTCAGGCCGGTCATCGCCTCGCACATGAGAAGGTTGTCCTCGTGCAGCCGGCTGCCCGGCTCAAAGTGATTGAAGATGACGCCCTTCACGGGTATGTCGTGAGCCTTCATATACGCCGCCGTCAGCCCGACGGCGTTGATCGTGCCGAGGCCCGCGTCGGCGACCAGCAGGCAGGACAGCCCGCGCGCGCGGATAAAGTCCGTGAGCCGGATCGTCTGCCCGTCGAAGCGGAGCGGGCACAGAATGCCGCCCGAGCCCTCCGCCGTAACGTAGTCGTAACTGCCGCAGACCCGGTCAAACTCCCGCAGCACCCGCTCCATATCCACGGGATTGCCCTCGAGCTTTGACGCCAGATGCGGCGAAACCGCCGTTTCGTAAACATAGGGGCACATCTGCTCCAGCGGCTGCGCGATGCCGGACATGGTTTTCACCTGCAGCGCGTCGCCGGGGATCAGGCTCCCGTCCGGACGGCGGGCGTTTCCGCTCATCGCCGCCTTGAAATAGGCCGCGTTTTTTCCGTTTTCCCGGAGCGCCTTGACGAGCAGGCCCGTTACATAGGTCTTTCCCACGTCCGTCCCCGTCCCGGTGACAAAGATGTTTTTACTCATTGCAAAGCCCCGCCTGATAACCAAGCTCCTCCAAAAGCGCCATGTCCGTCTTCACCGTGATCCCGGCGGTCGTCAGCATATCGCCCGAGATCGCCGCGTTCGCGCCCGACTGAAAGCAGCTTCTGCCCTTGTCGGCCAGCAGCCCCCGGCCGCCCGCGAGCCGGATGGAGGCCTCGGGCAGCAGGAACCGGTATACCGCGACGATCCGCCGCATGTCCTCCTGCGTCAGGCGCTCGCTGTTTTCCAGCGGCGTTCCGGGGATGGGGTTGAGCAGGTTCACCGGCACGCTTTTAATGCCGAGCTCCCGCAGGGTCAGGGCCATGTCGATCCGGTCCTCCGGCGTCTCTCCGAGGCCCATGATGCCGCCGCTGCAGACAGACAGCCCCGCCGCCTGCGCCGCCCGGATCGCCCGCACCTTGTCCTCGAAGGTATGCGTCGTGCAGACATTGGGGAAATTTCTGCGGGAGGTCTCGAGATTGTTGTGCGCTCTCGTCACGCCGGCCTCCTTCAGCCGCCGGAACTGCCGCTCGTCCAAAAGGCCGAAGGAAACGCAGACCGAGATGCCTGTCTCGCCCCGGATCTTCCGGACGGCCCGGCACATCTCGTCCACCTCCGCGTCGGACAGGCGCTTTCCGGACGTGACGATGGAAAAGCGCAGCACGCCCTGCTTGCAGTCGGCTTTCGCCTGCGCCGCAATCTCCTCCGCCGAAAGCAGCGGGTATTGCGCGGCGCCGGTGTGATTGTGGGCGGACTGCGCGCAGAATCTGCAGTTTTCGGAGCAATGCCCGCTCTTTCCGTTGATGATCGTGCAGATGTCGAACCGGTCCGCGCAAAAATGCCGGCGGATGCGGTCCGCGCTTTCACAGAGCGCCGGCAGCGGCTGGCCATACAGGAAGAGCGCCTCCTCCCGCGTGAGCTGTCTGCCGCCCAGCACGTCCTCGGTCAGTGTTTTCAGATTCATGTCTGCGTCCTCGCCTTCGGTATTTTTCTGACAATCGGGATCAGCCGCTTCCCCAGCACGGCCGCGAGCACGCACAGCAGAATGTCGCCCGGCACGGCCAGCAGAAAGCAGTACAAAAACAGCGGCCACAGGCCGATGGGTTTTCCGAGATAGAAGTTGCTCATCAGGTAGTAATACGCCATTCCGAACAGGTAGACAATGCCCAGCCCGATGAAGTTCGCCGCGAGCAGCCGCCCGCAGCCCGGATTCGGCGTCCGGTTGGCAAGGCGCCCCGTGACATAGGAGGCGGCCGCGAAGCCGAGGATGTAGCCGAAGCTCGGATTGAGCACATAGCTCAGCCCGCCGCCCGCGGCAAAGACCGGCAGCCCCATGAGGCCCATGGCGATGTAGAGTCCGACCGAGACCGCTCCCAGCTTCCCGCCCAGCAGGAGTCCCGCCAGCATGGTGAAGAGGAACTGCAGCGTAAACGGAACAACGGGGATCGGAATTTTGATGAACGCCCCCACCGCAATCAGCGCCGCGAACAGCGCGCAGAGTATCAAATCTCTTGTCTTTCCCGTTCCCATGGCTTCTCCCTTTCCGAATGCACGCGGTTTTTCCCTCCGGGCGGCCCCTGCCGCCCGAAGGGCAGTCTCAGAATAGCACATCCGCCGCATATTGTAAACCTATTTTTAATTTTGGTTTACAATCAATCTTCGCGCGAGTTCGCAGCTTTTTTTCCATGATCGGGGCGGGCGGATCGTGTATGCTGTACCCACAGGGCGGCCTGAGCGGGTGTCTGGTTCTCATTCACCGCGGTGCACAAGGAAATGCCGGCGTGTATGCCAAAGTCAGGTCTGACCCATGAAGCCGCGAAAGCGGCGGGGTTCGCCCTTCTGACGCAGGTTCGAATCCTGCCCTGGATCCGCATAGATCCTTGCCAGTGGTTTGGGTGCCGCGAAAGCGGCGAGTCATGCGCCTGCGGGCGCAGCAAAACATGTTCGTGATCCGGCGAAGGAGGCCGAACGCGCCGGCGGCGCGGCGGCATCCCGAGCAGTGCGGGCCGGGCCCTGTCCGCGGACAGATGCCGCGCGCCGAGCCGGAGGGCCGGGAAGCGATTCCCCGCCGTCCGGATTCCCGCGCTCAAGTCCCCGGCCGCCCGTCCGGCATGGATCACGAATCGCAATTTGAAGCCTGAGGAGGTTTTACGATATGAAAACAGTCATCATCCACGAGAATCAGCGGGGCTTCCTGTTCCGGAACGGGCAGTTCGTCAGGCTCCTGCACGCGGGGAAGTACCATGTGTTCGGAGCGCGCGAAGTTGAGATCGTCTCCCTGAAGGATCCGCTCGCCTCCGCCCGGTGCGAGCTGGACACCCTGCTGGCCAACCGGGACGTCGCGTCGCTGACCTCCGCGGTCGAGGTCGGCGACCGGCAGCTGGCGCTCCACTTCGTCAACGGGAAATTCGACGGCGCGCTGCGCTGCGGGAAGTACGCGTTCTGGACCGCGACGGACCGCCACACCTATCAGCTCGCGGACATCTCCACGCCCGAGGTCGCCCCCGACGTGCCCGCCTATATCCTCGCGATGCTGCCCGACTCCCTCTGCACAAGGGTGGAGGTGGCGCAGTACCAGAAGGCGCGCCTGTGCTTCGACCAGAAGCTGGTCCGCATCCTGGACGCCGGCACCTATTACTTCTGGAAAAACGGCGTCCGGGTCGAGGCCGATCTCGTGGATACGCGGCTGACGCAGATGGAGATCACCGGCCAGGAGATCATGACCCAGGACAAGGTCAGCCTGCGCATCAGCTTCGTCTGCAATTACCGGGTCGCAGACTGCGTGAAAATCCTCACGCAGATCGACGACTACGCCGAGCAGCTCCACGTCGCCGCGCAGCTCGCGCTGCGGGACTATGTGGGCCGGCAGCGGCTCGACGACATTCTGGCCAACAAGGACGGGCTGTCGCGGTACGTCTTCGAGCGGCTCAAGGCCCGGCAGGACGAGTTCTTCGTGGAGATTGCCGACGCCGGCGTGAAGGACATCATCCTGCCCGGCGAGATCCGCGAGATCATGAATACGGTGCTGGCGGCGGAGAAGAAGGCGCAGGCCAACGTCATCACCCGGCGCGAGGAGGTCGCCTCCACGAGGTCGCTTCTCAACACCGCCAGACTGATGGAGGAGAACCAGACGCTCTACCGGCTCAAGGAGCTCGAGCACATCGAGCACATCTGCGAAAACGTGGGCAGCATCAACCTCAACGGCAGCGGCGACGTGCTGACCCAGCTGATGAGCCTGATGCGCACGGGCGCGGCCGGCTGAGCCCGCGACGCCGGAAAACGCGGCGATTTACAATTTGTTTGCGCCTGCCGGCGCAAGCTCCGCGAGGCTTTTTTTACAGACGAAACCCGCAAAAATCTTCCGATTTTTGCGGGTTTTTCTGTGATAGCGTCAGCGCCGGCCGGCGGCGCTATTTGCCGCAGCCGCACTGCCGGGCTTCGTCCGTCCCGCAGTGCTGACCGCCGCATTTGCCCTCAAAGGCGTGGTCACGGCAGACGATGCCGGCAGATTTCAGCTCTCCGCGCAGGTAGGCCTCCGCCGCCGCGCGGGAATCGCCCGCCGCGCCGGTGATGACCTCGATGCCGCGCGCGCGGCAGATCTCCGCCGCGCCGCCGCCCATGCTGCCGGCCAGGATGACGTTCACGCCCTGGTCCGCGAGGTAGTTCGGCAGGAAACCGGGCTTGTGGCCGGGATTCGGGAGGCTGGTCTCCCCGGTGATCGCTCCGTTTTCCGTTTCAAAGATCCGGAAATTTTCACAATGGCCGAAATGGCCGAAGATCTGCCTGCCCTCGCAGGCCGCTGCAATTTTCATGGTAAACTCTCCTTTTTTGCTGTCCGCAGCTTATTTTTACAGCTCCAGGGTCTGCCCGCAGGACAGATACCGGAGCCGGTTTTTCATGCGCTCCTTCAAATACCGGTATTGTGCCGCCCCCGTGCAGTGGCAGGTGTAGTAGACGGTCCGGCGGCGCATCAGCTCCTCCGCCGCCTCGTCGAGCGCCTGCCGCCCCGGTCCCGCCGGGTCCAGCTTCATGAAATGGAAGCCCCCGATCAGCACGTCCGGCTCAAACCAGCTCACGAGGTTGACGACGCCCCTGTGGGAGCAGCCGCTGAACAGAACCCGCTTTCCGTTTTCCCGCACGAGCAGGTACTGCTCGTGGCGGAAGTCCTCCGGCTCCCTCCGCCCGCCGGTCACGGCGGTGAGGCCGGCCGGATCGACCGGCACGCGGCAGGGACGGCCGACGCAGGACAGCAGCTCCAGCCCCTCCGCGATGCGGCAGGACGCGCCGGTAAAGACCAGCCGCGGCTCGGCGGCGAGCGCCGGGTCCAGCCCGATGTTTTTGCCCTCCGCGTTCCCGTGCTCCTCAAAGGCGTACCGGCTCAGAAAGACCGGCGCGCGCCGGTTCGCGGCCAGAAACGTACCCAGCCCGCCGCCGTGGTCGTAGTGGCCGTGCGAGAGGACCGCGAACTCGACGCCGGCCAGGTCCACGCCCAGCCGCGCCGCGTTTTCCGCGAACGCGCCGCTCTGCCCCATGTCGAACAGGAGCCTGTGCCCGCAGGCCTCCAGATACAGGCTGAGGCCGTGCTCGGCGCGAAACTCGCCGCTGCACGCCGTATTCTCCGTCAGCACCTTCACGATCATCGGCAGTTCTCCTCCGGCGCGGCCTGCCGCATGCAGCCGCACCGGTGCCTGCGGCAGCCGCCGCAGCCGCAGAATTCCTCCGTGCCGTCGCACAGGCGGTACTCGCCGCCCTCGATCTTCAGCGGCAGCCCCTCCACCAGCGCGCGGGCGAGCTTTCTGCGCGCGCTGTCGTAGATCTGCTGGGCCGTCGTACGGGCGATTTTCATATAGCCGCTGCACTGCTCCTGGGAAAACCCCTCGTGGTCGATGAGGCGCACCGCCTCATATTCGTCCACGGTGATGATGACGGTCCCGCGCGCATCGCCGGCGTCCCCCGCCGGCACAAACTCGCTGACCCTGGGCAGGCAGCAGACTTTTCTGCATTTTTTCGGTCTCGGCATCGTTCCTCCTGCCGGCGGCGACGGCGCGGCCCCGGCCTCTTGCGGTCCCGCAGCCGGGGTGTTTATGGCATATGCCGCTTATGTCTTCATTATACATGCAAAACGGCGTCTGTCAAGAACGAATCCGGCATATGCCAAAAACAATCACTTCCCGCCCGGTCATTTGAGCGAAAAGGCCGAGCCGGCGCGGGGGCGGCTGTCGAAGCCGACGACCTCGCCCGTTTTCGCGTCCGCGAAGCAGCAATATTCCATCTCGTCCGAGGCATAATCCAGCGCATACAGGCTCCGCTGCCCGTCGCGGCAGACCGACAGCGCCGAAAATTCCGCGCTGTCGATCCCGGCCTCCCGCAGCGCGATGCGCCGGGCCTCGCCGGGGGCGATCCAGTCAGATCGGTTCATAGGCATCCTCCTTCTTACGGATGCTCCCAGCATAGACCGAGGCCATAAATTGCGCATGAAAACGGGATAAACCGGGGATAAACTGTGCGCCGCCGCCTCAGGCCGCCCGGTGCGCCGACCGGCGCGCCGCGCGCTTGCCGGGGTCGCGGCGCAGCAGCAGATACAAAACGCCCGCCAGCACGCAGAGCGCGGCCACCGTGCCCGCGCCGAACGCGACCTCGCCGCACAGCAGCCCGCCGAGCTGATAGACCATCAGCGCGATGCAGTAGGCCGAGAGGTTCTGGAACAGGATTGCGAACCAGAAGAGCTTTCTGCTGCCCATCTCGCGGGACAGCGTGGAGACGGCGGCCAGGCAGGGCGAATCGAAGAGGTTGAAGTACAAAAACGAGAGCGCCGCGATGCCGGTCGGGAAGAACGCCGCGAACTGCGCGTGCATGGCGGCGTCGTAGGTCTCCACCTCGCCGAGCCCGGAGAGCACGCCCATTGTGGAGACGATGCCCTCCTTGGCCACGAAGCCGGAGAGACTGGACGCCACAGCCTGCCAGGTGCCGAAGCCCAGGGGCCTGAAGATCCAGGCGATCGCGCCGCCGATGACGGCCAGGAAGCTGGACTCGGTATCGACGAGGCCGAGCGTGCCGTCCTGCACGCCGAAGCTGCCGAGGAACCACATGACCACGCAGCAGAGAAACAGAATCGTGCCCGCTTTTTTGAGAAAGGCCCATACCCGCTCCCACACGTGGAGCAGCACGCCCTTCACGGACGGGATGTGATACTGCGGCAGCTCCATGACGAAGGGCGCCGGGTCGCCCGCGAAGAGCTTCATCTTCTTCATGATGACGCAGGAGACGATGACGACCGCGATGCCGGAGAAGTACATGAGCGGCGCCATCCACCACGCGCCGCCCATCAGAAAGCCCGCGATCAGGGCGATCACGGGGAGCTTCGCCCCGCAGGGGATGCAGGTGGTGGTAATCATGGTCATGCGGCGGTCCTTTTCGTTTTCAATCGTGCGGGAGGCCATGATGCCGGGCACGCCGCAGCCGGAGGAGATCAGAAACGGGATGAAGCTCTTGCCCGAGAGGCCGAAGCGGCGGAAGAGCCGGTCCATGATGAACGCCACGCGCGCCATGTAGCCGCAGTCCTCCAGCAGCGAGAGGAACAGGAACACAATGGCCATCTGCGGCGCAAAGCCGATGGGGGCCGCGAGGCCGCCGATGACGCCGTCCACGACGAGCGAGACGACCCAGCCGGACGCGCCGCAGCTCGTGAGAAAGGCGCCGACGGCGGGCTGAATCCAGGCGCCGAACAGCGTGTCGTTCGTCCAGTCCGTGACCGCGGTGCCGAGGGTCGTCACCGAGATATAATAGACGAGGAACATGACGGCGGCGAAGATCGGCAGCGCCAGATACCGGTTCGTGACCACCCTGTCGATGCGGTCGGAGGGCGAGAGCCTGCCGGCGTTTTTCTTTTTGCAGCAGCTTTTCATCAGCGCGGCGATCCAGACGTAGCGCTCATTCGCGATGATTGACTCGGCGTCGTCGTCCAGCTCCGTTTCCGCCGCCCGGATGTCCGACTCCATGCGCTCGAGGGCGTCCTTCGGGACGTTCAGCTGTGCGAGCACCTTTTCGTCGCGCTCGAAGAGCTTGACCGCGTACCAGCGCCGCCGCTCGGGCGGCACGCCGCGGAACCCCGCCTCCCCGATGCGGGCCACGGCGCGCTCCGCCGGGCCGGAGAAGGGGTGCGCCGGAATGGGCCGGGCCTCCTTCGCCGCGTCGACGGCGGCCCCGGCGGCCTCCCGGATGCCGGTGCCCTTCAGCGCGGAGATCTCCACAACCCTGCAGCCGAGCCCGCGGGAGAGCGCGCCGACGTCGATGGCGTCGCCGCTCCGGCGCACGAGGTCCATCATGTTGACGGCGACGACCACCGGGATGCCGAGCTCGAGAAGCTGCGTGGTGAGATACAGATTGCGCTCGAGATTCGTGCCGTCCACGATGTTCAAAATCGCGTCCGGCCGCTCCGTGACCAGATAATTCCGCGAGACCACCTCCTCGGGCGTGTAGGGGGAGAGCGAGTAGATGCCCGGCAAGTCCTCGATGCGCACGTCGCCGCGCCCCTTGAGCCGTCCGTCCTTCTTCTCCACCGTGACGCCCGGCCAGTTGCCGACGTACTGGTTCGAGCCCGTCAGGGCGTTGAACAGCGTCGTCTTGCCGCTGTTCGGGTTGCCCGCCAGGGCGATCCTGATTTCCTTGGCCATGTTTCCACTCCTTTTTAAGTTAGATATATCTAACTAATACCCGAAAAAACAGGCAGCTCCGCGCCGCCCTATGCCACTTCGATGTTTTCCGCCTCGCTTCTGCGGATCGAGAGCTCGTAGCCCCGCACCGTGACCTCCACCGGGTCGCCCAGCGGCGCGACCTTGCGGACATAGACGTCCACGCCCTTCGTGATGCCCATGTCCATGATGCGGCGTCTGAGCGCCCCCTCGCCGCAGAGCTTCACCACTTTGACGGTCTCGCCGACCTTCGCCTGCTTCAGCGTTTTCATGTGCCTCCTCCTTTCCAAAAAAAGCGGTCTGACCCTGCGATGAGCGATCAGACCATGATTTTTCCCGCCATTTCGCGGCTGATGGCCACGCGGGACTCCTTGACCCTGACGATGAGATTTCCGGCGATGGCCGAGACGACGGTGACGGGCTGCCCCGCGGCAAAGCCCATGTCCTCCAGGTGCTTTTTCACCTCCGGGCTGCCTCCGACCCGGCGGACCGTGGTCTGTTCCCCGACGCTTGCCAGTGTGAGCGGCATCCTGCTCCCTCCTTTCCGATCGTGTGACGCGTATGGTTTAAGTCCTCTAACCGTGTGATAGTTTAACACCTCTAACTTCATCTGTCAAGCGCTTTTTCCGGACAGGCGCAAAAAAATCCGCCATTCCGGAGCGCAGGACGGAGGACCGTTCCGTCCGGCGCAAGGCCCGGATGGATTCTCCGCTGCGTCCGGAATGGCAGAATTTATGCGCGCCGGCGGGCTCAGCCGCAGCGCCGCTTCAGCTCTTCGGCCAGATCCGTGCACTCCCAGCTCTTTCCGACCGCGTTGGAGCCGAAATGGCCGTAGCACGCGAGCTGGGAATAGATGGGCTTCGTCAGGCCGAATTTCCGGATGATCGCGTTGGGACGCATGTCCGCCGACGCCTGAACGGCGCGCATGAGCGTCTCCGCGGGCACTGTTTCGGTGCCGAACGTGTCGATCCGCACGGAAACGGGCTCGGCCAGGCCGATGGCGTAGCTCAGCTGCACCTCGCACCGCTCCGAAAGCCCGGCGGCCACGATGTTCTTCGCCAGATAGCGCGCCATATAGGCGCCGCTGCGGTCCACCTTGGTGGCGTCCTTGCCCGAGAAGGCGCCGCCGCCGTGGCGCGCGTATCCGCCGTAGGTGTCCGCGATGATCTTGCGCCCCGTCAGGCCGGAATCGCCCGCCGGGCCGCCGATGACGAAGCGGCCGGTCGGATTGATGAAGAACTGCGTGCCGTCGTCCACCAGCTGCTCGGGCAGCGTCGGGAGGATCACGTGATCCATGATGTCGTCGCGCAGCCCGGAGATCTCCCTGTACATCTGGTGCTGCGCCGAGACGACCACGGTGGACACCCGCCTGGGCTGACCGTCCTCATACTCCACCGTCACCTGGGTTTTCCCGTCGGGGAGCAGGTACGGCAGCTCGGACGAGCGGCGGACCTGCTCCAGGCGCTTTGCCAGCGAGTGCGCCAGCTCGATGGGGAGCGGCATCAGGTTCTCCGTTTCGCGGCAGGCGTAGCCGAACATCATGCCCTGATCGCCGGCGCCGTTGTTGATCGTCTCGTCGGAATCGCTGCGGGTGATGCCCATGGCGATGTCAGGCGACTGCTCGTGCAGGTCCACCGCGATGCGGCAGGAATCCGCGTCGAAGCCGTGGCCGGGCGCGGTGTAGCCGATCGCGGCGATGGTCTTTCTCGCTTCGGCGGCATAGTTGACCCTGGCGGCCGACGTCACCTCGCCGAAGATGTGCACCTGATCGGTCGCGCAGGTCACCTCAACCGCGGCCCGCGTCTGCGGGTCCTGCTTGAGCAGCTCGTCCAGGATGCGGTCGGCGATCTGGTCGCAGACCTTGTCGGGATGGCCGCAGGTGACCGATTCGGAAGAAAAATAGTTTTTCATAAGCGCCTCCTGCCGTCTATTCTTTCTTTGCCATCTTGCCGGTCGTGATCACGCCGCGCTTGTCGGGCAGCGAATCCCAGATCTGCTCCGCGACCGGCGCCCACTCGTTGGCCGCCGCCTCGCATTTCCGGCAGTAGTCGCAGGCGCTCTCGGGGGACATGAGGTCCGTGGAGTGCGCGCCCGTCTGCTCCACCAGCTTGGCCAGCGCGTACGGGTTGTCCCGCGCGGGGCAGGGGCGGAGCATGTTGCCGTTGAACGGCTGCGCCTTGCGGTACGCCATGAACAGCGGGGACCGGTAGGCCTCCAGCAGCGTTTTTTCCCGGATGTTGGAATCGGAGTAGTGGGCGAACGCGCAGGGCTCCACGTCGCCGTTGGCGTTGATGTGGAGGAACGCGCGGCCCGCCGCGATGCAGCCGCCGACGGCGTCGCCGTCGTTCCAGAAGTCCATCGTGAACAGCGGCTTCGTTTTTCTGAACTCGTGAATCCTGTCATACATGAACTTCCGCTGCTCGGCGCTGGCCATGAGCTCCGTCACGGCGTCCGAGCCGATGGGCATGTAGGTGAAGAACCAGGCGAATTTCGCGCCCATGTCGATCATGGAGTCGAAGTAGGCCTCGCTGCCGATCACGTCGACGTTCTTGCTCGTGTAGCAGCAGGAGATGCCGAACAGCAGCTTGCGCTCCTTCAGGCGCCGCATGGCCGCCACGACCTTCTGATAGGTGCCCTTTCCGCGCCGGAAGTCCGTCGCCTCCTCGAAGCCCTCGATGCTGATGGCCGGCACGAAGTTCTTGACGCGCAGGATATCATCGGCGAACGCGTCGTCGATCAGCGTCCCGTTTGTGAAGGCCAGGAACGCGCAGTCGGGATGCTTCTCGCAGAGCCGGATGAGGTCCGCCTTGCGCACCGTGGGCTCGCCGCCGGAGTAGAGATAGACGTAGGTGCCCAGCGCCTTTCCCTGCTCGATGATGTTGTCCAACTCGTCGAAGGTCAGGTTCAGCTTGTTGCCGTATTCCGCGGCCCAGCAGCCGGTGCAGTGCAGATTGCAGGCGCTGGTGGGATCCATCAGGATCGCCCAGGGGATGTTGCACTGGTACTTCTCCTGCATTTTTTCCGTATACGGCGTTCCGTAGACGGAGCCGTTGATGACGATCGTCTCCACCAGCGCGCGGCGCTGGCCGGCGTCGATGTCCGTCCAGATGCTCCGGATCAGCTTCGTCCAGTTGCCGTCCGGATCGCTGAGATCCTTCTGGATGCTGGCCACCTCGTTTGAGATGCCGCCGTTCTTGTCGTGTTTTTTCAGCCACTCCAGCGCCTTGGGCATGTTGGTGTCGGGGTCCTTGTCCAGATACTCGTAGAGCTGCTTGACAGCGACGCCCTTCATTTTGTCGGATAGACTCATCATCATCACGGCTCCTTTCGATTTCGCCCGGGTCTTTGCGTTGTCTCGAGTTTAGCCTCTTCCCGTTTTGCCCGCCACTGTGAAAAAAGCGATTTCCCCCAAATTGGGGGAAATCGCTGAAATTGCTCATATTTGTGGGAAATCGCGGCTTTTCCGCAATCCGCGCTCAGCCGATGTCCGGAATGTGCTCGAACATGCCGCCGAAGATGGCGCGCATCCGGTCCACCGAGGCGTCCACGTCCATCTCCATGCGGCTCCAGACAAATTTGATGATGAAGCCGAGCAGCGAATAGCAGCAGAAGCTGGAGATGACCCGGACCGTCTCGTCCGAAACCTCCATGCCCTCCGTCTGCTTTTTGACGAGCCGGTAGAACGCCTCCTCTCCCGAACTGAAGATGTACCGCTCCAGCCGGTCGCGGGTGAGCGAGTCGAACGCGTGGAACACAATCCGCGGATTGTCCTGCATCTTGTGCAGGATGCGCTTGAGCGTGTCGTCCCACATGTCGCCGGGCGCGCCGCTGCTGAGGACGGCGTTCTCCTGCTCGCTCAGCCACGCATCCAGCAGATCGTAGATGTCCCGGTAGTGGTAATAGAACGTGTTGGAGCTGATCTCGCACCGGGAGACGATGGCCGAAACCGTGATTTTGTCGAAGGGCATCTCCTCCAGCATCTGCTGGAAGGTCTGCAGAATCGCCTTTTGGGTGAAATGCGCCATGTTCTTTCTCCTCTCTGCCGGGCTGAAAAAACGGAGCGCCCCTGTGGGATGCGCGATCCCGTCGGGGCGCCCGCATGGTCCGAGTGGCGGGATTTGAACCCACGGCCTCCTGCTCCCAAGGCAGGCGCCCTACCAACTGGGCTACACCCGGATTTCCGCCGCCGCGCCGGTCTGCCGGGAACGGCCTGCGGATGCTGATTATTATACAGGAACGGAATAAAAAATGCAAGGCTGCCGGAAGATTCTGCCGGGCCGGGATTCCGGGCTTTACGGTGGCCGCTTTCTTTGCTATAATGCGGGGGTAAACTGTTTCCGGAGGCATGGGCTATGCGAATGAGAAGAAGAAACAATCTGGAGCCGCGGATGGCGGCGTGCGAGCGCGTATGGGTGCACGAGCCCGAGGCGCTGCGGGGCCGCTGGCGCGGGCTGATGCCGGGCTGCCGGGAGCTGCGCGTGGAGGTCGGCTGCGGGAAGGGCAAGTTCACCGTGGAGACCGCCGAGCGGGAGCCGGACGTGCTGCTCATCGCGATCGAGCGGGTGCCGGACGCGCTGGTGCTCGGCATGGAGGCCGCGGTCAAAAAGGGGCTCAAAAACGTCTTTTTCGTCTCGCTCGACTGCGCGAACATCGACCTGTTCTTCGCGGAGGACGAGATCGACCTGCTCTATATCAACTTCTGCGACCCGTGGCCGCGCAAGAAGAACGCGAAGCGGCGGCTCACCTGCCGCACGTTTCTGGAGAAATACGAGACGGTGCTGAAAATCGGCGGCCAGATCCACTTCAAAACGGACAACGCCCCGCTCTTCGAGTGGTCGCTGCTGGAAATGGACGCCTGCGGGCTGCAGGTGCAGAACGTGACCCGCAACCTGCACGCGGACGGACCGGTCGGCATCATGACGGGCTACGAGGAAAAATTCTACGAGCTCGGCACGCCCATCAACCGCTGCGAGGCCGTCGTGGTGAAGAAGCCGGAAAAAGCGCCCCCGTCGGAGTCCCCGGCCCCGGAGTCCCCGCCCCAGGCCGAATAAGCGGTTTTCGGTCTTTCCTGCGCTCCTCTCCCCCTCTTGTCATTCTGAGGAGCAAAGCGACGAAGAATCTGTCCCCCGTCCTTCGCGGGAGCAGATTCTTCGCTTCGCTCAGAATGACAGATTTTCGGCCTTTTCCTGCGCTTTCTCCCCCTCTTGTCATTCTGAGGAGCAAAGCGGCGAAGAATCTGTCCCCCGTTTTTTTCGGGAGGCAGATTCTTTCTTTGCCCCGGATGCGGGGCCGCGGCTTTACAGCGCCGGCAGCGCCGCCTGCTCGCGGCCCTGGCAGGTAAAGAGCAGTATCTGGCGCGTTTCGGCCTCCCCGCGGAGGACCGAGAGCGCCATTTTCATGCGCTCGTCGTCGAAATTCACAAGCGCGTCGTCCAGCACGAGCGGCGCGTCGGGCGGCAGCGTCAGCCGGCAGATGGCCAGGCGCACGGCCAGGTACGCCTGGTCGGCGGTCCCGCAGCTCAGGCTCAGCAGCTCCCGCGTGATCGGCTCGCCCGTCTCGCGGGCGGTCAGATTCATGGCCTCGTCCAGGTACACCCGGTCGTAGCGGCCGCCCGTCAGCTGGCCCAGCAGCTCGCCCGCGAGCGCGGCCAGGCGCGGGGAAAACCGCGTCTGCAGCGCCGCGTTGGCCGCGGAGAGCGTCTCGTCGGCGAGTGAGAGCGCGTCGCAGCGCGCCTCGAGGGCGGAAATTTCGTCGGTCAGGCGCTCTTTTTGCGCCTCCAGCGCGGCGGGGTCGCCCAGCGCGTCCACGCGGCCCCGGCTGAGGTCGAGCCGCGAGCGGACGTCGGCAAGCGCGCGCTCCGTCTGCAGCATCGCGAGCTCTGTCTCGCGCCGGTCGCGGCCCTCCACGTCGAGCGCCGGCGCGGGCGCCTCGCGCAGCTCGCCGAACGCGGCGCTGACGGCCTCATAGCGGGCTTTGGCCGCGAGCGCCTCGCGCGCGGCGTCCTGCGCCTGCCGCCGTTTTTCCTGCGCGCCGCGGATGGCGCCCGCCGCGTCCTGCGCGCCGGGGGCAAACATCGACACCTGCCCCAGAAGCCGCGCCCGACGCTCCATGAGGGCCTGTCTTTTTTCCTGCGCCTGCTCCCGCGCCTGCGCGAAGTGGCGTTCGGCCTGCATGGAAACAAGCAGCGCCTCGTGGTACTGGGCGGCAAAGACCGTGAATTCGTCCCGCGAGCGGCGCTCGTAGGCGTCCAGCAGCGCGTCCATCTCCCGGCGGGCCGCTTTGTGCTTCCGGTTCGCGTTCCGGGCGATCGCCAAACAGCACGCGCCCAGCGCCGCGAACAGCGCCCCGGCCAGGGCGGCGGGCCAATATCCCTTCCAGAAGAACGTCCCGAGCAGCGCCGCCGCCAGCACGAGCGCAATATACCCATAGGCGGCGGGGAAGCGCCCCACCGCCGCGAGCCGGTCGAATTGCACGCCGTCGCGCTGGGCCTTGGGAATGATCTCGTCCTCGCGCAGGCCCTGAAACACGGGCGGACAGGCGGGCGGCGCGGGCGGGCGCTCCGGCGGCGCGGGCAGCGCGGCGGTCTCCGCGGCCAGAAGCCCCGCCTCGCGGTCGAGCGCGGCCAGCGTCTGCTCGTCGGGCAGCCCCGAGACGCCGCGCTCCAGCTCATCCGCGCGCGCGGCGGCCTGCTCCATCGCGCTGCGCGCCTCATTTTTCTGCCGCAGCTTCTTCGCCGCCTCGCACGCGTCGATGGCGGAGAGCACGGCGCGCAGCTCGGCCTGCCGTTTCTGCAGGCTGTCGCGCTCCTGCACCAGGCGCAGGTCCGCCCGGTGCGCCTCGTGAATCTGCGACAGCGCCGACTCGAGCGCCGAAAGCTCCGCCTGCTTCTGCGGCAGCAGACCTGTTTTATTGTGGCGGCAGCGGTTTTTCCAGTCGCGCAGGCGCTGCGCGGAGTCGAGATAGCTGACCGCTTCGTCCCCCGCGGTGACGAGCGACGAGAGCCGCTTCTCGAGCGCCGCGTCCGGCGTGACGGCCAGATTCCGGCTCTGCAGCAGCGCGCTGCGCTCGAACACGGCCCGCGGCGCGCCGAGCAGCGTCTGGCCGCAGTTTTCTCCCGTCAGACCGGGGATGTCCTCGTGCGTCGCGGCGTCGTAAGCGCGGAATTCGCCCATCGGCACGCGGCCCCGGCTCGTCCTTTCGAGCGTGATGCGGCGGCCGTTCCATTCCAGCTCCACGGAGCCCTCCATGGGCGCGCCGCTCCAGGGCTTGTATTTGGCCTTGACCGGCAGGTTGGTCTTCGTGGTTCGCTCGGAGGAATCGACGCCGTAGAACATGGCCGTGAGAAAGGCGGCCCAGGTCGATTTTCCGGCCTCGTTCGGCGCCGTGAGCACGTTGAGACCGCTCTGCAGCGCCAGCGTTTTCTTCTCCAGCTTGCCGAAGGAGGCAGTCATGCTGAGAATTTTCACAGCTCCGGGGCCTCCCTTCCGTCCATGGCGGCCAGGCCCAGCCGCGCGGCCATCGCGCAGCGCCGCCGGCCCGCCTCGTCCGCCGCGTCGTACCGCTCCCGGAGCGACTGCAGAAACAGGCCCTTCAGCGTGTCCTCGCCCGCGCCGGCCCAGAGGTCGACGGGCGGCGTCGTCTCGTCGCGCAGGGTGAGGCTGTAGAACCGGCCCTCGAGCGCGCGATAGACGGCGCTCAGGTCGGGCGGCTCCGTCTCGCCCGTGAGGATGAGGCGGCAGATGTCGTTTTCGGTGCCCGCGGGCAGCGCGGAAAAGTCGCTGTCCGCCGGAAGGCGCAGGATCTCGTAGCGGCGGCCCGGCAGCGGGCAGAACCGCAGCCGGCAGGTCTCCTGCTCCAGCTCCCCCACATACGCGCCCTTTTCGCCCGTCTCGTCGAAGCCGCGCCCCATGGCGCAGCCCGGCCAGGCATAGAACGTCCGTCCCGCCTGCAGCAGGCCGCTCGCTGCGTGGACGTGGCCGAGGGCGAGATAGGAAAGCCCCGACGCCGCGATCTGCTCGCGGGAGATCGGGTTGTAGGCGCTGGCGGGGTTCGCGGCGTCGCCGTGGAGAACCATCAGGTTCGTCAGCCCGTCCTGCGGGGCGGTGAAGCCGTCCAGCAGGGCGCTCTGGTACGGCCCCGTGAAGCCCGCGCCCCAGACGCGGCAGCCGAGCGCAGGAAATTCAAACGCCTCGATCCGGGCGTTCTGGAAGATGTGCACGTTCTCCGGCCACTTCGCCGTCCGGTACGCCGAGCCCGCCACCGCGCAGTCGTGGTTGCCGGGGGCGATGACGATCTGCCCCTGACAGGCGGAAAAGGCGCGCATGAGCGCGTCGAGCGTGTCGGGATAGGCGTTGTCGGAGTCGAACAGATCGCCCGCAAGCAGGATGAGCGCGCAGCCGTTCGCGTTGGCGCAGTCCGCGAGCGCCTGCAGAAGCCCGCGCTGGTCCCGTCTTCTCTCGGCGGCCTTCTCCGGACTCAGGCCGGAAAAGGGCGAGTCGAGGTGCAGGTCGGCCGCGTGGAGAAATTTAATCAACGATCATCACCCTTTCCACAGCGGTGCACCGGCCCGCGGCGGGGTCGAGCGTAAACAGCGCCCCGCAGAGCTTGCACGGCCCCGGCGCGACCTCGTAGCGGCCCGAGAGCTCGCCGCGGAATTTCGCCACGGACTGCTCGGGCCGGATGCCGATGACGGAATGGACGGGGCCGACCATGCCCACGTCGGTCTGGTAGCCGGTGCCCTTGGGCAGAATCTGCTCGTCGGCGGTCGGCACATGGGTGTGCGTGCCCCACACGGCCGCGGCGCGGCCGTCGAGATAGTAGCCCATGGCGAGCTTTTCCGACGTCGCCTCGGCGTGGAAATCCACCAGCACCGGCGCGCCGTTCGTCTGCCGGAGGATCTTGTCGATCACGTGGAAGGGGTTGTCGGGGCCGAAATCCATGGAGCACCTGCCGAGCAGGTTCACGACCGCGACGGGGCCGAGCTTCGTCTCGAAAAGGCCCCAGCCCCGGCCCGGCAGGCTCGGCAGCAGATTGGCCGGGCGCAGAATCCGGCTGTTTTCCTCGAGAAACGGGGCGATCTCGCGGCGGTTGAAGGTGTGGTTGCCGAGCGTGAGCGCGTCCGCGCCCGCGTCGAGCAGCAGCTGCGCCTGCTGCGGCAGGATGCCGACGCCGTTGGCGTTTTCCCCGTTCACCACGCAGAAATCCGCCCCGCAGAGCTTTTTGAGCCCGCGCAGGTGGTGCTGCACGCACGCGATGCCGGACATGCCGACGACGTCTCCGACTGCCAATACCCGAAATTCCATGATTCCATCCGCCTTCCGCGCATTTTTATAAATTATAGCATTTCCCAAAACGCTTTGCTATGGTATACTGAAAAAAACAGCCGCCCGCCCGCAACCGGCGGCGGAAAAACTCGTTATATACAAAGGAAGGAGCGATGACGGCGTGGAGGACACCCGGATCGTGGAGCTGTACTGGGCAAGAGAAGAACGGGCCATTTCGGAAACGCAGAAGAAATACGACGGCTACTGCCGTTCCATCGCACGCAACATTCTGAAAAATCCGGAGGACGCCGAGGAATGCGTCAGCGACACCTGGCTGCACGCGTGGAACGCCATGCCGACCGCGCGGCCCGCGATCCTGTCGGCGTTCCTCGGGCGCATCACGCGCAACCTCTCGTTCGACCGCTACAAAGCCGCGCACACGGAAAAGCGCGGCGGCGGCTCCCTGCCCGCCGCCCTCGACGAGCTGGAGGAGATCGTCGCGGCCCGGGGCGGCGTGGAGGAAGCGTTCGACGAGAAGGAGCTGGGGCGCAGCATCGACGCCTTTCTGCGCACGCTGCCCGAGCGCGAGCGCGGCATCTTCCTGCGGCGCTACTGGTATGTCGATTCCGTCGTGGACATCGCCGCGCGGTATGATATGAAGGAAAACAGCGTAAAATCGGTTCTGTTCCGCACGCGCGAGCGGCTGCGGAAGCATCTTCAGAAGGAGGGGATCGCCGTATGAGCGGAGAATCTCTGTTCCGGGCCGTCGGACTCGTGGGCGACGATCTCGTCCGGGAGGCCGACGCGCCCGTCAAAAAGCGGCGCAGCCGGGCCTGGATCGGCTGGACAGCGCTGGCCGCCTGCTGCGCGATCGTGATCTATGTCGCCGCCGCCAGCCAGCTGTTCCGGGCGGGCAGCAGCGCGAAGAGCACCGGCGCCGCGGTCGCGAGCGCCCCGGCCGAGGCGGACGCGACGACGCAGACGGCGGCCGCCGCGCAGACGCAGGAGGAATTTGCCGCCGCGCCTGCCGCCTCCTCGGCCAACGCCGCTCCGGAGATGGCCGGGACGGCCGGCAGCGCCGCGCAGACCGGCACGCTCGTCTGGAGCGGCGCGCGCTACGCGCCCGCGCCGGACAGCGACCCGAACCGCCCGGCGTCGGAGGGGCTGGACGCGCTCGCGGGCGAGAAGCTCGGCACGGTGGAAAGCGCCGACGACGCGGGCTATGTGGGCGACGAGGTATACGCGTACCGGGGCTTCGAGGCGAGCCAATACGTGCTGGTCGTGCACGAGGGCGTCTATTCCCTCTACAAAGCCGAGCCGTAAACGCAAAGATTTCACACGGCTTTGCCGCTGTTTTTAACAAAGCTCTGGTATCTTATCAAAAAAGGCAAAAAAGGAGTTATACGCCGATATGGAAATCCTGCGGGCGAAGGCCGGCTATATCTGCGATATGGACGGCGTGATCTATCATGGAAACCAGCTTCTGCCGGGCGTGCGCGAATTTGTGCAGTGGCTGGCGGACGAGCGGAAGCACTACCTGTTTCTCACCAACTCCAGCCAGTACACCCCCCGGGAGCTGCAGCAGAAGCTGGCCCGGATGGGGCTGGACGTGGACGAGTCGCATTTCTACACGAGCGCGCTGGCAACGGCCTGCTTTCTCGACAGCCAGGCGCCGGGGTGCAGCGCGTACGTCATCGGCGAGCACGGGGTGCTCAACGCGCTGTACGACAAGTCGATCACCTACAACGACGTGAATCCCGACTACGTGGTCGTGGGCGAGTCCTCGGCCTACAACCTCGAGCAGATCACGAAGGCCATCCGGCTCGTGAACGCCGGGGCGAAGCTGATCGGCACCAACTACGACCTGACCGGGCCGACGGAGTCGGGCATCGCGCCCGCCTGCCGCGCGCTCATCGCGCCCATCGAGCTCGCCACCGGCAAAAGCGCCTATTTCGTCGGCAAACCGAACCCGCTCATGATGCGCACCGGCCTGCGGCTGCTGGGCGAGCACTCCGAGAATACCGCGATGATCGGCGACCGCATGGACACCGACATCATCGCTGGCATCGAATCGGGCCTCGACACGGCGCTCGTGCTCTCCGGCGTCACCACGCGGGAGATCTGCGGGCAGTATCCCTACTGTCCGCGCCTCATTCTGAACAGCGTCGGCGACATCCCCGGCTGAGAGCCGCCGGCTGCATAAAAGCGCAGTATCCGGGCCGTCCGCGGACGGCCCGGATACTGCGTTTTCTTTTCAGACCCGCGCGGCTACATCTCCCGGCGGCCCTCGAGGGCGCGGGAGAGCGTGACCTCATCGGCGTACTCGAGCTGGCTGCCGACGGGGATGCCGTAGGCCAGCCGCGTGACCCGGATGCCCATGGGCCGGAGCAGGCGGGACAGGTACATCGCGGTGGCCTCGCCCTCGGTGTCGGGGTTCGTGGCCATGATGATCTCCGTCACGCCGCCCTTCGCCACGCGGGCGAGCAGCTCGCGGATGCGGATGTCGTCGGGGCCGATGTGGTTGAGCGGCGAAATGACGCCGTGCAGCACATGGTACACGCCGCGGTATTCCCGCGCGCGCTCCATCGCGATCACGTCCCTGGGCTCCGCCACGACGCAGATGCAGCCGTGGTCGCGCTCGGGGTCGTCGCAGATGGGGCAGAGCTCGCGGTCGGTGAGATTCTGGCAGACGGGGCAGGAACGCACCGTCTTTTTCGCGCTGACGATCGCGTCGGCAAATTCCTGCGCCTGCTCCTCGGGCAGAGAGAGCACATAGAAGGCCAGCCGCTGCGCCGTTTTGCTGCCGATGCCCGGCAGGCGCGCGAACTGCTCGGTCAGCCGCTCGAGGGCGGCGGGAGAGCTCCTCATCTCAGAACAGCCCGCCGAGGCCCAGGCCGCCCGTAAGCTTGCCCATGGACGCCGCCGAATCGGCCTCCGCCGCGCGCATGGCCTCGTTCACGGCCGCCACGACGAGGTCCTGGAGCATCTCCACGTCCTCGGGATCGACGGCCTCGGGGCTGATCGTCAGGCGCACCAGCTCGTGCTTGCCGTTCACGGCCGCCTTGACAACACCGCCGCCCGCGGCGGCCTCGTACTCCTTTGTCTCCATCTCCTGCTGCATCTTCAGCAGGTCCTGCTGCATCTTCTGGGCCTGCTTCATCATCTGCGCCTGATTTTTTCCGCCCATGCCCATCGGCATTCCGCCGTGATAACCGCCCTTTGCCATTTTGCTTTCTCCTTACTTGATCGTAAAAATATCGTCATGCCGGCCGCCGAAGGCGACCAGCTCGTCCAACGGATCGTCGCCGGTACCGGAAACCTGACTTTTGAGCGCGCACTTGACGCGCACGGGCCGGCCCAGCACCGCCGCCGCTTTTGTCTTTACCAGCTCCTCGATCTCCGGCTTGCGGATCATGCCGAGCACGAAGTCCGTATCCGCCGCGAGCGTCAGCACGTCCCCGTTCAGAACCGGCTGGATCGGCCCGTTCGGCGCGAAAAAGCCCTTTTCGCGCACCGAGAGCGACTCGCGCAGCCTGGCCGAGAGCTCCGGCCAGAACGAGGCGGGGGCCGGCTTCGCCGCCTCCTGCGGCGCCTCGGGCGGCGCGTCGCCGTCGTCCGGCAGGGGCGGGCGGTCGTTGTCCTCCGCACTCTCCCGCTTCTGCGGGACGACGCCGGAGGCCAGCTGCTCCTCCACGCGGCCGAGCCGCGCGGCGAGGGCCTGCGTGTCGAGCGACAGCGCCGGCTCGCACATCTGCATCAGGCACAGCTCCGCGTCCACCCGGCGGCTCGCGCTTTTGACGAAGCCCGCCTGCGTGCTCTGCAGCAGATTCGTAATCCGCAGCAGCTCGGCCGGAGAGAAGCGGTCCACGAGTCCCTTCAGCTCCTGCTCCGTCTGCGCGCCCGAGAGCATGGAAATCCCGCTTTTGGGCGCGGTTTTCAGCACCAGCAGGTCGCGGCTGAGGCAGAGCAGCTCGTCGAGCATGGCCGAGATGTCCTTGCCGTCAGCGTAGAGGCCGGAGAAGACCGAAAGCGCCCTGGCCGCGTTGTGCGAGGCCGCCGCGTCCAGCAGCTCCGCCGCCTTCCGCTCGCCCGCGAGGCCGAGCGCCCGGCATACGAGCTCCGCCGTGACCGGCCCGTTCGCCGCCGAGGCGCACTGGTCGAGCAGGCTCAGCGCGTCGCGCATCGCGCCGTCGGCCAGCCGGGACAGCAGCATCGCGGCGTCGGGCCGCAGATCGATGTTTTCCCGCGCCGACACGTCGGCCAGACGGCCGGAAATGTCCTCGATCGAAAGTCTCCGGAACGCGAACCGCTGGCAGCGCGAGAGGATCGTGGCCGGGACCTTGTGCAGCTCGGTCGTGGCCAGGATGAACAGCAGGTGCTCCGGCGGCTCCTCGATGATCTTCAAAAGCGCGTTGAAGGCCGGCGTCGAGAGCATGTGCACCTCGTCGATGATGTACACGCGCGGCTGAGGGCGGTGGGCGTATAGCCCGCCTCGTCGCGCAGCAGACGGATGTTGTCGACGCTGTTGTTGGAGGCGGCGTCGATCTCGGAGACGTCGAGCGCGGCGCCGTCGAGGATCGAGCGGCAGGACTCGCAGACGTTGCAGGGGTTGCCGCCGGACGGATGCTCGCAGCAGACGGCGCGGGCGAGGATCTTGGCGCAGGTGGTCTTGCCGGTGCCGCGCGTGCCGGTAAACAGATAGGCGTGCGAGGTGCGGCCGGAGGCGACCTGCGTCTTGAGCGCCGCCGTGATGTGCTCCTGACCGACCACGTCGTCAAAGGTCAGGGGCCGGTATTTGCGATAAAGCGCCAGATGCGACAAAACAGAACCCTCCTTTGCGCAGCCGCGGACATGAAAATTTCGGGCGGTCTGTCCCGCCGTGCGCCGGCCTTTGAAATGCTTTTTCGCCCGCTGATCCTGGCCTCGGCTCAAGACCGGTTGACCGCGGCACCCGCGGCGGTCCGCTTAATGCTGCTCGGTTCCCCGCCTGACATGGTTCACGGGGCCGCGTTGCGCGGGACCGGCCTCTCACAGCTCCGGACAGGAGGCTGGACGGCGAAAAAGACATCCCTCGGGCGCGGCGTCCTCCCTGCTATAGCGGATCTCAGGTCACAAGGAACCGCTGACTCCCCGAGTAGCACGGCGGGACAGACCGCCCAAAACTTGTCTGTGTATCTGAAATGTTATTATAACCGAAACGAACGCCGATTTCAACCGGGATTTTTTGAATCCATCAGTTCGGTGTTTTTGATGTCGCAGATGAACATGTGTCCCGGCGCGTGGGTGATGGCGAACGCGGGCTTCGCCGCCATCACGGCCGCCTGCGGCGTCACCCCGCAGGGCCAGAACACCGGGATCTCGCCGGGGCGGACGGTGACGCGCTCGCCGAAGTCGGGCTTGTCCAGGTCGGCAATGCCGATGCGCGCCGGGTCGCCCATGTGGACGGGCGCGCCGTGGACGCGCGGCATGCGCGCCGTGATCTCCCGGGCGCGCTCCGCCTGCGCGGGCGTCATCGGCCGCATGCTGACGACCATGCTGCCGTGGAACATCCCCGCGGGCGCGCAGGGGATGTTCGTCAGGTACATCGGCACGTTGCGGTTCTCCTCGATGTGGCGCACCGGCAGCCCCGCCGCGAGCAGCGCGTCCTCAAAGGAGAAGGAGCAGCCGATGAAGAAGGCCACGAAATCGTCGCGCCAGAGCGCGGCGACGTCGGGCAGCTCCGCCGTCAGCCGGCCGTGCTCATAGACGCGGTAGAGTGGGAAATCGCGCGCCGCGTCGGCGTCCTGCGCCAGCCGCTGCAGGGACCGCGCCCCGGGCGCGGTCTCCTCGAGCACCGGGCAGGCGAAGGGGTTGCGGGCCGCGAACTGTCGGAAATCGGCCGCCTCGCGCGCGGGCAGGACGATGAGGTTGCACTGCGTGTAGCCGGCGCACATGCCGGAGGTCTGGCGCACCAGGCCGCCCTCGCGGAAGAGCAGGCGCGCCTCGGCGGGGCGCAGCCCGGCCAGCGTCTCCGCCGCCGGGCGGCGCAGGGCGGGCGCGGCGCACAGGCGCAGGGCGCGCAGCACGGCCAGATTTTCCGCGAGCGGCAGCCCGTCCACCGTCTCGGCCGGCAGGGCGGTGATCCCGTCGACCGCGCCGGCGGCGACGACGGCGCGCATCAGGGCGCGTTCCTCGTCCTCGGTCGGCAGCAGGTCGCGGCCGGAAAAGACGCTCAGGGCGGCGCAGATCGTCCAGCCGCCCCAGTTGGAGACGCCGGCGGTGACGGTGCAGCCGGCGCTCCGCACGGCGGCGATCTCCGCGCCGTGCGGCACCAGGCGGGCAATCTCGCCGCGCAGCGCGCCCATGCCCAGCTCGTTGCCGCCGTCGCCGACGGCGGTGGAGGGCAGGCCGGCGTCCAGCAGGGCGTCGGTGTCGGCGACCAGCTCGTCGATGATCTGGCCGCGGGAGTTGTGATAATGTCCGTCCGCGCCCTTGCCGGGCCGCTCGATGGCGAGGATGTGCGCGGGGCGGAGACGGGCCAGCGTCTCCGCGCACCAGCGCGGGCCGCCGTCCCCGCAGGGGGCCTCCAGCACCTCGGCCTGCGGCGCCCGCAGGGCGCAGGCGGCGCGCACCGCCGCCGCGGACAGCGCGTCGGTGACCACGGTCACCCGCTTGCCGAGCGCGCAGAGCGCGTGCGCCAGCGCCGCCGCCCCGCAGGGGCCGTCGGTCTCGCCGATGCGGGCGGCGCGGATGGGGAAGCCGGTGACGATGAGCACGGAGGGCGCGGCGCAGAGCGTCTGCGCCAGGGCCCGGAGATCGGGCCGGGCAGCGGCCGCGAGGCCCCGCTTGCCGGGGTCGCGCGCCGCGGGCAGCGCGATGAGATCATACAGCGTTTCCATTTTTTGATGCTCCTCCGCAGAATCTGACAGATTATTTAAATTATAGCATAGATAATCGGGAAAAGCCAGCCCGGACGGGCTTTTCAAACGGCCCGGGATGTGTTATAATAACGGCACAGTCAAGGCTGTTGCGTGTCCGATTCGGAAAAGGAGGATCAATATGGAAGAGTGCAAATGCAAGAAGCGCATCTGGTGGATCCTGGGTCTGATCGGCCTGGTCGTCCTCATCGCGCCGCTGGTTTATGCCGTCGTCAAGGTGGACAAGATCCCCGGTCTGATCATCCGCAAGGACAAGGAGCCGAAGGAGTAAATTTGGTCAACTTTTTGCAAACCTTGTGCAGCTTGCCACTTTACATCAGCGCATCAGCGTGGTAAAGTGTAGACAGAACAAGGGGAGCGAAGAAGAGGCAAAAGAAACTGACGATTCGGAGGTACAGTCCAATGAACAGTTTTGAGAGGTCCGGGCGGAGCTGAAAGCTCTGGATGGAACCGCGAAAAAACGTTGGAACGAGCGAAAGGAGCAGGTAGACCCACGGCATGACCCGTGATCTGCGGTCCGATCTTCCAGAAGGAACCCGCCATAGCGGGACCCCGGCACGTTCAGCGTTCACTCTGTTCCGGGCGGCACCGATCCCTACAACAGAATAGATCGACCAGGCGCCGCGGAGGAAACTTCCTCCGCGGCCTTTTTTGTGCCGCGGGCCCGAAACGCGAAAAGCGGCCTGCGCCCGCCGCTTTTCGCGCGCGCGCTTGTATTTCCGGCATATCTTTGTTATAATAATTCAGTATGCAATCTTAATCGGAGCGGGGTGCGCTTTTGTACTTAAAATCCATTGAGATCCAGGGCTTCAAGTCCTTTCCGGACAAGACGGTGATGAACTTCGGCCGCGGCGTGACGGCCATCGTCGGCCCGAACGGCAGCGGCAAGAGCAACATCGTCGACGCCATCCGCTGGGTGCTGGGCGAGCAGAGCACCAAGACCCTGCGCGGCGGCAAGATGGAGGACGTCATCTTCGGCGGCACGGCGCGCCGCAGCCCGCTGGGCTTCTGCGAGGTCACGCTGTCGCTCGACAACGCCGACGGGCGCCTGCCCGTCGAATACGCCGAGGTCGACGTCACCCGCCGCTACTACCGCAGCGGCGAGAGCGAGTTTTATATCAACCGGAAATCCGTCCGCCTCAAGGACGTCCATGAGCTGTTCATGGACACCGGCCTGGGGCGCGACGGCTATTCCGTCATCGGCCAGGGCCGCATCGACGAGATCCTGGCCGTCAAGAGCACCGACCGCCGCGAGATCTTCGAGGAGGCGGCCGGCATCTCCAAGTTCCGCTACCGCAAGGAGGAGAGCGAGCGCAAGCTCGCCGCCTGCGACGACAACCTGACCCGCGTGCGCGACATCATCACCGAGCTGGAGACGCAGGTCGGCCCGCTGCGCGAGCAGGCGGAGAAGGCCAAGCAGTACCTGGTGCTGCGCGACGAGCTGCGCGTGCTCGAGGTGACGGTCTGGCTCGACAGTCTCGACAAGCTCAAGGACAGCCTGCAGAAGGCGCAGACCGACTACGCCAACGCCGAGCGCATGCTCTCGGCCCGCAAGGAGGAGCTGGAGCGCCTGCACGAGCAGTCGCAGCAGCTGACCGACGAGATGCACGCCCGCGACGCCGAGGGCGAGCGCATCCGCGACGAGGTGCGCGAGAGCGAGGGCCGCGAGGCCCAGGCGCGCTCCGACGCCGCCGTGCTGCGCACCAACATCCAGAACAACGAGGACAACCTGGCCGCCAAGACCCGCGAGCTGGAGGAGCAGACGGGCCGCGGCGAGAGCCTGGAGAGCCAGCGCCAGAGCAAGCGCGCCCGCCTGGACGAGCTGGCCGCGCTCGACACCGAGCTGGCCGCCCGGCTGGACGCGCTGCTCGGCCAGGTGCAGACGACCGCGGACACCGCCCGGGACCTGAGCGCCCGGCTGGACGCGCTGCAGGCCGGCATCGCGCTACACAAGGACCGCGCCGCCGACGCGCAGGCCCGGGCCGGCGCCCTCGAGAGCGGCCTGCAGGAGGTCGGCGCCCGCGCCGACAGCATCGGCGCGGAGCAGGCGCAGCTCGCGCAGCGGCTCGAGCAGGAGAACGAGCGCGCCCGGGCGCTGCGCCGCAGCGTCGAGGAAAACGAGGAGAAAAAGAGCTCGGCGGAGAACATGCTGCGCGGCTACGACCTGCGCGCCCAGGCGCGCCGGAAAAAGGCCGAGCAGCTGGCAGCCGAGCTGGAGCAGCGCTCCCGCCGGCAGGAGGTGCGCACCGAGCGCCTCAATCTGCTGCGCGCGATGGAGCGCGAATATGAGGGCTTCGGCCAGTCGGTGCGCCGCGTGATGGAGGCGGCGCACCGCGGCGAGCTGCGCGGGATCAGCGGCCCGGTGGCCGATCTGATCCGCGTTGAGGACCGTTACAGCGTCGCCGTCGAGATCGCGCTGGGCGCGGCGCTGCAGAACATCGTCGTGGACAGCGAGCAGGACGGCAAGGCCGCCATCGGCTTCCTCAAGAGCCGCGATTTCGGCCGCGCCACCTTCCTGCCGCTGAGCGCCGTGCGCGACCGCGCCGCCCGCACCGACACCCCGGCCGGCGAGGGCTTCTGCGGCTGGGCCGACGCGCTGGTGGAGCGCGAGGGGCGCTATGACCGCGTGGTGCGCAGCCTGCTGGCGGGCACCGCCGTCGTCGACCACATCGACCACGCCATCGCGCTGGCCAAGAGCCAGCATTATGCCTTCCGCATCGTCACGCTCGACGGCCAGCTCATCAACCCCTCGGGGGCGATGACGGGCGGCAGCATCGGCAAAAACGTCGGCGTGCTGTCCCGCGCCAACGAGATCGGCCGGCTGCAGAGCGAGCTGACCGGACTGACGGCGCAGATCGAGTCGGGAAAGAAGGAGCTGCGCGCCGCACAGCAGGAGCTGGAGAGCGCCGACTACGAGGCGAACGTGGCCCGCGAGGAGCTGCGGGCGGCGCAGGACGCGCTGCTGGCGCTGGGGGCGGAGCGCACGCAGCATCAGGCGCTGATCGACACCGTCAACGCGCGGATGGAGGAGCTGGAGCGGGAGAAGGCGGGCCAGGGGGCCCGCGTCGCCCAGACGCGCAGCGAGATCGCCGTGCTGCGCCAGACCGCGCAGGATCATCTGGACGCGGCCGCGCGCCAGCAGGCGGAGGCCGACGGGCTCTCCGGCGGCCGGGCCGCGGAGGAGCAGAAGGCCGGCGAGCTGGCGAACGCCGTCGCCGACCTGCGGGTGGAGATCGCCTCGGCCCGCGCCGAGCGCGAGAGCACCCGCCTCTCCGTCGAGGAGCTGGACGCGCTGATCGCCTCCATGGCCGACCAGCGGCAGGACCAGCAGGGCGTCATCGACGCCATCCGCACCCGCAACGCCGAGCTGCGCGCGCAGCTCGCCGCCCGCGAGCAGCTGGCGGAGCAGTATGCCGCCGAGACCAAGGGCCGCCGCGACAAGCTGCTGCGCGTCAGCGAGGAAAAGACGCGGCTCGAGGGCGCGCGCGCCCGCTGCGAGCGCGACACCCAGCAGAAGAACAACGAGCTCATCAACCTCGAGCGCGAACGCGGCCGCCTGGAGAACAAAAAGACCCAGGCGGAGATGGAGGAGGACTCCGTGCTCCAGAAGCTGTGGGAGAACTACGAGCTGACCCGCGTCACCGCCCAGGAGGTGCGCGTTGAGCTGGAGAGCGCCGCCAAGGCCAACCGCCGCATCGGCGAGCTGCGCGCCGCCATCAAGAAGCTGGGCGACGTCAGCGTCGGCTCCATCGAGGAATACGCCAAGGTGAGCGAGCGCTATGAGTTCCTGACGGCGCAGCGCAGCGATCTGGAAAAGGCCAAGGCCGACCTGCTCAAGGTGATTGCCGACCTGACGGACAGCATGACCCAGATCTTCGCCGAGCAGTTCCAGGCGATCAACGCGGAGTTCCAGGTGACCTTCACCGAGATCTTCGGCGGCGGGCGCGGCCGGCTCGAGCTGGAGGACGAGCACGATGTGCTCAACTGCGGCATCGAGATCAAGGTCGAGCTGCCGGGCAAGTCGATGCGCGCCATCTCGCTGCTCTCCGGCGGCGAAAAGGCCTTTGTCGCCATCGCCCTCTATTTCGCCATCATCAAGGTGCGGCCGACGCCGTTCTGCGTCCTCGACGAGATCGAGGCCGCGCTCGACGACGTCAACGTCAGCCGCTTCGCCTCCTATCTGCACCGCCTCTGCGACCGTACCCAGTTCATCGTCATCACCCACCGCCGCGGCACGATGGAGGAGGCCGACATCCTCTACGGCGTCACCATGCAGGAGCAGGGCGTCACCAAGCTGCTCGCCCTCAACATCAACGAGGTCGAGGAGCACATCCGGGAAAAGATTCAGTAGCCAAGATTCATACCGAAAAGGAGTATCCCCAATGGCATTTTTCGACAAGATCAGGCAGGGCCTGAAAAAGACCAAAGAGCAGACGGGCAGCGCCCTCAACTCGGTGTTCGCCGCCTTCCGCACGGTGGACGAGGACCTGCTCGCCGACCTCGAGGACGCGCTCATCCTCGCCGACATCGGCGCCTATACGGCCTCCGCCGCGGTGGAGGAGCTGCGCCGGCAGTCCAAGCTCCGCAATCTCCAGACCCGCGAGGAGGTCATCGACTGCCTGTGCGGCATCCTCGCCGGCATGATGGTCCCCAACGAGGGGCTGAAGCTCGGCACGAAGCCGTCGGTCATCCTCATGGTCGGCGTCAACGGCGTCGGCAAGACGACCTCGATCGGCAAGCTCGGGCAGAAGCTGACGGCGCAGGGCAAAAAGGTCCTGTTCGCCGCGGCGGACACCTTCCGCGCCGCCGCCGCCGACCAGCTCTCAATCTGGGCGGACCGCTGCGGGGCCGACCTCGTCCGCCACAGCGAGGGCGCCGACCCGGCCGCCGTCATCTTCGACGCCTGCACCGCCGCCAAGGCGCGCCATGCCGACGTGATGATCTGCGACACGGCGGGGCGGCTGCACAACAAGCAGAACCTGATGAACGAGCTGAGCAAGATGCGCCGCGTCATCGACCGCGAGCTGCCGGGCGCGGATGTCGAGACCCTGCTGGTGCTGGACGCGACGACGGGGCAGAACGCGCTGACCCAGGCCGAGGCCTTCAACGCCGCGGCGCCGCTCACCGGCGTCATCCTCACCAAGCTCGACGGCACCGCCAAGGGCGGCATCGCCATCCACGTCAGCGCCCAGACCAAGGTGCCGGTCAAGTTCGTCGGCGTCGGCGAGACGGCGGACGACCTGCTGGAGTTCGATCCCAAGGAGTTCACCCGGGCCTTCTTCGCCTGAGCCCGGAAAGAGAGGTAGACGCGATGCCGAGACATGACGGACGCAAAAACAGCGAGATCCGGCCGGTGAAGATCACCACCGGCTTCATCAAATACCCGGAGGGCTCCGTGCTGATCGAGTGCGGCAACACCAAGGTGATCTGCAACGCCACGGTGGAGGAGGGCGTGCCGCCCTTCCTGCGCGGGCGCGGTAGCGGCTGGGTGACGGCGGAATACGCCATGCTGCCGCGGGCGACGGGGGAGCGCTCCCCGCGCGACATTCAGAAGCTCAAGCTCAACGGCCGCGCCGCCGAGATCCAGCGCCTGATCGGCCGCGCCCTGCGCTCGGTGACCGACCTTGAGCACCTCGGCGAGCGCACGGTCACCATTGACTGCGACGTGATCCAGGCCGACGGCGGCACCCGCTGCGCCAGCATCACGGGCGGCTTCTGCGCGCTGGTGCTGGCCCTCGACAAGCTGCGCCGCGACGGCGCGTTTGAGGCGCTGCCGCTCTATTCCTATGTCGCCGCCGTCTCCTGCGGGCTGATGGGCGGCGAGCCGCTCTGCGACCTCGATTATGTCGAGGACAGCGGCGGCGAGGTCGATTTCAACTTTGTGATGGACGACGAGGGCAACATCGTCGAGTGCCAGGGCACCGGCGAGGAGCGCCCCTTCAGCAAGAAGGAGCTGGACGACCTCTATCTGCTGGCTTGCGGCGGCATCCGCCAGCTGGTCGCGGCCCAGAGGGCCGCCGTGGGAGGGCTGTTCCGATGACCTATGTGATCGCCACCAACAACGCGCACAAGCTGCGCGAGATCAAGGCCATCCTTGAGACCCAGCACCGCCGCGGCCTGTCGCTGCGCGAGGCGGGGGTGGACATCGACCCGGACGAGACGGGCGCCACCTTTGAGGAAAACGCGCTTATCAAGGCGCGCGCGGCCTGCGCCGCGGCGGGCCTGCCCGCCCTGGCGGACGACAGCGGCCTCGAGGTGTTTGCCCTGGACGGCGCGCCCGGGGTGCGCAGCGCCCGCTACTGCGAGGGCAGCGACGCGGACCGCACCGCCCTGCTGCTCCGCAACATGGCGGACGTGCCGGACGGGCGGCGCCAGGCCCGCTTTGTCTCGGCCATCGCCTGCGTGCTGCCGGACGGGACGGAGTTCACCGTCCGCGGCGAGTGCGCGGGCCACATCCTGCGGGCGCCGGCCGGCACGGGCGGCTTCGGCTATGACCCGGTGTTCTATGTCGAGGACGGAAAGCAGACCTTCGCCCAGATGGACCAGGCGCTCAAAAACCGGATCAGTCACCGCGCCCGCTCGCTGCGCCTGATGGCGGCCGAGCTTGACCGGCGCTCGCTGTAACCCGACGGATTATAAGGAGAGTTTATGCTGACAAGCAAGCAGCGCGCCTATCTGCGCGCCCTCGCCAACCCCATCCCCACCACCCAGCAGATCGGCAAGGACGGCGTGACCGACGCGGTCGCGCAGCAGGCCGACCGGGAGCTGAAGGCGCGCGAGCTCATCAAGCTGCGTGTGCTCGAGACCGCGCCCGTTTCGGTGCGCGAGGCCTCCGATCAGCTCTGCGCGGCGCTGGGCGCCGAGCCGGTGCAGTGCATCGGCAGCCGGCTGGTGATCTATCGCCGCTCCCCGGACAAGCCGGTCATCGTCCTGCCATGAGGCTGGCGATCTTCGGAGGAACCTTCAACCCGCCGCATCTCGGCCATGTCGAGGCGGCGCGCGCCTGCCTGCGCGTGCTGGAGCCGGATCTGCTGCTGATCGTGCCCGATCACCTGCCGCCGCACAAGAAGCTGCCGGAGGGCAGCGCCGCCCCGGAGCAGCGGCTCGAGATGTGCAGGCTGGCCTTTGCCGGCCTGCCCCGCTGCGAGGTCAGCGACCTCGAGCTGCGGCGCGAGGGGCCGAGCTACACGGTGGACACGCTGCGCCAGGTGCAGCGCGAGCAGCCGCGCGCGGCCCTCTGGCTGGTCGTCGGCACCGACATGCTGATGAGCTTCGAGCGCTGGTACTGTCCCGGGGAGATCGCGGCCATGGCCCGCCTGGCCGTGGTCGCCCGCAGCGAGGAGGACCGCGCCCGCATCGCCGCCAAGGCGGAGGAGCTGCGCGCCCGCTTCGGCGCCCGCATCGACCTGATCGACAACCGCGTGGTCGAGGTCAGCTCGACCGCGCTGCGCGGCGGCGGCGGGGGCGAGCTGCTGCCGCCCGCCGTGGCGGACTATATTCGCGCCCACGGGCTTTACCGCCCCTCGCTCGACACCCTGCGCGAAAAGATGGCGGCCCTGCTGCCGGCAAAGCGCTATGCCCACACTCTCGGCGTCGAGCGCCTGGCGGCCGAGCTGGCCCGCAAATACGGCGCCGACGAGTACACCGTGCGGGCCGCGGCGCTGCTGCACGACTGCACCAAGCCGCTTTCCGGCGCGGAACAGTTGAAATTGTGCGAAAAGTGGCATATAATTACTGATTATCCGCAGGACAGCTTTTTCGACCTCATCCACGCCGACACCGGCGCGGAGACGGCGCGCCGGGAGTACCGGATGCCGGAGGCCGTCTGCCGCTGCATCGCGCGGCACACCGTCGGCGCGGAGGATATGACGCTCGAGGAGCAGATCATTTACCTGGCCGACCTGTGCGAGGAGACGCGCACCTATGACGGGGCGGCGGCGCTGCGCGCGCTGGCGCGGAGCGACCTGCACGCCGCCATGATCGCGGGCCTTGCGCGCACGGCGCAGTTCGTGCGCGACCAGGGGCGCGAGCCCTATGAAAAAACGCTGCGGGCTCTGCGGAGCCTGAAAGGAGAGCAACCGCATGAATGAACAGACCATGGCTCCGCGGGAGCTGATGGAGGCCGTCGTCCGCATCGCCGACGCCAAGAAGGCGCGGGAGATCACCGCGCTCGAGGTGACCGAGCGCACCACGCTGGCCGACTACTTCCTGATGATGACCGGCACCTCGACCACCCACATCCGCGCCCTGGGCGACGAGATCGAGTTCCAGCTCAAGCAGCGCGGCGTCATGCCGCACCACGTCGAGGGCATCACCTCGAGCTGGGTGCTGCTCGATTACGGCACCGTGGTGGTCAACATCTTCCTGTCCGAAGCGCGTGAGATGTACGCCCTGGAGCGACTATGGGGAGACGCGCTCCCGGTGGACCTCACAAATCTGATTATGAAGGAAGATTGACCGCTTTATGAAATATGAGTATTTGCAGATTGAAAAGAAATGGCAGGAGCGCTGGCTGAAGGAGAAGCCCTTCGCCGCCGTCACGGGGGAGAGCGACAAGCCGAAGTTCTTCGGCCTGATCGAGTTCCCCTATCCCTCCGCACAGGGCCTGCACGTCGGCCACGCCCGCCCCTTTACGGCGATGGACGTCATCTGCCGCAAGCGCCGGATGCAGGGCTACAACGTCCTGTTCCCGATCGGCTACGACGCCTTCGGCCTGCCGACCGAGAACTTCGCCGTCAAGAACCACATCCATCCCGCCAAGGTGACGCACGACAACGTGACCAACTTCCGCAAGCAGCTGCAGATGCTGGGCTATTCGTTCGACTGGGACCGCGAGGTCAACACCACCGATCCGGCCTATTACAAGTGGACGCAGTGGATCTTTCTGCAGATGTTCAAAAAGGGCCTGGCCTATAAGGCCTCGATGCCGGTCAACTGGTGCACGAGCTGCAAGATCGTCCTCGCCAACGAGGAGGTCGTGGACGGCGTGTGCGAGCGCTGCGGCGGCCAGGTCATCCGCAAGGAAAAGAGCCAGTGGATGCTGGCCATCACCAAATACGCCGACCGGCTGATCGACGATCTGGACGACGTCGACTACATCGACCGCGTCAAGGTCCAGCAGCGCAACTGGATCGGCCGCAGCGAGGGCACCGAGCTCGACTTCGCCACCACGGCGGGCGACACGCTCACCGTCTACACCACCCGCTGCGACACCCTGTTCGGCGTCACCTACATGGTGCTGTCGCCCGAGCATCCCTTCCTGGAAAAGTGGCGGGGCCGCATCCGGAACTGGGACGCCGTCGCCGCCTACCGCGACGAGGCGGCCCACAAGTCCGACTTCGAGCGCAGCGAGCTCAACAAGGACAAGACCGGCGTGCGCCTGGAGGGCGTCGCCGCCGTCCACCCGGTCACGGGCGCCGAGATCCCGCTCTTTGTCTCCGACTATGTGCTGATGGGCTACGGCACCGGCGCCGTCATGGGCGTGCCGGGCCACGACCAGCGCGACTGGGACTTCGCCACGAAATTCGGCCTGCCCATCGTCGAGGTCGTCCGCGGCGGCGACATCACCAAGGAGGCCTTCGCCCTCAAGGACGACACCGGCATCATGGTCAACTCCGACTTCCTCAACGGCCTGACGGTCCGGGAGGCGATCCCGGCGATGAAGAAGTGGGTGACGGAGAAGGGCATCGGCCATCCCAAGACCAACTTCAAGCTGCGCGACTGGGTGTTCTCCCGCCAGCGCTACTGGGGCGAGCCGATCCCGCTGGTCCACTGCGACAAGTGCGGCTGGGTGCCGCTGCCGGAGAGCGAGCTGCCGCTGCTCCTGCCGGAGGTCAAGAGCTATGAGGTCACCGACACGGGCGAGAGCCCGCTGGCCAAGATGACCGACTGGGTCAACACCACCTGCCCCTGCTGCGGCGGCCCCGCCAAGCGCGAGACCGACACCATGCCCCAGTGGGCCGGCTCGAGCTGGTATTATCTCCGCTATATGGACGCGCACAACGATCAGGCGCTGGCCTCGCCGGAGGCGCTGCGCTACTGGTCGCCGGTCGACTGGTACAACGGCGGCATGGAGCACACGACGCTCCATCTGCTCTATTCCCGCTTCTGGCACAAGTTCCTCTATGATCTCGGCGTCGTGCCGACCAAGGAGCCGTATGCCAAGCGCACCAGCCACGGCATGATCCTCGGCGAGGGCGGCGAGAAGATGTCCAAGTCCCGCGGCAACGTCGTCAACCCGAACGACATCGTCGCGCAGTACGGCGCGGACACGCTGCGCCTCTATATCATGTTCATCGGCGACTTTGAGAAGGCCGCGCCGTGGAACGACAGCGCCGTCAAGGGCTGCAAGCGGTTCCTGGAGCGCGTCTGGGACCTCGCCGAGAACCTGCAGCCGGGCGAGCGCTATTCCGCCGCCAACGAGACCGCGATGCACAAGACCATCAAAAAGGTCGGCGACGACATCGAGGGCATGAAGTTCAATACCGCCATCGCCGCGATGATGGCGCTGCTCAATCAGCTCGAGAAGAACGGCTGCAACCGCGCCGAGTTCATGACCCTGCTCCGCCTGCTCGCCCCCTTCGCGCCCCATATCTGCGAGGAGCTCAACGAGCGTCTGGGCAGCGGCGAGACCCTCGCGCACGCGGCCTGGCCGGTCTATGACGAGAGCAAGACCAAAGACGCGACCGTCGAGATCGCCGTCCAGGTCAACGGCAAGGTCAAGAGCGTCGTCGCCTTCCCGGCCGACGCCGACGCCGCGCAGGTGCGCGAGACGGCGCTCGCCGACCCGAAGGTCGCCGCCGCCGTCGCCGGCATGCAGATCGTCAAGGCCATCGTCATCCCCGGGAAAATCGTCAATTTTGTCGTGAAACCTTGACAACCGCCGGCCAATTGCATATAATAAATGCTGTGATACAGTCGTATCATGTGTTCCAAACGGAGGGAGGGAAGAAGAGATGTCTGAGATCCACGTCAAGCCGGATGAGTCTTTAGACAATGCGCTGCGCCGCTTTAAGCGTTCCTGCGCAAAGTCCGGTGTACTTTCCGAGCTCCGCAAGCGTGAGCATTACGAAAGCCCGAGCGTGAAGCGCCGCAAGAAGAGCGAAGCCGCCCGTGCCAAGAAGCGCATGTATCGCTGAGCCGTGAAAAACGAAAATACCCGTTCCGAAGGAACGGGTATTTTTTTTGTGCCGGGCTTTGTGCCGGATGATGTTTGTCGGCCGCGCACAGGGCGCTTGTCCGGCCCTGGCAGGGCGTTTGCCGGTCCAGTGCGGCGTCTGCCGGCCGCACCGGGCTTTGGACCTGGCGGGGCGTCTGCTGGCCCTGCCGGGGCGCCTGTCCGGCCCTGGCGAGGCGCTTGCCGGCCGCACCGGGCTTTGTTTGCCGGGCTTTGTTTGCCGGGCTTTGTGCCGGACCGCGCCGCGCCGTTTGCCGGCTGCGCCGGGGCGCTTGCCGGCCGCACCGGGGCGTTTGCCGGCCGCGCCGGGGCGCTTGCCGTGCAGAGATGCGGAAAATCCCCCGGCAGCGGCCGCAGGGCCCGCGGCGGGCGGCCCGCGCCGCGCCCCGGCCTCAGTCGGCGGACGCGCCGGAGCCCGCAGAATCAAACCGGCCGGCGGCGAATCGCTCGCCGCCGGCCGGAGCCGCTGTCCGATTATTTCTTGTTGTGGTAATACGCCTTGATCGCCGTGAAGCTCTCGTCGCTCAGATCGTGCTCGATCTTGCAGGCGTCCTCGCGGGCGGTGCGCTCGCTGACGCCGAGCGCCATCAGCAGCATGGAGAGAACGTTGTGCCGCTCCCAGATCGGCTCGGCGATGGCGCGCCCCTTGTCGGTCAGGGTGATGAAGCCGTTTTCCGCCACCTCCACATAGCCGTTCTCGCGGAATTTCTTCATCTGCTCGCTGACGGTCGGGCGCGAATAGCTCATCTCGTTGGCGATGTCGATGGCGCGGACATGGCCCTGCCGCCGCTGGATCACCAAAATGGTTTCCAGATACATCTCCGCCGCTTCCTGAATGACCATACTCCGCCTCCAACGTATTTTTACATATTGTACCACGCCCCTGTGCGTTTTTCAATGCGGCCCCTTGACAAAAGCGTTAGGCTGTGCTAACATATCGCTGGTAGTTAGGAAACCCTAACATAAGGAGGGCACGAAATGAAGCTGTCGGAATTGCCGGTGGGCCGGACGGCCGCGGTGACCACGGTGGGCGGCGAGGGCGCGCTGCGCCTGCGGCTGCTCGACATGGGGCTGACGCCGGGCACGCGCGTCCGGGTGGAGAAGGTGGCGCCGCTGGGCGACCCCATGCAGATCGAGCTGCGCGGCTATCTGCTGACCCTGCGCCTGGAGGACACGGCGCGCATCGAGGTGGAGAAGGGGAAGAGCGCATGAAGCTGGCGCTGGCCGGAAACCAGAACAGCGGCAAGACGACGCTGTTCAACGCCCTGACCGGCTCCAACCAGCACGTCGGCAACTTTCCCGGCGTGACGGTGGAGCGCAAGGAGGGCGCGCTGCGCGGCGCGAAGGACTGCACGGTGGTCGATCTGCCGGGCATCTATTCGCTCCGCACCTACACGCCCGAGGAGCTGGTGACCCGCAATTTCATCCTCGACGAAAAGCCCGACGGGCTCATCAACATCGTCGACGCCACCAACATCGAGCGCAATCTCTATCTGACGCTACAGCTGCTGGAGCTGCGGGTGCCGATCGTGGTGGCGCTCAACATGATGGACGAGGTGCGGGCCGGCGGCGGCAGCATCGACATCCGCGCCCTGTCCGAGGCGCTCGGCGTGCCGGTGGTGCCGATCAGCGCCGCCAAGGGCGAGGGCCTGTCCGAGCTGGTCGAGCAGGCCGTCCGCGCCGCCCGGGAGCGGACGCTGCCCGCGCCGCGCGACCTGTGCGCCCCCGGCGCGGTGCACCGCACCATCCACGCCGTCACCCATCTGATCGAGGACCACGCCCAGCGCCAGGGCCTGCCGCCGCGCTTCTGCGCCGTCAAGCTGCTGGAGGGCGACGGGCCGATGCTGCAGCGCCTGTCGCTCGACGAAAACGAGCGCGAGATGCTGGAGCACGCCGTCGTGCAGATGGAGCAGGAGGCGGGGATGGACCGCGACGCGGCGCTGGCCGACACGCGCTATGCCTTCATCGAGAGCGTGACGGCGCGCGCCGTCAAAAAGCCGGAGAAGAGCCCCGCCCGCCGCCGCAGCGACGCCGCCGACCGCATCCTGACCGGCCGGTACACCGGCCTGCCGGTGTTCGTCGGCGTGATGCTGCTGGTGTTCTGGCTGACCTTTTCGGTCATCGGCAGCGCCCTGAGCGACTGGCTGAGCCTCGGCCTTGACGCGCTGACCGCCCTGATCGACCGCGGTCTCACGCTGTGGGGCGTCAACCCGGTCGTCCACAGCCTGATCGTGGACGGCGTGTGCGCCGGCGTCGGCGCGGTGCTGTCCTTCCTGCCGATCATCGTCACCCTGTTCTTCTTCCTCTCCGTGCTGGAGGACACGGGCTATATGGCGCGCGTCGCCTTCATCATGGACAAGCCGCTGCGCCGCTTCGGCCTGTCGGGCCGCAGCATCGTGCCGATGCTGGTCGGCTTCGGATGCAGCGTGCCGGCGATCATGGCGACGCGGACGCTGGCCTCGGACCGCGACCGCAAGCTGACGATCCTGCTGACGCCGTTTATGAGCTGCTCGGCCAAGCTGCCGGTCTATGCCGCCTTCTGCGCCGCCTTCTTCGCGCGCGGACAGGCGCTGGTGATGGGCGGGCTCTACTTCGGCGGCGTGCTGCTGGCGCTGCTGGCGGCGCGCGTCCTGGGCGCCACCGCCTTCCGCGGCAAGCCCGTCCCCTTTGTGATGGAGCTGCCCGATTACCGCCTGCCCTCGCCGCGCAGCGTCGGGCTGCTGCTGTGGGAAAAGGCCCGGGACTTTTTGCAGCGCGCCTTCACGATCATCTTCACCGCCACCGTCGTCATCTGGTTTTTGCAGACCTTTGACTACCGGCTCAACGTCGTCGCGGACAACAGCCGGAGCCTGCTGGCGATGCTCGGCCGCCTGCTCGCGCCGGTGTTCGCCCCGCTCGGCTTTGCCGACTGGCGCCTGAGCACGGCGCTGGTGACCGGTTTCACCGCCAAGGAGGCCGTGCTGAGCACCCTCGGGGTGCTGACCGGCGCCAGCCTGAACGAGCTGACCACCGTACTGCCCGGGCTGATGACGCCGCAGGCCGCGCTGGCCTTTCTGGCCTTCACGCTGCTCTACACGCCCTGCGCCGCCGCGGTCGCGGCGCTGCGCCGCGAGCTCGGCTCGCGCCTGGCGACGCTCGGCGTGGTCGTCGGACAGTGCGGGATCGCCTGGATCGTCGGCTTTGTCGTCTATCGCCTGGCGCTGCTGTTCTGAGAAAGGAGCGGTTACATGGGATTTCCCGATCTGATCGCGCTGGCCGCCGTCGGCGCCGGACTGTTCTTCGCCGTCCGCGGCGCCCGCCGGGGCAAGGGCGGCTGTTCCGGCTGCGGCGGGGACTGCGCCCGCTGCGGCGGCTGCGCCTCCTGCCGCAGGCGCTGAGCCCGTCAAAAAAGGCTTCCGACGATTCGGTCGGAAGCCTTTTTGCATGGCAAAGACGGTCAACAGACGCGCCAGCCGCCGCCGCCCTTGTAGGCGTGCGCGGCCTTGGCGAAAAAGACCAGCATGACGACATAGGCGGCGAAGCTGAGCACGGCGGCCAGGCTGACAAAGCTGCTGACCAGGTTGAGCACGACCCAGGCGGTGAACGAGGTCTGGAGCTTGTCGGCCCACAGGTAGCAGCGGCCGCTGCGCTCGAGGTCGGCGACGCCGAGCACGCAGAAGTACATGATGAGGAAGCTGCCGAGGCTGGAGGCGAAGTTGAGCACCTGGCCGACGATGCCGCCCGGCGTCAGCTGCAGCACGTCGAGCACGGCGATGGCGGCGGTATAGGCGCAGAGGATCTTGGAGATCTTGGCGGCCCACTCGAAGTTGCCGCTCGGCAGGTCCTGGGCGCCGAACATGATGAACAGATAGCCCAGCGCGACGCTGAGGGCGCCGGCGGCGCCGATCCAGAGGTAGGCGGCGCTGCTGACGCTCAGCGCGAGCAGGCCCGCGGTGAGCGCGCTTGTGAGCAGCGTGCCGAGGTTGGCCATGGCCAGCAGGATGCCCCAGAATACTTTCTTCATGTCAGCCTCACTTTACATAATCATGGACGTTGTTGAGCGTGATGTCGTCCACCACGTCCGACACCGAGACCTTGGCGTCCTTCTTCCACTCGTCCAGCTTCTGGCTGAAGGCGAGATCGAGGGCGCTCTGGCGGATGTAGTCCTGGTTTTCTTCGTAGTAGGTGGCGTCGAGCGGCAGGCGCTCGAGGATGTAGAGCCCGTCGCTGCATTCGTAGAGCCCGTCCACGGTGTTGGGGTCGAGCAAAAAGGCGTTTTCCAGGTAATCGATGCCGATGGCCTCGAGCTTGCTGACAATCATGCCGGTCGAGCCGTTGGCGGCGCCGCCGTAGGTCTGGACCAGCGTGTCGAAGTCCTCGCCGCTCTGGGCGCGGGCCAGGACGCCCTCGGCCTCGGTGCGGACGGCCGCCAGGGCGCTGTCGCTCAGCGGCGCGCCAGACTCGTCGACGGTGGGGAAGCGGATGTATTTGAGGGTCAGGAAGCTGTCCGCAAAATACTGCCGCAGCGCCTCGTCGGTGTAGTCCGTCTTTTTCGCAATATAGTCGTAGAGCATCTGGTAATAGACGGCGCCCTGCTGGAACTTGTCGTAGGCGCGGTCAGTCAGGCAGCTCTCGCGCAGATAATCGACATAGGCCGCCTTGCCGCCGAGCGAATCGATCAGCGCGGCCTTGTCGGATTTGAGCTTTTTGGTCGCCGCCTTGCTCAGGGTCAGGCCGTATTTTTCGCATTTGAGGCGCACAATCTCGCCGGTGACGATCTGCTTGAGCGCCTTTTCGCGCGCGGCCGCCGTCTCGGCGTCCGAATAGGGCACGGAGGCGTCCTCGTGCGCGTCGCAGTTGTAGTGGAGGTAAAAGGCATATTCGGAGGCGTCGACCTTGCGGCCGCCGACGGTGACCGCGGTCGGACTGGGCGCGCAGCCGCTGAGGGCAAGCAGGCAGGCAAGCGCCAGCGCGAGGGCAAAGAAACGCTTCATCAATGGGCCTCCTCCTGAGCGGGACTGTTTGTTATCGTATCACATTCGGGCGGCGCTGTAAAGGCGTCGATGACGGCGCGCGCCTGTTCGAGCGGGTCGTCGCCGGGGCGCAGCCGCAGGCTGAGATAGGGCTCATCGCCCGCGGAGAGCAGCAGCCGGCCGCGGAAGCGCTTCTCGGCGCAGGCGGCCGCCGCGCCGGGCAGGGCGGCGGGGCGGAAGCGGAGCAGCAGGGCGCCGTTCTTCTGGCTGATGTCGTAGACGCCGCGGCGGCTGGCGTCGGCGCGCAGCAGGGCGATGTCGAGCAGCAGCACGGCGGCGCGCGGCGGCTCGCCGAAGCGGTCGAGCAGCTCGTCGTGCATGTCGAGCCAGTCGTCCTTGGTCTGGAGCATGGCGATGCGGCGGTAGAGATCGACGCGGGTGGCGGCGTCGGCGACATAGGTCTGCGGCAGGTTGGCCGAGACCAGCAGGTCGGCCGTGCAGTCGGTGCGCGCCGCCGGCGCCTCGCCGCGCAGCTCGCTGGTGGCCTCGCTGAGCAGCTGGAGATACATCTCGTAGCCGACGTTCATCATGTGTCCGCTCTGCTCCGCGCCGAGGACGTTGCCGGCGCCGCGGATCTCGAGGTCGCGCATGGCGATCTTGAAGCCGGAGCCGAACTCCGCGAACTCGCGGATGGCGGAGAGGCGCTTCTGCTGCACCTCGGTCAGCACCTTGCCGCGCCGGTAGGCGAAGTAGGCGTAGGCGCGGCGGTTGGAGCGGCCGACGCGGCCGCGGATCTGGTGCAGCTGGGCCAGGCCCATGGTGTCGGCGTCCTCGATGACCAGGGTGTTGACGTTGGGGATGTCCACGCCGGTCTCGATGATGGTCGTGCAGACCAGAATGTCGATCTCGCCCGCGTACATGCGCTCCATGACGTCGCTCATCTGCTCCTCGCCCATGCGCCCGTGGGCGACGGCGATCCGGGCGTCGGGGAAGGCCAGCTGCAGCTTGCCGGCGGTCTGGTCGATCGATTCGATGCGGTTGTGCAGGTAATAGACCTGGCCGCCGCGGGCCAGCTCGCGGCGGATGGCGTCGCGCAGCACGCCGTCGTCCTGCTCGAGCACATAGGTCTGCACCGGCTGACGGCCCAGGGGCGCCTCCTCCAGCACCGACATGTCGCGGATGCCGGAGAGGGCCATGTTGAGCGTGCGCGGGATCGGGGTCGCAGTCAGGGTCAGCACGTCGACGTCGAGCGCCATCTGCTTGATGCGCTCCTTGTGGGCGACGCCGAAGCGCTGCTCCTCGTCGACGACCAGCAGGCCGAGATCCTTGAAGGCGATGTCCTTCTGCAGGATGCGGTGCGTGCCGATCAGCAGGTCGCACTGGCCGCCGCGCACGCGGCGCAGGGTCTCGGCCTGCTGGCCCGGGGTGCGGAAGCGGCTGAGCATCTCGACCCGGACGGGATAGCCGGAGAAGCGCTGGATGGCGCTGAGATAGTGCTGGCGGGCCAGCACGGTCGTCGGCACCAGCACGGCGGCCTGCTTGCCGGAGAGAATGCACTTCATGACGGCGCGGAAGGCCACCTCGGTCTTGCCGAAGCCGACGTCGCCGCACAGCAGGCGGTCCATCGGCTGCGGACGCTGCATGTCGGCCTTGATCTCCTGCGCGCAGACGAGCTGGTCCTCGGTCTCGTCAAAGGCGAAGGCCTCCTCAAAGGAGCGCTGCCAGTCGTCGTCGGGCAGGAAGGCGAAGCCGGGGCGCTTCTGGCGGGCGGCATAGAGGGCGATCAGCTTTTCGGCGAGGTCCTCGGCGCTCTTTTTGGCGCGCGCCTTGGCCTTCTGCCAGCCGGCGCCGCCCAGCTTGGAGAGCTTGACGGCGTTCGGCTCGGCCGCGCCGATGTACTTGCTGACCAGGTCGAGCCCGGTCGCCGGCACAAAGACGAAGTCGCTGCCGGCATAGGCGATCTTCATGTAGTCGCGCCAGACCTTGTCCACCTGGATGCGCTCGACGCCGACGAAGCGGCCGACGCCGTGGTGCTCGTGGACGACGAGGTCGCCGGGGTGGAGGTCGGAGAAGCTCTGCAGGTGGTCCTTGCGCCCGGCGCGCTTGCGGGCCCGCTGCGGCCTGGCGCCGGTCAGTCCCTCGCAGACGGCGGCGAGCCGCAGCGCGGGATATTCGAACCCGGCACTGAGCGCCTCCGGCAGGACGCAGACCCGGCCCGGCCCGGCCTGGCGCGCGTCGGAGACGCAGGGCAGCCCGTTCTGCTCGAGCAGGGCGCGCAGGTTCTGGGCGCGCGTCTTGCCGCCCGCCAGCGCGAACAGGGTGTAGCCGAGGGCAAGATAATCCTCAAGGTCGCGCTGGGCGGTCTCCAGGCTGCCGCCGTAGGAGGGGAGCTGCTTTGCCTCCAGCGAGAGCAGGCGGGTCGGCGCCGGGCCGGAGGAATTGAGAAAGCTGTCGAGCAGCACGCAGCGGGTGAGCTGGGCGCGGAACTGGCTCTCGTCGAGGTTCCAGCCGGATTTCGAGGGCGCCAGCACGCCGCTCTCGAGCAGGGCGGCGACATCCTCGGCCTGGCGGTGGGCGAGGCCGCGCGCGCTTTCCAGCACGGCGGCGGAGTCGCAGAGCAGGCAGACCGTGCCCGCGGGCAGGTGGGAGAAGCCGCTGGCAAAGTCGGGGGAGATCAGCGGCAGATAGCGGTCGGCGGCGGCCAGGTCCAGCCCGTCGCGCAGGCGGTCGAGGTCGTCCAGCAGCGTCTTGCGCAGCGCCGCGGGGCAGTTTTTGCGCGCCGCCAGCTTTTCGAGCTGCGCGCACAGGCCGTCGGCCCCGCCCTCGGCCAGCCGCGGCAGCGCCTCGCGCGCCGGCAGCAGGCGGACCTCCGCGACGGCGCGGCTGCGCCGCTGCGTCATCGGGTCAAAGACGCCCAGGGAATCGACGTCGTCGCCGAAGAACTCGGCGCGCACCGGCGCTTCCGCCCCGGCGGGGAAGACGTCGAGGATGCCGCCGCGCAGGGCGAACTGGCCGGGGCCCTCGACCTGCTCGCAGCGGGCATAGCCCGCGTCGCAGAGCTGCGCCGCCAGCGCGGTCGGGTCCTGCCGGGTGTTCATGGAGAGGGTGAGCGTGCCGCGGCGGAGCTGGGCGGGCGTCAGGGTGCGCAGCATCATCGCCTCGGCGGGGGCGGAGAGCATGCGGCAGCCGTCCGCCATCGCCCCGAAGGCGCCGATGCGCTTCTGCTCATATTCGCGCGAGACGCCCTCGAGCTGGTGGAAGGCAAAGTCGCGGGCGGGCAGCAGGGCGGCGGGCAGCTCGGTCAGCGTCTCGAAGTCGCGGCAAAAGACCCGCGCCGCCTCCTCGTCGCGGTGGAGCGCGCAAAACACGCGCCCCGGCAGGTCGGCGCAGAGCGCCGCCGCCAGATGGGCGCGGTGGACCGGCCCGAGGCCGTGCAGGGAGACGACGCCGGCGCCGTTTTCCACTTCCTCGAGCAGAGCGCGATATTCGGGCAGGCGCCGCAGCGGCGCCAGCAGAGCTTCCATCATGTCACCTCGGCAATTGCGGCCGCGCGCGGCGCGGCAGATCGGCACAACAGGCAGCGCCCCATCCCGGTGAGGGGATGGGGTGTGCCGGAAATCGACGGCTTTCGCCGCTTACTTGCTCTCCTGCTCGTAAACCACCTGGCCGTTGACGATGGTCTTCCAGGCTTCGCCGCCGATGGTGGTCAGCGGGTCGGAGTCCCAGATGACGACGTCGGCGTCCTTGCCCTTTTCCAGGCTGCCGACGCGATCGCCGATGCCGGTGAGCGTCGCGGAGTCGATGGTGATGGCGTGCCATGCGGCCTCCATCGGCAGGCCGGCCTTGGCGGCCAGGCCGGCGCACATCGGCAGGTACTGCAGCGGGATGACCGGGGCGTCGGTGATGATGGCGATGGGGACGCCGGCCTCGTGCAGCACGCGCGGCGTGTCGAAGCTCTTGTTCTCCAGCTCGATCTTGCTCTTGCCGCCGAGGGTGGGGCCGACGAAGGCGGGCTTGCCCTCCTTGGCCAGCTCGTCGGCGATCAGGGCGCCGTCGGTGCAGTGGTCGAGGGTGATCTTGACGCCGAACTCGTTGGCGATGCGGATGCTGGTGAGGATGTCGTCGGCGCGGTGGGCATGGGCCTTGAGCGGGATCTCGCCCTTGAGGACGGGGATCATGGCCTCGAGCTTCATGTCGAAGGCGGGGCTCTTGCCCTCCTCCTTGTCCTGCATGTAGCGCTGGGTCTTGAACAGCGTCTCGCGCAGCAGCGCGGCGACGGCCATGCGGGTCATCGGGGACTTCTTGGCGCCCTGGCCGTAGCAGCGCTTCGGGTTTTCGCCGAAGGCGCACTTCATGGCGCAGGGGCTCTTGACGATCATGTTGTCCACGCGCTTGCCCCAGAGCTTGATGGCGGCGAAGGTGCCGCCGATGACGTTGGCGCTGCCCGGGCCGGTGACGGCGGTGGTCACGCCGCCGCGCAGGGCGTTCGGGAAGGCTTCGTTGATCGGGTTGATGGAGTCAATGGCGCGCAGCTGCGGGGTGACCGGGTCGACGATCTCGTTGTAGTCGTGGCCCTCCCAGCCCATGCCCTCGTTGTCGAGGCCGATGTGGCAGTGCGCCTCGACGCAGCCCGGCGTGACCAGACGGCCGCCGGCGTCGATGACCGACGCGCCCTTCGGGGCCTTGACGGTTTTGCCGACCGCGGCAATCTTGTCGCCGTCGAGGAGAATTTGGCCGTTCTCGATGTCCTTGCCGGCCATGGTTTTGATGTGTCCGTTTTTGATGAGCAGCATGACGATTTACTCCTTATTTTTATTGTAGATCTGCATCGCGTGCGCGGCGCCGTGCTCGATCAGGTCAATGACGGCCGCGGGCGCGAGGCGGATAGTCTCCCAGGTGTCGCTGTCGATCGGCGAGAGGACGTAGTCGGCGAGATCGCCGCCGTCCTGCGGATGGCCGATGCCGATTTTGATGCGCGGAAACTGGTCGGTGCCGAGCTGATAGACGATGTCGCGCATGCCGTTGTGCGTGCCGGCGCTGCCGTTCTGCCGGATGCGCATGCGGCCGGCGGCCAGGTCACAGTCGTCAAAGACGACAATCAGGCGCTCGGGCGGGACGGAGAACTGCGCCGTCAGCTCGCGCACCGCCTGGCCGGACAGATTCATGTAGGTCTGCGGCTTGCAGAGCAGAACGCGGTGCCCGGCGATCTCGCAGAGCGCGGTCAGCGCCTTGCAGCGGATCTGGCTGATGTGGGCGATGCCCAGCTGCTGCGCCAGCAGGTCGAGCGACATAAAGCCGCAGTTGTGCCGCGTGCGCTCGTACTGGGCGCCGGGATTCCCCAGGCCGACGACGAGATACTCCGCCGTCTGCGGCGGCAGCTGCTTCTTGCGTCTGAACAAAGTCTGATCCTCCCGAATGTGCTGTGCGCGTGTCCATCCTGCGGCGAAAGCGCTCCGCTGCAGGCGTATGGGATCGATTTGCGGCGATTTACTCGCCGCGGAAACCAGCACAGCGTTTCCGCGACGAAAGTGCTTTGCCGCAGGCGTATGGGATCGATTTGCGGCGATTCATTCGCCGGAAATCACCTCAGCGGCGGGTTCCGCCGCTGCCCCGCCGCAGGCGGTGTCGTATTTTCGTCCCCTCTCGCCGCGGAAACCAGCGCAGCGTTTCCGCGACGAAATAATCAGTTGAACAGGTCGGAGACGCTGACTTCCTCGTAGATGCGCTTGATGGCCTCGGTGAACATGTTGGCGACCGGCAGCACCTTGATCTTGGCGATGGCCTTTTCACCCTGCACCGGGACGGTGTCGAGCAGATAGATCTCCTTGAGCGGGCTGTTCTCCAGGCGCTCGATGGCCGGGCCGGAGAGCACGCCGTGAGTGGCGCAGGCATAGACCTCGGTCGCGCCGCCGATCTGGACAAGGGCGTTGGCGGCGTTGCAGAGGGTGCCGGCGGTGTCGATCATGTCGTCGACGAGAATGACGCGCTTGCCGCGCACGTCGCCGATGATGTTCATGACCTCGGAGACGTTGGCGCGCTGGCGGCGCTTGTCGATGATGGCGAGCGGCAGATCGAGGCGTTCGGTGAACTTGCGGGCGCGGCCGACGCTGCCGAGGTCCGGCGCGACGACGACGAAGTCCTCGTTGCCGATGCCGAACTTGTCCGCGAAATAGGGCATGAGCACGCTGGTGCCCAGCAGGTTGTCCACCGGGATGTCGAAGAAGCCCTGAATCTGCGCCGCGTGGAGGTCCATGGTCAGGACGCGGTCGGCGCCGGCCGCCTGAAGCAGATTGGCGCACAGCTTGGCGGAGATCGGGTCGCGGGCCTTGGCCTTGCGGTCCTGGCGCGCATAGCCGAAGTAGGGGATGACCGCCGTGATGCGTCCGGCGGAGGCGCGGCGGAAGGCGTCGATCATGATGAGCAGCTCCATGAGGTTGTCGTTGACCGGGGAGCAGGTGCTCTGGATGACAAAGACGTCGCAGCCGCGGACCGTCTCGCCGATGGAAACCGAGATCTCGCCGTCACTGAATTTCGTGACGGTCGCCTTGCCGACCTCCAGGCCGAGCTGCGCCGCGATCTGCTGCGCCAGCTCCGGGTTGGAATTGCCGGTAAAGACTTTGATTTTCGTGCCGTGCGGAATCATTGTGATTACCCCCAAGATCTATATTTTATGGTGAATATCTATCGGTGTGGGATTACAGCAGGCCCTTCTTGCGGCGCTCCTCGACCCAGCCCGCCTTGACATAGGCCCGGCTGCGGGCGACGTGCAGGCTGCCGGCCGGGACGTCCTCGGTGACGGTGCCGCCGGCGGCGACATAGGCGTTCTCGCCGACGTGGACGGGGGAGACAAGGTTGACGTTGCAGCCGATGAAGGCGTGATCGTCCACCGTCGTGCGCCACTTCTTCTTGCCGTCGTAGTTGACGGTGACGACGCCGCAGCCGACGTTGATGTCGCGGCCGAAGTCGCCGTCGCCGATATAGGTGAGATGCGAGACCTTGGTGCCGTCGCCGAGCACGCTGTTCTTCAGCTCGACGAAGTCGCCGATGCGGACATGCTCGCCGATCCGGCAGCCGGGGCGGATGTAGGCGAAGGGGCCGACCGTGGTGTGCGCGCCGACGCGGCTGTCCGTGATCTGGCTGGCGTTGAAGGTGACGCCCTCGCCGAGGAAGGCGTCGCGCAGCATGGCGTTCGGGCCGACGACGCAGCCGGCGGAAATCTCGGTGCGCCCGTAGATCTGGCAGTTGGGCAGCACGGTGACGCCGGGCGCGAGACGCGCCAGCGGCGAAATGTGCGCGGTGTTGGGGTCGGCGAGAAAGACGCCGGAGGCGAGCAGCGCCATGTTGACGCGGCGGCGCAGCACCTCCTGCGCGGCATAGGCGCTTTCCGCCGAGCAAACGGCGACGCCCTCGCCGGGTGCCGTCTCGAAGAACGAGACGCTGTCCGGCAGGGCGTCAGGATCGAGTCTGGAGAGGGCCTCCCCCTCACCGCAGGCGGCGAGGATGGTGCGGCCGGCCAGCAGCAGGCACAGGCCGTCCCCCTCCCACAGCTTGCGCAGCGTCTCGGCGCTCAGCGCCGGCGCGGGGCGGTAAAAGAGCATACAGCGCTCCCCCGCGGGGAGCGTTCCCTCGCGGTGCAGCGCGCCGCCCGCCGCCCCGACGGAGCAGGCGAGCAGGTCGGACACGGGGCTGCCCAGCAGTCCGAAATCCCAAAAATGCGCCTCGGCCCCGGGGGCGGTCAGCGCGAAAAAGCATTTTTCCATCAAGAACCCAGCCTTTCGAAAGAGCACGGGATGGCGGCAGCTAACAAATACACAATCCAGTATAACAGCACCAAATACAAATTTCCACCCCTTTTTTGTCCTTTACGGCGGAGAAAATTCTTGTTATAATACTTTACGCGGGAAATTTTCAGGAAGGGAGGCGCGGCGAAATGAATCAGGATCGCATGCTGCTGCGCGCCGAGGGGCGGGAGGCCCAGGAAAAGCTGCTCCAGTCGGGCGACGGCGACGCCGCGCTGCTCTATGCCTATCTGGCGCTGCACCCGGCCTGCACCGCGGCCGAGGCGGCCGCCGCGCTCAAGTGGGAGGAGCCGCGCGCCGGGAGAGCCCGCGGCCTGCTGCTGGCCTACGGGCTGGCGTCCGACGGCTCCGAGCCGCCGCCGCGCGGCGAGAGCGTCTATCATCCGGCCGAGCTGGTCGCCGCCCGCGAGGGCGACCCCGGCTTCAACGGCCTGTGCAACTTCATGGAGGCGGCGCTGGGGCGCGTGCTGCGCAAGGGCGAGATGGAGATTCTGCTCGGCGTCTACGAGACGCTCAACCTGACGCCCGACGTGATGGTGCTGCTCATCAGCTTCTGCCGCGAGGAGGGCATGCTCTCGGCCCGCAATCTCGAGAAGTGGGCCTACCGCTGGCACGACCAGGGGCTGACCACCTATGCCTCCGCCGAGGCCTTCCTGGAGGAATGGCGGCTGCGCAACGACCGCTACGGGCGCATCCTGCGCCTGTTCGGGCACGAGCGGCGCCCCTCCGACGCCGAGCGGACCTATATGGACGAATGGCTGCACCGCGGCATCACCCTGGAGCTGATCCGCGCCGGCTATGACGAGATGACCGCCAGCATCGGGCGGTTCAACTGGGCCTATCTCAACAAGATTCTGCTCAACTGGGCCGCCGAGGGCGTCAAAACGCCGCAGCAGGCCAAGGCCCGCGACCGGCGCGCCCCGGCGCCCGGCCAGAAGCCGGAGAGCGCGGAGCACATGATCCTGCGCCGCATGAACGAGCGGCGCGAAGCGCGCGAGAAGCTGCTGTCCGCCCGGTTCGAGGAGCTGCGGCGCCTGTCGCCGGAGTTCGCGGAGAACGAAAAGGAGCTGCGCCTGTGCGCCTCGCGCGCCGCGCGCAGCCAGGGCGGAGAGCGGGCCGAGGCGGAGCGGGCGCGCGAGGCGCTGCTGCAAAAGCGGACCGGGCTGCTGCGCGCCTACGGCAAGCCGGACGACTGGCTGGAGAACAAGCCCGACTGCCCCCTCTGCGGCGACCGCGGCTACATCGGCACCCAGAAGTGCGAATGTCTGCTGCGCGCGCTGGCGCAGGCGCAGTCATAAAACAGAACGACAAAGCCCCCGCCTGCTGTTCAGGCGGGGGCTTGCTGCTGTTCAGGATGGATTTCTGAGGTCGATCAGCACATATTCGGAGTGTTTTTCGGTGCGGACCGGATAGCCCCAGCCGGCGATGCCGGAGGAGACGATCGCGGTCAGCGGGCCGAAGCGCCGCAGGCCGTAGCTGTAAGTGTCGCGGCCGAAGAGGTCGATGAACAGCCCGCCGGGCCAGATCTGGCCGGCATGGGTGTGGCCCGAGAGCAGCAGATCGACCCCGGCCGCCCGGTCGGCGGCGAAGTCGCCCGGCTGATGGTCGAGCATGAGGACGAAGCCCTCGGCGCCGGCGGTCAGCGCGGCCGCGGAAAGGCGGCTGCGGTCGCTGGCGTCGCGCCGCCCGACGAGCGTCAGCCACGGCGCGGGCCGCGCCGTCCCGTCCGCCAGGATGCGGATGCCGGCGGCCCCGAGCGCCTCTTCGAACTGCGCCGCGGTGAACTTCAGCCCGTCGTAATACTGGCCGACGTCGTGGTTGCCGTAGACAAAATAGGTCCCCAGCGGGGCGTTGACCGCGCCGAGCGCGGCGACGGCGCGGCGCATCTCGGCGGCGGTCGTGCGCTCGTCGACCAGGTCGCCGCACAGGACGAGCAGGTCGGGCTTCGCGGCGGCGATGCGGGCGGCGGCGCGCTCCAGCGTGCCGAGATCGCCCGTCCCGGCGTGCAGGTCGGAGACCATGGCGACGCGGCAGCCGCCGGCCGGCAGGGGCTTGTCCGTCGTGACCGTATAGCGCGTCTCGACGATCCGGCCGAAGTTGACAAAGCCGCAGATCAGCACCAGCGCGGTGCACAGGGCGGGGATGAGGCCGGAGCGCCAGAGCGTCTCCGGCATCTCCGGACGCGGCCGCCGCCTGTTCCGGCGCAGCCGCACCGCCAGGGCGCGGATCAGGTCGCCCAGCAGGGCGAAGCAGAACAGATGGAGCACGATGATGACGCCGATGCCCCAGACGTCGAAGGCCGTCAGCCCGGCGAGAATGGCGGGCAGCAGCGCGATCAGGCGCCGCTCGCGCTCGCCGGCGTCGGGCAGCAGCGTCTCCGCCATGCGCAGGAAATAGCGGTGCAGATAGACGGCGATGGGGATGAGCAGCAGGGCGGGCAGGGCAATGCTGATGAATCTCATGGGCGCGCCCTCCGCGCCGCCGCGCAGCGTGAAAACAGCATGGAAAGTCCCTTCTCCGAAAAAATGCGAGGGGAGCCCGCGTTCACGGGCTCCCCGGCGTGTAAAAAGAGGATCTCAGCCTTCGACCAGCTCAAAATCGGAGGCCGGGTGCTTGCACAGCGGACAGATGAAGTCCGCGGGCAGCTCGTCGCCCTCGTAGACATAGCCGCAGATCTTGCAGACCCAGCGCTTCTTCTTCGGCGCGTCGGCCGGCTTGGGCTGCGGCGCGGGCTTGATGTGCGCGAAATAATAGGCGTAGGTGCAGCTCGGCGCCTGGGACAGCACGCGCGCCTCGGTGACCTCGGCGACGAACAGGGTGTGCGTGCCGTAGTCGGTCCGGGCGACGACGCGGGCGGAGAGCACCGCGTTGCAGTATTTCGGCAGATAGCGCAGGCCGTTGGCGGCGCGCGTCTCGGTCGGGCACGCGGCGAACTTGTCGACGTCGCGCCCGCTCTGGAAGCCGAAGTGCTGGAACACCTTGAAGGGCACCTCCTCGCTCAGTACGGAGAGGTTGAACAGCCCGGTGCGGGCGATCATGCCGTTGGTGTAGTTCTGCTTGTTGACGCAGAGCACCAGCCGCTTGGGATTGTCGGTGAGCTGGAGGACGCTGTTGACGATGCAGCCGTTGTCCTTCTCGCCCTCGCGGGCGGTGAGGACGAACAGGCCGTAGCTCAGCTTGAACATGGCCGGGTTCTCGATCGGGCCGGCGGCCGGACGGACGGGCAGCGCCATGGTGGCGCTCAGGGCGTCGGCCAGGGCGCAGAGCTGGGCGCGCTCCGGCTCGCGGACGGCGGAGCGGATGGTCACGCCGGTGTCGAGCACGGTCATGTCGTTCATCTTCGCCAGCTGGGCGCGGATGAGGTTGCCGGCCGCGGGGGCCCAGCTGCCGTTTTCGACGACGGCGACCGTGCGGCCGCGCAGATTGTGCGCCGCGAGGTCGTCCAGCACGGTCTGCATGTTGCAGAACACGCCCATGTTGTAGGTGGTGGAGAAAAAGGCCAGATGGCTGCAGCGGAAGGCCTCGGAGACGATCTCGGAGGGATGGACGGTGGAGACGTCGAAAAGGCGCACGTCGCGCACGCCGTTCTCGGCCAGCCGCGAGGCGAAGATCTCGGCCGCGTTTTCGGTGTGGCCGTAGACCGAGGCATAGGCGACCATGACGGCCTGATCCTCGGGCGTGTAGGTGCTCCATCTCTGGTATTTCTCGATGTACCAGCCGAGGTTCTCGCGCCACAGCGGACCGTGGAGCGGGAAGAGATAGCGGATGTCGAGCGCCGCCGCCTTTTTGAGCAGCGCCTGCACCTGCGCGCCGTACTTGCCGACGATGTTGGTGTAGTAGCGCCGCGCGTCGGGCAGGAAGGCGTGCTCAAAGTCGAGCTCGTCCGCCCACAGGCTGCCGCCCAGGGCGCCGAAGGTGCCGAAGGCGTCGGCGCAGAAGAGGGCGCGGGTCAGCGAATCATAGGAGACCATGACCTCCGGCCAGTGGACCATGGCGGCGGTGTAGAAGGTCAGCGTGTGCTCGCCGGAGACGAGAGTGTCGCCCTCCTTGACGATGCGGAAGGCCGGCTGCTCCGTGAAGAACTGGCCGAACATCCGCGCCGCCTGCGCGGTGCAGACGATCTCGGCCCCCGGCCAGCGGAGCAGCACGTCGTTGAGCGTCGCCGCGTGGTCGGGCTCCATGTGGTGCACGACGATATAGTCGAGTCTGCGCCCGCCGAGCAGCTGGGCGAGATTCTCCAGAAAAACGTCCTCGACCGCCTTGTCCACCGCGTCGAGCAGCACCGTTTTTTCGCCGAGCAGCAGGTAGGAGTTGTAGCTCACGCCGCGCGGCACGGGATAGACGTTCTCAAACAGCGGCAGACGGCGGTCGTTGCCCCCGATCCAATAGAGATCGGGGGCGATGTTCCGGTAGTTGTACATCCTTATTTCTGCTCCGAAAAGTCGCTCTTTCCGGCGCCGCAGAGGGGGCACTTCCAGTCGGCGGGCAGATCGGCGAAGGCGGTGCCGGGCGCGATGCCGTTGTCGGGATCGCCCTGGGCGGGATCGTAGACATAACCGCAGAGATCGCAAACATACTTCATGGTTAAAACCTCCTGTTATTTTGTGTTTCCGCTTATATTATACCAAATAAGTATATGACAGTAAACGGGACAAACGTGAAATAATTGTGAACGGGGATCACAGCCGGCAGACGTTGCGCGGCGCGCCCGCCAGCCAGGCGGCGATGTTGTCGAACACGATGTCGGCGCGGCGCAGCATCGCCTCGTCGGAGAGGAAGGCGACATGCGGGGTGAGGACGGTGTGCGGCGCTGAGAGCAGCGGGTAGCCGGCCGGCAGCGGCGGCTCCGCGTCAAAGACGTCGATGCCGGCGCCGGCGAGGGCGCCGCGCTCAAGCGCGCGGGCGAGGGCGGCGTTGTCCACCACCGCGCCGCGGGCGCAGTTGACGAGGACGGCGGTCGGCTTCATCCGGGCCAGCATGGCCTCGTCGATCAGATGCCGGGTTTCGGCGTTGGCGGGGACGTGGAGCGAGACGATGTCGCTGCGCTCCATCAGCTCCGCCAGGGAGACG